>Ga0335083_10004869_pt1 | contig 17031 bp, 16 predicted proteins | sample Lox_Sample_42_FD_206716 | JGI IMG/M metagenome (GOLD analysis project Ga0335083, IMG submission 206716) | Soil microbial communities from Loxahatchee National Wildlife Refuge, Florida, United States - Lox_Sample_4.2 | ecosystem: Environmental > Terrestrial > Soil > Wetlands | place: USA... | reverse complement strand
TTGCTGGATTGCGGTGGCGCTGGCATCCTCGTCCGTCGTGCACGCCGCACGGGACCCGTCACCCTTGACCGTGAAGCTGGTCGCGGGTCACGGCGCAGGGCGTCAGCGGGAGCCCGGCCGGGATGCCTGGATGCCGCTGAGACTCGAGGAACGGGCCCCGGGAGGGCGGGCGTCTGAGGCCCTGGAATGATCACAAGCTCGTCCTTGGCGCATTTCGGCTGGGCTGGTCCGTGGTGGAGTCGGCCGATGTCAGGCCCATTTGGAACTCGATCATCCGGCCGTTCGCGTAGGCCATCTCCTGCATGGTCAGGCAGAGCCGGTACCAAAGAAACCGGATCCGCTCGCCGCAGGTCCACCGGACCAGTTCTTCGGCCTCCCGCAGATGCCCGGTCGCGTCAGCGTGGTTCATGGCAGATCCGTTCCGTTCGGCGGTACCGGCTCGGCGCCGGGCGTGACTGCAGGCCGGTGATTACGTACCAGGCTGACCGGTGTCGCTGGAACGCGGCTTCAATACGGCTGGAACGGTGGCCGGGCCTGGGCCGGCAGCAAGGCTTGAGCTGCGACGACGATAAAGTCCGTACACGGTACGGATCCGGGTGCGTGCGGCCGGGCCCGTCGGCCTGGCCACCGCCATCACCGCCGCGTGCCAGGGCGGCCTGATCCTGGTCGTGGAACGCCGCTCCGGCACTTCCACGGTGCCCCGGGCGACCGGGGTCAGCACTCACACCATGGAACTGTTCCGGATCTGGGGGATCGCGGTTCGGACAGGAATGCGGTGATGGTACCGGCGATGTGGTCAAGGTCGCGGATGTCGGGCAGGTGGTAGCGGCCTTCGAGAGTGACGAGCCGGGCGTCGGGTAGGCCGTCGGCCAGGTGCAGTCCGCCGCGGTGGGGTATGACGCGGTCGCCTCGGTAGTGCAGGACGAGTGCGGGTGCCTGCACGGCCGGCAGCAGGGCGGTGACGTCGGCGGTGTAGATGGCCGCGAGGTATCCGGCGGCCACGTCACGGTCGGCCGAGTCCCGCAGTACCGCGGCCAGGTGGTCGGCCGCTGCGTCGGTCGGATCGGGCCGGTACAGGTCGGCGAGCAGCTTGGAGCCGAGTCCCCAGTGACTGCGCACCAGCGCGAGGAAGGTGGCGCCTAGGTCGGGGCGGGGGAATGCTTCGGCGGCGCTGGCGTAGGTCCCGAAAAACACCAGCCGCCGTACCAGATCCGGCCTCTTCGCGGCGAGCGCGACGGCAACCGGTCCGGCCTGGGACACGGCGAGCAGGTCGGCCGGCGCTCCGGCGTGGGTCGCGGCGGCGGCTAGCTCGGCCACGCTGGCGTCCAGGCCGAAGTCGTCGACCGGGCCGGGGGAGCGTCCTGTCCCGTAGCGGTCGTACATGACCAGCGCGCGGGTTCCTGCCAGCCGCTGGAATATCGAGGAGCGCGGATCGCGGCCGGCGGCGATGACGTCGATGTTCGATACCCAGGCAGGCAGCGCGATCAGCGGCTGCCCGCTCCCGACGGTCGCAACGGCGATCCGGCGGTCACCGGCCCAGACGTGACTGACCTGCATCGCGCGCAGCGGGGTCGGCGGCACGACGTCGTGGCGGAGTATGCGCAGCTGCAGTTCCTGCATGGCAGCCGACGGCTCGAGCCCGAGCTCGTCACCGAGCCGGCCGGCGTAGCGCTGGTACGCCGCGAGCGCGTCGGCTTGGCGTCCGCCCGCGTACAGGGCCCTCATAAGGATCAGGTGGGCACGTTCTCGGAGCGGATGTTCGGCGGCGAACGCCTCCAGAGCCGGGAGGTCGGCAGAGCCCTGGTCCAGGCGCAGCTCATGCCAGCGCTCGGTCGCCTGCCGGCGCGCCTCCTCGAGCCGGATCGCCTCGAACCGGGCCACTGGCGACTCGGCGAACTCGGCGTAGGCCGCACCGTGCCATAGGCTCAGGGCCTCACCCAATGATCCGGCGGTGTCCGCCCGCACCAGCCGGTCGAACCGCTGGCTGTCCAGATCGTCCGGGCCGACGGCCAGCCGGTAGCCGGGCGCCACGGTCTGGATCCGGGTGAACGGAACGGCCCGGCGCAGCCGGGATACCTGGTTGTGCAGCGCCGCCACGGGATCTTGCGGGGGATCCTCCGGCCAGACCAGGTCCACGAGGTTGTCCACGCTCACCACCGCGCCGGCCCGCGCCAGCAGGCTGGCGAGCAGCGACCGCTGGCGGTCACTGAGCGCGACGGCATGCCCATCCGGGCCGACCACGGTAACGGCGCCGAGTACCGAGAACATTACCTCGCATCCTGCCAGCTTCCGGCGCGCCGGTGCAGGCCCGTGACAGCCAGCTGACAGGCGCGCCACCCACACTCGCCGCATGGACACTACAGCGACAGGCAGTTCGCGTGATGACATCAGCGCCACCACATCGCAGGGCCGCCACGGCTCCTCGGCGTGCGACAACGCCGTGCGGGGCCGACTCAATGCGGCCATCCTGCGCATCTCCGACGGCTACGGCCACCTCCTGATGGGACGGCGCAAACGACCGCTGTTCGCCGGCCTTCCGCCGGTCGTGGTGGAGATCGGGCCCGGAACCGGGGCTAACCTGCGCTATTACCGGCCCGGTAGCCGGCTGATCGCGATCGAGCCGAACCGGCACATGCACGCACCGCTCCGCAAGGCCGCGCAGCGCTACGGCATCGAACTGGAGCTGCGTGACGAAGAGGCGGACACTACCAGCCTGCCCGACGCGAGCGCCGATGCCGTAGTGAGCACGCTTGTCCTGTGTACCGTGCCGGACCCGGCCGCGACGCTCCGCGAAGTCCGCCGGATTCTGCGGCCGGATGGCCGGTTCGTCTTCCTGGAGCACGTCCGGGCCGGCCACGGCCACCCCGTACTGCGGCTCGTCCAGCGATGCCTGGCCCGGCCGTGGCGCTGGCTCTTCGAGGGCTGCGATGTGCTGCGCGACACCGAGGCAACCCTGGCCCGGGCCGGCTGGGCACAACTGGAAGTGCACAGATACCACCTGCCGACCCTGTTCCTCCCGATCAACACCCAGATCGCCGGGACCGCGTTCCGAACCGACCCGGCCGAACGCACATGACCGGGTCAGCAAGACCGGCCAGGGAAGCATGCTCAGGCTTCCGGATCCGTCCCCTGGCGGTCATAGTCGGCCGATGGCCAGATCTGGTGGACAGACGATCATTGAGGTCGGCGTTGGCGTTGGGCTTTGCACGCGCACACGACGTGGGTACGGCGGTAGCGTGAAGCCGACCGTCTTGTCCGGGAGGCCCGGGGACGGCGGCACGTCCGTCGGTCAGCTCATAGGGTGTCGGTCAGCTCATAGGGTGAGGTCATGGCATCGCCGGTCGAGGCTGAGCGGTACATCCGGTTCCAGCTTGAGCATCTGACGGCGCGGAACGATCACCATGGCTTCGAAGCCATCTGCTACCGGGTAGCGAAGCAGCGGCTGAGCAGCAACCTGCTGTGGGCGACTGGTCCGGTCAGCGCGGGTGGCGATCAGGGCCGGGACGCGGAAACTTTCCATACCCAGCTGCCGCAGGAACGTGCCTCGGAGGGCGGGTTTGCAGGCCGGGTGGCAACCGAGCCGCTAGTGATGGCGTGTTCAGTGCAAAAGGGCGGGCTGGAGGCAAAGGTCCGCGCGGATGTGGGGGCGATCTGCGGGCGGGGCGGTCCTGTGCGGACGATCGCGTTCTTCGCGGTTCAGGAGATTCCGGTGGCCATTCGACACCGGCTTGTGGCGGCAGTCTGGCTGGAGACAGCGCGGATGCCGGAACGCGGACATTCCCGGCCGCCTGAGGCCACGAGCGCGGGCGCTCCAGTGCGCTGCGCAGATCGCGGCCCTCGTGGGTGAGGACCTGTGTCTTGATCCGCATGAACCGCGGCCGCGTGCCCCGGTTCGGGGCGGCGCAGTGGACCATGACGGGATGGCAGAAGACTATGTCTCCCGGCTCGCCGGTCAGCTCGGCCACGCGGAGGGGCACGCCGTCGACAGTGGTCTCTGTGTCCATGAAGGCGGCGATCCGGGTGGCCGGTGATGGCGCCTGCCCGGTGAGCGCCATGAGCCACGGGTCACAGCGGTGGAACCGCTCCCAGAGCCGGGCGCCGAATTCGCGCGGCCGGCCCGGGGGAAGGCGGCGTTCCTGCTGGACCAGCAGCCGGGGTGACCCGGAAATGATCACCGTTCCGCCGCCTCCTGGCGCGACCGGGCCGATGAAGCTGACGACGAACAGCCCCCTGGGGTGATCGAGGTGCAGCTCGCAGGGATTGTCCCAGTGCCAGAGCCTGGCCGGTACCTCCCAGGCGCCCGGCTCGGGAAAGGTGACGAGGGGCCGCCCCCAGTCCCTCGGCGGCAGCCAGGCGGCCTTGCCGAGCAGGTCATCGAGAACGCCGCGGACCCGCCCGGTCAGGATCCTGTCCTGGATGGGATCGCGCTTGGCCGCTTTGAGGTCCCCCGGGATCTGCCGCCAGCTGCAGCGGTCGTCGCGGCGTATGCCGTAAGTGCCTTCCAGTTCCCGCCACCACTGCCGTTCCATGGCCAGGGCGTCAGCGGGCGAGAACGCCTGCCTGACCACCACGTAGCCGTCGCGCTCGAAGCGCTGGATGTCTGCTGGCGTCAGGACGGTGAGCTGAGATGCCATGAGGTCCGCCTCCCGGTAGACGGCGCCCCGCTGCAGATCATCCGCCCCGGCCAGGCCGGGACGCCCGATCTACCACGGGGTATTACCCCACGGCTCACCGCAAGGCGCAGTGAACGATGGGCCGACCATCCCACACCCGGACCCGGCCATCAACCCGTTTATCACCAGAGCAGGGCCGGCCAGGTCACGGCGCTGTCAACCGCCCGCCGCACCTGCGTGACGCCTCACGGTCATCTGGCGACCAGAGGTGCGCACTAACCTGATAAAAGTCTGGTGTGGCAGACAGGCACATGATTTATGGGCGAAGGACGTCCGCCCTGCCGATGTGGGCGTGTTTGAATAACAGTGCTCTTCGTAGAGCCCAAGCGCAGTTTCTTCTCGTCAGGCCAGGAAACAGCTCTGGTTATGCGCTACTGGGGAATGCGAAGGACTTGCCCGACAAAAATATGGTTCGGATCCTGAATCTGATGGCGATTAGCTTCGAAGATTCGCGGCCATTTATTCGCGTCGCCGTAATACTGTGCTGCTATGCTGGAAAGTGTATCGCCACTGGCGACAGTATACTGTGCGAAGCCGTGGTATGGATCCAGGAGGGCCCGACCAAAGGTAATCGGCACCACAACCTTGTTCAGGTCGGACCCGTCCTCTTGTGAAGCGTCGAAAACCTCCAGTGTGCCTTGAGGAGTAGACGGGATACCTACAGCTAGCGTGATATCGAAGTTATCCCAGATGCCTGTACCACCCGCGTGAACCGAAACCTTGGCGATCTGAACGCCATGACCATCACGCACTCGGGCGGCGAACTGACCCTCGAATCCGGTGCCGATACCGCAAGCCCTAACCGGGTCATCGACGAGATCATAAGGCTGGGGCTGACGAACGCTAATCGGTGGAAATCCTGACATGGCTCCATCCTTTCGATGGACGGGCGAGATCTCCGCCCGTAACATTATCACGATTAATCATTTGATGCAATAACGGGCGCGGGCTCTCGTCAGCCGCCTGTCATATCTGCCCGACAGAAGAAAATTTTAATTCAAGCTAGAACGGGGTTCCAATAGCGGCAAGACAGGCTGTACTGAACAGCACACATGCTCTGCTGCCGCGATGAGTCGGTAGGGCCCACGGCCCCGGGTAACGGCGCAGGAGGCGAACGGCGGGGACGCCGTGATGCCGTCAGCACCCCTGGCCGGTGCCCGGGTCCGGTCCTGGATGCGGGCACGAGTTCCCGGTCGGCCAGGCCCCAGGAACGCCATGGCAGGGCGGCCGCAGTGGTTCAGTTCGCCGGGACGCAGGAGACGTCTCTGCCGGAACGACCGCGCCCTGTCCGGTGTCACGCTGAGTGAGACGGCGGTGGGCAAAGGCGGCCGCGATGGTCACGGCTGCTGCCGGCTGGGCATGTGGAAGGAGTACGCGGGATAGGAACGAGACAGGGAGAAGGTGTCTGTCGTGGCCATTGATTTCACGCTGAGCGAGGCCCAGCAGGAACTGCAGAAGAACGCGAGGGCGTTCGCCGAAGGCGTGCTCGGGCCGGTCGCTGGCCGGATCGACCGTGCAGTCGACGGGTGGGAGTCGTTCCTGGCTGGCCGGGAGGTGTACCGCGAGATGGCGCACGCCGGGTTCACCAAGTCGTTCATCCCGGCCGGGTACGGCGGGGCCGGGTTCTCCATGCTGGACCTGGCCATCGCCGCCGAGGAGCTCACCCGCGTCGACGTCAGCGTGCCGACGACGCTGCTGGCCACCGGGCTGGGCCTGCAGCCGGTGATCCAGTACGGCACGCCGGAGCAGAAGGAGCGGTTCCTGCGGCCGTTCGCCGATGATTCCGAGGGCGACCTGCTCGCCTCCTACGCCTTCACCGACGTGGCCGGAGGGGCCAACTTCGATTCGGCCGACCCGGCCGGCGGGATGCAGACTATCGCGCGCCGCGACGGCGACGAGTGGGTGATCACGGGCCAGAAGCACTACACGACAAACGGCACCGGATGGGACAAGAAAGGGTGCGAGCTGTACACCGTGGTGTGCCGCACCGATCCCGCCGCGGGCGCCGATGACGCGCTGGCTGTCATCGCCGTGCCGGGCTCGGCCCCGGGCATCACAGTGGCAGATGTATATGACAAGATCGGCCACCGCGGTGTGGTCACCCCGCGCGTGCACTTCGATCAGGTCCGGGTGCCTGCCGCCAACCTGATCGGCCAGCCTGGCCGGGCGGGCAAGCGGGTCGTGACCGGTGCGTTCAGCTGGACAGCGGCGCTGATCGGCGCGGCCTGCGTCGGGGCTATGCGCGCGGCGTTCGAATACGCCCTGGGATTTACCCGCAGCGAGACAAGGCTCGGCACCGTGCCGGTGATCGAGCACCAGAACGTCGGCTTCATGCTCGCCGACATCAAGATGCGGATCGAGGCCTGCCGCTACCTCACCTGGAAGGCCTGCCATGACTTTGAGCGCAGCGGCGGGCGCGCGGAAGAACTGGCGATCATGACCAAGGTCTACTGCTCCGAGGCGGCCGTCGACACGGTCTACGACTGCATGCGCGTGGTCGGCATCGCCAGCTACACCAAGAACCTGGCCCCGCTGGAAAAGATCATGCGAGACGCCATGGTGTTCCCTCTCTACGACGGGGGCAACCAGGGCGTGCGCCGTCGGCAACTGCACGACATCTTCCGCCATCCGGGTTATGACCCGATGCTCGCTGCCCGCGGGGAAGGGCTGCCCGAAGACCAGTAACGCCCTCCGCACAGGCGACGGCAGGCATCTGGTCAGGCGGACGACAATCGGTGCGTGGCGCTGATCGCGGGGCACTTTGGCTCCGCCAGGGCCGTTATCTCTTTCGGGGGAGCTGTCTCGACGAAAACAGGCTCGGTTGTGTGCTGCCATCGAAGCTGGAGGCCAAGACCATGCCCGATCAAGCGCCGGATCATCAGGCCCGCGAGTTCGCGGCGGCGTTCCGCGGATTCCTGGAATGGATCCATTCGCCTGCCGCGGGTGCCGGTGACGAGAACGAGGTGTCGGCGCTGGTGCGCGACTTCCTCGGCCCTGACGGCACGCACCACTCGGTAGTGACCCGGGACCTGCCCCCGTTCGAGCACGTCAATCTGCAGACCGCCATCGACACCTGGTCGGCGCGCGCCGGACGGGCCGTCGAGGTTCGCGGTATCGCCATACCGCGGCACTACGGAGGAGTGTCACTGCAGCAGCTCGTCGGAGCCGACGGCCTGCCGCCGCTGCGGCTGACTGCGCCTGCCCTGGCCGACCTGCCGAACGGGCCAGGCTCGACGCTGGGCTGCCTGCGCTTGGCCCTGCTGCTGGTCACCGACCAGCACGGCCGCTACATCGTGATGATCCAGGCCCCGGGCGAGCATCAGCCGACCCTGCAGGTCGAGGTTGCAGGCCTGCCGGTCGGCCTGGCCCAGCGCCTGCTCGCCGACCTGGACCAGCTGCGCGCCGACCTCAACGTCTACCGTGGCCACCTGCTGGACGTATCGCTGGACCCGATGGGCGGTGTCAACCTCACCTTCGCTGGCCCGTCCGGGATCGGCCGAGACGACGTCGTGCTGCCCGCCGCCGTCCTGGCGCGGGTCGAGCGCCATGCCCTGGGGGTAGCTGGCCACCGGGACAAACTGCTGGCCGTCGGCCAGCATCTCAAGCGCGGGCTGCTGCTCTACGGCCCGCCGGGCACCGGCAAGACGCACACCACGCGCTATCTGCTGGGCCAGATGACCGGCTACACGCGCCTGGTCCTGACCGGCCGTTCCCTGATCGCTGTCGGCGCGGTCACTGATCTGGCCCGGGCCCTGCTGCCCGCCGTCATCGTGCTCGAAGACGTCGACCTGGTCGCCGAGGAACGCTCGCTCGGCCCGGCCTCCAGCCCGGTCCTGTTCGACCTGCTCGACGCCATGGACGGCGCGGCACCCGACGCCGACCTGCTGTTCTTGCTCACCACCAATCGCGCTGACCTGCTGGAACCTGCCCTAGCCGCGCGGCCGGGACGAGTTGACATAGCGGTCGAGATCGCCCTGCCGGACGCGTCCGCCCGGGAACGCCTGCTGACGCTCTACGGGCAGGACGTGCCCCTAGACTTGACCGAACAGGACGTGCAACTGGCCGTGGAGCGTACCGACGGCACCACCGCCTCGTTCCTGAAGGAACTGATCCGGCGCAGCGTGCTAGAGGCGCTGCACGACGACCCGGCGCTGTCCACGGTCACCGGGGCGCACCTGACCCGTGCGCTCGATGACCTGCTCGACGCGGCCCAGGCGGTGACCCGCACCCTGCTCGGCGTGGGCGTCGACCCGGCCAGCCTGCCAGCCGGCGGCGCCCTGCCGCCGGGCCCGCAGCGCGGCTGGATGGCCTACGGCCCCCGGGCCATGCCGCGGCGCTTCGCCCGGTACGGTGGCTGAGCCCAGACGAGAGTCACTCGCGGGACGAGAAAAGTCCGCAGCCTGTTTACCTAGCCTGTCGGTGAAGGCGAGCTGCTTTCGCCTTCCTCCTCGGTGGCAACGACGGCGAGTTCCTCCTGGGCGAAGACCGCCCTGACCGCAGCTGTCGGCAGTGCGGCCAAACTGCCGGGCGAGCAACGTCCACGTGGTTCAGGCCGCAGGCGAGGCAGCCCGGCGCAAGCTGCCGGTCCTGGCCTGGTCGGGTTGCTCACGTCCATTCCGGTGCTTTGCTTCGCAGCCTGCATGCCTGCCGCGATCGCGCTGGTCCGCGTGGCCGGGAGCGCATTCGCGCTGACCGTCTCGGTCGCCGGCGCGGTCTTCGGGTGCATCCTGCGTTCAGCCGGCGGACTACCGTCGGCGCTGGCGGCACCGTGGTACTCGGAGTGTCCGTCGCTATCGCCAACGTGGTGGTCCCGCTCATCATCGCGCGGGAGTACCCGGAAACCCGCAGGCACCTGATGACGGGCGTCTACGCCGCCATGATGAACGTCGGGACGATGACCGTCACTTTCGCCACCGCCCCGATCTCCGTGGTTGGCAGCCGTGGCTGCGGGGGTTACATGGCTCACGTTGTCGGCTGGCTTCCTCGTCACGCTGCGCTGCCCGCGGATCCTCGTTTATTGCCCGCTGCTAAAGCATTCACCTACCGGCAAGCACACAAACCAGGCACACGGCATTATCGGCACGGCCGCAACGGGGGCTTCGATAAGACCTTGCAGCATCTAAGATGTCTCGATGGTCGGTAGTATCGGCGGATTCCCCGCTGGGCCCGTGGTGAACCCCAGCGTGCGGGCAGGCAAACAAAAAAGCCGACACGCCCGGCTCCGCGCTGGCCCAGCCGACGAACGTCCGGATCTGCCGAAATGAGAACTTCATCCGCGCGCATATCTATGCTCATTCACGTTCTCGGCCCTTGCCGGTGATCGCCGTGGAGCCTATTCATCGTTGGGGCAGGGAATCGGAGGCCGAATCCGCTATCAAGAATTGTCAGGTGGCAGATGCCGGCACGGCGCGCATATCTGCCGTTCCGGCGGAAACTTGTACCGCGCGCGAGTCGGTGCGATCATGATTGGCAAGGGTCGTCCAGGGGCTCTCTGCGCCGCTGGAACAGGCTGATCCGCGGACGAGGGGCGGCGTCATGGCGGGGACGTGGAGCAATCTGGGCAAGCAGCCGGGCGTCAGTATCGACACGATGCTGCTGCTCACCGACGGGCGGGTGTTCTGCCACGAGTTCCAGTCGAACAGGTGGCACACGCTGACGCCGTCGAACGCCGGCGATTACGGCAACGGCAGCTGGAACACAACCGAGCCGATGCCGGACAACACCAGCATCGGGAAGCCGTTCGGCGGCCCGACGAATGCGCCGACGTTTTTCGCATCGGCCGTGCTGGCTGACGGGCGCGTGTTCGTGGCTGGCGGCGAGTACAACCTGGCGAACTCCACAAGCAACGACATTCTGGCGGCGCAGATCTTTGACCCGCGTACCGGCCACTGGACGGCGATTTCCGCGCCGCCCGGCTGGGACGGCATCGGTGACGCGGTGAGCTGCGTGCTGCCCGACGGCCGTGTGATGCTTGGCCAGTACGACGGCAACGCGGTGGCGCTTTACGACCCGGACCGGGATCGGTGGACGTTTACCTCCCCTAAAGGTGACTCCTGCTCCGAAGAGACGTTCACCCTGATGCCCGACAACAGCGTCATCACGGTGCAGTGCTCCAATCCCGACCACGCCGAGAAATACGACATCGCGACCGACCGGTGGGTCAGCGCGGGCACCACGCCGAGGCCGCTGACCCAGCCGTGCAACGGCGGTGTCGGCGAGATCGGGCCGGCGATCCTGCTGCCGAACGGCAAGCTGCTCGCGGTCGGCGCCACCGGCAACACCGCGATCTATGACCCAGCCCGGCCGGCCGCGTCAGCGTGGACGGCGGGTCCGACCCTCAAGGACAGCGCGGGCAGGACCAGCTTCCCGATGGACGCCCCCGGCGTACTGCTGCCCAACGGCAAGGTGCTGCTCGCCGGGAGCCCGGCGCCGCCCTGCAAGTTCCCCGCTCCTACCACGTTCTTCGAGTACGACCCGTCGACGAACAGGGCGCAGGTGGTCGCCAGCCCGCCCGGTGCGAACGTCTCGGTGTTCCAGACCAGGTTCCTGCTGCTGCCGACCGGCACCGTGCTGTACTCGAACAACTCCCCGACGATCAGCAGGTACTTCCCTGACGGGACGCCGGCCGCGGCCTGGAAACCGGCGATCAGCCATGCCCCGGCTGACCTTGTGCACGGGCACACCTACACGCTGTCGGGCACCCAGTTCAACGGGCTGTCCCAAGCGTGCAGTTACGGCGACGACGCGCAGATGGCGACGAACTACCCCCTGGTCCGGATCGTGAGCACCGCAACCAGGAAGGTGCGCTACCTTCCCACCTCGCACCACTCAACCATGGGGGTGGCGACCGGATCGGCCACGGTGAGCACGAACGTCACCGTTCCTGTCGATGTACCGGTCGGCCAGTACTCGCTCGTGGTCGTGGCCAACGGAATCGCCTCCGACCCGGTGACTGTGAAAGTGTCACCGTAACCGGCGCCGTCGAGCTGATCAGCCAGCGCCATCATCCATCCGCTTATCCGCGTGATGGCGCGTGCCATGCTCCATGCACTGGCAGAGACAAACCAGCGTGTCGTACCCGGCAGCGCCTGCGGCAGGCCGGTTCAGCGGGTCGCTGCGGCGCGGGTGCCGGGTCGGGGCTGGCAATCTTGGAGGCTGGATACCGATGACCACCAACTTTCCTTCTGGCCGCCGGGGCGATGACTTGCTAAGCATGGAGCGCCTGCTCAGCTTGTCCGACAACGTGGTGGCCTTCGCCCTGACCCTGCTGGTCCTGCAGGTAACAGTGCCGTCCCTGTCCCAGGTCGCCCATCCGGCCTCGGCCGCCGACCTGGCCGCCCAGCTCGCCAAGCAGGCTGGCCACCTGGTCAGTTACGTGATCGCGTTCTACATCATCGCCCAGTTCTGGCTGACTCACCGCCGGGTCTTCCGCCACGCGGCCGGCCACCGGGACAGCCTGGCCTGGTGGAACTTCGCGTTCCTGGCCACCATCACGATCATGCCGTTTACCAGCAGCCTGCTGGGCGAGTACCCCGGCAATCCGCTGGCGGTTGACATTTTCGCGGCCAACCTGCTGCTGGCAGTCCTGGCGACCCGGGCGATGTTCGTGCTCGGACGCCGACGGGGCCTGCTGGGCGAGCAGATCGAGGCCCGGGACGTATGGGCACTGCGAGCCCGGGCGGCGGCGATCGTGCTCATCGTCGCGGTGTCGGCCGGGCTGGCGTGGGTGAACACCACCGCGGCCAAGTACTGCTGGGTGCTGATTCCCCTTGTGCAATGGGCCGCGGAGCGCCGGTCCGCGCGCCCCGCGTCATCCGGCCCGGTCGGAACACCCCGCCAGTAATCAGCCATCGCCCAGGCCGCAATGACGGCCGGACGCCGGCGTTGGTGCGCCTGGCCCGTTAGCCGCTGCTCGTCTTGCCTGCTGCGGCGGATCCGGCGAGTTGCAGGTGGTGCGCCCGCTGCAGCACCAGGACACGCTGGAAGCCCAGGCTGATAGCGAGGTAGAGAACGATCGTGGCGACCCCTAGGCCCCGGACGCCGGAACCGTGTGCGACCAGGATGTCATAACCCAGGTGCGCGGCCAGGGAGGCGATCCACAAGGTGGCGGTCAGCCAGTTGCCCTGGGACCAGGCCTTCCCCTCGTCCAGCCAGACCCGGACCGTGCTGGCCCGCAGCGCGCCGAAGATGGCCGCGAGCACCAGGCTGCCGCCGATAGCGGCGAAGGTCAGCGGGTGAGCATGGGTCTTGCTCAGGAACCGGTAGGTCTGGAGCAGGCCGATGACGAGCAGGATCGCGATCATGCGCAGGGCGGCGGAGGCGTTGACCGGCCGGACGGCAAGCTGCCGGTAGATCAACAGCGCCAGGACAGCGATTCCGAGGATGACGTCGAGGATGAACATGGTAACCACCCCTCCGGCCGCGGCGGTCCCCCGATGCCGCACCGCAGCCGCAAGCTTCCAGGCAAGCTCATCCCACGATACGACCGCGCGCCCGAGATGGATATGCCTGGTACCGCCCACGACGGCCCGTACAAGCAGTGTCAGCCGCGCCGGTGGTGGACGCCGACGTCGACGGGCCGGTGCCGTGGCTGGCAACGGCGTACGTGGCCGGTCCCTCGCTGGGAGACGCGGTGTGTGAGCACGGGCCCTGGCCGGCGTCGCCGGTCCTGGCGCTGGTGGCCGGGCTGGCCGAGGGCCTGAGCGCGCACTCGACGGCGTCCCGCCCGCGGTCCGCCCGCTGGTCGAGCGGTGCCTGGCCAAGGATCCCGGCCAGCGGCCTTCTACTGCCGAGCTCCTGGAAGAACTGGACGGCGCTGAACTCGAGGCGGGATGGCTGCCCGCGCCGGGCCGGCGAAGACCAGCCAGGCTGCCCCTGCTGCTGGCCGCGATCGCGACGGTGGCCGCGGCCGGAACCGCAGTGGCCCTCACCCTGACGCACGGCCAGCAAGGAAGCGGTCCGCGAGCGAGCCGGCCGGCGGCCTCCTCGACGGCCAGGCAATCGCGGGCTCCGGTCACGGTCGGCTCGCGCCAGCCCTCCACCGGCGGCACGCCGCCCGCAGCCCCTGCCCACGTCGCGGCCGCGCGCTGAATCAGCGCACCATCCGCGTGTCGTGGACCGATACCGCCACTGACGTCACCGGCTTTGCCATCAGCAACGGCTGCGGCACCGACGGCTGCAACGGCGGCGCGGTCAACATACGGACCGGCCCGGTGACCACAGCGGACATCACGACCACGCCCGGTGCCTATCAGTGCTTCTACGTGCAGGCCATCAACAGCGCGGGGGCCTCGAAGCCAGCTGGCCCGGGCTGTATTTCCACGCCCGAGATGAACATCCCAAGCAGCCAGGAATGGACCGATACCGGTGTCACGGCCCGGCCCGGAGCCGCTGTCGGGATCAGCGCGACCGGCGACGTCTACCTGGCTGCGGCCAGATCCTCGCATCCTCCGGTCGGCGACTCCTCGTGCACGCCCGCGGCCGACTATGCCGGCCGCCGCTCCCTGTTCCCCGCCCCGCAGCTGCCCTGCTGGTCTCTCATCGCCAGGTTCGGCAACGGCCCGCCGTTCGAGGTCGGCAACTCCATCGTGATCACCGCGGCCACCGGTCGGCTGTACCTCGGCGTGAACACCGACTCCTTCTCCGGAAACGCGGGAATCTGGACAGTGAAAATCAAGATCGGCGGACTACCGTGATCGTCATCAAGCGCAGACGCCTGCACATTGGCCCCGTCCGGCCCCGTCCGGCTCAGTCCGAGTCAGCCCGGTTAGGCCCAGGTGATCCGGAAGCGTGCGTCGTCGGACGGTCTCACCGTCACGGTCCCGGTCCCGGATGTATCCGCCAGTCCTGCGCGGCGGCAGGTGTCGAGAAAATCGGCGAAATCCATGTACGAAAGCTGCCCGCGGACTTCGTCGGTCAGCTGATCGTAGAGCTCGCGCGGCGTGCGGGTGCCGTCGAGGGCTTCCTTGTGGCCGACGAGTTCGGCTAGGAGGTACTCCTGGCCCGGTGTCAGTGCGACCCGCTTGATGTCAAAGAACAGCGGGACGACGGCCGTGACGACGGCGGCAGGAATCGCGGTGGCGCCGAGCGCTATCAGCAGCCCGCCGATGAGCGCCGCGGCGATGACCGACTGCACGGCCCCCCGGCGCAGGTCCACCTGCCAGCCACCCGGCCGGAACTGAAGGTCTGCGTCCGCCGTCTCGTCGGCGGCCGCCTGCACGGCCTGCAGGAACACGTCCAGTCCGCGGCGGCCTGCATAGGTGTCCGGCATGAGGTCGGACCAGAGACGCTCGAGATCTTCGCTGCGTACGGTCAGCGCAGCACCGGCCGCCGCAGCGCCCGTACCGGGTTCCTGGCTGGCTTCATCTAGCCGCTGTCGCAGCACTTCGGCCAGGTCGGTCACTTCTGCTCCCCTTGGTGTCAGGTGGTCGGCTCGGGGTACGCGGCAAAGTCGAAGAAGTATTCCTCGCCCAGCAGGTGGCTCGTCGCCAGTTCTATGTCAGCCTGCCTGCCGGTGATGATGCCGGGGTCCAGCTGTGCGCTCGGATATGTGTGCTCGATGTACTGCCGCAAGATACCGCTGGTGACGGCCGTGCAGACAAGCAGCAGCGGCAGATTGGTCTTTTCGACCATCCACACCATGAGCTCGGCGGGAGCACCGCCCGCATCCTGAATCGTGGCCTGGGCGTAGCGCAGTTCTTCATGCTCGGCGCGCCACGCGTTCACCTGCGCCATCGGTGACAGGTCGATGAGTCCCGTCACCCGCGGGCGGCGCAGTGCCCGCGCCCAGTGACCGCGCCAGGCTAGGTCACCGAGACAGGCGAGGGAAATGTTGACGTGCATGGTGAGCTGCTTCGACAGCGCGCCCATCAGGCGCGCCAGCTGGGCCGGCTCGTCGATGACGGTGAGCTCAACATTGTCGGCGTCCACGGCCGAGCTGCGGACGGTCACGACCGGCGATGAGCCCAGGGCGTCCAGCCAGGACTGGTCGGCGCTGGCGATAGCGAACTGCTGCCGGAGCCTGCGGGCAGGCCTGACCGAGGCAAAGACATGCATGCGGTCGCCCGCCCCGGAAAGCAGCGCGGACACCTGACGATTCCGCAGCACATCATCGAACCGGCGGACGACGGCCGCGCGCGGCCGTTCGCGCAGCACGAGGCGCTCGCGCCGCCACATCTCGAAGGTCTCCTCCGCGACGCCGCGCTCGTCGCTTGAGGCAAGCAGCAGACCGCTGGCGGCCGGTGCCTGCCGCTCCACTGACGTGATGACGGTGGCCAGGAACTCGCGGTGGCCGTCGTAGTCCAGGGTCACGGCGCCGTGCTCTGCCAGCAGGGTCGCCACCGCCGAATAGAGCACATGCGCGCAGGTTGCCAGCGGCTCGTCAAGCGCGTCATCGTAGGTTTCCTGCCGCCGCGATACATCGCCGTCACTTGCCTTGAGCGCCTCCTCCAGCGGGGTCCCCGATACCGCTTCGATGCACTCGTCCCATGCTCGATCCCAGAATTTCCCGTCAGCGACCCGGTGCAGCAGGGCAAACCGCTCGTCGGGTCGCTCGCTGGCCGGGCGCGTCCAGGTGTCCGCTGCCAGCGGCGTATCACCGCTGATCCCGGCGAGCACCGGTGCCTGCATGCAGGCCCGGGCAGCCGCTTCCAGCATCATCTCCTTGCGCCGCATGTGATCCGGGATGGGTATCAAATCGCTGGCATCCTGGTACCAGCGCTGATAGCGCGGATAGCCCGACAGGTAAGACATGTCGCCTGCGACCACGAGCCACAGGCTCTGGAAGGTCGCGAACGCCTCGTGCACCCCGCGGCACTGCCCCACCAGTCTTCTCAGTGCCGCCTCGTACTCATTTCCTGCTACCTGCCCGAGAACGGCGCAGACAGCCAGGAGAACGCCGAAGGCAGTCGTATCGTTCAAGGCCGCGTGCAGCGCCTCATGCACGGTGACAAGCCTGGCCCCATCCGAACTGGCGTCACTGCGCAGCGTCGTGGACCACCGGTCGAAGCTGTTATACGCACCCGCACCCGAGTCCGCCTCACTGTGCAGCAGTGCGGTTACGAGGCCACCGGATTCCATGCCCCATTCTGGCGCTCCCAGTTAGAACTCCGCCAGGTCATCAGGTCACAGGCCCCCGGCTTGGCGTTCCGGGGCCACCTGCAGCACACGCCCGAGATGGTGGCTACCGGACGAGCCTGGCAAGGACCGGCCCTTGCTACTGAACATTATTCACCTAAGCTTGCTATTTAACCCTTGTTTCAGGAGTTGTCCCTGATCTCTTGTGTTGCCCGGTGTGTCGTGGTGGCGTGAGGACGGCCACCGCTGGATGATCTTCGGGTTCGTTCCAAGGAATCCGGAG
>Ga0335083_10004868_pt1 | contig 17033 bp, 16 predicted proteins | sample Lox_Sample_42_FD_206716 | JGI IMG/M metagenome (GOLD analysis project Ga0335083, IMG submission 206716) | Soil microbial communities from Loxahatchee National Wildlife Refuge, Florida, United States - Lox_Sample_4.2 | ecosystem: Environmental > Terrestrial > Soil > Wetlands | place: USA... | reverse complement strand
GACGTGCGCGTGCTCGATCATCTCCTGCGCGAACGCCACGTATTCGGGCTTGCCCTCGCCCTCCGCCGCCTGCGCCAGCGCGCGCAGCGCCTCGGCGATCTGGCGGTGCTCGTCGATCATCTGCGGCATCTGCTTGCGAAGCTCGTGCACGAGCTTCGCCGCCTCGGCGAGCTCGGCCGGCGTCTCGCCCCTGCCGATCGCCTTGAGCAGCCCCAGCGGCCGCAGCGCGAACTTTTCCTCGCGCATCAGATGCCCCTCGAGGACGCGCGCCACGCCGCGCGCGGCGTCGCCGGTCTTGCCCGGCTCGCGCATGGCGCGCTTCAGCGCGGCGCGCAGCGCCTCATGGCCGTTCTTCAGCGATTCCGGCACTTGCAGGCTCATCACGACCTCCTTCTATCTGCGGCTCATTCTTGCAGCGCGAGGCGCGGCGTCTTCTGATTTAGCTCAAAAGCACCCGGGGTCCCAGCCGGGGCTGCGCGACGGTGCTAGAATTCGACGTTTTTCCGGTCATTTTCAGGAGCTTGCGCGTGCTCATACCCTCTGCATACGCCCAAGGCACCGGCGGCGGCGAGCCCGGGCTGATGGGGTTCCTGCCCATCATCCTGATGTTCGTGGTGCTCTACTTCCTCATGATCCGCCCGCAGATGAAGCGCGCCAAGGAACACAAGCAGCTGCTCGAGGCGCTGCAGAAGGGCGACGAGGTGGTCGCGCTCGGCGGCGTCGTCGGCCGCATCGCCGAGCTGTCGGAGCAGTACGTCACTCTGGAGGTGGCCCCCGAGACACGCATCATCGTGCAGCGGCAATCGGTGCAGATGCCGCTGCCCAAGGGCACCATCAAAAGCTTGCAGTAAGTGAACCGCTTCCCGACCTGGAAGTACGCGCTCATCGCGCTCGCGGTGGTGGTCGCCCTCGTCTACACGCTGCCGAACTTCTACGGCGAGTCGCCGGCAGTGCAGATCTCGAGCGGCCGCAGCACCGTCAAGGTCGACAGCGAGCTGCTCGCCCGCGTGGAAGCCGCGCTCGCCAAGGCAGGCATCGCGCCTACCGGGTCGCTGATCGAGTCGAGCGGCGTGCGCATCCGCTTCGCGGACACCGACACCCAGCTCAAGGCCAAGGACCTGATCGAGAAGACGCTCGACCCGGACCCGCAGAACGCGAACTACGTGGTGGCGCTGAACCTGCTCTCCTCCTCTCCGGACTGGCTGACGGCGATCCACGCCCTGCCGATGTACCTCGGCCTCGACCTGCGCGGCGGCGTGCACTTCCTGCTGCAGGTCGACATGAAGGCCGCGCTCACCAAGCGCCTGACGAGCTTCACCGGCGATCTCAGGTCCCTCATGCGCGAGAAGGACATCCGCGACGCCGGCATCGTGCGCGACGGCGAGACGCTGAAGATCCGCTTCCGCGACGCCGCGGCGCGCGACAAGGCGAACCTCGCGATCGGCAGCACGTACTCTCAGGAGCTCTCGCTCTCGAACGCGCAGGAGGGCAGCGACTTCCTGCTGCTCGCCCGGCTCAAGCCCGAGACGCAGAAGCGGGAGCAGGAGCTCGCGCTGAAGCAGAACATGCTCACGCTCAGCCGCCGCGTCAACCAGCTCGGCGTCGCAGAGCCGGTGATCCAGCAGCAGGGCGCCGACCGGATCGTGGTCGAGCTGCCCGGCGTCCAGGACACCGCCCGCGCCAAGGAGATCCTCGGCCGCACCGCGACGCTGGAGGTGCGCCTGGTGGACGAGGACGCGATGCGCAGCGGCAGCAAGGTCAACGTCGACGTCTTTCCGGAGCGCAAGCGCGACGGCAGCGTCAGCATGATCCCGGTCAAGAAGCAGGTGATCGTGACCGGCGACCAGTTCGTCAACGCGCAGGCGACCTTCGACCAGGACCACCGCCCGGCGGTGTCGGTCGAGCTGAACGACGCCGGCGGGCGCGCCATGCGCCAGACCACGCGCGAGAACCTGCACCACCTGATGGCGATCGTCCTGTTCGAGAAGGGCAAGGGCGAGGCGATCTCGGTGGCGACCATCCAGGGCGAGTTCGGCAGCCGCTTCCAGATCACCGGCAGCTTCACCCCGACCGAGACCACCGACCTCGCGCTGCTGATCCGCGCGGGGTCTCTGGCGGCGCCGATGGAGATCGTGGAAGAGCGCACCGTGGGCCCCTCGCTCGGCAAGGAGAACATCGAGAAGGGCTTCGACGCCACCCGATGGGGGTTCTGCGCGATCGTCGTCTTCATGAGCATCTACTACCTGCTGTTCGGCGTGTTCTCGTCGATCGCGCTCGGCGTCAACCTGCTGTTCCTGGTGGCGCTGCTGTCGATGCTGCAGGCGACGCTGACCCTGCCCGGCATCGCGGCGATCGCGCTGACGCTCGGCATGGCGATCGACGCCAACGTGCTGATCAACGAGCGGATCCGGGAGGAGATCCGCGGCGGGCAGTCGCCGCAGGCGGCGATCGCCGCGGGCTACGAGCGCGCCTGGGGCACGATCCTCGACTCCAACGTCACCACGCTGATCGCGGGCCTCGCGCTGCTGATCTTCGGCACCGGGCCGGTGCGCGGCTTCGCGGTGGTGCACTGCCTGGGCATCCTCACCTCGATCTTCTCGTCGGTAGTGGTGTCGCGCGCGATCGTCAACCTCACCTACGGCCACCGCCGCCGCGTCGCGCGGCTGGCGATCGGCAACACGGCGTGGAAATAGCCGGCATGCAGCGGAGCTAGCGCATGGAGTTCTTCAAGATCCGGCGCGTCATTCCGTTCATGCGGCACGCGCTCGTCTTCAACGTGCTATCGCTGATCACCTTCCTGGCCGCGATTTTCTTCCTCTGGCACAAGGGCCTGAACTTCTCGATCGAGTTCACCGGCGGCACCCTGGTGGAGGTGCACTACCGCAACGCAGCCGACATCGACGGCGTGCGCGACGCGCTCGAGAAGGCGGGCCTGCAGGGCGAGGTGCAGAACTTCGGCTCCTCGCGCGACATCCTGATCCGGCTCCCGGTGCGCAAGGGGCAGTCGACCTCGGCGCTGTCGCAGAAAGTCTCGCAGCTGCTGCAGGCGCAGGACAAGTCGGCCGAGGTGCGGCGCATCGAATACGTCGGGCCGCAGGTCGGCGAGGAGCTCGCCCAGTACGGCGCGCTCGCGCTGATGGTGACGGCCACCGGCATCGTGCTCTACCTGTGGCTGCGCTTCGAGTGGCGCTTCGGCCTCTCGGCGATCATCGCCAACCTGCACGACGTGGTCATCATCCTGGGCTGCTTCGCGCTGTTCCAGTGGGAGTTCTCGCTGCCGGTGCTGGCGGCGGTGCTGGCGGTGCTCGGCTACTCGGTGAACGAGTCGGTGGTGGTGTTCGACCGGGTACGGGAGAACTTCCGTAAGATGCGGCGCGCGAGCGTCCCCGAGGTGATCGATAGCGCCATCACCGGCGTCATCTCGCGCACCATCATCACGCACGGCTGCACGCAGGCGATGGTCACCACGATGCTGCTGTTCGGCGGCCCCGCGCTGCACTACTTCGCGCTCGCGCTCACCATCGGCATCTGCTTCGGCATCTACTCTTCCGTGCTGGTGGCGAGCCCGCTGGTGATGTGGCTCGGCGTCGACCGCGCGCAGTTCATCAAGCCGGCGGCGAAGCCGCGCGGCCGCGACGAGAACGAGGGCGCGGTGGTCTGACTACTTGAGGATCTGGACCAGGTTGGAGTAGTCGTCGGTCCAGGTGCGCCAGTCGGGGCGCTGCTCGGGGGGGCGCGCGCCGCCGTCCACGATCTGCTTCGCCGCAAGGGCCGCGGCATCGCGCGAAACCAGCACCCAGTCGCTGGTGGTGTCGTCCTCGTCATCGTCCTTGCCGCGGTCCGCCACCAGCACCGCGTGCAGGCCGTGCACGCGCGCCAGGCGCGCCACCACGGGCACCAGGTCCAGGTAGCGGTTCGAGACGTGGAACGCGACGATGCCGTCGCGCTTGACGTGCCGCAGGTATACGCCGAGCGCCTCGCGCGTGGTGAGGTGGACCGGGATCGCGTCGCTCGAGAACGCGTCCACCGCGAGGACGTCGAAGTTCTCGGGCGGCTCGCGCTCCAGGCTCAGGCGCGCGTCGCCGAGCGCGATCTCGATGCGCGCCCCGCTGTCGGAGAGGAAAGTGAACATCGAGCGCGCAATGACGACCACCTGGGGATTGATGTCGTAGAAGCGGAATACGTCCCCGGGACGGCCGTAGGCGGCGATCGTCCCCGCGCCGAGGCCGATCACGCCGACGCGCACCGGGCCGCGCGCCTCCTTCGCCGCGATGGCGACGCCGACGCCGGAGCTGCGCTGGTAGTAGGTGGTGGGAATGCCGCGCCGGCCGGGGCTCATGAACTGCTCGCCGTGCATGATCACGCCGTGCAGCAGCCGGCGGGTCCAGCCCTCGGTGCCGACCTCGAACTCCTTCACGCGCAGCACGCCGTAGAAGCTGCGCTCGGTGAGCACCGAATAGCGCTCGAACCGCAGGCCGTCGTACACGGCCGCCGCCGCGGCCACCAGCAGCACCGCGAGGCTGCCGAAGCGCGCCGCCGCGTGCAGCGGCGCGAAGCGCACCGCGGCAAGCAGCGCGACCGCCACCACCCCGATGCCCAGCTCGTAGAAGGCGTTGAACGCGAGCGGCGCCACCACCGCGACCAGCACCCCGCCGAGCGCGCCGCCCGCCGAGACGGTGAGGTAGAAGGCCGTGAGGTGGTGCGGCGCCGGGCGTGTCCGGTACAGCTCGCCGTGGCAGAACAGGCAGGCCACGAACAGGCAGCTCAGCCAGCCGGCCAGCTGCACGGCGAGGTTGAACATGTACACCGTGTCGTAGAGGAAGAAGGCCATCGCCGCGATCGCCGCCAGCACGGGCGGCCAGAAATAGCGCGGCCGGTAGATGCGGCCGTCGAACGCGAGGATGAAGGTGAGCAGGTACAGGGTCAGCGGCGCGAGCCACAGCTGCGGGATGGAGGCGACGTTCTGCGTCACGTGGTTGGTCACCGCGAGCAGCAGCACCGACCCGGCCGCGGAAAGCGCGAGCCACAGCAGGTAGTCGACGATCCGCGGCGGGGCGGCGGACGCCTCCTGCGCCGGCCCGCTTGCCGGCACGGCGCGCGCCGACCTCCACGCGATCCAGGCGCAGAGCAGCGCGAACGCGGCGAACAACGCCGACCACCCGAGGACCTGCTGGCGGCTGCCGAGATACGGCTCCATCGCCACCGGATAGCCGACCAGCGCCAGCAGCGAGGCGAGGTTCGACACCGCGAACAGGCGGTAGGGGTTCTCCCCCGGGCGCGCGCGCGCAAACCACGCCTGCAGCAGCGGGCTGGTCGAGGCGAGCAGCAGGTACTGCAGCCCCAGCGTCGCGCCGAGCACGAGGAGGATGCGGACGATGGGCTCCTCGTCGCCGAGCGGCTTCCAGTGCGCTGCCGGGATGATCGGCAGCAGCGCCACCGCGACGGCGAGCAGCGCCGTGTGCAGCATCGCCTGCGCGCGCGGCGCGAGCCGGGCGTTCGTGGCGTGCGCGTAGGCGTAGCCCGCCAGCAGCGCCGACTGGAAGAACAGCATGCAGGTGGTCCAGACCGCGGCGCTGCCGCCGAACCACGGCAGGATCAGCTTGGCGATCATCGGCTGCACCAGGAACAGCAGGAACGACGACAGGAAGATCGTCGCGGCGTAGGCCATCGGCGGCTAGGGTGCGGAGCGGTGCCGGGTCAGATGCGCCGCGCGAGCTTCGCGGCGAGCCCGGTGTAGCGGGCCGGCGTCAGCGCGAGCAGCCGCTTCCTCGCCTCCGGCGGCAGCGCCAGGCTGCGGATGAAGGTTGCCAGCCGCTGCCGGTCGAGGCGCTTGCCGCGCGACAGCGCCTTCAGCTTCTCGTAGGCGCCGCCGACGCCGTGGCGCCGCATCACCTGCTGCACCGCCTCGGCGAGCACCTCCCAGTTGGCATCGAGGTCCTCGGCCATCCGCGCCGGGTCCGCCTCCAGCTTGCCGAGGCCGCGCAGGCAGGCGCGCCAGGCAAGCAGGCTGTGGCCGAGCGCCGCGCCGACGTTGCGCAGCGCGGTCGAGTCCGAGAGATCGCGCTGCCAGCGCGACACCGGCAGCTTGTCGGAGAGGTGGCGCAGCAGCGCGTTGGCGACGCCGACGTTGCCCTCCGAGTTCTCGAAGTCGATCGGGTTGACCTTGTGCGGCATGGTGGAGGAGCCGACCTCGCCCTTCTTCAGCTTCTGGCGGAAGTAGCCGAGCGCGATGTAGCCCCAGAGGTCGCGGTCGAGGTCGAGCAGCACCGCGTTGGCGCCGGCGTAGGCGTCGAGCAGCTCGGCGAGCGAGTCGTGCGGCTCGATCTGCGTGGTGTAGGGGTTGAACTCCAGGCCGAGCCGCTGCACGAAGCGGGCGCAAACCTTCTCCCAGTCGGTCCCGGGGTACGCGACGGTGTGCGCGTGGTAGTTGCCCGTGGCGCCGTTCATCTTGCCGGGCAGCGGCGCCGCGGCGATGCGCGTGCGCGCGCGCCGCAGGCGGTGCACGAAGTTGGCGAGCTCCTTGCCGAGCGTGGTCGGCGAAGCCGCCTGCCCGTGCGTGCGCGCGAGCATCGCCGCCGCGGCGTGCCGGTGCGCGCCCTCGCGCAGCGCGGCGACGACGCGGTCGAGCGCCGGCAGCATGACGCGCTCGCGGCTCTCGGCGAGCATCAGCGCATACGACAGGTTGTTGATGTCCTCCGAGGTCGCCGCGAAATGGATGAACTCGAGCGCGCCGCGCACCTCCCGGCTGCGGCCGAGCCGCGCCTTCAGCCAGTACTCGATCGCCTTGACGTCGTGGTTGGTCTCGGCCTCGATGCGCTTGATCTGCTCCGAGTCCGCCTCCGAGAACTTCGCCACCAGCGCCTCGAGCGCCGCGGCGGTCTTGCTCGAGAAGGGCCTGAGCTCGACCACCGCCGGCTCCGCCGCGAGCGCCTGCAGCCACGCGAGCTCGACGCGCACCCGGTAGCGGATGAGCGCGTGCTCGCTGAAATACGGCCTGAGGGGATCGGCAGCGCCTGCGTACCGGCCGTCGAGCGGCGACAGCGCGGTGAGCGGAGATGCCATGCGCCTATTATAAAGGGATGCCCGACTCGCTCTCCCGGATCGCCGCCGAGGCGCGACGCTGCCGCGTCTGCGAGCGGCAGCTGCCGCTCGGGCCGAGGCCGGTGTTCCTGGTCGGCGCGCGCGCGCGCCTGCTGATCGTGGGTCAGGCGCCCGGGCGGCGCGTGCACGCGACCGGCATTCCCTGGAACGACCCCTCGGGCGACGCGCTGCGCGCCTGGCTCGGCCTCGAGCGCGTGGAGTTCTACGACACCCGCCGCATCGCCATCGTGCCGGCGGGCCTGTGCTATCCCGGCACCGGCGCCAGCGGCGACCTGCCGCCGCGCCCCGAGTGCGCGCCGCTCTGGCATCCGCGTTTCCGCGCCGCCCTGCCGCGGCTCGAGCTGACCCTGCTCGTGGGCAGCTACGCGCAGAAGTACTACCTGGGGGCGAGGCGCGGGCGCAGCCTCGCCGACACGGTGCGCGCCTACCGCGACTACCTGCCGGAGTTCTTCCCGCTGCCGCACCCCAGCCCGCGCAACCGGCTCTGGCTGCGGCGCAACCCCTGGTTCGAGGCGCGCGTGCTGCCGGCGTTGCGCCGGCGCGTCAACGCGCTGCTGCGCCCGGACGTTTCTTCGCTATAATCCGCGCCCGCCATGAAGCTGCTCGGCTCGATTCCCAGCCCCTACACGCGCAAAGTGCGGATCGTGCTGGCCGAAAAGCGCATCGACTGCGATTTCGAGCAGGTCGACGTCGGCCCGGCGGACAATCCCGTCAACGCGCACAACCCGCTCGGCAAGGTGCCGACGCTGCTGCTGGACGACGGCGAGGCGCTGTTCGACTCGCGCGTCATCGTCGAGTTCCTGGACAACGTGTCCCCGATCGCCCGCCTGATCCCGGAGGACAACCGCGAGCGCGTGGCGGTGCGCCGCTGGGAGGCGCTCGCCGACGGCACGCTCGACGCGGGGCTGCTGATCCGCTACGAGTCGCTGCGGCCGAAGAAGGAGCAGAGCGCGGCGTGGACGGCGAAGCAGGTCGGCAAGCTCGGCCGCGGGCTCGCGCTCATGTCGGCGCAGCTCGGCGAGCGCGGCTGGTGCCACAACGACCGCTATACGCTGGCCGACATCGCGGTCGGCTGCTGCCTCGGCTGGGTGGAGTTCCGCAAGCCGGGCGGCGTCGAGTGGCGCGCCGAGTACCCCAACCTCGCGCGCCACTACGAGAAGCTGATGGAGCGCCCGGCTTTCGCCGACACCGCCCCGAAGTAGTCAGGAGATCACGCCGCCGCCGAGGCAGGCGTCGCCGTCGTAGAGCACCACCGACTGGCCGGGGGTCACCGCCCATTGCGGCGCCGAGAACTCCACGTCGATCTCGTCGCCGCCCGCCGTCGCCAGCGCGCAGGCCGCGTCCGCCTGCCGGTAGCGGGTCTTTCCCGACAGCCCCTGCTTCTCCGGGGGCAGGCCCGAGATCCAGCTCGGGCCGCCGGCGCGCAGCCGGCGGGTCATCAGCAGAGGGTTGTCGTGGCCCTGCACCACGACCAGCGCGTTGGCGCGCAAGTCCTTCTGCGCCACGTACCACGCCTCCGCCTCGCGCCCCGCGACGCCGCCGATGCCGATGCCCTTCCTCTGTCCGATGGTGTAGAACGCCAGCCCGATGTGCGTCCCGAGCCGCATGCCCTGCGGCGTCACGATCGGCCCCGGCTCCCGCGGCAGGTAGCGGTTGAGGAACTCGCGGAACGGCCGCTCGCCGATGAAGCAGATGCCGGTCGAGTCCTTCTTGGCGTGGTTCGGCAGCCCGGCCTCGGCGGCGATGCGCCGCACCTCGGACTTCCTCAGCTCGCCGAGGGGGAACAGCGCCTTCGAGAGCTGCGCCTGCGTCAGGCGGTGCAGGAAGTAGCTCTGGTCCTTGGCCGGGTCTTTCCCCTTCAGGAGGCGGAAAGAGCCGGCCGCCTGCTCGACGCGCGCATAGTGCCCGGTGGCGATCTTGTCCGCACCCAGCCGCAGCGCATGGTCGAGGAAGGCCTTGAACTTGATCTCGGCGTTGCACAGCACGTCCGGGTTCGGCGTGCGCCCGGCCCGGTACTCGCGCAGGAACTCGGCGAACACGCGGTCCTTGTACTCGGCGGCGAAGTTGACCGCCTCGAGGTCGATGCCGATCACGTCCGCCGCCGCCGCCGCGTCGATCAGGTCGGTGCGCGTGGAGCAATAGCGGTCGTCGTCGTCGTCCTCCCAGTTCTTCATGAACAGGCCGACGACGTCGTGGCCCGCGCGCTTCAGCAGCAGCGCCGCAACCGCCGAGTCCACTCCGCCCGACATGCCGACGACGACGCGCTCAGCCATAGGCCTTCGACAGCACCTCGAGCGGAAAGCGCCGCCCCGCCAGGTAGTCGTCGACGCATTGCTGCACGAGAGGGGAGCGGTGTTGCGCCGACCTGCGTTTCAGTTCCTGAATATTCAACCAATGGAGGGCAACGATCTCGCTGTCGAGCTTCCTGCCTTCCTCGACTCCGAGGATGTCGCCGAAAAAGCAGAACCTCAGGAACGTCACGTCCTTGGCGGCGTAGCGCCAGCGGTAGATTCCCACCAGCCCTTCGGGCGCGAACACGTGCGCCGTTTCCTCCATCACCTCGCGCGCGCAGGCGTGGACCAGGCTCTCGCCCGGGTCGAGGTGCCCCGCCGGCTGGTTGAGCACGCGGCGGCCGTCCTGCTCCTCCTCGACGAAGAGGAAACGGCCGTCCCGCTCGAGGATCGCGGCGACCGTGACGCTCGGCCGCCAAACGCCCGGAACAGGGGGAGCATCCCCCCCGTACCCCCCTGCGCTCATGCCGCCTTCTTGGTGTTCTTGCGGATGAAGTCGGCCATGCGCGCCACGCCCTGCTCGATCGCCTGGTTCGAGGCGGCGTAGGAAAAGCGCAGGTGCTGGCCCTCGCCCGGCACCCGGGCGCCGAAGTGGATGTCGGCGAGCACCGCCACGCCCGCCTCGTGCAGCAGGCGCTTGCGCAGCTCCTCCGAGTCCCGCGCGCCGATGCGGCGGCAGGCCTCGGTGACGTTCGGCCAGGCGTAGAACGCGCCGCCCGGAACGCGGCAGCTGACTCCCGGCACCTCGTTCAGCAGCCGCACGATCAGGTCGCGCCGCTCCAGGAAGCTTTGCCGCATGCGCTCCACCGAGTCCTGCGGCCCGGTGACCGCCTCCAGCGCCGCCCACTGCGAGATCTGCGAGGCGCACGAGTCGGTGTTCGTGATCCAGCGCGTGAACGCCGGCGCCAGCTTCGCGCTCGCGGCGAAGCCGATGCGCCAGCCCGTCATCGCCCAGGTCTTCGAGGCGCCGTCGCAGATGATGGTGCGCTCCGCCATCCCGGGCAGCTGCGCGATCGAGAAGAACTCCCCCGCGTAGCAGAGCCGCGAGTAGATCTCGTCGGCGTAGACCCACGCCTGCGGATATTTCCGCAGCAGGGCGGCGATGGCCTCGAGGTCCTTCCTGGAAAGCAATCCGCCCGTCGGGTTGTGCGGGTAGTTGAGGATGAGGAGGCGGGTTTTTGCGTTCAGCGCCTTGTCCAGATCCTCGGGATCGAACGCAAAATCCCTCTCCTCGCGCAGGTTCAGCGGCACCGGCTTCGCGCCGCAGGCGGCGATCTGCGATTCGTAGATCGGGAAGCCCGGGTTCGGGTAGATCACCTCGTCGCCGGCGCCGTGGTCGGTGGTCGAAAGGATGGCGTAGGCGATGAAGGGCTTGGCGCCCGCGCCCACCACCACGTCCTCCGGCCGAATCGCCAGGCCGCCGCGCAGGGCGGAGAGGTATTTCGCCGCCGCTTCGCGCAGCGGGTCGATCCCCGCGGAGGCGGTGTAGCCGTGCTTGCCCTCGCGGATGGCGCGGATCGCCGCCTCCTGCACGTTCCCGGGCGCGGGGAAATCCGGCTGGCCGATGCAGAAGCTGACGATGTCGCGGCCCTCGCGCGCGAGCGCGTTCACCTCGGCGAGGACGACGAAAGCGTTCTCGGTGCCGAGGGACTGCGCGCGGCGGCTGATCTCGGGCATGGGGCTTTCCCGCGGAAAACCCGTATTTTATGCGGCCTTCACCGGCCGGTACCGGCCCGCTTCGAGCTGCAGCCGCAGGATGCGCCCGCCCAGCGCGTCCTCGCGCACCGGGTGCCGCGGGTCCCCCGGCAGCGAGATATAGGCGCGGCCGTCCTCGCTCCAGACCTGCGGCATCATCACCGGCGGCTTCCGGCGCCGCGCTGCGGCGAGCGCATCGTCGGCGCGCGCAAAGGCGGCCAGCGCATCCAGGCTCTTCGCCGTGGCGGGCGGCAGCAGCATGTCGCCGGCGAGCCAGCGCTCCAGCGCCGCGGCGGGCGCGATCCAGAGCCCCTCGGTGGCCTCGCGGCCGTCGACGCGCGGCTCCTGGCCCTGCGGCGCGCGCGCCAGGAAGAAGCGCGCGTCGAAGCGGCGCGGCGACACCTCCGGCGTCACCCAGCGCGCCCAGGGCTCCAGCGCCCCGGCGTCGATGCGCTCGACCAGCGTCGCGAACTGCGCGCCCGAGGCCACCGCGTGCCGCGCCTCCTCCGTCGACCAGCCCGCGGCGAGGCGCCCGAGCAGGAGCCCCGCCTCCTCGAAGGTCTCGCGCACCGCGGCGACGTAGAGGCCCGCGGCGCGCATCGCCGGCAGCGACTCCCCGAGGCGCTCGTGCAGCGACGCCGCGGCCGCGGAGAGCAGCGCCAGCGCCGACGGCGCGCTGTCGTCGCGGTCGAGGCGGCCGCCCGGGAACACGTGCGCGCCCGCCATGAAGTCGACCTCGCGGCTGCGCTTGACGAGGTAGACCTCCAAGCCGCGCGCCCCGTCGCGCAGCAGCAGGACGGTGGCGGCGTCGCGCGGCGGCGCCGGCGCGCGGGCGGGGTCGGGAGTGCTCACGGTATGATTATTCATGCTCGTCAACTGCGTCGTCTACCAGGACGGGAAAAAGGTCGCCGACATCGCCAAGAGCGAGGTCCACGACTACCTGGCGCGGCCGGACTCGTTCGTCTGGGTAGCGCTGCGCGATGCGAGCGACGCCGAGATGGAGGAGATGCGCGGCCAGTTCGACCTGCACGAGCTCTCGGTCGAGGACGCACGCCACGGCCACCAGCGGCCCAAGATCGAGGAGTACAGCGACGAACTGTTCGTAGTCATGCACATGGTGGAGGCGGCCGGCGACGAGCTGCACGTCGGCGAAGTCAACATCTTCACCGGCAAGAACTACGTCCTCTCGGTGCGCAACCACACCGAGCAGGGCTTCCTCGGCGTGCGGGCGCGCTGCGAGCGCGAGCCCGAGCTGCTGAAGCACGGCTCCGGCTACGTGCTGTACGCGCTGATGGACACGGTGGTCGACCGTTACTTCCCGGTGCTCGACGCGATCGAGGACGAGCTCGAGGCGATTGAGGACCGCATCTTCGCTAACACTTCGGCGCGCGCCAACATCGAGGCCCTGTACTACGTCAAGCGCAAGCTGGCGACGCTCAAGCACGCGGCCGGGCCGCTGCTCGAGGCGACGGGCAAGCTCCATGGCGGGCGCGTGCCGCAGGTGTGCGCCGGCCTCGGGGATTATTTCCGGGACGTCTACGACCACCTGGTGCGGCTGAACCAGTCGATCGACTCCCTGCGCGACACCGTCACGACCGCGATCCAGGTGAACCTCGCCATGATCACCATCAACGAGACCGAGGTCACCAAGCGCCTGGCGGCATGGGCGGCGCTGCTCGCGGTGCCGACGTTCATCGCGAGCGTGTACGGCATGAACTTCGCCAACATGCCCGAGCTGAAATGGGACTTCGGCTACCCGCTGGTTCTCGCCCTGATGGCGGGCTTCGACCTGTACCTCTGGTTCCGCTTCCGCAAATCCGGCTGGCTCTGAAGCGCGGGAGCGCGGCCCCGTGCAATCGCCCGTGGCTCGCGACGACGGCCGCGCTCGCGTGCCTGTGGGCGGCGCAGCTGATCTCGCTCGACCGGGTCAAGTTCCCGACCCCGCCGCCGCTGCCTGCGCCGGTCCGCTCGTAGCCGCGGCTCAGCCGAGGCGCAGCTCCGCGCGCACCGCGTCCCACGCCACGCGCACGCCGCCCCGCGTCCTTTCGATCAGGCCCAGCTCCGCCAGCCGCGCGACGTCGGTATGCACGTTCTTGTAGTCGCGCCCGAGCGCCTTCGCCAGCGCGAGCACGGTCGCCGGCCCGGACTCGCGCAGGCGCTTCAGCAGCTGCCAGCGCGCCGGCGAAAGCGTGCGCAGCAGCAGCGGCAGGTCGGCGAAGGACAGGACGGCGAGCGGCGGCGGCGGCTTGCGGCCGCTGGCGAGGTGCCACGCGGCCTCGAAGCGGTCCAGCGCGTCGTCGACGCCGCTAACGCGCAGCGAGAGCTTCTTCGACATCGCGCTGGAAGTCGTAGCGCAGCTTTTCGACCGACTGGAAGCCCCGGCCGTCGCCGGCGCGGTACTCCACCAGCACGCGTCCGCGCCGCACGCAGGCAAGCCGGTAGTGCGACGGCGAGCGCAGCGTCAGCTCGAGGCGGGCATCGTCCGGCAGCAGCAGCGTCTCCTCGACCATATATGGCTTTATACACCATACCCCGAGTGGCGTAAAATCGCTCGCATGCCTTCGGACCGCGAGTTCTTCAACCTCTACCGCCACGGCTTCGTGCGCGTCGCGCTCGGCACGCCCGAGGTGCGGCTGGCCGACCCGCGGGCGAACGCGCGGGCCACGCTCGCGCTGATGCGCGAGGCGGCGCGCCGCAAGGCCGCGGTCGCGGTGTTCCCGGAGCTCGGCCTCTCCGCCTACAGCTGCGAGGACCTGTTTCACCAGCGCGCGCTGCTCGACGAGGTCGAGCAGGCGCTGGCGTGGCTGCTGGCGCGCAGCCGCGCGCTGCCGCTGGCGGCCTTCGTCGGCCTGCCGGTCGCGCTCGACAGCCTGCTCTACAACTGCGCCGCGCTGCTGTGCCGCGGGCGGCTGCTCGGCGTCGTGCCGAAGACCTACCTGCCGAACTACCGCGAGTTCTACGAGCTGCGGCAGTTCACGCCCGCGCCCGCGGCGGCGCGCGAGATCGAGCTGGCGGGGCAGGCCGCGCCGTTCGGCAGCCTCGTCTTCCGCTGCAGGGAGGAGCGGCGGCTGCGCCTGTTCGCCGAGATCTGCGAGGACCTGTGGGTGCCGGCGCCGCCGTCGTCCTTCGCCGCGCTCGCCGGCGCCACGGTGATCGCCAACCTCTCGGCCTCCAATGTGCTCGTCGGCAAGGACCAGTACCGGCGCGAGCTCGCCGCCAACCAGTCGGCGCGCTGCATCGCCGCCTACCTCTACAGCGCCGCCGGCGCCGGCGAGTCCACCACCGACCTCGCCTGGGACGGGCACGCCCTCGCCTACGAGAACGGGACGCTGCTCGCCGAGTCGCGCCGCTACGCGCCCGGGCCGCAGCTGACCTTCGCGGACGTCGACCTCGACCGCCTCGAGGCCGACCGCATGCGGCAGAACTCGTTCGGCGAGTCGGCGCGCCGGCACGCGGCCGAGGCGGGCAGGTTCCGCAGCGTCGAATTCTCGCTGCCGATCCCGAGGGGCAAGCTGCCGCTCGAGCGGCGGATACCCCGGTTTCCCTACGTGCCCAGCGAGCCGGCGACGCTCGACGCGCGCTGCGAGGAGGTCTACCGCATCCAGGTCGCGGGCCTCGCATCGCGCCTGCGCGCCACCGGCATGACCAGGGTCGTGATCGGCGTCTCCGGCGGGCTCGACTCGACGCAGGCGCTGATCGTGTGCGCCCGCGTCATGGACGAGCTCGGGCTGCCCCGGCGCAACATCCTCGCCTACACCATGCCGGGGTTCGCCACCTCTACGCGCACGCGCTCAAGCGCCTGGCAATTGATGCGCGCGGTCGGCGCCAGCGCCGGGGAGATCGACATCCGCCCTTCCTGCATGCAGATGTTCCGCGACCTCGGCCACCCCTTCGCCAGGGGCAGGAAACAGTACGACATCGCCTTCGAGAACGTGCAGGCGGGCGAGCGCACCAGCCACCTGTTCCGGCTCGCCAACCACCACCGCGGGCTGGTGGTCGGCACCGGCGACCTCTCGGAGCTGGCGCTCGGCTGGGCGACTTATGGTGTTGGAGACCATATGTCGCATTACAACGTCAACGTCAGCGTGCCGAAGACGCTGATCCAGTACCTGATCGGCTGGGTCGCCAAATCCGGCCAGTTCGACGCCGCGGTGGCGAAGGCGCTCGGCCGCGTGCTCGCGACCGACATCTCGCCCGAGCTCAAGCCGGGCCAGAAAACCGAGGACGTCATCGGCCCCTATGAGCTGCAGGACTTCAACCTCTACTACGCGCTACGCTTCGGCTACGCCCCGTCCAAGATCGCCTTCCTCGCCTGGACGGCGTGGGGGGGCAAGTACCGGCTGGCCGAGTTGAAGCGGTGGCTCGGCGTGTTCCTCGACCGCTTCTTCCGCACCAGCCAGTTCAAGCGCAGCGCGCTGCCGAACGGCCCCAAGATCGGCTCGGGCGGCTCGCTCTCGCCGCGCGGCGACTGGCGCGCGCCGTCGGACGGCGGCGCCGAGGCCTGGCTAGAGGACCTGAAGCGGGTTCCCGGCTCCTCCTGAGGCATCGCCGCGCGAGCCGAAGCACGCCCAGTAGCTGGACGCGGCGACGGCGGGCGTGGTCCTTTCCGGGAGCAGGCCGCCGCTCTCCCGCAGGTCGAATTCCGCCGCCAGCATCTCCCGGATGTCGAGCCCGTCGTCGAACCACCCGTGCGCCACCGTCGGCACCGCGCGCCAGCGCATGTTGACGAGAAAGAGCTGCCCGCCTGCCTTCAGGGCCTCGCGGATCCGGGCGATGTCGAGCGCGGGCTGCGCGCAGTGCTGCAGCACCCAGACCGACAGCGCCGCGTCGACGCGCAGGCCCGCCCAGACCAGGGCGTCGAACAGCTCCGGCGAGCAGGCCGAAAAGCGCTCCGACTGGACGTATTGCGGCGCGAGCGCGCGCATGCGCGGGCTGAAGTCGACCCCGACGACGCTGCAGCCGGTGCGCTCGATGAGCTCCCTGGCGATGCGCCCGATGCCGCAGCCGTAGTCGAGGACCAGGCTGCCCGGGTTCAGCCGCAGGCGCTCGTCGATGAGCTCCGCGAGGTACGGCGTCTCCGTCTTCCAGCGCGCCTCGGTGCTGGAATCCTCGTCGGTCAGGATGATGCTCTTCGCCTGCGCGAGGTCGCCCACGGCGAAGACGCCGGGGTCGTAGGTCGGCGGGGGCTCTCCCTGCGCCACGGCGGCTCCGAGAGAAGCGACGCCTACTGCGGCTTGATGCCCGCGTCCTTGATGACCTTGGCGTAGGTCGCCATCTCGGAGCCGACGAAGTCGCTGAACTCCTTGGGCGACATGTCCATGGTGTCGTTGCCGAGGTTGACGAGCTTCTCCTTCACGCCCGGGTCGGCGAGCGCCTTGCGCACGTCGGCCGAGATCCTGGCGACGACTTCCGGCGGCGTGCGGGCGGGCGCCCAGAGGCCGAACCAGAGCGGCGAGTCGGCGCCCGGGATGCCGGCCTCGCCGGTGGTCGGCACGTCGGGCAGCTGCGGGTTGCGCTTGGCGGTGCTCACCGCGAGCGCGCGCAGCTTGCCGCTCTTCACCTGCGAGATCGCCGCCGAGATCGGCGCCCAGTAGCCGTCCACCGCGCCGGAGAGGATGTTGGAGATCACCTCGGGCGTGCCCTTGAACGGGATCTGCGTCACCTTGATGCCCGAGGCCGCGATCCAGCGCTCGGTGTTGAGGTGCGTGCCGCTGCCGACGCCGGCGTGCCCGATGTTGAGCTTGCCGGGGCTCGCCTTGGCGGCGTTCACCACGTCCATCAGCGTCTTGTACGGCGAGTCGGCCTTCACCACGAACACGTTCGGCTGCATGGTGAGCGGCGAGATGTCGACGAAGTCCTTCCGGGTGTCGTACGGCAGGTGCGCGTAGATCGCCGGGTTGACCGAGTGCGCCGAGGAGTTGACCAGCAGCGTGTAGCCGTCCGGCG
>Ga0335083_10004867_pt1 | contig 17033 bp, 13 predicted proteins | sample Lox_Sample_42_FD_206716 | JGI IMG/M metagenome (GOLD analysis project Ga0335083, IMG submission 206716) | Soil microbial communities from Loxahatchee National Wildlife Refuge, Florida, United States - Lox_Sample_4.2 | ecosystem: Environmental > Terrestrial > Soil > Wetlands | place: USA... | reverse complement strand
TCGATGCTCGACGCGCCGCCGCGGGTGCGCGAGCTCGTCGCGGCGTTGCGTGCGATCGGCGAACGCGAGCGCGAGGAAATCGCCGACAAGGTGCCGTCGATGATGCGCCGCGTCGGCGGTTACAACATAGACGCCTATTACCCGCAGAGCGTGCGCCCCTACACGGCGGACGGCAGCGTCAACCTCGCGCACCTGCTGGTCGGCAGCGAAGGCACGCTCGCCTGGACGCGCACGCTCACGCTCAAGGTGGCGCCGCTTCCGGCGCATCGAGCCCTGGGCATCGTGAGCTTCCCGTCGCTGTACCGCGCGATGGAGTGCACACGCCGCATCGTCGAGCTCGGCCCCTCGGCGGTCGAGCTGGTCGACCGAACGATGATCGACCTCGCGCGCGGCAACCCCGCCTTCCGGCCGACCATCGACGGCGCGCTCGTCGGCGAGCCCGACGCCATCCTGCTTGTCGAGTTCACCGGCGAGACGGCCGAGGAACCGCGGCGGCGCCTCGAGGATCTGGTGACTCTGACCGGCGACCTCGGACACGCGGGCAGCGTCGTGCGTATGCCGGAGGCGGCGGCGCAGAAAGCGTTGTGGGACGTGCGCAAAGCGGGGCTCAACATCATGATGAGCATGAAGGGCGACGGCAAGCCCGTCTCGTTCATCGAGGACTGCGCGGTCCCGTTGGCCGATCTCGCCGAATACGTCGACCGCCTCACCGCCGTCTTCGCGAAGCACGGCACGCGCGGCACGTGGTACGCGCATGCGTCGGTCGGCACGCTGCACGTGCGGCCGATCCTCGACATGCGGCGCGACGGCGCCGCCAAGATGCGCGCGATCGCCGAGGAGGCGAGCGCGCTCGTGCGCCAGTACAAGGGCGCGTTCTCCGGCGAGCACGGCGACGGGCTTGTGCGCAGCGAATGGGTATCGTGGCAGTTCGGGCCGCGCCTCACCCGGGCGTTCGGCGAGATCAAGGCGCTGTTCGATCCGCCCGGGCTCATGAATCCCGGCAAGATCGTCGAGCCCTCGCGCATGGACGACCGCACGCTGTTCCGTTTTCCGCCGGGCTACCGCGTCGCGCCGCTCGCCACGGCGCTCGACTGGTCGGCATGGAACGTCGAGAGCGACCCCGTGACCGAGACGCTCACGGCGCCCGGCACCGGCGGCGATCCCGCGCGCGGCTTCGGCAAGGCGGTCGAGATGTGCAACAACAACGGCCACTGCCGCAAGTTCGACGCCGGCACCATGTGCCCGAGCTATCGCGTCACGCGCGACGAGACGCATCTCACCCGCGGCCGCGCCAACACGCTGCGGTTCGCGCTGTCGGGCCAGCTCGGCGGCGGCTTCGCCTCATCCGACGTGCGCGCTGCGCTCGACCTGTGCGTGAGCTGCAAAGGCTGCCGGCGCGAGTGCCCGACCGGCGTGGACATGGCCAAGATGAAGATCGAGTTCGCGCACCAGTGGCAGAAGGCACACGGGCTCGCCTTCAAGGAGCGCTTGATTGCCCGGCTGCCGCATTGGGCGCCCTGGGCCGCGCGTATGCCGTGGCCGGCCAACCTTCGCAACGCGGTGCCGGCGCTCGCGCGGGCGGGCGAGCGCTGGCTCGGCCTGTCCGCGAAGCGGACGCTGCCGCGGTTCCGGCGCGACACGTTCCTTCGCAGCGCGCCGGCACGCGAAATCGACGATGCGGACGTCGTGCTGTTCGTCGACACCTTCACCAACTATTTCGAGCCGGAAAACGCGCGGGCGGCGCTGGCGGTCCTCGAGGCCGCCGGGTACCGCGTCGCCGTGGCGCGTGCGCACGGCGATGATCGCCCGCTGTGCTGCGGCCGGACGCTGCTCACGGCCGGGCTCGTAGACGAGGCGCGGAGCGAGGCGCAGCGGATGCTAGCCGCGGTCGCGCCGGCCGCCGAGGGCGGGGCGGCCATCGTCGGGATCGAGCCGTCGTGCCTGCTGTCGATGCGCGACGAGTTCCTCGTCATGGGGCTGGGGGAGACCGCGCAGCGGATTGCGGGCCGCGCTTTCCTCGTCGAGGAGTTTCTCGCCCGCGAGCACGCGGCAGGACGCCTGCGCCTGCCGCTTCGCGCGCTGCCGCAAAGGCGCGCGTTGCTGCACGGCCACTGCCACCAGAAGGCGTTCGACGCGATGGGGCCGACGGTTGCCGTGCTGCGGCGGGTGCCGGGCCTTGCCGTCGAGGTCGTGGAATCGAGCTGCTGCGGCATGGCCGGCAGCTTCGGCTACGATTCCGCGCACTACGACGTATCGGTCGCCATGGCAGAGCTGTCGCTGCTTCCCGCGGTACGCAGGGCCGATCCGACCACCTTGATCGTCGCCGACGGCACCAGCTGCCGCCATCAGATCGCCGATGGCGCCGGGCGCCAGGCGCTGCACGTCGTGCGCGTGCTTGCCCAAGCGCTCGATCAGGGCGACGCGCACCAGGCGACGGCGTCGGTCCCGTAGCCGTCGAATGGCATGCATTCGCCGGGCCGGGCCGACAGGGCACCCGGCGAGCCAAGGACGAGCCCGCCGCCGCGGCGGTGTCCGCCGTCACAATCGCTGGCTACATGCACGAATTGGCATATAGTATACATTACGCAATACACAAAGGGCGCCGCGATGGGTAAAGGTCGTCGACGAACGAGCGTGCTGTCGGCCGACAAGCAACCGTCGTCATCCCCGCGCAGCGAAACGACTCACTGCCCGACGATCTCGATGAACGCCCGCGAGCTCACGGCGACCTAGCTGAAACGATACCGATCCTCGTGGCGACGGGGCCTTCTCGTCGCCTTCTTTTTTGCGGCTCCCTTTTTCCGGTTCGTTCGACCTGAGTCAACGTCGGTCCGCCATTCCATGGGATATTGCAGTATCGAATCCGAGGAGATTTTCAGCATGAGGCATTGGATCGCGGTCGCGGCGACGCTGCTGGCCGCCTCGTTGGCATGCGCGGCGACACCCGCGGACGATTTGAACAGCATTCACGGCAACATGATCAAGACGCCCGACGTCGGCCCCGTGAGCGTTGCCAAGGCGGCGGGCGCCAGCGGGCGCACGGTGGCCGAGGTGTACTCGCAAAGCGCCGCCCTCAAGGACAAGCCCGTGGTCGTGCACGCGAAGGTGGTGAAGGTCGTCGCCGGCGTGATGGGCAAGAACTGGGTTCACCTGCGCGACGGGTCGGGATCGGACGCCGAGCGCACCAACGACCTCGTCGCGACGAGCAAGGACGAGCCCGCGGTCGGCGAGGTCGTGCTCGCGAAGGGCGTCGTGCGCACCGACGTCGACCTCGGCTCCGGGTACTCCTACCGCGTGCTGGTCGAGGACGTCTCGTTCACGAAGTAGCGTCCCGACAGGCGCTATCATCGGCGCCATGAGCGGACTGCGCATATCGGTGCTCGACCAGTCGACCGCCGCGGAAGGCCGCGGCCAGGACGCCGGCATCCGAGACACGCTTGCGTTCGCGAAGCACTGCGATGCGCTCGGCTATCACCGCTACTGGCTCTCCGAGCATCACAACAGCGACAGCATCGTCGGCACGGCACCCGAGGTGCTGATGGCGGCGATCGCAGCGACGACGGCCCGCATCCGCGTGGGCAGCGCGGGCGTGATGCTCCCGCACTACGCGGCGCTCAAGGTGGCGGAGCAATTCCGCGTCCTGGAAGCGATCGCGCCCGGCCGCATCGACCTCGGCGTGGGGCGCGCGCCCGGCTCCGACCGGCTGACCGCGTTCGCGCTCAACCCCCATGCCAACGCCGCCGACGAATTCCCTCAGCAGGTGCGCGACCTCCTGTGCTGGGTCAGCGGGACGCCGCTGCCCGAGGGGCATCCGTTCCGCGCGATCCGGGCGCATCCGACGGGGACGACGAAGCCCGAGGTGTGGATACTCGGCAGCAGCGACTACGGCGCACAGCTCGCCGCGCACTTCGGGCTGCCGTACGCGTTCGCCTATTTCTTCAGCGACGGCCGCGGCGTGGAGGAGGCGCTGCGCCTGTATCGCGACAACTACGAGCCGAGCCGCGACCATCCCCAGCCCAAGGCGACGATCTGCGTTTGGGCGCTCGCCGCGGACAGCGAGGTCGAGGCGCGCCGGCTCCTGCACACACGCGAGCATTGGCGCGTCGGCTTCGAGCAGGGCGTGCGGCGCGCGTTGCTGGCGCCGGAGGCGGCTGCGGCGCAACCGTACACGGCGGCCGAGCAGGGCATCATCGAGCGGCTGCGGCAGAAGGCAGTGGTCGGGACGGCCGATCAGGTCGCAAGCCGACTGCGCGAGCTCGCGCGGCACCTCGCGCTCGACGAGGTCGTGATCGTCACGTGGACTTACGACGCGGCGCCGCGCCATCGCTCCTATGAGCTCCTCGCCGAGGCGTTCGACTTGCAGCGCGCGCAGCCCTAAGGATCGCGCTCCTTCGCCGCTTCGCGCTGCGCCTCGGCGAGCGCTGCCCCCGGGGCGCGCGGGAGCCACGCGAGTCCGGCAGCGAACACGGCGGCAAGCAGCGCAATGGCCACACCGAGCGCGACGCGGATGCCCGTCACGAAGTCGCGCTGCGCCACGTCGAGGATCGCGGCGTAGACCTGCGCGTCCGGGTGGCGGATCGGCCAGGCGGGCGCCACCTCGGCGACTTGCGCCCGCGGATTGGCGCCCGCGATGATCGCCTGGCTCACGACGGCACGCTCGCGCGGATCGGCGATGACCGGCGCGAGATCTGCGTCGAGCGTCGCGCCGAGCCATGCCGACAGGATCGATCCCATCACCGCGAAGCCCAACGTCGAGCCGATCGCGCGCTGCGCACTCATGATCCCCGACGCCATCCCGGCGCGCGCCGGCGCCACGCTCGTCATCGCGAGCGTGGTGATCGGCGTGAGGCACAACGCGTAGCCGAAGCCCGCCATCGCGAGCCCACTCGTCACGAGCAGCGGGTGGCGGGCGGTCCCCGCGATCAGCACGACGAGGGCGATCATCATGATGGACAGGCCGATGCGGATCGGCACCGCGGTGCCGTGCTTGCCCACCATGCGTCCCGCGAGCGGCGAGGCGACGAGCATCGCAATCGCGAAGGGCAGCAGGAAGAGACCGGTGTCGACCGGCGTGAAGCCGCGCACGTTCTGCAGGTATTGCGTGGTGAGCAGGAGCATGCCGTAGAACGTGAACAGGGCCACACAGATCGTCGCGATGGCGAGCGCGTAGACACGGTCGCGGAACAGCGTGAGGTCCATCATCGGATCGGGCGCGCGCATCTCGTAGCGGATGAACGCGACGAGGGCGGCGATCGCGACGGCGAAGAAGCCGAGGATCGGCGCGCTCGTCCAGCCTTCGTGCGGTCCCTCGATCACCGCGTACGCGAACGCGCCGACGGCGACCATGAACAGCGCCTGGCCGACAGCGTCGAACGATCGGGAGCGCTCGTCGCGCGACTCCTCGACATGGCGCACGGTCAGCAGCACGACGACGACGCCGACCGGCACGTTCACCCAGAAGATGCTGCGCCAGCCGATCGCTTCGATCAGGAAACCGCCGAGGGTGGGACCGATCGCGTTGGCAACGCCCGCGATCGCGGCCCAGAGGCCGATCGCGCGCGCCTTGGTGGCGGGCTCGGGAAACGCGGCGCTCACGAGCGCGAGCGACGTGACGTTGACGGTCGCGGCGGCCGCGCCCTGCAGGCCGCGGGCGACGTCGAGCGCGATGATCGAGGGAGCGAGTCCGCACGCGATCGAGGCCAGCGTGAACACCGCGATGCCGGCGAGGTACGCGCGGCGGCGGCCGAAGAGGTCGGCCAGCGTCGCAGACGACATGATGAACACGGCCATGCCCAGGCTGTAGCCCGCGACCACCCATTGCATGCCGGCCTCGCCGACGCGGAAGTCCTCCTGGATCGCGGGCAGGCCGACGTTCACGATGAGCGCGTCGAGGAAGATCATGAACAAGCCGAGCCCGGTGGCGGCAAGGGTGAGACGCTGGAGCGAGGTCATGGCGATGGAAGGCTGTGCGTCGATGGGCCGATCATTCGGGTGGATTTTCCCTTGCCATTGGCATAATCTTCGGCCTTCCGCGGGCGTTCGTGCCGCTTTGCACACGCACATTATTTCCTTCGTGGCTCGCCTCTTCGCGTTCCTCTGCTTGGCGGTATCCGTCGCGGCCGGCGCCCAGGGCTTCAAGTTCTCCGATCCCGATCCCTCGCAGCAGGCGGACCAGGCCGCCGAGGCCATGAAGCAGGACCGGATCGCCTACGAGCTGTCGACGCCCTGCCGCGCCGATCTGAAGGGCAAGAAGATCATGGTGATCATCGGCGAGCAGCAGTCCGACGGCTACATCAACGCCCAGCAGCAGAACTACGGACCGCACTTCCAGGCGATCAACGCGAGGCTGCGCTCGCTCGGGCTGCGGACGTACACGCCGGAGGAGATCCGCGCCCAGGTGAAGCAGGCCGAGATCGACGCCTATTTCCGCAACGATCCGGACGGGGCGCTCTCGGCCGCGAAGCGGCTCGGCGCGAGCTTCGTCCTGCGCGGTCTCATCAGCGCGCAGGCCGGCATGAACCCCATCATCGCCGTCAACCAGGTGTCGGTAAGCATGGGCTTTACGCTGTCCGCGAGCAACGGACGGATCATTTCCGACGTCGGCGCGAGCTCGGCGTCGTACGCGGGCGCGAATATTGCACAGATGGCGCTGACGCTGGTCAACGAACAGGCCGACGAGGTCGTTGCGCGCCTGTACGGCGATTACTGCCGAAGCGCGGGCTTCCCTCCGCCGCCGCCCGCCCGCAAGAAGTGACGGTCAACGCTTCAAGTCTGTAGGAGACAAACCATGCATACCTTCGGAAGAACCGGATTCGCAGCGCCGGCGCTCGGCGTGGCGTTGGCCGCCTGCGCGTCGCTCGCCTTCGCGCAGCCGCAATTCCAGAGCGCCTCGCCGACGGCCGGCGGCAAGACGTCGCAGCAGGCGAACTCGACGGCCGACAAGACGCTCTACCAGTCGGTCGACTACGTGAACAAGAACAAGCCGGGGCCGCAGGTGATCGTCATCCCCGGGGAGATCAAGAGCAACAACGCGACCTTCCTGCAGAAGTTCACCGCGAACAACATCGCGGACTACGGCGAGCTCGAGCTCTCCAACGCCAACTTCAAGGTGCTCGAGCGCGCCAACCTGGGTCCCGTCCTGCACGAGTTCGAGCTCGCCTACAACTTGGGCGATCCCAATGCCGCGCGCAAGTACCTGGGCATGGGGAAGATGAAGACGACGAAGTACGTCGTGAAGTTCGACATCTTGAAGACGGAGCAGGTGGCGGCCGCGCAGCAGAGCTTCGACGGCGGAACGATGGGCCAGATGGCCGGGCTTCTCGGCGCGTTCTCCGGATCGCGCGGCGGCGCGATGGCCGGCGCGGTAGGCGGCACGGCGCTCGGCTCCGTGCACCAGGGCGAAGCGACGAGCGTGTGGGTGATCGGCATGCGCTACAAGATCATCAACGCCGAGACGACCGAGCAGCTCGCGCAGGGCTACACCGAGGAGAAGATGGAGGTGGGCGCAACCTCCGGAGGCGCGCTCGGCATCAACAGCTCGCAGCAGGGCGGCGCGGGTCTCGACACGATGGTGCAGCGGCTCGTGCAGAAGTCGGTGTGGGAGATCGATTCGAAGTACAAGTAGATGCGCGACGAACGCAGGGTGGCCGCATGCATGCGCAACTGAGCGATCCGCGAAGCGGCGGCAATCCGCGCCTCACGTTACCCTTCCACGCAACCGGCGAAGGGCCGCTCCTGGGCCGGTTGAGGAAGCCGAACCGGTCGCAAATTGCGGCGCGGATCGCGTAGCGATTGCGCGTCACGCAATTTGCGAACGATGGATAAGCTCGGCAAATACGAAATCCGCGGCGAGCTCGGCCACGGCGCGATGGGTGTCGTCTACGAGGCGTACGACCCGCTCATCGAGCGGGTCGTCGCGCTGAAGACGATCCGCCCCGATGCCCTCGCCGGCGCGCACGCCTCCGAGATCCTCGCCCGCTTCCGTCGCGAGGCGCAGGCCGCCGGCAAGCTCACGCACCCCAACATCGTCGCGATCTACGACTTCGGCGAGGACGGCGGGGTGTGGTACATCGCGATGGAGCTGGTCAAAGGCAAGGAGCTCAAGGCGTTCTTCGAGGAGAACCGGCGTTTCGCGACTGCTGACGTCGTCCGCATCCTGACGCAGATCCTCGCGGCACTCGGGTACTCGCACAAGCTCGGCGTCGTGCACCGCGACATCAAGCCGTCGAACGTGTTCATCCTGCCCGACGGCACGGCGAAGGTCGCCGACTTCGGCATCGCCCACGTCGAGTCGTCCGAGCTCACGCAGGTCGGCACGGTGCTCGGCACGCCCGCCTACATGTCGCCGGAGCAGATCCTCGGCCTGCCCGTCGACGGCCGCTCCGACTTGTTCTCCGTCGGCGTGATCCTCTACCAGTTCCTCACGGGCGAGCGCCCTTTCGTCGGCAACGCCACGATCACGATGCGCAAGGTGCTCGAGGAGGATCCGCTCCCGCCGTCGCGCTTCAACGTGCAGATCCCAGGCGCCATGGACGCGGTGGTCAAGCGCGCGCTCGCGAAGAAGGCCGACGAGCGCTTCCAGTCCGCGGAATCGTTCGCCGAGGGACTCGTGCAGGCCGCTCGCGCCGAGCCCGCGTCCAGCGGCGAGACGACGCTGATGCCGCCGCCGGCCGCCGCGGCGAAGCCCGTGCCCGCGGCCGCGCCGCCGCGCAAGTCGCAGATGCCGGCCATTGCGCTGGTCAGTGCCGTCGTGGCCGTCGCCATCGTCGCGGCCGCCTGGTTCGCGCTGCGCGGCCGAGGTGACGCGCCACCGGCGCAGGTCGCCGCGACCACGCATCCGCCGGTCGCGGCGGCGGCGGCCGACGCCGCACCCACACCGACCGCGAAGCCCGAACCGGGGACGCTGGTCATTTCCGCCGTCGGCCTCGCGGATCCGAGCGAGGCGCGCTACCAGGCGGACAAGTCGCAGATGCAGGCCGACCTGCGCGCCGACTCGCGCAGCCAGTTGGTCGAGAAGGCGGTCGCGCTGTTCGTCGACCGCAACTCGCTTGCCAAGAACTACGATGCGGTGCACGACAAGCTCCTTTCACGCAGCGCCGACTTCGTCACCACGGTCGTGCGCGAAAGCGCGCCCGAGACCGGCAAGGACGGACTTGCGTCGCTCACTACCGAAGCCGTGGTGAACGTCAAGGCGGTGCAGAAGTCGCTCAACGACATGTCGCGCGACGAGCGCATCGACTTCATCCGGGCGAGCGGCGACCCGCGTGTGGCCGTGCGCATCACCACGCGCGACGCCGACATGGCCGACGGGCCGCCGCAGCCGTCGCCTGCCGCCGAGAACATCCTGAAGGAGCGCATCAAGTCTTTCGGCTTCCGCACGTGGTCGGAGGGCGGCGACGATCCCAAGGCGCAGCAGCCCGACTTCGTCGTCGAGGGCGAAGCCAAGGTCAAGCGCCTATCGATGAAGCTCGAGGCGTCGGGCCTCGTCGTCACCAAGTACGCGCTCAACGGCTGGACCATCAAGTGCATCGACCGCGCCACCGGCGAGGAGATCTACTACAACACGAAGCTTCCGACGGGGCAGGGCAGCTGGGCGAGCGAGGAGGAAGCGTTCAAGGCCATCGGCACGGGCATCGCCAACGAGTTCTCGCGCGACTTCTTCCTCTCGCACGTGAGCGTCTCCGGGCGCCGCGTGATCATGAAGGTCGAGGGCCTGCCGGCCGCGATCGGCGACGACGCGCTTCGCCGCGAGCTGGTCGCGATGCCATCGGTGCTGACCGTCGCGCCGCAGGGTGCGCCGCACGTCTTCGACCTGCAGCTCGCCGGCAACGGCCCCTCCGCCGACATCGTCACGGCCGGCATCCTCAAGCCGCTCAACGCGAAACTCGGGCAGCCATGCTTCGCCACCGGCGCGGTCTCCGGCGACGAGGTCGGCGTCACGTTCGACGCCAAGTGCAACGATCCGGCCGTGCTCGGCAAGCTGGAAACCAACCCTCCGGCGGCGCTTTACAGCGCGCCCGCGCAACGCCAGAAGGCGATCGTGAAGAATCCGGACACGTTGAAAAAGCTCATGATCTGACCGGAGGCATCCGATGAGGTCCGCGCTTGCAATCGTTGCGGCCGCGCTGTGCTCGACCGCGTGCGCGCAGGGGACGTCCGCGGTGGCCACGCTCGCGCCGACCGCCGGCAACTCCGCTGCGGGCACCGTGAGCTTCGCCCAGCAGGGTGAGACCATCCTCGTGACCGTCGACATGACCGGGCTCAAGCCTGGACCGCATGGCTTCCACGTCCACGAGAAGGGCGACTGCAGCGCGCCCGACGCCACGAGCGCGGGCGGACACTTCAATCCCACGGGCCAGCCGCACGGCGATCCCAAAGGGGCCTCGCATCACCTGGGCGACATGCCCATGCTCGTCGCCGATGCGAGCGGAAACGCGAAGCTCAAGTTCGAGTTCGGGCCCGCCACGCTGCGCGGCGGCCCCTACGACATCGTCGGCAGGTCGGTCGTTGTGCACGCCGACGCCGACGACTTCAGGACGCAGCCCGCGGGCAATTCGGGCGCGCGCATCGCCTGCGGCGTGATCAAGTAGTCCGGAAGAACGCGTTGAGCGTGGCGTGCGGCGGGGCGTCGGCGAGTGCGTCGAAGGTTCCGTGCTGCGCGATCTCGGCGGTGGCGCGGATGAAGCCGCCCCAGGCGGCGCGGGCGAGCGCGCCGCCCACGGAAACGCGGCGGACGCCGAGCGCCGCGAGGTCGGCCACCGATAGTCCGATGGGCGCACCGACGAGCACGTTGACCGGGCGCGGTGCGACGCCCTTCACGACGGCCTCGATCTGCTCGCGCGTACGCAAGCCCGGCGCGTAGAGGCAATCGGCCCCTGCGGCCGCGTACGCACGCAGGCGGCGAATGACTTCGTCCAGATCGGGCCGTCCGACGAGGAAGCACTCGGCGCGTCCGACGAGCAGCGTGTCGGGCGCGGTCGCGTCCAGCGCTTCGCGCGCAGCGCGGATGCGCGCCGCCGCCTGCTCGATGTCGTAGAGCGGCGCGGACGCATCGCCCGTCGCGTCCTCGATCGACAGGCCGGCCACGCCCGTCCGCGCGCACAGCCGCACGCTTTCCGCCACCCCCGCCGGGTCATGTGCGTAGCCGTTCTCGAAGTCGGCGTTCACCGGCACGTCGACGGCCGCGACCATCTCCGCCACGTGCGCGATCACATCGTCGCGCGGCACACCGTTGTCGGGCAGGCCGCGCGAGAACGCGAACCCGGCAGAGGTAGTGGCCAACGCCTTGAAGCCCAAACGCTGCGCGTACTTCGCGGTGCCGATATCGAACGGGTTCGGCAGCACGAAGCAGCCGGCCTCGTGCAGCTTGCGGAAGGTTGCGCGCTTGTCGGCGACCGAAGGCATCGGCGAAGCCTACCCGAACGCGCGGCGCAGCGCCTGCGCGGCCTGCGACATCGCGGCGCGTCCCGCATCGACGGCGCCGCCCATGGAGAAGAACGGATGCACCATGCCGGGGTAGTCGGTGAGCTCCACGGCGTTGCCAGCCGCCTCGAGCTTGCGCGCGTACGCGATGCCGTCGTCGCGCAGCGGATCGTATTCGCCGATGATGACGAGCGCGGGCGGCAGTCGCGTCAGGTCTTTGCAAATGAGGGGCGCGTAGCGGTAGTCCTCGCGGTCGGCATCGCGCGCGCGGTAATGCTCGTGGAACCAGAGGATCGTCTTGCGTGTGAGGAGGTAGCCTTCGGCCAGCGCGTGGTGAGACGGAAATTCCTCCGTCGGCGCGGTGCGCGGGTACACGAGAAGCTGGAAGGCAAGCGCTGGCGCACCGGCGTCGCGCGCAAGGATGGCGCATACGGCAGCGAGGTTCGCCCCCGCGCTGTCACCGCCGACGGCGAGGCGGGAGGCATCGCCGCCGAGGTCCGCCGCGGCGCGGCCCGCCCACTGCAGGGCCGCGAAGCAGTCGACGACGCCGGCGGGGAACTTGTGCTCGGGCGCCAGGCGGTAGCCGACGGACACGACGATGCAATCCGCCGACAGCGCGAGCTGCCGGCATACGGCATCGTAGCTGTCGAGGCTGCCGACGACGTGGCCGCCGCCGTGCAGCCACACGAGCATCGGCAGTGGCGACTCCGACATGCGCGGCTTGTAGACGCGCACACGCACATCGGCGTGCGGACCGAACACCGTGCGCTCGGCGACCGCGTGCACGGGTGGCGGCTTGATGTCGAGGATGCCGGCCTTGCGGTTGTGCCAATCGCGCGCCTGCTGGGGCGTCATCTGCCAGTACTCGGGATTGCCGGCGAGCCGGACCTTCTCGAGCACGGCCTCGACCTGCGGGTCAAGCGGCATGCGGAGGCACCCCGCCGGCGCGTACGAAGGCGTCGGCTTCCTCGGCGGTCTCGAAGATATGCGGCGCGACCCGGCGCCGCGCCAGCGCCTCGCCGAGCTTCAGGCGAAGGAACGCGCTGGTCGTGTAGCGCGACGCCGTCGTGTAGTAGTGCGTCTCCATGTAACGGATCATCGCTGCATACGTGTCCGCCACGGCGGGATCGATCTGGAAGTTGTCGTAGTTGACGACCAGCGCCACCTTCTTGCCGACTTTCTGGCACAGCTCCTCGACCACGCGGCGCACGCGGTCGACGTCGTCGCGCGTGCGCACCTGCAGGCCTTCGAGGTTGAGGAAGATCGTGTTGCGCGAGACGTCGTAGCTGATGCGCTCGGCGAGGCCCAGCCCGAGCAGGGTGTCCTCGAGCTGCATCGGCTCGTCGCGGAAGATGCGCGGGTCCATCACGCGCGGGCGATCGACGATCGGTGCGAAGTCCATCTGAGCGAGGATGTCGCGCGCGATGTCGATGCCCGGGGCGACCTCATCGAGCAGCATGCCGTCGCGCGTGCGGCGGAACACGCAGCGCTCCGTGACGTAGAGCACCGGCTGCCCGGTCTCCGCGGCGTACGCGCCGTTGAAGGTGATCTGCTCCACGGCCCTCACGAACTTCTTCGCCTTGCCCTCGCGCATGATCGAAAGCCTGCCGCCGGCGATCTTCACCTCGAGCCCGCCCGCGGTGAAGCTGCCGGCGAAGAGCACGCGACGCGCGCTCTGGCTGATGTTGATGAAGCCGCCGGCGCCGGCGAGCTTGGGCCCGAAGCGGCTCACGTTGACGTTGCCCTGCGCGTCGACCTGCGCCATGCCGAGGCACGCCATGTCGAGGCCGCCGCCGTCGTAGAAGTCGAACTGCTGGTTCTGGTGGATGACGGCATCGGTGTTGATGGCGGCGCCGAAGTCGAGCCCACTCTGCGGCAGGCCGCCGATGACGCCCGGCTCGGCGGTCAGTGTCACGTAGCGCAGCACCTTCTCCTCGTTGGCGACTTGCGCGACTCCTTCGGGCATGCCGATGCCGAGGTTCACCACACCGCCCATCGGCAGGTCGAACGCGCAACGGCGGGCGATGAGCTTGCGCTCGTCGAGGGGCAGCGGCGGAAGCGAGTCGAGCGGCACCTTGTACTCGCCGGCGTACGCCGGGCTGTAGACCGTGGCGTAGGTCTGGTGATGGTGCTCGGGCTTCGCCGTCACCACGCAGTCGACGAGCACTCCCGGGACCTGCACGTGGCGCGGGTTGAGGGCGCCCTGCGCGCATACGCGCTCGACTTGGGCGATGACGAAGCCATTGCTGTTCCGGGCCGCCATCGCAAGCGCGAGGTTGTCCAGCGTCAGCGCCTCGCGCTCCATCGTGATGTTGCCGGCCACGTCCGCGGTCGTGCCTCGGAGGAACGCGACCGAGACCGGGAAGGCCCTGTAGAAGAGCCACTCCTCGCCGTCGATTTCCATCAGGCGCACCAAGTCCTCGGTCGTGCGGTCGTTGATCCGGCCGCCTTGCTGGCGAGGGTCGACGAACGTGCGCAGGCCCACTTTGGTGAGCGTGCCGGCGCGATGTCCCGCGATGTCGCGAAAGACTTGGGTCAGCGTGCCGAGGGGAAGGTTGTACGCCTCGATCTTCCCGGCGACCGCGAGTGCTGCGAGCTTCGGCACGAGGCTCCAGTGGCCGCCGACCGCGCGCTTCACGAGGCCCTCGTGCGCGAGGCGGTTGAGGCCGCGTTCCTTGCCGTCGCCGGGCGCGGCGGCGAACAGCAGCGTGAGGTTGCGCGGCGACCCGGTGTCGAGGAACCGCCGCTCGAGGCCGGCGATGAGCTCCTCGGGGGTGCCGCTGCCGACGAAGCCGGAGAACGCGACCGTGTCGCCGTCGCGGATGATGGCGACCGCCTCCGCAGTGCTGACGATCTTGTTCTTCATGCCGTCATCGCGCGGCCCGGCGCCGCGCCGCCGCCTCGTCGGCGAAAAGAAAGTCCCCGACGATCTTGATCTGGTCGTCCGACATGAGGGCCGGCGCATGGCCGCAGCCCGCGATCTCGACGGATTCAACGAGACCTTGCGCCGCCGCGATCCCGCGCCGCTTCATCTCGGCCACGGTGGAGGCCAGCAGCAGGTCGGAGCTCTCGCCGCGGACGATCAACACCGGGCAGGCGACGTGCTCCCACACGCGCCACAGCACGACGTCGAGGAGCATGGGGCGGGAGAACTGCGCGACGATCGCAGGATCGTAGTGGAGCGTGAGGCCCGACTTGTCCTGCACGACGCCATGCACGGCCATGTGCCGCCACTGCGCGTCGGTAAGCTTGCCGAAGGGCGCGTAGACGTCGCGCAGGTACGCTTCGACCTCGGCGAGATTCGCGAAGGCGTGCGCGCGGCGAAGGTAGGCGGCGATGCGCTGCAGCGCCACGACCGGCACGCGGGCGCCGAAGTCGTTGAGCACGAGGCGGCGAATGGGCGAGCCGGGGCGAGCCGCGAGCTCCATGCCGATGTGCCCGCCGAGCGACGTGCCGACCCAGTCCACCTGCGCTGCGCCGAGCCGCGCGATGAGTGTCGCCATCGCGGTGAGATACATCGGGGTGGCGTAGTCCTCGGCATGCTCGAGAAACTCGCTGCGGCCGCGTCCAGGCAGGTCCGGGGCCACGACGCGCGCGCCGCGTTCGACGAGGCGCTGCGCGAGAAAGTCGAAGTCGCGGCTGTTGCGCGTCAGGCCGTGCACGCACAGGACCGTGCGTGCCGCGCTCGCGCCGCCCCACTCGGTATAGCCGACGCGCGTGAACCCGTGGGGGCCGAGGACGGGAACGTCGCCGAAGCGCGGCGCGGGCTTTGGCATGCGCGCGGTCGAGCGGTTACGAGCGCTCGCGGAGCCAGTCGGTGATGCCCTTGCCCAGCACGCCCTGCGACTTGCCGCTCACGAACACGCCGACGTGGCCGCCGGGCAGCCCGATCTCGGTGTAGTCATCGGTGCCGACGAGTTCCGCGAGCGCGCGCGAAGTCCCGGGCGGAATGATGTGATCGTTCTCGGCGTAGACGTTGAGCACGGGCATCGTGAGGTTGGGCAGCTCGACCTTGCGACCCGCCAGCACGAACTCGTTCTTCACGAGCTTGTTGTCCTGGTAGAGGTCCTTGAGCCACTGCTTGGCGGCCTCGCCCGGATGATGCGGCCGGTCCTGCAGCCACTTCTCCATACGCAGGAAGTTCATGAGCTTCTTCTCGTCGTCCATTACGTCCAGCATCCCGAGGTTGTACTTGGTGAGCGAGGCGAGCGGCGTCATCGACGAGAACACGAAGCTCATGAGCTCGCCCGGCAGATTGCCGTTGGCCTCGATCAGGCGGTCGACGTCCTCCTTGCCGAGGCTTCGCGTCCACAAATTGATGAAGCCGTGGTCGGCCCGGCCGCCCCGGTCGGCGTGGAAGTCGATCGGGGTGATGGTGAGGATCAGGCTCTTGATGCGGTCAGGATGCAGCGCCGCGTAGCAGGCCGTGAACACACCGCCCTCGCAGATGCCGAGGAGATTGATCCGCTCCACGCCATGCGCCTTGCAGATGTGCTCCACGCAGGATGCGAGGTAGCCCTCGATGTAATCGTCGAGCGTGAGCCAGCGGTCGGCGCGCGTAGGGTTGCCCCAGTCGACCGCGTACAGATCGATCCCCTGCGCGAGCAGATTGCGGATGAGCGAGCGGTCCTCCTGCAGGTCGGCCATCGTGTAGCGCCCGACGAGGCCGTAAACGACGAGCACCGGTGTCGCCACCGTCGTCGCGGCGACCGCGTCGTAGTGGTACAGGACCGTCTTGTCCTCGCGGAACACTTCCTTCTTGGGCGCCGTGCCGACCGCGACGTCCTCGTCCTTCACCGAGCTCAAGAGCTCCGTGCCGCGCACAAGGCGCCCGGACAGCTCGGCGAACTCGTGTACCGTTTGCGCGGGATCGAGCTGCAGGCGGAAAGGCATGATGTGGCTCCTGGCTTTCAAGATTCGCCGCGCGGCGCCTTGGCAGGCTTGCCGCGCTGCATCGACTTCGTCAGCGCACGCAAGTCGCGGCGAAGCTCGTACACGGCGCGCGAAAGCTCGTCGACCTCGGTGCGGGTCGGGATCTGGTGGATCTCGCAGTACGCCTCGGCGATCTCGCGCTCGGCGAGCCGGCACTCGGTCGACGAGCGCGTCAGGCGTCGCTGCGCCTCCAGGAATTCCGGGGTGCGATGCGTCTCGACCAGCGTGTCGTTGGCGACCCCGACCCACAGGTCGGCGAGCTCGCGCCAGGTCCGGATCGGCTCGCCGTCCTGCGCGTGCACGACGGTGAGGAAGCGCTTGAACGCCTCGTTCCACGCGCCCTGCATCAGGAGCTGCCACGACGCCAGGTCGCGCGCCCATTCGGCGCGCAGCTTCTGCACGCGCAGGAGCTTGCGATCGAGCGTCCACAGCGTGGCGTAGCTCGGCCCTTCCACGAGATGCTCGATCGCGCGGTCGAGCGGCCCCAGGCCGGCCTGCGCCCACTGCGCCGGATCGAACAGCGCCTTGAGGAGATCGTCGACGTTGCCGGCCTTCGGAATTCCCTGCGGCGCGAGCTGCATCCATTTCTCCATCGCGCCGCGCCACAGGTCCTGAGCTTGCTGGAGCCCTGATTGCATGCCGGCGAAAGGCGAGGGCATGGCGCCCGGCGCCGCGAGGCC
>Ga0335083_10004866_pt1 | contig 17036 bp, 13 predicted proteins | sample Lox_Sample_42_FD_206716 | JGI IMG/M metagenome (GOLD analysis project Ga0335083, IMG submission 206716) | Soil microbial communities from Loxahatchee National Wildlife Refuge, Florida, United States - Lox_Sample_4.2 | ecosystem: Environmental > Terrestrial > Soil > Wetlands | place: USA... | reverse complement strand
TTGCGTCGCGACTTTCGAGGCAAAGCCTGCGGAGGTCGGGATTGAGGAGCCCCAGAATCAGGGGAGTTCGCCACTCGCTTTTGCTACCGCAGAGACTTTTCCGTCGCTCGGAACGGACCCGGCAAGCGGCCGTAGGAACCGAATCGCATGAATCCCAAAGTATCCGTAATTATCCCGACCTATAACCGGGCAACCAAGGTCCGAAACGCCATCGACAGTGCCTTGGGCCAGACATTCTCCGATCTAGAAGTCATCGTGGTGGACGACGGATCGTCGGACGACACAGGCAAGATCCTTCAGGAAACGTATGGCAGTCGGATTCGCTACTTTGCGCAGGCCAACCAGGGCGCCAGCGCGGCGAGGAACAAGGGACTGGCTGAAGCGCGAGGTGAGTGGATCGCTTTGCTGGACTCGGACGATTTGTGGGAGAAAGAAAAGCTCGAGTGGCAGTTCAAAGTTCTAGAGCGTTTCGGCCCTCAGTGCGGTGTGTGCTACGCAGACGTCCGATTCATGAACTACCCGGAAACACGGACCATGTTTCAACTGGCGGAAGAGAGCTATCGGCATGAAGGAACCATGGGCATCAACGCGGAGGCGCAGAGGGTGCTGCTGAGCCCGGGCGGTGCAGGTATGGTCGTCTGCACCTGCGCTCTCCTGGCACGCGCCGACGTGGTGGCGAAATCGGGCGGATTCGATCCCGACCTGCGCTTCGGCGAAGACAGCGAATTCATGTTTCGGTTGGCCCTGCTCACGGACTTCTGTTACGTCAACCGTCCGCTCGTTTGGGTCGACCGATCACCCGCGGAACTTCGGCACGTCGGAGTGAGCTCAGAATGGTATGAGTTGGAATTCTGGCTTCGACAGACTCAGCGCAAACTCGAGAGGCTCCTCCGCCTGGGTGAGGCGGTGCCACCCAAGACTCGCAAGCTGATTCGAGAGCAGCTAGGCGGAGTCCACAGCGGGTGGGCCAATTGGTATCTGGAAACCGAACAGTACCCGAAGGCGCGCGAAGCAGCGTGGAGAGCGGTGCAGACAGACTTGACGTTCAAGCTAGCAGGGAAATGGCTGCTGACCTGGATTAGTCCACGACTGGCACTCCGGGCCGTGCAACGCCACCAGCAAAGGAAGAAGGATCTAGTTCCTTTCGTGTGAGAGTGTTCGACTGGGCTATGGATGCGGCACGAGGTCTGACAATCGAATGACTACAAATCCCCTTATGATGGAATCTCGCAATCTGGACTTCTTGCGCAGCGTCGCTGTGCTACTCGTGCTCGTCGATCACCTGTTCATGGCAGCTGGGCTGGCCGACCGATTTCCGGTGGTTTGGGACATGGGGCGCTTAGGTGTTCTCATGTTTTTCGTGCATACGAGCTTGGTTCTCATGTTTTCTTTGGAGCGTTCTGAACGAGGAGATACGGGTAGCCTCTTTCGAGGTTTCTACATTCGGCGGGCGTTCCGAATATACCCTTTGAGTATCATTTGCGTTCTGCTTGCCTGCATCTTTGCGATGCCGCAAACGCCGGGTGCGGCGCCGGCAGCTCGAAGCGCTTCCCAGATCCTCGCAAACCTCCTGTTGGTGCAGAACGTAGCGGGACGGCCGAACGTGATCAGTCCGCTGTGGAGTCTCCCACTGGAAATTCAAATGTATTTCGTGTTGCCGTTCTTGTACCTAGTCGCAAAGCGTTATGGCACCACGGCGATTCTCAAGATAGGGTGCGCAGCAGCACTAATCGGCCTGCCCTTCGACTGGGCAGTTTCGATGCATGTCGTCCGGGGGCTGGACCGATTGGATATTCTTTACTTCGCTCCGTGCTTTATCGCCGGTGTTATGTCCTATCGCCTTTCGAAAAGTCGGGTTCTCGCCATTAGCTCGTGGCTATGGCCCGCTGCTGTGGCGGTAATCGTTGCGATCTATCTTTCGTGGCAGACGCTCTTGCCCAACTCAACAAACCACTATCCCGCATATCGCGCCTGGTTTGTCTGTTGGATGCTTGGAGCCCTCATCCCACAGTTCCGGGAAATGAGACTTCCTTGGCTTCGGATCGCAAGCCATTACGTGGCGAAGTACTCCTACGGGATTTATCTTGGGCAGGTAGCCGCCCTTTGGATTGGCTTTACTTTCTGGCCACACACCGACAGCGCGCTTAGATGGATCGTGTCGATCCTTCTGGTCGCCGGTTTCGCAGTAGCCGGTTACCATGCGATTGAGCACCCCGGAATCCTCCTGGGAAAGCTGGTGGTGGATCGCTCTGAACGCAAGAGATCACGGGCTGCGGCACTTGCCGCCGGCGCGTGATTGCTGCCGCAAGAAACCAACGCATGGTGGCGAAAGTGCAGCCTTTTTCGAGCTAATTGCGCACTACGTGGGGCCGTTCAACCGTCCCACCGGACATTTCTCCCTTCCGTCTTGGCGGGCAGACGAAATCCAAACGAGTCGTTCATGAAAGCTTCAGCCAAACCATGAAGAAGCATCGCGTAGTTGTGATGGGTTCCGCGTTGAGCCTCGCCAGCCTCGCGGCGTCGGTGCTGATTGGTTTCTTCCTGATGCCTTTCGTGGTGCACGGATTGGGCGACAGGATGTTTGGATACTGGTCGCTAGTAGGGGCTGTGCTCGGGTATTACGGGGTTCTCGACCTGGGGATCACGCCGGCGGTTTCGTTCCATATGGCGAAGGCGATGGGGGAAGGTGACAACGAGTCCCCGGGACGGATACTTTCGGCCGCGTTCGCAGGATTGGCAGGGGTTGGTTTGGCGGTGCTGCTGGTCACGATTGTGGCGGCCGTGCTATGTCCATTTTTCATCACGGACGCGTCCGATGCGCGGGTCTTTCGGGTGGTCTTGTTGATCACCGGGTTGGGATGCGCATTCGGCTTTCCGGGACGGGCATTTCTGGGCGGGATGTACGCTCACTTGCGGAACGATCTGATCGCAACAGTTAGCACGATGGTGCTTGTAGTGCGAACGGCGCTCGTGGTTTGGGTAATCCGGATTGGCTGGGGCATTGTGGGTCTGGCAGCGGTCTCTTTCCTTACTGATTCCCTGATGTATGTGGCGTGCTATTTCATTTTGTTGAGGATTCAACGTGGGCTGCGCATTTCATTTTCGCTTGTGAACCGAAAGGCCCTGAGCGAGCTGTTTAATTACGGCCGGTATTCGATGATCATGCGGATGGGCGATCAACTACGATTCGCGGTGGATGGATGGGTCGTGGCTGGGTTCGTCGGGGTCGCGGCCGCGGCGCACTATGCGATTGCATCAAGGCTTTCAGGCTATTACCTAACTGTCATACTCAGCGCAGTGGGATTGCTGCAGCCATGGTTCAGCGGGATGCTCGGGAGCGGAAATCAGGATGGCATTCGGAGGCTTGTCTCACTCTCTACGAGAATATCCGCAGCGCTGTCAACGATCGTAGCCTGCTCGTTTGTTTTCTATGGAAGAGCCTTCATCGAACAGTGGATGGGCCCCCGTTATGTGGATGCATATTGGCCGGCGCTGATTCTACTGATGGCACTGTATTGCGATTTGGCGCAGCAGCCTTCGGTATCCTATCTGCTCGGGGTATCCAGACATCGCTACTTGGCGATTCAAACGCTTGCAGAAGGAGTCGTGAATCTTGCGCTTAGCATTCTGTGGGCTAGGTCGTATGGGATGATCGGGGTTGCAATGGGGACGCTGGTGCCGATGTTCGTGGCAAAGGTCCTACTGCAGCCGGCTTACGTCTGCCGGTCCGCCGGGATTTCCTTGATTAAGTACTACGTCAGTGATCTGGGTGCGGGAGTAGTGGCGCCAGCGATTTGCTCGACGGTAATCTGGGCGGTCCTGCGAAACCTTCATTTTTCGAGCCTGTTAGGGGTTTGCGTGGTTGTCAGCCTGCAAGCTTTGGTTGGTTGCATAGCAGCATTTTTCTTCGCCTGCGGCGCAAGCGATCGGCGGACAATCGTCCGAGCGCTGTGGAAGCGGTCCACCACAGAACCGAACACGGCTGCAGTCAGTCTGTAACGCGCGGTGAATCTCGAAATCGTAGAATCTCGATTTCCACGGCGGGCGGCGGAAACTCTAACCAGCACCTTTACGATTCTGGCGGTGCTAGTCGCCGGAGTGCCGATCTGCTCGCTGGATAGAAAGAAGGCGATCGGCCAATTGGGCGCGCTCGGACTCCTGATGCCCATCGACCGGATCTTGGTGCAAAGAGGGGCATTTCCAGATGCTGCGGTTGATGGCGGGTGCTGGTGCGAATTTTCTCAAGAAAGATTTGCCGGAAAGAGCGTATGTTGCGCTCAGGGCGAGATGACTCTAAAGAGGGGAATGCATTGAAACTGTCGGTAGTAATTTTATGCTGGAATGATTCGAAGGTGATCAAGGATTGCCTAGCGTCGATCTATGCAACGACGCGAAGAACGGAATTTGAGGTCATCGTTTCGGACAACGGGTCGACGGACGGCTCGATCGATTTCATCCGAGAACAGTTTCCCAAGGTGCGTTTGATTGAGAATGGAAGGAATCTGAGATTCGCGAAGGGAAATAACGTCGGGATCCGGGCCAGCATGGGAGAGTACGTCCTGATCCTGAACCCTGACACAATCATTCACGAGGGCGCGCTGGATGGACTCATAGCCTTCGCCGACAAGCATCCGGAGGCCGGGGCGTTTGGGTGCCGCGTGCTAAATGCGGACGGGTCGTACCAGGGATCCATTTGGCCTTTCCCAACACCTCGGTCAGAGTGGATTCGTGCTCTCGGCTTGCGGCCGCTCGGATATCTGTCGGAGTGGTTCCATCCGGGCGCCTACGTTAGGTGGAAAGGTGAAACGGAGAGAGCAGTCGGGTACCCGGCCGGATGCTGTTTGCTGGTGAGGAACGACCTACTGAAGCGCCTTGGTGGGTTCGATGAGCAGTTCTTCTATTACTACGAAGAAACGGACCTTTGCCGCAGGATCTGGGATCTTGGATATCCCGTCCTTTACACACCTATGGTCAGCATCACGCATCTGATTGGCGGCTCAACGCACAGGAAGTTCCCGCCCATTGGGTTTGCGATCGATCACCAGATCACTCGATATCTCTATCTGTACAAGTACCACGGAGCCGCGGGCGTTCGCAGCTCAAGGCGATCTACACTCACCGGGCTGGCGCTTAGGCGATTCGGCGTCTGGCTCTCTCAAATCGTGAAGACAACCGAAGAGGGAAGGCGGAAAGCGGAGTTCTTGCGAACCTTGTTCGAGTGGAACTACCGCGTTGATCCCGTGCGTCTCGTGCGGACCGGTGAAGAACCGACGTTAAGCGTAAAGATAGAGAAGCGCGTGCTCGAGCGATAATTCTTCTGCGGATTTGATCAAGGAATCGTTGAGCCACAGACTGGAAACCGCAATTTCAAACGAACGAGGTAATGAGCCGAGATATGGAATTCAGAATTGAAAGGCAAGCGATACCGGATGTGGTGATTGTTGTGCCGGACATCTTTCAGGACAGTCGTGGCTTTTTCATGGAGACGTTCCGGGAAGACAAATTCAAGGAGCTTGGGTTGCCGTCTCAGTTCGTTCAGGACAATCACTCCAGATCGTCGAAGGGCGTGGTCCGCGGGCTACACTTCCAGTGGGACCCTCCAATGGGAAAGTTGATGCGAGTTACCCATGGCACAGCCTTTCTCGTCGCAGTGGATATTCGCAGAGGCTCACCGAACCTTGGCAAATGGGTCGGAGTAGAAGTGTCCGCTGAAAATCGTCGACAGGTTTGGGCTCCGGCAGGATTTGCGAGAGGGTTCTGCGTGCTCTCGGAATCCGCAGAGATTCAGTACAAGGTAACGGGCCTGTATAACAACAAAGCCGAATCAGGAATCCTCTGGAATGATCCAGCGATCGGTATTGAGTGGCCTGTTTCTGTGGGTGAGGCAGAACTTTCACAAAAGGACAAGAACGCGCAGACCTTGGAGCAATGGCTGGCAAGACCGGAATCGAGTAACTTCGAGTTCTAGCAAATAGACGAACTAAGGAAAAAGGATAACAACCATGAGAATCCTGTGCGCTGGCGGGGCCGGTTACATCGGAAACGTCCTGATCCCCAAACTTCTCGATCGCGGCTACAAGGTGGACGTCGTGGACCTGTTCTGGTTCGGCAACAGCCTGCCCCGGCAGGTTGGGATCCTGAATAAGGACATCTTCCATCTATCAGTGGACGACCTCGAGCGATACGATCAGGTCATCTTCCTTGCGGGCCTGTCGAACGACCCGATGGCTGAATACTCGCCAAGCAAGAACTTTATTTTCAACGCCGCAGCTCCGGCCTACTTGGCATACACAGCCAAGAAGGCGAAGGTGAAGAGATATATCTACGCGTCCTCTTGCTCGGTCTACGGCTATACGGAAAACGAGCTGTTTGATGAAACGCGACCCGTCAGTTCCAACTATCCCTATGGCATCTCGAAGCTACAAGGTGAGCAGGCCGCGATGCAGCTAGGCGATGATAACTTCTCAGTGATCGCTTTGCGCAAAGGCACAGTGTCAGGCTACAGTCCGCGAATGCGCCTCGATCTGATCATTAACACAATGTTCAAGCACGCCATTCGGGAACGCACGATCACTGTGAATAACCCCTCGATATGGCGCCCGATCCTGAGCATCGACGATGCGGCGACCGCATACATCCGTGCAATTGAGGCGAACCTCAAGCTGTCCGGGATTTTCAACATCGCGTCGGGGAACTACACAGTCGGTGAGGTTGCCGATCTCGTGAGAGCGTCCGTGGAAGAACGACTCGGTACGAAAGTCAGCCTGAACATCAAGCATATCCAGGACTTCCGGAACTACAAGGTGAGTGTAGAAAAGGCCAAAACGGTTCTGAGCTTTCATCCGTCGGGTGACGTGAAGACGATCGTAAACAGTTTGATTGACAATATGGACAAGTTCGCGGATTGGGACAACCCGGCCTACTCGAACATCGACTCTCTGAAGAAACTCGAGAGCACGATCGAGACGCACTCACTGGCGGGGGCGCAAATCTGATGAAAGTAGCGGTCATTGGCGCCAACGGGCAGCTCGGAACCGATGTGGTCAGGGAGTTCGTTGCGAATGGCGATGAGGTCTCCGCCCTCACTCACGCCGATGTCGAGCTGTCCGACGTAGGTTCCGTGTCTCGCGTGCTTGAAGCATCACTCCCGAACCTAGTCGTGAACACGGCGGCCATGCATCATGTGGACAAGTGTGAACAAGACCCCGATCGCGCATTCGCGGTAAATGGATTGGGAGCACACAATCTCGCGGAGACAGCGAAAAGAATCGGGGCTGTTCTAATGCACGTCAGTACCGACTATGTGTTCGATGGTGAAAAGTCGGCGCCGTATGATGAAACCGATCTTCCCCGGCCCCTGAACGTCTATGGCAATTCCAAGCTGTCCGGAGAGTTCTTCGTTCGATCGACAATCAAGGAACATTTTGTCCTCCGAACGTCAGCGGTCTATGGCAAGAGCCCTTGCAGGGCCAAGGGCGGCCTGAACTTCATCGAACTGATGTTGAAGCTGGCAAGAGAGAAGGGGGAGGTCCGCGTAGTCGACAGCGAGATCGTATCGCCGACGTCCACCAGGGACATCGCCAGGCAGATGGTTGCGTTGAGCCGGAGCGATGCGTATGGCCTCTATCACGCCACTGCCGAAGGCAGTTGCTCGTGGTATTCGTTTGCTCGCGAGATTTTCGATCGAACGTCTACGAAGGTGAACCTGCTTGCCGCCGGACCGAATGATTTCCCCGTGAAAGTACCTCGTCCGAAGTACTCTGTGCTCGAGAATCGCGGACTGAAGAAGCTCGGTCTGAACCGCTTTCGGACATGGCAAGAAGGTCTGCAGGAGTACTTTTCCCCTAACGAATAATTCAAGGAAGCGATCATGCTGCGTGGTCGTTGACGAGATACATCACGCAGAACAGCGTGTTTCCAGAAACCTTAGGGAGAGCGCTCGCCTCCCACTGGCGCCCAACGCCCAAAGGTGAGCTAGAATGGGAGCTGCCGCGGGGTTAGGAGCTTTGCGTCACGCCGGGGACCGAAGGCCGTCATCGGTCCCATTGGACACCGTACATTTCCCAGCTCGTGGTCGCCGAGAGGTGAGGCGAGGGTCTGACCATAACCAATTGATAAGAGAGGCTTTGGCCGTGAGCAAGGGTACATTTGTAACTCTGGGATGGCTTCCCAAGCCTCCGGAGAATTTTGCCTCGCTCTGCAAGAACGTGCACGAGATGGCAGAAGGCGCTGGTCTTGAATTACAGGCGCTAGCGACGAGTGCTCTCGATCAGAACCAACTAGTGCGCCTGGCCAAGACAATCAACCATCTCCGGGCAAGCGGTACTGTGATGAAGCCCCTGGCGCCCTTTCGTCTGGGAATTGTCAGCAACGCGACCACGGACTTCATCGTTCCCGCTCTAGTTGCGACGGCAGCCCGGCATGGAATCGTGCTCGAGGTGGTCGCAGGCGAGTACGATCAGGTGCTGCAGGAGACGTTGGAGGCGAACTCGAAAGTAAACCGCGCAGCGCCGGACGCCGTTCTGCTCGCCATCGACTACCGAGGATTTCCTCTCTCTGGGATTGCCGGGCAGCCGGAAAAGGGCAAAGCTGCGGTGGCAACCGCGCTCGACTACCTCCAATCCGTTCGGAACGGGATCAAGCGGCACAGCCAGGCTGTCTGTATCTTGCAAACTCTAAGTGCGCCTCCGGAAACGCTCTTCGGCAGCCTGGATGCGGTTCACGCCAGCAGTCTGCACAGAATGATCGACGGCGTAAACGCGGGAATAGTAGACAGTCTCGAGGGATCAACGGATGTCCTCATCGATGTTGCCCATTTGGCTGCGACGGTGGGGCTGAGCGATTGGCACTCACCCAGGGAATGGAACATGGCGAGGGTACCATTCTCCGACGCGTTCGTTCCCCTGTATGCCGAGCACGTCTGCCGCGTAATTGCCGCCCTGCGTGGGAAGAGCAGGCGCTGCCTGATTCTGGACCTGGATAACACGCTCTGGGGTGGCGTCGTCGGTGATGATGGCTTGGAGGGGATCCGATGCGCGCAAGGAGATGCAACTGGCGAAGCGTATCTTAGCGTCCAGCGACTTGCGCTTGAACTGCGATCACGAGGCATAGTGCTCGCAATATGCTCGAAGAACGAAGATGAAATCGCGCGCGCCCCGTTCCGGAATCATCCGGACATGCTCATCCGAGAAGATCATATCGCCGTTTTCCAGGCGAACTGGACGGACAAAGCCACAAATATTAGGGCTATTGCCGAGGAACTCTCGCTCGGTCTGGAGTCGATGGTCTTTCTTGATGACAATCCCGTTGAACGACACCAGGTCCGTCGGGAACTGCCGCAAGTAGCGGTTCCCGAGTTGCCTTCTGATCCCGCGCTTTACTCTCGCACTCTAGCGGCTGCCGGCTACTTCGAGGCGCTCACAGTCTCTGATGAGGATCTGCGTCGCGCCGACTTCTATCAGAACAACGCGCGGCGTGCAAATCTGCAAAAGACGGCGGGAGACCTCGGATCCTATCTGGCCTCTCTGGAGATGGAAATAACGCTCCAACCCTTCGATGGCCTCGGTCGAGCTCGTGTCACGCAGCTTATCAACAAGTCGAACCAGTTTAACTTGACGACGAAGCGCTACACTGAGGCGCAAATTGCGGAGATGGAGAGGGATCCTTCCTACTTCACCTTGCAGGTGCGGCTGACCGATGTCTTTGGCGACAACGGGATGATCAGTGTTGTGATCTGTCGGCGACTGTCCACGGAAGAATGGGAAATCGATACTTGGATCATGAGCTGCCGCGTCATGGGGCGCTGCGTCGAGAACATGGTCTTGGGAACCGTTTTGGAGCAGGCCACCAACGAAGGTGTGCGGAAGCTGATTGGTGTCTACATTCCCACAGACCGAAACAAGATGGTTTCAGACCACTACCCGAAGCTTGGTTTCAAACGGACCAAGACGGAAGGGTTCGTTGAAACGTACGAACTGGATGTTGAAGGCGCCGTCGTGGCAAATGCTCCCATGAAGGTTCGCCGTATCGATCGAAGCGAAGTGCTGACGTCGATAAAGCGAGCGCACCCGGCCACGCCAGGGGTGAAGGAACTCGCCTCGAATGAGTCGCCGACGCATCGGGTGGCAACGCGCAGTGTCGAGCCCAGGAACAATATCGAGGCCGAATTGGTCAGCGTGTGGGAAGAGATTCTCGATTGCGATGGTGTCGGTGTCCGGGACAATTTCTTTGATCTTGGTGGTGATTCGCTTCGGGCGATACGTTTGATGATTGAGCTCGAGAGGTTGTATCAGCGTCAATTCGATCTGTCAGTACTTACATCATGCGGGACAATCGAGGCACTCGCCCGAGAACTTGAGAGGGATGCGAAGGAAGATCAGACGCCCCACCTTGTGCCGATGCGGACGACAGGGACGAGGACTCCGCTCTTCTGCGTGCATTGCGGTACCGGCAACGTACTGCGTTATCGGGCGCTGACATCGTTTCTCGATCCGGAGATTCCGATTTACGGACTTCGCGCGCCGGATCTTCGAGATTCGGGGGCTTTGCCGACCGTAGAAGGACTCGCAGAGCTCTATCTGGCCGACGTCCGCCAGGTGCAACCCCACGGGCCATATCAGTTTTTTGGATTCTGCTTCGGAGGTAGCGTGGCGTTCGAGATCTCGAGGCGCCTGGTTGAGCAGGGCGAGCCCGTTTCTCTGGTGGCGCTCGCCGAGACGGTGAACACCGCTCACTACCGGAATCTTTCGCTCAGCAAGTCGTTAAGCTATGGAGCACTTCGACAATACGAGCGGCTGCGAAAATATGGACGCTGGCTGCTACAGGGTAATTGGAAGGAAATCTATGGGGGAGTGCGGGATTCGATTACCTGGAACAGGCGACGACTCCAATGGACGACGCCAGCCAGCGACAGACCGACTAACAAATCTTCAGGAATTGAGGCCGTAGAAGACACGATTGCTCTCCTGTCAGTTGTGGGGGACTCGTTTTGTCCCAAACCATACGCGGGCAAGATGCATCTGCTTCGAGCGAAGGGACAGGTAGCCGCTTTGAGAAGTGACATGACCTTTGGCTGGCAGAGTATTCCGCAACACGGCCTCGAAGTCCACACATTGCCGGGAGACCACCTGACGCTCTTGGAAAAGCCGTATGTCAGCAACGTTGCTGATACGCTAGAGAAGTTGTTGGACAAGAATGCGAGTCGTGTTTGACGAGCCTGCCGTGAGTGACCACGACGATTTGCCATTGTGGCATCGGCGATGAACTCCGGGCGCGACAACCCAAGCCTTGCGATGATGCAACCCGAGCAACCCCTGATTTCTCCACCGGACATTTCGGTTCCCAAGGAAAAGCGCTACGTGCTGATGACGGCGGCACACAACGAGGTCGCCTACATCGAGCGTACGCTCAGTTCGATCGTAAGTCAGACGCGTTTGCCCGATAGGTGGGTTATCGTCAGCGACAACTCAACCGATGGCACAGACGAGATCATTGCAGCCTATGCGGAGAAGTACGATTTCATTCGTTACTTACGTGTCACGCGAGAAGCGGGTCGCAATTTCGGTTCGAAGGTGCGGGCGTTGCACCGGGGGGTCCACTTACTAGAGGGTCTCGAATTCGCGTACATTGGAAATGTCGACGCCGATGTGTCCCTTGAGCCGTCCTATTTTGCGGACTTGCTCAAACAGTTTGAACGAAGGCCGAACTTGGGCATAGCCGCTGGTTTCTTCTTTGAGGAACATAAGGGTCGATTCGAGAGCCGCAAAGGAAACCGGGTCTACGCGGTGACCCATGCTGCACAGTTGGTCCGGCGAGAGTGCTACCAGGCGATCGGTGGTTACGCCGTGCTTGAATATGGCGGCGAAGATTGGCATGCAGAAATCAGCGCCAAGATGAACGGGTGGGAGATCGAGGCATTCCCGGATCTCAAGATATTCCATCATCGACACACGGGCACAGGCGGGAATCTGCTGCGATACAGGTTCCGCCAAGGCAAGATGGACTACGTGCTTGGAAGCGATCCTTTGTTCGAGGCGCTTAAGTGTTTCCTGCGCTTCGGCGACACGCCCCTCCTGATCGGCGGTATCGCGAGATTCCTGGGATTTACAAGGTTCCTGATCGGGCGCGAGAAACTGCACGTGTCACCCGAATTCGCAAAATATCTGCGCCGAGAGCAGCGCCTCAAGCTTCGAGCCTTGTTTGGCAGCAGGCCGCAGTCCTTCGGTTCTCCAGCCAAGAATTGAATAGAGCGCGCTAGGCCTTTCCTCAGACAGTTCCTCCCCGGCTGCAAGCGCCTTCTCCGATTCTCCGGCCGATCACTCAAGCAGCTTTCCGGTATCTCCACGCAAAGCTGCATCCCTAAACGGTCTTTTCCTGATGATTTGGACGGAGTCTTCCCGCGGCACTAGCTTCGAGGCGTGGCCCTTGCGAGGCGCGCGTTCAATGCATTGGCGAGTCCAGCGACATCCGGTTCTTCCAACACGGAGAAATGGTCGCCAGGGACCGTGCACACATCGATTCCTGCGTCAGCCATACCTTCCCAACCGAGCGCCTTTTCATCGCTGAATCTAGGTCGCTTCTCCGAGCGAATCAAGACGATCTTGCCCGGATATGGTTTAGGCTTGAACGCCTCACCCGCCGTAGCAAACATGACGACGGTCTCTTGTACGGCACTCTCGCCCATCTTTTTCGGCAAGCTCGACGCATTTTTCCTAAGCCGCCAGGCGAACTCTTTTGCGCGCCACCAAAAAAACTCGGCAACATCCCTGTACAGTTGTTTCCATTTTCCGAACAGGACGTTACGACCGTAGGTCGAAACTCTGTCACGAAGATACGTCGATCGCATGTTCAATGTCTGCAGAAACGATAGTTTCTGGTAATGAGCCGGGTTTATAGCGTCGAGAAGCACAACAAGCGACACCGTCTCACCCATGCCCTGGAGTCGGCGAGCTACCTCAAGCGCGACAAGACCACCAAACGAGAATCCACAAACCTGATACGGGCCTGACGGTTGAACGCGGCGAATGTCCTCGGCATAGAGTTCTGCCAGCCTCTCTACGGTGGGGAATTCATCGAGTTCGTCCAGTTCCGGTGCACGCAGGCCATACACCGGTACGTCGGAATCCAAATGAGAAACCAAGCCTCGATACCTCAGCACGTGCCCCGTGGCGCAGTGCATGCAGTAGAGAGGCGGCCTATTCCCCTCGGGATGCATAGCGACTATGTGCGCTGCCGTAGTTTGTCTCGCGGCGACGACTTCGCTGGCGAGTGCTGCGATCGTGGAATGCGTGAATAGTCGTGAGAGCTCGAATCGCTGCTGAAACCGCTCCTCGATGGCCGTCATCAGCCGTGTCCCAAGAATCGAATCGCCGCCGAGATCGAAGAAATCATCGTTGACGCCGATTTCCTCTAGTTGCAGGAGATCTTGCCACACTCGCACCAGCTCAGCCTCGATCTCGGGGCGGGTCGTCGCTGGGGTTCGCGAACCACTGTCCTGTGATGGAGCGCGCGAGGGAGTCCGGTCAAGTTGAGAGCTGATGCTCTGGCTCATTGTCCGTCTTCTCCAGCCTGCCAAGGGCGCGCCATCACTCATACCTAACCATAGCTACGTCTGAGCGAACATGGACTCGTCCGCATGGGTAGAGGAAGCACGTGATCCGCCACTCGACCAAGCCATCTCAGGCTGTCGGAGCGTCGCCAACTGCCCTTGGGTGGCGATCAGTGGAAGCTATGTAAATGATAATAGGTAACTTATTTCTGGGCCGTCATCGCCCACCAGCATCGACAATGCCATAGTGCCTGTCGCCTCCAATCCGTGGGGATTCGTGGGCAAACAATTATCCAAGAGTGAGAACAACTTCTCCCCACGCCCCGGAAGACCGATTTAAGTGATTGCAAATGTGCAACATATGTAAGCCGCATTCTGGCCCTGCGATTGCGACTCTTGGCCCCGGAATCTACTGAGGGGTTCTTTTTACATGTCACCCACGGGAGCACTCAGCCCTCTATGCTAGATACGCTGATCGTCGGAGCGGGACCCTACGGACTGTCAGTTGCGGCACATCTGAGAAAGCATGGCACGTCTTTCCGAATTGTTGGCCGATTGATGGACAGCTGGTTGTCGCATATGCCGAAGGGCATGATGCTGAAATCAGATGGTTTCGCGTCAAGTCTTTCGGATCCCAGTCAGGAGCTTACCTTGCGGCAGTACTGCGCCGACCGCGGGATCGCGTACGCCGATACGGGACTGCCGGTTACGCTCGATACCTTCTCGTCCTATGGAGCGGCTTTCGCCGAGCGTATGGTGCCGGAGTTGGAAGATAAGATCGTCACCGCGATTGAGTTCGCGCCGAGTGGCTTTCTAGCCACGCTCAACACTGGTGAGAAGGTAACGGCTGCGAGAGTCGTGTTGGCTGTCGGAATCACTCACTATGGATATGTGCCGAAAGAGTTGAGTAATCTGCCGGCGGAGTTGTTGTCCCATAGCTTTGCACACTCCGACCTAGAAGCGTTTCGAGGTCGTAACGTGGTGGTGGTTGGGGGTGGCTCTTCAGCCATCGATCTAGCCGTCCTGCTACATGAAGCAGGCGCCGCGGTTCAACTCGTGGCCCGCAACAAAGAGCTCAAGTTCCACAACAAGCCGAATCCGGGCAAGCGCTCCTTTTGGCAGCGCATCCGAAGCCCTCAATCGGGCCTCGGTCCGGGTCTTAAATCGCGCTTTTGTTGCGACGCACCCCGCGTGTTCCGACATCTACCGATCCGCTTCCGGTTGAGGGCGGTTCGAACTCACCTGGGTCCTTCCGGAGGATGGTTCATCAAGGACAGGCTGATGAATCACGTACCATTGTTGCTGGGATGGAGCGTGGAAAGCGCGGACGTGCGAGACGGGCGAGCGTGCCTACGTCTACGCGGATCTGAAGGATCGATTCAGGAAATCCCCGCTGATCACGTGATCGCGGCAACAGGTTTCAAGGTCGATGTCGAACGACTCCAGTTCCTGGATCAGAAGATCCGTTCGAAGATTGACACCGTGGAGAGCACACCGATTCTCTCTTCCACGTTTGAATCTTCCGTACCCGGCCTGTTTTTCGTAGGAGTTTCCGCGGCGAACAGCTTCGGACCGCTGATGAGGTTTGCGTTTGGAGCAGATTTCGCCGCCCGTAACATCATGCGGGCACTAGCGAGCCCCGCGATTTCTGCTTCGACCCTATCCACGATTCCTGAGTCCGCGGGTACAACTACGCAGAAGCTGTCGGTCCGTAGTGGCACTTCATGTGAGGTAAGCGCATCCACGCAAGGGCCGAATTCTTGAATGAAGCTGGAAACCATTGCGATTCACACCGGCTACGACGGTGATCCCACGACGAAAGCCGTGGCGGTGCCGATCTATCAAACGGTGGGCTTCGAGTTCGACAGCGCCGAGCACGGTGCGGCACTGTTCAATCTCGAAGTTCAGGGGAATATCTATACTCGTATTGGGAATCCCACCAACACAGTCCTGGAAAAGCGAGTCGCGGCGCTCGAAGGCGGAGTGGACGCGCTCAGCGTCAGTTCAGGGATGTCCGCGATCCATTACGCGATCATCAACATTGCCGAGATCGGCCACAACATCGTTTCTCTGCCCCAACTTTACGGTGCCACCTACACTCTCCTCGCACACATCCTGCCTAAGCAGGGAATCTGCACGCGGTTCGCGAAAACGGATGATCCCGCCGCCGTGGAAGCACTGATCGACGAAAACACGAGAGCGGTTTACTGCGAAAGTGTAGGCAATCCGGCCGGCAACGTTGCCGACATAGAGGAACTGGCCCGGGTCGCGCACAAACACGGAATTCCCCTGATTGTCGACAACACCGTGGCGACGCCGGTTCTGCTCAGACCGATCGAATACGGCGCCGACGTAGTTGTGCATTCCATGACGAAGTTCATGGGTGGACACGGCACATCGCTCGGCGGAATGATCGTGGACAGCGGAAGGTTTCCGTGGCGTGACTATCCGGAGCGGTTCTACATGTTGAATCAGCCCGAGATCGCGTACCACGGAGTCGTGTACACCGAGCACTATGGCGACGCAGCCTATGTGGCGCGTTGCCGGACTGTGGCACAGCGAAACACCGGCGCCACGCTGTCACCGTTTAACGGTTTCCTGTTACTGCAGGGGGTTGAGACGATGGCACTCCGCGTGGAGCGCCATGTGGAGAACGCGAGAAAGGTGGCCGAGTTCCTTCGGGATCATGACCGCGTCGAATGGGTGAACTATGCGGGTTTTCCGGACAGCCCGCTGTACGCCATGGCGCAGAAATATCTCGGCTCCAAGCGGTGTTCGTTGATGACCTTCGGTGTCAAAGGGGGATTTGAGGCGGGACGGAAGTGTTTCGATGCTTTCAAACTGTTCAAGCGGATGGTCAATATGGGCGACGCAAAATCGCTGTCCTGCCATCCGGCATCGACGACGCATCGGCAATTGACGCCTGAGGAGCAGTTGGAGGCGGGTGTGACTCCCGAGATGATTCGGCTCAGCGTAGGAATCGAGCACATCGACGACATCATCGGGGATCTTTCTCAGGCCCTGGAACAAGCGACCATATGAGATTGCGCGATTTTCTCGCGATGGGCGAATTGAGAGGCGTGTCATGTCGCTGATGATGGACGGTGACCGGGTTCCCACTCGCTGGGCCGCGCGCCACAGCTCGCATCGCGTCCGGCGAGTCGACCTTCACAGCAAGCCGGGCGATTGCCTGAGAATCGCTCTGGTCAATAACATGCCCGACTCGGCCCTCGAAGACACGGAGATGCAATTCTTTGGGTTGCTCGACGCAGCGGCCGAAGATCTTCCCGTCCACATAGATCTCTATTCGCTGCCGAACATCCCGCGCGGCGAACGGGCGCAACAGCACCTGGACAAATTCTATTCTGGCATTGATAGTCTCTTGAGTTCTCGGTACGACGGCGTCATCGTCACGGGAACGGAACCACGAAAAAGCGACTTGCGCGAAGAGCCCTATTGGTCCGCGCTGACGGAGGTGTTCGACTGGGCT
>Ga0335083_10004865_pt1 | contig 17036 bp, 18 predicted proteins | sample Lox_Sample_42_FD_206716 | JGI IMG/M metagenome (GOLD analysis project Ga0335083, IMG submission 206716) | Soil microbial communities from Loxahatchee National Wildlife Refuge, Florida, United States - Lox_Sample_4.2 | ecosystem: Environmental > Terrestrial > Soil > Wetlands | place: USA... | reverse complement strand
CTTGGCGGGCGAAGTTCATCTCGTGCGTCACCACGAGCATCGTCATGCCGCGCTGCACGAGGTCGCGCATCACCGTCAGCACCTCCGCGACGAGCTCTGGATCGAGGGCGCTGGTTACCTCGTCGAACAGCATGGCCTTGGGATCCATGGCGAGGGCGCGCGCGATGGCGACGCGCTGCTGCTGCCCGCCCGAGAGCTCTTCGGGATAGGCCTCCGCCTTGTCGGCGAGCCCCACTTGAGCGAGCAACTCCAACCCACGCCGGCGCGCCTCGCCCTTGGGCTTGTGCAGGACGTGGATCGGGGCCTCGACGACGTTGCCGATCGCGGTCAGGTGCGGAAACAAGTTGAAATGCTGGAATACCATACCGACCTGGGCACGCACCGCGGAGATCGCGCGGTTGGTGTGCGCGCGGAATGCACCTCCCACCTCCTCGCGATAGGCGAGCTGGCCGTCGATACGAATGCGGCCGCGCTCGGCGGTCTCCAGGTGATTGATGCAGCGCAGGAGCGTCGACTTGCCGCTGCCGGAGGGTCCGATGATGCAGACCACCTCCCCGACCGACACCGACAGATCGATGCCCCTAAGCACGTGTTGCGCACCGAAATGTTTGTGCAGACCCTCGATCTCGATCATCGGCGCGCCGGTCATGCTCATCCGCGCCTCCGGCGATAGCCGCGGCGCATGACGCGCTCGAGATATCCGACGAGCCGCGCCGCCGGAAAGCTCACGGCAAAGTACATGATCCCGACCACGGTATAGAGCGTGAAGTATTGGAAGTTGCGGGAGGCCAGGATCTGCGCGGTGAAGATGACCTCTTGAATGCTGACGACGGAGCAGAGCGCGGTGTCCTTGAAGAGGCCGATGAAGTAGTTGCCGAGCGGCGGCACGACGATCCGGATGGCCTGCGGCAGGATGATCCGTCGCATGGCGAGGCCGTGCGTCATGCCGAGGGCGGCGGCGGCATCGTGCTGGCCCCTGGCGATCGCCTGGATGCCGCTGCGATAGACCTCAGACATGTATGCGGAATAGTTCAGCGTGAGCGCAATGACCCCCGCCGTGAAGGAGTCCAGGCGAACGCCGGCCTCGGGCAGGACGTAATAGACATAGACGAGTTGAAGCAGGAGCGGCGTCCCGCGTATCACCTCGACGTAGGACTTTACCAGCCAGCGCAGCACAGCGAACCGCGACATCCCCGCGAGCGCGACCATGAGCGCGAAGACCAAGCTGAGCGGGAAGACGACGAGCGTGAGCAGGACCGTCATCTGCAGGCCCGCCAACAGGGGCCCGAGATTGTTGACGGCTATCTCGAGATTGAAGAGCTCCATATAGGCCGCTCGGCCGGGGCGCCTGCCGCCCCGGCCGACGCTGCGGTTACGGGTTCAGCTTGAAGAGGACCAGATTGCGGTCGCTGAGCCCATACTTCTTCAGGATGTAGCTTACATTCCCATTGGCGCGCAGCTCCGCGAGCCCTTGGGTGTAGGCCGCGCGCAGCGAGCAATCCTCCTTGCGCATGGCGAAGCGCGCCATGCCGTAGCCGCCGCCATTGATGATGTCGGCCGGAGCCGCAATACTCCAGAGCGGCTCCAGATTGTTGGTCGGATTGGCCTTCACGAATTCGAGATAGACGAGGTCGTCCTCGAGCACGGCCTGGAGGCGGCCTTGATTGAGGCTCTGGAGCTCGTCGACCTCCGCCTTGAAGGGCGTCGGCGTGACGCCGATCTTGCGCAGATAGAACTCTGCCGCAGAACCCGAGATGGCACCGACGGTCTTCCCCTTGAGGTCGTCATAGGTTTTGACGCCGAGCGGATTGCCTTTGCCGACGACGATCACCGGTCCGTACCAATAGGCGGGTCCGCTGAAGCTGATGACCTTGTCGCGCTCGGCAGTGTGATGGATGTTGCCGGCGATGACGTCCGTGCGCTTCGAAAGCAGCGCCGGTATCTGCGATTCCCAAGGCATCCACTCGACCTTGATCGTCTTGACGCCGATCCAGTCGAGCACGGCCTTGTTGATCTCCCAATCGATCCCGCTCGGCTGCTTCGTCTTCTCGTCGAGCATTGCCTCCGGTGGATTCTGCGAGAAGCCGAGGGTGATTCCTTCCTTGATCGCCTTCGCCAGGGACGGATCGCCGCAATTGTCGAACAGCGGCTTGGATTCGTTGAAGAACGTCGGCTCTTGCGCGAAGGCCGGCGACGCGAGCACCGCGAGGCCAAGCGCAAGCACGATGCGGCGTGTGCAATTCATGGCTGTTCCTCCTCATTATCCTCCGGGCCGTCGATCGACCCGAGTGGGTGACCTCCGAGTGGTGACGCGATCTCGCCGATCGCGACGCTGGCAATGTGAAGGTGCGCAACCGAAGTGCGTGCGGTATCGCCGGAATGACTCCTTAGCCCCTGCCGCGGTGCGGACCGCCTGGCCGGCTTTGAGCTGAAACCCGAGCGCATTCGCGCCACGCTCGATGCCGCACCGATCGCGTCACAGTAGCGCCGATTCCCGCGACTGCAAACTCCCTCGCTGGTCAAATTGAGCGCGTTCCGGTGGCCGGCGCGGCAAAAGAGGGCGTGCGATAGAGAAGATCGCCCTTCGCCCTGATCTCGACCTCGACCCCATAGCGAGCGATCGCCGCGGGATCGATGGTCATCCCGAGGCCGGGCGCTTCCGGCAGCCGGATCAAGCCGTCTGCGCCGGGCAGCAGGTGGTTCCGAGTGAGCTCGAAGGCGAGGGGTTTCGGCTCCGCCGGATATTCGCAAATGCGATGCTCCTCCATGCCCGCATAGGGCTGGATCGATGCATTGAGGGCGAGGTGCGAGGTGAAGGTGTGATTGACGAACGTCACTCCCCGGGTTTGGGCATAGTCGGCGATCTCCTTCGCCGGTCCGATTCCGCCGATGCGTCCGGTGTCGATCTGGATGAAGCCGACGCCGCCGTGATCGATGAGGTGCCGCGCCATGTAGGTGTCGTGGCTTCCCTCGCCAGCGGCGAGCCGAAGCGTACCCGCCTCCGTCGCGAGCGCGCGATATGCCTCGAGCGCGCCGCTCACGAACGGCTCCTCGAGCCAGTGCGCATTCGCGGCCTTGAGTGCGATCAAGCGCTGCCGCGCGGCTGTGAGGTCGTCGACCCAGATGGCGCCGGCGTCGACGAGGAGAACGCCGTCGGGCCCGAGCCCTTCGCGCGCGGCCGCCACTTGATCGCGATCCTCCTCGACGCTCCCTTGGCCGTAGGGACCCCAGCCGAATTTCGCGGCGCGGAAACCCCCGGCCCGGGCGGTGCGCGCTTTCGCCAGCGTGTCCGCGGCGTGGTCACCGAAAAGCACGGAGGCGTAGGGCATCTTTGGAAAGGCCCGCCTGATGCCGAGGAGCCGGTAGACGGGCTCGCTCAGTCGGCGACCCAGCAGATCCCAAAGCGCGATCTCGATGCCCGAGAGCGTGTGGGCGGTCTGCAACAGGTCGAGGCTGTTGCGCCGCACGAGGCGGGAGATGCGCGCGATGTCCGCGACGCCGTCGAGACGCTCTCCCAAGACCGATGCGAGCACCGGCTGGCAGGCGCCATGCGAGCGCGGACAGACCGCAGCCGCGATCGAGACCAGAGGGGAGGCCTCGCATTCGCCCCACCCCTCGAAGCCGCCGGCGCTTACCCGCACGAGAAGAGCGTCTTGGCTGCCATCGCCCTCGAGGGTGATCTCCGGCATGGCAAGATAGAAGAAATCGACGGCATCGATCCGCATGAGGGGGTCTCCTGCAGCTCCGTTCCCGCTGTCAGCATGGGTGACGGTCTCCGATAGCGTCAAGCCGACGAGGGCGCTACCGTATCCGGACGGCGCAATAGGCTCGCAAGCGGAGAGTGTCATGAAGTCTCGGAACGTGATCCCCTCGCTCTTCCTCGACTTCATGCAGATGCAGGAGTTCGCCAAGAACCCGCTGATCTTCACGGAGGGCCGCGGAATCCGCCTGACCGATTCCGACGGCAAAAAATACATCGACGGACTCTCCGGCGTCTTCGTCACCAGCCTCGGGCACGGGAATGCGGCCATCGTCGAGGCGATGTCGAGCCAGCTCCGGCGGCTCGCTTTCGCGCCGCCGCTGCACAGCACCAGCGGGCCCGCACTCGATCTCACGCAGATGCTGTTGAAGATCGCGCCGGAGGGCGTAACGGCGCTCAAGTTCCTGAGCGGCGGATCGGAGGCGACCGAGGCCGCAATGAAACTCGCGCGGCAATATCACCAGCAGACCGGCAACCCGCGGAAATACAAGATCATCAGCCGCTACGGCGCCTATCACGGCGGGACGATGGGCGCGCTCTCCGCAGGCGGCGGCCGGGAGCGGAAGTCCGTCTACGAGCCGCTCGGCGTCGGCTTCATTCACGTGCATCCGCCCTATTGCTACCGCTGCCCTTTCGACCAGAGTTATCCCTCCTGCGGCAGGACTTGCGTCGAGCTCATCGAGCGCACCATCGAAGCCGAGGATCCCGCGACTGTCGGGGCTGTCATCGTCGAGCCGATCTCCATCTCCTCTGCGGGATTCGTGGTGCCGCCGCCGGACTACCTGCCGCGCCTGCGCGAGATCTGCGACCGGCACAACATCGTGCTGATCTATGACGAGATCATCACCGGCTTCGGTCGCCTGGGCACGATGTTCGGCTCGGAGTATTTCAAAGCGCCGCCGGACATCACGGCCTGCGGCAAGGGCATGAGCGGCGGCTACGCGCCGCTGGCGGCAATTCTCATTCGCGACCGCATCGCCTCGGCCTTTTACGGCGAGAGCGAGGACAACGTTCAGTTCCATCACGGCCACACCTATGCCGGCAATCCCGTCGCCTGCGCGGCCGGCATTGCCGCGGTGACGCAGCTCGTCGAGGACGACGTCGTCGGCAATGCCAGACTTCAGGGCGAGCGGCTGCGGCTCAGGCTGGTCGAACTCGCCGAGCGCTTTCCGATCATCGGCGACGTCCGCGGCGCGGGGCTGTTGCAGGGTGTGGAGCTCGTAAAGAATCGCGCGACGCGCGAGCGCTTTCCGGCCGCGACACGGCCCGGAAAGATTGTCGAGCGCGAGGCGCGGGCGCGCGGGCTTCTGTTCCGCTGCGGCAACGACTTCGCGGCCTTCGCACCGCCGCTGATCTCCACCGCCGAGGAGATCGACGAGATGGTGGGCATCCTGGCCGAGAGCCTCGCCGTCGCGGAGCGCGAGCTCGGCATGGCCTGAGGCGGAAGCCCAAGACAAGGAGGATCGGGAGCCAGAATGAAGATCACCGGCGTCGACGCATTCTACTTGCGCCTGCCCGAGATCCAGCAGCGCACCGACAGCTCGCAGGATGCCTTGATCGTCAAGATCAGCACCGATGCGGGGATCGTCGGATGGGGCGAGGTCGACGGCTGTCCCGCCGTCGTCAAGGCAATCATCGAGGCGCCCTACTCCCACACGTTGGTCACCGGCTTGAAATCGCTTCTGCTGGGCGAGGACCCGCTCGAGACGACCCGCCTCTGGGACAAGATGTTTCGCAGCACACTCTACTATGGCCGCCAGGGCGCAGTGATACAGGCGATGGCGGGGATCGACATCGCGCTCTGGGACATCAAGGGGAAGGCGCTCGGCCAACCGATCTACCGTCTTCTCGGCGGAGCCCTCCGTGACAAGATGCGCGTCTATTCCTCGAACATGTTCCAATTCACGCCCGAAGCGACCGCGGAGCGCGCCAAGCGTGCGATCGACACCGGCCACACCGCCGTCAAATTCGGCTGGGAGCCCTTCGGGCAGGACGCGAAGACCGACTGCCGATTCCTGGAAGCGATCCGCAGGACGATCGGCGACAGCAACGATCTCATGCTGGATGTCGGCCTCATCTGGGACGCCAAAACGACGATCCAGCGCGCGGAGCTATTCAGGCAATACGATCTCTTCTGGATCGAGGAGCCGCTGCATCCCGACGATTACGAGGGCTATGGAAAGGTCTCCGCCGCGTGCACCCAGCGGATCGCCGCCGGCGAGGAGGAGTGCACGGTCACGGGCTTTGCGCGCCTCATCGAGCAAGGCGGTATCGACGTCGTGCAGATCGACCTCACTCGCTGCGGCTTCACGCAATCCATGAAGATTGCCGACCTCGCGCATCGGCTCGGGCGCAAAGTGTGCAATCACAATTTCACGACCGACATCAACACGGCGGCATCGTTACATTTCCTCTGCGCGATCCCGAATGCGCTCGTGATGGAATATTGCGTAGAGCCCGGCGAGATAACGCGCAACCTCGCGCGGAATCCCGTGCGCATCGCCGACGGCTTCGCGCATCTGCCGCAGGACCCCGGACTCGGCGTGGAACCGAATCCAGCCGTCATCGAGAAATATCTGGTCCGCGCATGAGGGAGCCCGCCCCACGCTCCCGGTGGCGCTCAGCCGCAATTAGTGCCTGACGTCCGGCATCTCAATCGTGCTGCTTTACGCCCTCGGCGCGCGTCGCCGCCGGAGATATCGCTGCCATTCGCATCGGCTGGATATCTGAAATTCCGGCCGCAGCGTCCAGCCCTTCGAATTGCGGATCGTCGGGTTGCCTCGCCGGCAAAATCAGGAAGCCAAGCAAGCCTTCCGCGCCGCTGGTGCCGTAACTCCGCGGCCTGAGGAATAGCACCGTTCCCGCATGAAGCAGAAATGTCTCCGCGGAAGGCGTGGATGCGACAGCCCAGGGGACCGCGCTCAAGTAGTAGCTGCCCTCGGGAAGATCGAAGGCTAGAAACCTGCCCGGGCTGACGCCGCCGACGAAAACCTGATCGCTCTTGTCGCTGCCGAGAAATATGTCGCCCGCCAACTCCGAATGGCCGCCCCAGAAGGTCGTCAGCCCGATCGGAAGAATGTAGACCCGCGCATATCCTTGTGGGGGATCGGGCGCGGTCTTGTAGCGACTTTCGACCGCACCGTCGGCATTGTCGAGCGCCGCGTGCGGAGCGCACCCCGCAGCGACCGACGCCATCACGATCAACACGCCGATGGTTCTCAGCAATGAACGCTCCTTACGCCGGCTTCATGCATCGGCCAACCGCAACGCCGGCTTTCCCGGAGGAAGCTATATCGCGCACTCCTGCTCGATCCAGTCCGGTTTTTGATTGTACTTCTCGCGGAATGACTCTTGACCTCCGAAAGAGCCGCTGCGGGCTGCCAAACGCGCGGTCCGGTGTTGTCGGCGCTGTCGTTCATCTTGCGGCACCCTGTTTGCAATGCGCCGGCACCGGTAGCCGCGACGGCCGAGCGGTCCTGCGACGATAGTTTGGCGACAAGCCGACAATGCGCCATATTGCGCTGTCCGTTCTGGTGCGTCGGCGGAACGCATGAAACCAATCGCCGATCGAGCTCGTCATCGTAGGGGCGACTGGCCCCGGCGAAAATCTGAATGAAAGGAGTGACTACACGTGCTCAAGATCGGTTACAAAGCATCCGCCGAGCAATTCAGTGCCAAACAATTACTGGACTTCTCGGTCCTGGCTGAGGAGGTTGGATTCGATTCCGTCTTCATCAGCGATCATTTCCAGCCCTGGAAACATACCGACGGCCACGCTCCGGCTTCAATGGTTTGGCTCGGTGCCCTTGGCGCCCGAACGACTCGGATTGTCATGGGCACGAGCGTCCTTACACCAACATTCCGGTATCACCCCTCCATCGTGGCGCAGGCATTTGGAACACTGGGACAACTCTTTCCGGGTCGCGTAATTCTCGGCGTAGGCACCGGGGAAGCCCTGAACGAAGTACCAGCCACTGGAATGGCGTGGCCAGAGACTAAGGAGCGCTTCGCGCGCTTGCGCGAGTCGATTGCTCTGATAAAGAAGTTGTGGGCGGAAGAGCGTGTCAGCTTCAACGGCGAATTTTACAAGACCGAGAACGCGACGATTTACGACCGTCCTGACAAGGCGATTCCGATCTATATCGCGGGCGCGGGCCCGATGATCGCCAAATATGCTGGGCGTAGCGCTGACGGGTTTATATGCACGAGCGGGAAGGCCTGGGAACTCTATAAGGAGACCCTGCTACCGAATGTGAAGGCGGGGCTTGCCGAGCGCAAGACTCCGGCTCAGTCGTATGACTACATGATCGAAATGAAGGTTTCCTACGACATCGACAGAGATCGCGCGCTGCAAGAGACGAAACACTGGGCAGCGCTCGCGTTGACGCCGGAAGAAAAGATGACGGTTGAGAACCCATTGGAGATGGAAAGGCTCGCAGAAGCACTCCCTGTCGAACGCGCCGCCAAGCGCTGGATCGTCTCCTCCGACCCTGACGACCAGGTCGAGCGAATCCGGCCTTATGTCGAAATGGGGTTTCGCCATCTCGTATTTCATGCCCCAGGCCCAGATCAGTCGCGATTCCTACGGCTCTATGCAAAGGACGTGATCCCACGCCTGCGGAAGACCTTCGGCTGAGAATGCCTGATCGGGCGATGTGTGGTGGTGGTGCAAAAGATCGTGTCTAAGGCGGAGGGCCGTTTGGTCGACCTCGCGACGGTGTCGCACTCCGCGGAAGCTCGGAGGATTGCCGTGGGTGCGTCGATCTTCACGGCCGCCACTTAGGTTCACCGTTATCGCGCACGCGGACGAGATCGGCGTTCGGAGTTGGATCTGTTCCCGTGATGGCTGCCTTCCTCCCAATGTACGGGGTCGCGTGCGAGAGCGGGCAGCAGCGGCGAAGCTGGAATCGAATGGCTGCGCCGCGCTGTTACCGAATGGCGTGATCACTTTTCACCCCAGCAAGCTCATCTGTGATGGGCAAGATCGGCGAAGAACATGTTTTGCCTTCGAGCTCCTCTGCGTCAAGCAACAGCCGCCCTTTATCAATAGCCATGCTCATCGCGTACGATCCCGGGAGAAGGCGATGAACGAATATCCACGGGCTGCCGTCAATCCGTACCTGCCACCGGCCAACGGCACGATGGGTCGGGAAATAGTCACGGCCATCGATCAAGGTCTGAAACGCGCCGCCCGAAGCCTTGGCGAAGGCCTCGCGGAGCGTCCAGACTCTATAGAAGGCTGAAGCGCCTTCGGCCTCGACCGTTTGGCGCTCGCGAGGCCCGAACGCGAGCGACGCCAAATCCTGGAAATTCCGATCAGGGTTCATGTATTCGATATCGATCCCGATGCGTCCGATGTCAGCGACGGCGCACGCGACCAGATCCCGAGAATGCGAGAGGGAGATTGCCGCGCCAACCTCGCGCGAGGCCGGGCGCGCAAGAGGTCTGCCTTCGGCATCCTCAGCGAGCGACCAAACGTCGGTCCGCCATCCCGGCATTTGCCGCAAGACGGCGCGCAGGAGGGCGCGTGAGACCAATGTTTGCCTGCGCCGGATCGGTCGCGCATATCGATCGGCACTGACGTGATCGGCCTTCAGCGCAAACTCGGAAACCAATCGATCCGCTGCCGGCGTCGCGACGCCGATGCAAGCGACTTTGTTCAGAGCGGTCCCTCCCAGTGCGCCGGGCGGACGCTCGTTGGGCGCCCTTGCGATTGCAGTCGATCCGGCATCTATCTATGCTATTGCAGAAAGCAGGCATATGCTATGGCAGACACTGGGGGCCGCCAATCGGGGAAATGCCAGTCCGCAAGCGATTTAGTTGCGGTCAAAAAATAGCGAGCTGGAGGAAAGCATTTTGTTGCAAATCCAATCCGGTGCCATTGGGCGCTTCGCCTTTGGCATGGTCGTGTTGCTTGTGATGGCAGCTTGTAACCGCATGCAGCCGATCTACAACGTGGTCGATCGTCCGATACCGAGCCAAACACAGAATCTCTCCTTGGACGAAATCGGCCGCAACATCGTGATCGCTGGTACGAGGCGCCATTGGCGGTTCGACCGACTGGCGCCCGGTCAACTCCGCGCCAGCTATTCGGAAAAGACGTACGAGGCCGTGGTTTTGATTAGCTTCACGCAGCAGGCCTACAGTATTCATCTGGATCAGACAGTAAATCTCAAGGAGAATGGAGACGAAATACACAGAACGTACAATCGTTGGGTTATGAATTTGGAGCGGGATATCGACGACCAACTTTCGAGAGCGGGTCTGGGGGTCAAATGAATTCGGGGGTCGGAAGCACTTTAGGACGTCCGGTTGGTGTTGAAGCTGACCGAGGGCAAGCTTTGCGCTTTCGAGTAAAGGATTGGATGGCCTACGGCATGGGCCTGCAGGGGAAGCAGGCTTGGCAGGCTTGGGCCTGCGATATGCCGCCAACGGCCGCGGAGCCGATTTCGGAGCCAGAATTGCCGGTGCTGCTGCGGCGCCGCGTCACTCAGGCGGGAAAGCTGGCTTTTCGCGCGGCATGCGGGATCGGCATGGAATCAGATCTGCGCTTCATATTCTGCTCGCGTCACGGCGAATTCGAACGGACGCTGCGGCTCCTCGAAGCTATCGCCGCGCGTGAACCCGTTTCGCCCGCGGATTTCAGCTTGTCTGTCCACAACGCGCTCGCAGGGCTGCTGTCGATTGCGTGGCAAAACCAGGAAGGCCATACGACGATCGCCGCGGGCCACGACAGCTTCGGATATGGCATGCTCGAAGCCGCCGCCAGCCTCGCGACCTCGCCCGCGCAGCCGATCCTGCTCATATACAGCACCGCGCCGCTGCCCGGTGTCTACGCGGAGCTTGGCGAGCCCGCCGGACCGGAACTTGGACTGGCGCTGGTCCTAACCGCCGCGCACGGCAACGAAAGCGATCTCTCGGTCGTCTGCGAGCCGCTCTCGAAACCGTCGCTGCCGCCTCCGAGCGACCAGGCGCTCGAATTTTTGCGCTTCTTCCTCACGCATGAGCACGAGGCAAGCGCGCTTGGGGGGCGCATGCGTTGGTGGTGGCGCCATGCTAAGTAGGCGCATCAATTACGTCTGGCGTCTCACGATGACGGGCATCGCCTTCGTCGAAATGGGGCTGGGTGCTCTGATTCTCGCGCTGGCCGTGATTCCCGTGATGACCGGCTTCACGCGCGACCGTGCAGCGCGTCTGCGGCGCGCACAGCGGATCATCCGCACCAGCTTCCGCCTTTACGTTGCGCTGTTGCGGCGCTGCGGCGTAATCACTCTGCAAGTGATTGGTGAGGAAAAACTCTCGGACTGCGCCGGTGCCTTAGTCGTTGCCAATCATCCGACCTTGCTTGACGTCGTGCTCCTGATGTCGCTTGTGCCGGACGCGCAATGCGTCGTGAAGCACCAGCTTTGGCGCAACCCGTTTCTCAGGCCAGTCGTCAAGGCCGCGGGCTACATTCGAAACGACCGCGACCCCGAGAGTTTCGTCGAGGAATGCCGCGCGAGCCTCCATACCGGCCGCAATCTCATCATTTTCCCTGAAGGCACGCGTTCGGTTCCGGGTAGGCCGATCCACTTTCAGCGCGGCTTCGCGCACCTCGCGACGCTAATCGGATCGAACTTGCAGCCGATCCTCATCACTTGCGATCCGGTGACGCTCGTCAAAGGGCAGCCCTGGTACTCCATACCCCAACGACTGCCAGCGTATCGCATCAAGATCGAGGACCAGATCGAGATACGAGCGTTTCTTACGGATCAACCGCGCTCACTAGCCGCACGTAGGCTGGTTGCATACCTGGAGGCACGCTACCGCGGAGAGCTGGCCCATGCGTGACCTGGAGTTCGAGCTGAAGAAGCTGATCATCGACGTGCTGGAACTCGAGGATGTCCAGCCTGACGACATCGCGAGCGATGAGGCGCTCTTCGGTGCAGGGCTCGGGCTCGATTCTATTGACGGGCTCGAGCTCGGCATGGCGATACGGAAGACCTACGGCGTGAAAATCGAGGCCACCAACGAAGACGTGAGGAAGATTTTTACCAGTGTGAAGACGATTGCCGATTTTATCGCCGGTCAGAAGGGGGCCACCTAATGGTCACTCGGGCCGAGATCCTAGAGAAGCTCACGGGTCACCTCCAGAACATGTTCGATGTGCCGCGCGAGAAGATCGTGCTGTCGGCGCGATTGTTCGACGATCTCGAGCTGGACAGCATCGACGCCGTCGATCTCGTAGTGGTGCTACAGGACTACACCGGCAAGAAAATGGCGCCAGCGGATTTCAAGTCGGTTCGGACCGTGGGAGACGTGATTGACAAGCTCTACAGCCAACTCACTGAAAAGCCGTAGCTCTCGGCTACTTCTGGCTGCCGTCGGTATCGCGTATCCGCTCGTCGTCTATTTCGGTCTGCGATCCTTCTCCCCCATGGCAATCGGCGCAGCACTGCTGCCATTCCTGGTGCTGCGGCTCGTCTACCGGCCGCACGACGGCCCCTCGCGCGCGATCGCGGACGTGTTAGTGATCGCCGGCGGCTTGGCGCTCGCCGTTGTGGCTTTTTCGCCGCTGATGGGCCTAAAAGCCTACCCGATCTTCGTCAGCTTCGGGCTCGCCGTGCTCTTCGGCTACACGCTGCTGTGGCCCCCAACCGTGATCGAGCGCATCGCGCGACTATACGATCCCGAGTTGCCCGACGCGGCACGCCCTTACCTAATCAAGGTGACGGCGGCGTGGATTTCTTTTTTCCTCGTCAACGCCGGCCTGTCCGCCTGGACAGCGGCTAGCGGCAGCCTCGAGCTTTGGACACTCTATAACGGGCTAATCTCGTATCTGCTGATGGGAGTTCTTTTCACAGGCGAGTTCATCGTCCGCCAGTTCGTGCGGCATCGACACGGCGAGACACCATGACGATCGTCCCGATCGCTGAGCTGCTGCGGGGCGCAAGGCGAGACGACCATGGTGTCGCCTTCCGCGCGGGCCGGATTGTCACTGTTGCTGAGCTTCGACGCGATGTTCTGCACAATGCGCGGCGACTTGCCCGACTGCCTTCTCACCGGTCGCTCCTCCTCTGCGAGGACGCTTATTGGTTCCTCGTCGGGCTGGTGGCCCTCATGCAACTCGGCTCGCGAGTGATCGTGCCACCGAATTCGCAGCCGGGTACGCTGCAGGAGCTCTCGGGCGCCTTCGACCTGATGGTCGCGGACTCCCCGCATCCTGAGGCAGTGGATCCATTCATACTCGAGCGCGGCGCCGATGCGCCGATCGCGACGATCGATCTCGGGAGCGGCGAGCTCGATTTCTTTACATCCGGCTCGACCGGGGCCGCGAAGCGCGTCACGAAATCCCTCCGGTCCTTCGAGCGCGAGGCAAGCGCACTGGAGGCCTTGTTCGGCGAGATGCTCGGCGCCCTGCCGGTCTTAGGAATGGTCCCACATCAGCACGTCTATGGCGCGACCTTTCGTCTGCTCTGGCCATTGTTGGCCGGTCGTGCCTTCAGCGCCGACACCTACTTTGCCTGGGAGATCCTGCTGCACCACCTAGCGGCACCCGCTATGATCGTTTCGAGTCCTGCGCATCTGACGCGTATCGGCGGCATCGAACCGATCCCCAAGGCCAGGCAACCGCGGATAATATTCTCCGCCGGTGCGCTGCTCAGATCAGTGGCGGCGGCCGAAGTGGCATGCATCTTTGGCGCACCGCCGATACAGATTTTCGGCAGCACCGAAACCGGCGCCATCGCGTGGCAGAACAGTGTTGACGATGCGCCGATGTGGCGGCCGCTGCCGGGCGTCGAGGTCTCGACGACGGCGGAGGGTCTGATGTGCCTACGGTCTTCATTCCTCGATGGTGAGCCTCAACAGACTCTCGCCGACCGCGTTTGCATCGCGAACGACGGGCGTTTTCAGTTCGAAGGGCGCGCGGACCGCATCGTCAAGGTCGAGGGTGTGCGCATCAGTGTGCAAAAACTCGAAAACGACATCCTCGCTCTGCCATGGATCGCGGATGCTGCCGTCGCAGCCGTCGCGGACCACCGCACCATCCTCGGTGTCATCGCGACGTTATCGCCGGAGGGGAAGGCAGAGTTGGCGCGGCTGGGTAAGTTCCGCTTCGAGCGTATGCTTCGACAGAGCTTGGCGAAAACCTCGGATTCCGCCGCGCTACCAAGGAAATGGCGCTTCGTCGAGACAATCCCGTTGGATGGCATGGGCAAGCGGCTTAACCAAGACATCGCGCGTCTACTGCAGGCATCGGCATGATCTCTCCCACAGGAACCGAACCCAAGTCCGACAAGGATCCCGTCCTCTTTTCGGTGAAGCGGATCGACGACGTGAGCGCGGAGCTCGACCTCCTCGTGCCGGGAGCGCTGTCTTATTTCCGCGGGCATTTCCCGGGCTATCCAATACTCGCCGGCGTGGTGCAGATCGACTGGGCAATCCGTTACGGCCGTGCGCATCTCAACGTGGCCGACCGACCAGCAGAGGTCGTGCAGGCGAAATTCCGCAAGCCGATAAAACCCGGCACCCGTCTTCGGCTCCGGCTCGACTACGCGCTTCCATCCGGGCGCCTCTCGTTCAGCTACCGCGACGACGAAGGGCCGTGCTCGTCCGGCCAAATCACGCTGGCCGCGGTCTGATGTTCAGACCCTGTGCGATTGTGCCGAGCCGCAATCATTTCGCGGTCGTCGGCGACATCGTCGGCGGCCTTCGCGCCGCGGGTTTGCCTGTCTTTCTCATCGATGACGCCAGCGACGATGCCGCACGCGGCGTGCTCGCCGCATTGCACGCCCCCGAGCGCGGTGTCACGGTCCATCGGTTCGAGGCCAATCAGGGTAAAGGCGGCGCCGTGATCAAGGGCTTCGAGCTCGCCTCCGATCGGGGCTTCACGCACGCCGTCCAAGTCGACGCCGACGGGCAGCATGACCTATCGGCATTGCCGTTGCTCCTGTCGTTGGGCAAGGCCAATCCGACCGCGCTCATCGTGGGAGCGCCGGAGTTCGATCATTCGATGCCACGCGCACGCCGGTTCGGCCGCTGGATCACACACCTGTGGGTCTGCATCGAGACACTGTCGCTGCAAATCGTCGACAGCATGTGCGGATTTCGACTCTATCCTTTAGCGCCGACGGCCGCTCTTCTTGCGGAGGAGCGGCTGGGTCGCGGAATGGATTTCGACACCGAGATTCTCGTACGTTTGATGTGGCGCGGGACCCCGATGTGCTTCGTTCCCGTGCGCGTCTCTTATCCCGCTGGCAATCTCTCAAATTTCGATCTCTGGCGCGACAATCTGCGGATCAGCGCAATGCATGCGCGCCTCTTCGGGACGATGCTGCTGAGGTGGCGGCAAATCCTTCGCAATCGGCGCCGCCTACACGAGGCTCGCGGGAGCCACTGGTCCGCGATGGCGGAGCGTGGCACCTATTGGGGATTGCGTTGCCTTGGTCGGATTTATCGTATCGGCGGGCGGCGTCTCCTGATGCTGCCGTTGCTGGCGGTTGGGCTCTATTTTTACGTCTCGGGATCCGAGCAACGCCGTGCCTCGCTGTCTTTCCTACGAAGAGTCGCCGCGTTTCAAGGGAGTAAGCGCCGACCGGGTCGGCTCGATAGCCTCCGTCACTCTCTCGGCTTTGCCCGCAGGACCGCCGATACTTTCGCGGCCTGGCAGGACGGACTGGCGCCCGACGAGATCGAGCTCGCGAACCCCGAGGAGCTGCTGCGTCTCACGTCGAGCGCGAGCGGTATCCTCTTGATCGTCTCGCATTACGGGAACGTCGAGCTAAGCCGGGCGCTGCTTAGCCCGGAGCAACGGGCAAGGCTCACCGTGCTCGTGCACACCGCGCACTCCGCGAATTTTGCGCGCCTGCTCCAAAGGGCTCAGCCGGAAGCAGCCATCAATACGCTGCAGGTCACGGAACTCTCCCCGGCTACCGCGATGGCGCTCAAGGAGGTCGTCGACCGCGGCGGTTGGGTTGCGATTGCCGGCGATCGGACGCCGGCCGGCGGACACGGGCGCGCCAGCCGCGCGCGTTTTCTGGGCGAGGACGCACCATTCCCGCAGGGACCCTACATCATCGCACATCTATTGGAATGCCCGGTCTATCTCATGTTCTGCGTGCGTGAGGGCAGACGGCACCGGCTCTATCTCGAGCCGTTCGCCGAGCGATTGGCGTTGCCGCATCGCGACCGGGCGGCGGCGCTCGACGGCTGGGCTCAACGATACGCTGAGCGGCTCGAGGAGTACTGCCTTCGCGATCCCTATCAATGGTATAATTTTTTCGATTTTTGGGCGTTTCGGCCTCAAGAAATTGCAGCGGGCGCGGGATGATTTATTCCGAAGTGACAATCAAGACGCAATTCTACGATCTCGATCCGATGCAGGTGGTCTGGCACGGCAACTATGTTCGTTATCTCGAGCAGGCACGCTGCGCGCTCCTCGACAAGATCGGCTTTAACTACGAGGAGATGTCGCGAACGCGATACATCTGGCCGGTCGTCGATCTGCGGATCAAATATGTCCGCCCGATCCGGTTCGCACAGGAATTCAAGGTAACGGCGACACTCCTTGAATACGAGAACCGCTTGAAGATCCGGTATGTGGTGGCCGACACCCTGACCGGCGAGGTTCTATCTCGGGCGGATACGATACAGGTCGCGGTGGACAAAGAGACCAGCGAGCTCTGCTTCGATTCGCCACGGGAGTTGCGCGAAAGGGTAGAGCGGTACAAATGAGCCGGCTTCTCGCGATACTCTCGCTGGCTCTCGCGCTTGCGACCGCGGACTCCGATGCGCAACCGAAGCAAGCCCCTCCCCTCGTAATCGGCGAGATGCTAAAGGGCCGCTTCATACAGGAACGTCATCTCAGCGGGATGAGCGCGCCGTTGCGTAGCGAGGGACAGTTTCTGCTGCTCCCGGGGCGCGGGCTCATCTGGCGCGTGGAGAGACCTTTTGCGACGGTCGCGGTCATCACGCCTGTGGGTATTCTGCAGAGCGTCAACGGCGCCGAGCCCATGCGGCTGCCCGCTGCGCGCCTGCCATCGCTCGCACGCTTCTACGACATGCTCGCGGGCGCTCTTACCGGCGATTGGGTTGCTATGCAGCAGAACTTCCACGTCGAAGCGCACACCGACGGAGCGTCATGGACGATTGCGCTAACGCCGCGGGACCCCAGCGACGCCATTACGACACAGATTGCCACAATCGCCGTCACAGGAAGCGAGCTCGTGGAGTCCGTTGAGATCCACCGACCCAATGGCGATTGGGAGCGCTTGACCTTCCACGACCAGACGCGCTC
>Ga0335083_10004864_pt1 | contig 17037 bp, 22 predicted proteins | sample Lox_Sample_42_FD_206716 | JGI IMG/M metagenome (GOLD analysis project Ga0335083, IMG submission 206716) | Soil microbial communities from Loxahatchee National Wildlife Refuge, Florida, United States - Lox_Sample_4.2 | ecosystem: Environmental > Terrestrial > Soil > Wetlands | place: USA... | reverse complement strand
GACGAACACCCTTTGATGCACGCGATCCATATCCATACTGCTCGGCTGCTGGCAGGGCGCCATGGGCCATGTCTCAAGAACCTTCAGTGACTGCGAGTCGAGCTTCAACATGGTGTGAAGGTCCTGGATATTCAGAAAAATGTGGCCCGCGTCATCGGATGCGGCGTGCTCTGTTTTTCCGCCAAGCCCATCAATTGTGCCGACAATCTTCCCTGTCTTCGGATCGATAGCGGTAACGCGCTTGCTGCCACGGTCCGCCGTGAAGATCCGCTGCGTTTTCCGGTCAAACAGAATCACATTTGGGTCGTCTCCAACCGGGACTCGCTCGATAACGGCAAGCGTCTTCAAATCGAAGATGACGATAGAACCTGGATCACTACTGCTAATGAACCCTCGGCAGAAATCCTTAGCGATCGCGATGCCGTGAACGTCCTTGCCCGGAATCTTGCCAATCAACGCACCGGAGTCGAGATCGAGGACAACGACTTCTCGATCATGCGATACATACAAGCGGCGGGCTTCGCTGTCGGCGGTCAAGTAATCCCAGCCGTAATCGCCGGCGATCGGAATCTTCTTGATCAGGTGACGTCCACCGGCCGCGACCACCGGAGCTGCGAGCGCGATGAGCAACGCTAGCCACCCAGCACCAGTTCGGAACATCTCAATTCTCATAGTGTCGTCCCTTACCTTCGCGCTTCCTTGAAGCGGTTAGGCCGCCGTCCCGCAGCACGGCCGCCAAGGTGTCCCTAATCTCCTGCCGAATTGGAAGTGCATCGATCTTGGCGATCGTCTTCTCAAAAGGATAGTCGAAAGATCGAAGCTCAATCCCGTCCCGTCCTCGAGCAGTTTCCCAAACGGCATACCGAGCTGCTGGCGAGCCGCCCTTCGGTTGCCCTAGGCTGCCCGGGTTCACAATTACACGCTGTCCGAATTCGCGAACGAACGGAATATGCGTGTGGCCCACGAGTAGCACGTCAGCATTAGCTTGCCCTAGTTCCGCTTCCCATCGATCGGAATCAGGCAAGCAATACGCGAACAATGGATCAGATGGTATCGCGTGACAAAGTGCGACTCGAACGCCGTCCACCTCGCGATCCGTGCTCAGGGGAAGCTCTCTAAGAAATTCCTTGTGGGCGTGGGAGAGCACCGACCGCGTGTATTCCTTCATCGCGTCCGCCATTTCGCGAAACGGCTTTGAGCACCGGGGATCTTCGTTGAACCCAATGGCGTGGTCATGATTTCCTCGGACGACGGCGTCCGCCCTCGCCTGTACGAATTCCACGACACCGATTGGATCGGGTCCGTAATTAACGAGGTCACCAAGCACCCACAGTTCGTCGAACTCTTCCGGTAGAGAGCTTAGGGCCTCCAGATTCCCGTGGACGTCTGAGATGATTACGATCTTCACACCCGTTCCTCATTTGATCCCACGCCAACGACCACTCTTGCAGTTTGCCGGGTACGACGCACCCTGATTGCCCGGACGTCTCAGAATTGGTTTTATGTATACTACACCGAGGAGGCGATCTGCTATGCGAGTATACAGAAGCCGACGAGGTCTCGTAGCGTGTTTAGCGTGTTTGGGACTGGCCCTAGCCATTCCCTTGGCTGCCGGTACGGTCCGCATCTACATTACCAATTCTGCAGGTGACCGAGTTCACGTCATCGATCCGACCACCAACAAAGTAGTCGAGGAAATTGAGGGCATCGAGATCCCAAGCGGCGTGGCCTTTTCGCCAGACGCAAAGCGGCTGTACTTTAGCTGCGAGGGTGAGAAAACACTGGATGTCGTGGAAAGGGAGAGCAAGAAGGTTATCGCCAAAATACCGCTTACTGGTCGTCCGAACAGCATTTCGGCAACACCAGATGGCAAGTATGTTTTCGTGGCCATTGCCCAGTCTCCAGGCGACGTAGACGTTATCGATGCGGTGGCGATGAAGAAAATTAAGGCCATCCCGATCAAGGGTGCCGTGCATTATGCCTACCTGACGCCCGATAACAAGTACGTTGCGGCGACCTCAGTTGGGGGCAAGATCATCACCATCATTGACGTCGCTACCCTGGAGCCAATCGGTGACGTAAATTTCAAGGTTGGCGTACGCCCGGTGGCGTTTGAGCTAGGTCGAGATGGCCTGACTAGTCGGATGTTTGTTCAGTTATCGGATTTCGACGGCTTCGACGTTGTGGACTTCAAGACGCGCGAGATCGTCGCTACCGTCAAGAATCCGGGCGAACCAGTCAGTTTGGTCGGAGCCCACAGCGGGGCCCCTTCACATGGGATTGCCGTGTCTCCGGACAACAAGACGCTCTGGGTGAACAGTTCGGTAGCAGGCGCAGTTTTTATTTACTCGCTGCCGGATCTTAAGTTGCTCGGTCACACCGTGGTCGGCGACGTTCCGGACTGGCTCACTTTCACGCCTGATGGCAAAGTTGTGTACGACTCCAATGCTGGGTCGAATTCCATATCCGCCATTGATACAAAGACGTTTAAGGAGATCGCGCGCATTCCGGTAGGCGAGGTACCGAAGCGTAGCGCCACGCTTTTCATTCCTTAGCTTTTCTCGTCCCCGGGCGAATGCAGCGCTTCGAGTGTTATGCCATCTCACATGAGAAAAAAGCCGGCCATGTCAATGGTTAGACTCCGTTTCAGATGAAAGGGCCGATATGATGTTCATCAAGTCCGCAGTCGTGGGGCTCGCCATCGCTATCTTCCCAGTAGGGGCGATGTGCGCGGATGAAGGCTCCGCCGATTTTGATTTCTACAAGGCACGCGTGGAACCGATTTTTGTGAAGCAACGCGCCACCCACGGCCGTTGCATAACCTGCCACTCCGGTCGAGGCAATGGCCTAGCCCTACAGCCCTTGGCTCCTGGAAAAACGACTTGGAGCGAGGAGCAATCGCGGCAGAATTACGAAATCGTGTCTAACTTGGTATCTCCGGGCCAGCCGACGTCCAGTCCGCTTTTGATGCATCCACTCGCACCAGAGGCTGGAGGCGATCTCTACCATTCTGGCGGACATCAATTCGCGTCCCAAAACGATCCCGATTGGCTGATCTTGGCGGAGTGGGTCCGTCAAAAGCCGAAAGCAGAATACAAGAATCTCAAGGTATTGAAATCAAGTGAGCACCTCATGGACACAATGCGGTTCTTCAATGTCGCACTTCGTGAGGATTGCACTTTTTGTCATGTTTCCGGTGATTTCGCGAGCGATCGGAATCCGAGAAAGAATATCGCTCGGAACATGATTCAGATGACGGCGAATCTCGGCCAAACCTTGGGAAAGGGACAAGTCAATTGCTACACCTGCCATCGCGGTGACGCAACACCTAAGACCGTGCATGTCAGATTTCCAAACCTGCAGCCTGAATAAGACGGCCGAAGTTTCAGACAGTCAGGTTCTACGGACATCTGACCGTCTTGCGAAATTCATAGGTCTCGTACTCATTGTTCTCAGCGATCGCATGGCAAGCCATACAGTGGACCCACGTTCATCTTTAGTGGCGGCTTTTCTTAACGTCGCACCTCCCGCACGCGGAACTTCGTTCTCAACGCCGGAAGTCATACAACGCGGCGATGAAGGGCGAGGGCGAAATGAACATCGCCCATCCACTATTCCGGCAGCATCGGCCTGTATTCAACAAGTAATGACAAAGCTGATTACGATCCCGCAATTCGCGGCAGCGACTGGTCTGCCATACCGACTCTGTCCTCACTTGATTGCGACGAGGCAGATCCCGTCTGTCGCCGTTGGTCGTAGGCGTCGGATTGATGTGCGATGGGTTGAGCAATGGTTAGCGTCCGGCGGCTATCGTCCCGACAGCGACGCCTCTGCTCAACCGGAGTTGACCAGGAACACCAGGTAACTGGGAAAGCTGAACGCTGCCGACTAGAGAAGCTATCGTCGCAATAAGTCGAATCGTTGAACAACGCAATGCCACGCGGAAGCGGAAAATCCAAATCTACTTTCCGCAGGATCATTGCGCCTGATCCCATTTGCATTGCCGAGTTGGACGCCGTGGAATGCCTGTTGGCGCGTTTCGTGGCGCTTCCATAATGCGGACGCACACGCGGATCTCTTCCGAACCGAAACGCTGGAGCAGTCTAACCAACCAGCTCTCACCCCTGCTGCGGTACCATTTAGTGCACAAACGGGCGCACACGAAGTGCCACAATATGAGTAATTTAGAAGGCTTTCTTCAATCGCTGATTGGGGCATCGCGCGGCGCAACGGCGCCGCAAAACGCGTCTCCCCGCAGGGCTTTCGCTTGGGCGCGAGTGTCGACTGGCCAGCAGGAGGAGCGCGGGCTATCAATGCCCGAACAACTTCGTGAAATCCACCGTTATGCTGAAGCGAACGGCATTGAGATTGTCGCTGAGTTTCAGGAGGCAGCCAGTGCTTATCGTCACCAATCCCGGCGTCACGAGTTTCACCGAATGATCGAGCGCGCCCAAATGATCCGGGCGTCTCCATGATCATCGTTCATGATTTCTCGCGATTCGGTCGCGATAGCAGCAGGGCAAAGAGCGAGATTCAAGAACTGCGCCGCGCTGGCGTCGAAGTGATTTCTGTTACAGACCCTAAGGTCGATGAGGATACCCCGGCGGGCGTTTTCATGGGCGCAATGTTATTCGCCAAGAACGAAGCGTACAGCAAAGAAGTAGCGTTCCACACGCGAAAGGGGTGCCGCGCCAATGTCCAGACTTGAGACCCCGAAACGGGCTGGTGCTACAAGAATGGCGGACAGCCTCTTTTTGGATACAGCGCCGTCCGGCTCGAGCGAGGTGAAGTCAAGCGAGGCCGACCATTGGTGAAGAGCATTTGGGTGCTTGATGAAACCATTGTTGCTGGCCGGCCGATGCACGAATGGGCGAGGCACTGTCTCGTAAATTTGGCAGACAACGGCGCATCACTCGAGGAGCTTCGCGCCTTCTGTGAAAAGACCGGTATTCCCGGCCGCCGCAAGAAGTTTTGGGGCATTTCGACCTGGCATGCGCTCTTGCAGCCGCGCGTGCTGATGCAGTTTTGCGGATATGCACTTTGGAATGTACATACCAAAGCAGGCCGCGAGCGCCCCGTGGCCGATTGGGTGGTTGTCCCGCGTGCCCACCCGCCGATCATTACTGAAGGCGAGGCTAAGCAGATTGCTGAAGTTCGGCGGATGCAGTCCGGCAAGAAACAATTCAACGCTGGAGCCACACGGAGCCGTACGTCTCGCTACCTCCTGAGCGGTGGTTTTTTCCGTTGTGGTCGCTGTGGTGCGAACATGATCGGCTTCCACACCGACGCCCGATTCTACTACGTCTGCGGAAGCCAGCCCTATCGAAGCGGCATGGGGTGCGGTCCCGGAGTCTATGTTCCCCAAGAGCAGGTCGAATCTGAAGTCCTAAGCGGATTACGTGGCGTACTCGATGTCTGCGCCGATCCTCAGAGGTTCACGCGCGCGGTTAACAAGGAACTACGGCAAATTTGGGAGGCGTCCACGGATTACAGGCCAGACGCGGGAGAACGGATCTCCGCCATCGATCGCAAGATCGAGCACATTCGGCGGGCCGTCGAGGACGGGCTGAACGATGCGACGTGGGCGAACACCCGTTTGCGGGAGCTGCATTCCGAGAAAGATGCGCTAGGCTCGGCCTCCCGAAGAACAAGCGATGCGCCCCAGCTTGATGTCGAAACTGCCATGAACTATCGGCGTCAGGTTCACAAACTCTTCCACCAAGGCGGACAAGCCGAGCGCAAGCAACTCTTGCGGATTTTGGTTGGAGAGGTAAAGCTGATACCCCAGGACCTGGAAGTTACAATCAGCTACCGCCTGCCCGAGGCCATTATGAATGGATTGGTTGCGGGGGATGGATTTGAACCACCGACCTTTGGGTTATGAGCCCAACGAGCTACCAGACTGCTCCACCCCGCAGTCTGATTCTAACGCACCTCGGTAGAACCGTCAAACCTGAATTAATTTACCCCAACCACCTGTTCCGGAACGCCCCCGAAGCGAACGAAACGAAGTTACCAGAGATACCATCGCCCGCTCCACAACACCCATACTGTCAGCAATGCGTTCGTGAGAGCGTGCGCGAACACCGCATCGCCGATTCGGCCACGCTTGAGGAAGACCGCCGCATAGATTAAACCGGCGATAGATCCGGCAATCCAACGGTCGCCGTGCAGAACACCGAATGCCACCGATGACACTAGAATCGAAAAGTAAGTATAGCGGCGCGGGCTCAGGGAATCGAAATCAGCCGAAATTACTCGCCGTATCAAAAAGCCCCGAAACGCCAACTCCTCGGCAATCGGGACAGTGAGGACTGCTCCGACGATTCGAAACGCGAGCCAGGTCAAACGTCCACTGCTGGCCAGCGACGCGAGGCCCGGGCCGATAGGGCTGTCCAAATGAGCGCCCGAGAACCGATCGAGTCCCAACCAGATGCCAAAAACCGCCAAACCCGCGAGCGCCGACAACCAACCAAACCGCCAGTTCAGCTCGGAGTATGTGGACCGTAAGCACCAGAGTGTAATGGCTACAGCAACCACCCGCAGTGGATACAACCACTCAAAGCCACTCGAGGCGGCAGTCGAAACTATGCCCGCTGCCATCAGAACCACGAAAGGCATCAAATACGGCGCGGCGGAATAATGCGTCGCGGTTTGGACTGGTGTCTCGGTGTGCGGCTCGGCGCTGAACCAAGCCAGGCGGCGGGAAAAAACAGCGAAGCTCAACGCGACGCAAGTGAACGCGATCCAGCCGGCTTGCGAGTGAAACCCATTGATAGCGACATGCGGAGCGCCCGCCACACCGATCAGAATCAACGCCGTGATGCGAACGACATTGGAAACCCACATTACTGCCATGCCGGCTGGGACTAAAAGAAGGGCCTGCGGAAAACGATACTCGCGCCGGAAGAACGCGAGCCAGGCGGTGCTAAAAACCAAAATTAACGCAGTACCTTCGTAGCCAGCGCACCAGGGCGTAATCTGCACGTTGAACGCTGGCGTGCCGATCGTCATGGTGGCGCGGTTCGCGATTACATTAGAGAGCAGCGTGCGCAGCAGAAACTTGACCATACCAAACGTCAAATCAGTAGCGGGCTTCCATGCAAGATCGATTGCCGGATTCCACACCGCGCCGTTCCACAACGTTCTATAGATGATCAAGCGCTGCGCGAGAACGGCTGCAGCCAGCGCATACAACCAGGCCCAGCGCGTATGACGAACCAATCGCAGCGCAGCCCGCGGCGGCACCAAGGCCCATCCGGCGAAGGTCAGCGCTAAGAAACCCGTCGTATACCAAAGGACCGCGCCGGGCAATCCGGACACAAGGCTGTTGTGAGTGGCTTGCACCACGGATAGACCGAGGAAGGCAAACAGCGCCGCGACGTGGGCGCCCAGCAGAGACCAGCGCAGCCGGGCCTGTCGTAGCTCCGCGGAAACCTGCTGAAAGGTCGGCGGCGATTTCACATAGGCGATCGCTAACAGAAGCGGAATGAAGACCACTGCGATTTCAAGCAGCGTTCCGGCGCCCCGATCTTTGTGGACCAAGTTAGAGATGGGGATGCCTTCGGCCGCGAAAAGAATGGAAAATAGCGCGAAACGAGCGGAGAGTCCCAGCGAAAGGAGCGCTGATTGCGCGTGATGGGGTCGAACGGCAGCCCCGGCACCCTCAGGGGATGGTTCGCTGACGGATGCCGGTGAATGTGTCATGCGCAGTTCCGGTTACGGCCCGGCGATGGCCCAGCGAGCGCGCATGCGGCGCTCGAAGACTTGCTATTGCCTGCGGCGAGATCGAATGATCAGCAGGGCGCCGGACAGAAGCGCCACCGCGCTTCCCGCCGATCCAGCATTGATTTCCGGAACAGGAGTCGCGAAAGCAAACATTGCCGCGCCAACCAACAGCAGAATCATTCCTGTAAGCTTCATGATGTTTCCTACGCTACTTTTTGCGGCTCCGAAGAACCAGCAGTGCGCCCGAAAGCAGAGCTAAAGCGCTTCCCGCCGATCCGGCATTGATTTCCGGCACGGAATACCCGAAAGCAAAGCTAGATACTCCGACCAACAAAAGAACCATTCCCGTCAGCTTCATTTTACTCATCCTCTTTCTGGTTGAATTAACCCTTCGCCGCGCTGCAGAAATCTCAACGCCACGCCGTTCAGGCTTAAGCGACTATAACTTACGGTAGGGTTCAAGTCAATGCTCGGGCCGGTCGAACTGTACTACTTGTACTATAGGACGTTCAGGATTGAGACGAAGTTTTGCGAGGAAACGATTGCAACCGCATGAATTATTCGTGGTACTAATTCTCATTCGACAGCTTGCTACTTACGGAAGGTGAGCGCTGCGAAACTAACGACACTCTGCTCGTCGATGTTCCACTGCTGATAACGCCGCAGACTGCCGCATGCCCGAGGAACAACTTTCAAGAAGGTGTAGATCGGCGAGGAGCCGCACCATTTGAGATCGTCCTGGTTCTCCTGGACCTGGCTCCAAAATCCATCCGGATCGGCCTGATTAACGCTGTTAATGCGGGACTGATCCCGAGATGCGACGGCCGCCATCAGCCCCTCCTCGGCTCGAGCCGGAGCCGGGTCGCCATATCGGCGACCCATGTGGGCCATGTCGACTCCCAACACCCAGAACAGCCGGTCGCCCTCGCGAGCCGAAATTTCGCCCAGTGCGCCGAAGAATCGCTCCACGTTTTCATTTGCCTCGGGTTTGCCGCCCTCGTAAATGCTGCGGGCGAAGGAGCCGCATAAAATCGGAAGAATGCGAATGTTGGGACCGTAGATGTGCTGCAGGAACAGCACTTGAAATTCGATGGAGTGCTCGACGGCGTGGCAGTAGTCTTCCATGCGGACCGCGCCTGGGGCGGCGCTGGCTAATTCATCCACCAGGCCCACTACAGTAGTGGTTTCGCCAAGCGGCGTTACGAAAGGTTTGCGCGTGAGCCCAAAGCGGTCCGGCTCGCCGTAATGTGACGTTCCCAGGACAACGAACGTACGCTCTTGATACTCGGGAAGAAGCGCGCTATAAGCGTCGCGATAGGACTCCCATCCGCCGAACGGACTGACATGCGGGGCCGCGATCCCGAGCAGCGAGTCCCCGGTTGCGGGCGGCGCGCCTTGCATGAACTCGGAGAGCGCCTTGCGAGCGTCGGCGGCATCGTTGGGGTAGGCTGACCCGGCGTGGGAAGGCTCGCGTTTCTCGGCTGAGGCAAATTCGGCCATCCGCGAGCTACGAAGCTGCTCGAATTTCGCGTCTTCCAAAAATCCCGCCTCGCTCAGCGCGTTATAGAGCTGCTTCTCGATCTCCCCGACCTGAATTTCGCCCGTGATTTGAACCAGGGTCGCTCTGAGATCGAGCGAAGTCTGCTGGCCATCGAAACATGCCAAGCAGGAGACGAGCTGCGGGGGGATCAGCAGCATCGAGTCCGAGAACCGGAAAGGATCGCGAATGAGTAGGCCGGGACGCTCCGGATCCGGCGATGGCATGAAGTCGAGGCTTAGGCGCAGCCGGGGAAGTGGCGAGGACACTACATATCTATCTTCGCACGCGGTCGGTTGACCGGTACCCAGCGTCAGCTGGCTGTCGCTGGGCTCTTGATCAAGGAGACTTCGAGTTCTATCTTGACCTCGTCGCCAACCAGGACCCCGCCGGTTTCTAGCGCCGCGTTCCAGGTGAGGCCGAAATCGCTGCGCTTGATCTTGGCGGTAGCCGATGCGCCGATCCGGAGATTGCCCCAAGGGTCCTTCTCTTCTTGGGTGGGCCCTTCCACTTTCAGAATCACCTCCCGGGTGACGCCATGAATGGTGAGATCGCCCGCGACCTTCAGCTCATCGCCGCCGCTGCGCTCGATTCGCTTGCTCTGGAAGCTGATGGTGGGGAATTTCTCGACGTCGAAGAAGTCGGCGCTCTTCAAGTGGGCGTCGCGTTCCTCCACCCCCGTGCGGATTTTAGCGGCATCGATGGAAACGTCGATCCTGGACGACGCTAAGTTCGCCGGGTCGTACACCACAGTGCCCTGAATGTTGCTGAATGCGCCGCGCACATTGGTAATCATCATGTGCCGGGCCACGAAGTGTGCGGTGCTGTGGGCGGCATCGATTTGATAGGTAGCTTGCATGGGTGTCTCCAATCCGGTAGTTGTCTTGACATCAAGATAGATGCCGGCGGGCGGCCCAAGGATTCACGGCAGTCGCCGGAACTGCCCGATATCTCGATATCAAGAGAGTTACAATGAGAATCGCTTGAGCGCGCGCCAACGCAAACCGGACGATGAATCGAGCGGCATCCGCGTTTGGCTGATCTTATGGAAGGCGGCCAAGGCGGTGGAGCAGAATGCGATCCGCAGCGTGGCCAGCCTGGGACTGGGCCTGTCAGATTTCGCCGTGCTGGAATTGTTGCTTCACAAAGGCCCGCAGCCGGTTAACGTGATCGGCAAAAGAGTTCTTCTGACCAGCGGATCTATCACTACCGCCGTCGACCGGCTGGAGTCTCGCAAGCTGGTGCGCCGCACCGGCGACCCCGAGGACCGTCGCTCGCGCATCGTCGCGCTTACGCCCGCCGGCCGGCGCCTGATTCACAAATCTTTTCGGAGGCATGCGGCGGACATGGAGCGCACGCTGGCGGTACTAAGTGCACCGGATCGAGCCGATCTGGTGCGCTTGCTGAAGAAGGCCGGCTTGGCAGCGGAAGAGAGCTTAAAGCGACAGCCAGGCCAATCGGGGCTATGACCATACCAATATGGTATGCTTGAACCGTGACATTGCCCATCGGGCCGCTGGATTCAAAATCGGACACGCCGTTATATCGCCAGCTTTACGATGTAACACGTCAGTTGATCGAATCGGGTGGGCTTCCCAAAGGTAGCCGATTACCAGCCACTAGGGAATTGGCTGGTCAACTTGGACTGAACCGCGCCACCATCTCGGCAGCCTACGAATTGTTGGAAGCCGACGGCCTCATTACCGGCCACGTGGGCCGGGGCAGCTTTGTCGCCGGCGGCAGCCTTCCCAAGACCGGTGTCGATTGGAGCGAAGTTCTCGAGCCACCATCGGTGTTCACATTCCCGGCTGCGCCCACTTCGGCGCCGCTGGTGAGTTTCTCGAGCTCACGGCCTTCGGAACTGCTGTTTCCTTTAGACGACTTCCGGGTCACCTGCGAGGAAGTGATCCAGGGCGGGGAAGCGCAAACGATTCTTCAATTGGGTTCGCCATCCGGCTATCCGCCGCTGCGCCGGTACCTGCTGGATGTGGCTCGCGCGGAAGGCCTGGCGCGCGACTCCGACGACATCCTGATCACCAGCGGCTGCCAGCAAGCCATCCATCTGTTGCAGAGCACCCTGGTCCGCAACGGTGAGACTGTGCTGCTCGAAGAGCCCGTCTTTCCGGGTATGAAGAAGGTGTTCGAGCGGTCAGGCGCGCGTCTGGTGGGCGTTCCGGTGGGGCCTCACGGCGTCGATCTGGAAGCGCTGGAACGCTCGATCGAGCGCGAACATCCGCGCCTGGTCGCGATCACCCCGAATTTCCAGAATCCAACCGGAGCTACGCTGCCGCTGGCTGCGCGTCAGGCTTTGTTGCGAATCGTGCAAGCGGCCGGCGTCGTCCTGGTGGAAAACGATATCTACGGCGCTTTGGCTTATGAAGGCGACGCTCTGCCTTGCATCAAGCAATTGGATGAGACCGGCGACACCATCCTGCTGCGCAGTTTCTCGAAAATCGCGTTTCCGGGATTGCGCGTGGGCTGGGCCATCGGGCCGCGCCCGCTGATCGAGAAGCTCACGGAAGCCAAGCAGTGCAGCGACCTACACACCGATCAGCTTTCCCAGGCCATTCTGTTGCGCTTCGCACAGTCCGGACGCCTGGAGCGCCATCGCCAGCGAATGCTCACGGCGGGCCATGAGCGATTGCACGCCGTGCTGGAGTCTTGCCGGAAGTATCTACCCTCCGAGGTTGAGTTCACGCGCCCGCGCGGGGGTATGAACCTCTGGATGCACTTGCCTGAGCCACTCGATGCCGGTGAGCTGCTGCCGCGCGCTGAACGCGAAGGCGTTAGTTATCTTCCCGGTAAGTACTTCGCGGTGTCGCGACCTCAGCCTGGAAGTCTTCGTATCAGTTTTGCCGAGATGACGCCGGAGCAAATCCGCTCCGGAATTGCCGTGCTCGGCCGTATTTTTCAAAATGAACTGGAGCGCGTGCGGGCATATTCGCCCTTGGCCGAAGCTCCGGCAATGGTTTAGGAGAGCTTGCATGTACCTGGACGAAACATTTCGCTTAAAGACCGGCCTGGCCGAGATGCTAAAGGGCGGCGTCATCATGGACGTGACCAATGCCGAACAGGCCGTGATCGCGGAAAAAGCTGGCGCGACGGCCGTCATGGCCCTGGAGCGCGTTCCCGCCGATATTCGCAAGGAAGGCGGCGTGGCGCGCATGGCGCCGATCGGGAAGATCCGCGAGATCATGCAGCAGGTCAGCATTCCGGTAATGGCCAAAGCACGCATCGGCCATTTTATGGAGGCGCGTATTTTAGAAGCTCTCGAAGTGGACTACATTGACGAGAGCGAAGTGCTCACCCCCGCCGATGAAGAGCACCACATCGATAAGCGCGGCTTCAAAGTACCGTTTGTGTGCGGGGCCCGCAATCTAGGCGAAGCCCTGCGCCGCATCGCCGAAGGAGCTGCCATGATTCGCACCAAGGGCGAGGCCGGCTCCGGCAACATCGTCGAAGCAGTGCGTCACATCCGCACCATCGTCAAGGAAATGAAGCAGCTGACGGTGCTGGGGCACGAAGAGCTGGTGGCCGAATCGAAGAAACATCAGGCGCCTCTGGAGCTGGTTGAGTACGTCGCCGAGCATGGCAAGCTGCCGGTGCCGAACTTCTCGGCCGGCGGCATTGCGACACCCGCCGACGCGGCCCTGGTGATGCAACTCGGCGCCGAGGCTGTTTTCGTAGGCTCCGGCATCTTCAAATCCTCCGACCCCGACGCGCGGGCTCGCGCCATCGTGAAAGCGGCGACATACTATAATGATCCGGCGAAACTGCTCGAAGCCAGCGAAGAACTGGGCGCGGCCATGTTCGGCATCGACATCGCCAAGCTTAGCGAGTCGGAGCTCTTACAAACGCGAGGCTGGTAGTGGCGCAGAAGAAAATCGGCGTGCTTGCGCTTCAGGGCGATTTCGAAGCCCACGAGAGAGCTCTGGAGCGTGCCGGCGCACAAGCAGTTGAAGTGCGCTCGGCGGAAGACCTGCGCGATGTCGACGGTTTGATCATCCCGGGCGGCGAAAGTTCGACGATGATGAAGCTGCTCGAAGAGGAACGTCTGCTTGAACCTATCGAGGAATTTGGACAGCGCAAGCCCATATTCGGCACCTGCGCCGGAGCCATCCTGCTCGCCAAAGATGTGACCAATCCGGCGCAAAAATCGCTCGGCCTGATGGATATTAGCGTGGAACGCAACGCCTACGGCCGCCAGTTGGACAGCCGCATTGCACGGCTTCAGCCGGAGGGATTCGAGAAGGATCTGGAAGCGGTTTTCATACGCGCGCCGATCATCCGCCGGGCCGGCCCGAATGCTCGGGTGTTAGCCGAATATCAGGGCGACCCGGTGCTGGTTGAGCAGGGCCGGCATTTAGCAGCGACCTTTCATCCGGAACTCACGGCCGACCCACGCGTTCATCTGATCTTCCTAAGGAAAATCCTCTGTTCCGATGCCGGAGGCCAGCCTCTGGAATAATTGCTCGAACTGGAGCGCGATTGCATCCCAGGAGTAGTTGGCATTCCGCGCGGCGGCGCAGGCAGTTTGCGCCAGTTCGCATCGCTGCTTCGGGTTCGAGTAGAGCTTCTCCAGAGCTTGCGCCACGCCTGCAGCGGGCAGTTCTCCCATTTCCAGCACGGAAAACTCCGGTATAAAGCTTTTAGCCGGCGGGATGAGCTCGGCCCGGCCACTCCAAAGTTCGGCGCAGGCGCTGTGACCCGGGACGATCTGGGCCGCGCCGGCGGCTCCATGCTCCAAGCTGACTAGTCCCCAGCCTTCTCCCATCGACGTATTGATGCCAACGTCGCACGCGTTGTAAAGCAGGTTCAACTCATGGTCTTCGCGGACGCCTTCGCCTAGCGGGTTCAGATACACGCGTCCTTCGAGATTGAAATTCCGGATCCACGCTGAGATTTGCTGCCTTTCCCTTTCGCCCATGATGGCGTGATGCAAACATAAGCGGACGTTCGCTGGTTTGCCGGCAGCGAACCGGGCGAAACCTTCGATGGTTAGGTCCACGCGTTTCCTTCGGTCGGGGCGGCTGGCATTTAGCACAATAAACGAATCCTCCAGGTCTCGAAGGCCTGCAAAAACCTGCTTCTTCGCTTCGGTGCGGCCCGCGGAGTGGAAGGACGCTTTCACCAACTCCGGAAACGGAAAGAAGTGGTCCAGGTCGATTCCATGCGGGATCACACCGACTTCGGGAAAGCTGAGAATGTTCTGGTGCAACGCCAGCCGCTCGAAAGCCTGTTCGAACTGCTTGCGAGCGAACTCGGTGTAGACTACGATGCGGTCGGCCTGGTGAAGCGGCGCGGCCGCGCTCTCGCGCGTGATGTTGCCATCCAAAGGAATATAAGCGACGATCTTCACGCGGTCGCGATAGGGTCCGAGCACTTTCAGATAATGCTCGAACATCCAGATATCGTGAAGGATGAAGACCAGCTGCGGATGAATCTCTTCGATTGACCGCGCGGCTTGGAAAGCGGCAAAAACATCGCCACCCTCGCGGTTGGTGGGATGGAAGGTCAGGCCGCGGTCGCTCACGATGGCGCCGGAATAGCCGATACCCAGATAGTGAATCTCGTGCTTACCGGCGAGCCGCCGCAGGATGCTGTGCATGACCCGCGTGAGGCCGGTGCCGGGCCTGTTAAACCCGATAGCAATTATTTTCAGACCCGCTCCGCGCGCCGCGGGATCGCTCGGTCGCACTCCAGCCGCTCTCCAGTAAACGCGAACAACGCAGCGCGCCGCGAGCGTTTTCTGCGCCCATTGTGCGCGGCGCGCGCGGTTCGCTTAGAACGTATTGCAATCGCAGATGAAGTAAGGCGGGTTCCCGTTCACCGGCATCAGCGAAAACTCGAGCAGGGCTTGATGAGAAAGCGAGCCCGCGTCATAACTGGCTGGAGGAGGATTCGGGCCTCCGCGCGGGCCGCATTGTCCAATCAGTGCGTAACTCATCCGGCCAAAATACCCGCAGCCCATGGTGGCGTTGATCTGTTCCAGCTTTTGCAACGCGCGGCCCGCGCCGTATTGCGCCAGATAAGTGTACAAGGCTCCTTGAGGCACATGCAGCGTACTTAAATACTGCGTCACGAAACCAAAAAGAAGACCGGGGTTGTTCATGTAGGTGTCGATGCCCGCTGGAACCGTTGTGTTGTTCGATGCCGGCACGACGATGTCGTAGACTTTGTTCTGCGGGTTAGAACTGTCCAAAAAGTAGAACCAGTAACTATCGTCGCTAGGACTGGCCGGAGCGAACGTTTTCTTGCTACTGCCCTGGCCAACGTAGATGACCGGAAAGTCACCAGTATTAATTCCGCCCTTTATCGTATAGGCGAGCATATTTGCCATGTGTCGTCTCCTAATCTGAGTGTGAGAAACGCCGTGGGCCAAGCCTTTATATCAGACCTAGGCGTGAAATGTCAATGTTTTTGATCCCGACTTGTGAATTGATTTCTCTTCGTAATTCAATCGACATTAATTGCAATCTGTTTCGAACCGAAAGGTGAGTCTCCTGATACGTATTGGCGGTTCGGCTGCCTGGATCAAACATGGGGTTCGATATTCACCAGGTGTTTTTCTTGGCTCCGGCCGGTCTGGTACGAGAGCGCCAAACCTGCCGAAGCGGGATCAGCGAGGTCAACGCCAGCGCAGCCGGATTCCCACGTCGAGTACCAGCTGAGTACCAGGACGATCCGGTAGTACTTCAGCCAGGCCGTGGTATCTTCAGCACGAGTTGAATGGCGACTCGCGGATTCATCTTAGTCTCCCTCAAAAAAACACCTTAAGGATGCTGCGCGTTGAGAGCGGTCTTGTAAACTAGAATAGGTGAAACCGGCTCGGGTCTTATTCTTATGCATTGGTAATTCCTGCCGCAGTCCGATGGCGGAAGGCTTCGCTCGCGCTTATGGCTCAGACGTGCTGACCGCCGAGAGCGCGGGCTTGACTCCGGCCATTGCGCTGGCTCCCCTGACACACAAGGTCATGCTCGAAAAAAATATCGATCTCGGCCATAAGTATCCCCGCAGCGTGGACAGCCTGAAGGGCCGCTTTGACCTGGTGATCAACATGTCGGGCCAACCGGTGCCGGAAGAAATTAAGACGGCTGTGGAGGAATGGGACGTTCGCGATCCGATCGGTGAATCGGAAAAGGTGTATCGGCAGGTACGCGATCAAATCGAGCGGCGCGTGATGCGCCTGGTGCTGGGAATGCGCAGCCGCAAGCCCCCGCGCTCGGAGGGGTCAGCGGCCTCCAGCGTTTCGCGAGTTGACAGTCACGGCCAGCCTCCCCGAAAATAAGAACGGTTCTCACCGCACGCGGATGTGGCGGAATTGGCAGACGCGCTAGATTCAGGTTCTAGTTCTCGCAAGGGAGTGGAGGTTCAAGTCCTCTCATCCGCACCACCGATAGGGCCACAAGGTCCACGAAGCTATTCTACGAAGCCCACGAAGCTACTTCCACGCCGCCGATGGAGCGCTTCACCAGGTTGCGCATCAGCGGAATTTTATAAGCATTGAACTGTAACGGCATGGCTCCCTGGACTGCGAGCTTGCCGGCCATCTCTCCGGTTGCCGCATTAGCCGGCTTCCCTTTGATGGCGTCTTCTACCTGTTTCAACCGCAGCGGACGAGCCGCTGCGCCGTTTACCACAATCCGTGCATCTTGGATGGATCCGCCCGACACCTTCATGGCCGAGGCCACGTTGAGCAGCGCGAAGTCCCACACGTTGCGGTCGCGAACCTTTTCGAAATAGAACTGCGCGCCCGCCCAGGTGGACGGGAT
>Ga0335083_10004862_pt1 | contig 17042 bp, 13 predicted proteins | sample Lox_Sample_42_FD_206716 | JGI IMG/M metagenome (GOLD analysis project Ga0335083, IMG submission 206716) | Soil microbial communities from Loxahatchee National Wildlife Refuge, Florida, United States - Lox_Sample_4.2 | ecosystem: Environmental > Terrestrial > Soil > Wetlands | place: USA... | reverse complement strand
CACGCCGGCCAGGGCGGTGTCGCGCGCCGCGGTGTCGCGCGCCGCGGGCTTCGTAACCAGGCGCCGCCCCCACGACCAGCCGAGCAGCAGCATCGCCAGCCAGTGGATCGTCGGGTACGCGACGATGACGTGCCCGTGAACACCGCCGGTCAGCAACAACGACACGGGCCAGGAGTCCGCGACGCCCGCGCTCATCGCCAGCCGGACCAGCAGCTCGCCGCCGGCGATCAGCGCCAGCGCAACCAGCGGCGCCGCGCGATCGGGGAGCCGCCGCAACGGGATCATCAGGATGTAGGCGCTGCCGATCCCGTACAGGACCTGCAAGACGAACAGGCCGTGATCGATCACGGTCAGCGAGATCCAGAGCTCGAACGCCGCGATGATCGCGCCGCGCACCAGGATGTACCTGTCGATCCGCCAGGAACCCTGGGAGGGTTCCCGAGACCTCCCCCGACGACTCCGCTGGGCAGAGCCCAGCTCCGTCAACGCGACGTCGCGCGGGCGGTCGCCGGTAGCGATCTGGCGCGACACCGTGAACGCCAGGCTGACGCCGGCGAGAAACAGAAACGTCGGCGCGCAGAGATGCGTGATCCAGCGGGTCAGGAACTGCGCCGCCGGCAGCGGCGAGCCGGGGTGGTACATCCAGGCGGCGTCGGTGAACAGGCGCCCGGCGTTGAACGAGTCCGAGCTGTGGTCGATGGCCATCAACACCATCACCAGCCCGCGCATCCAGTCCAGCGGGGCCAGGCGCGACGCGGCGCGCGCCCGCGTCGCATCGGTCGCCCCCTCGGAACCCATCAACTCCGCTTTGTCGAACGTGGCGCCGGCGAAGTCAATCTGCTAAAGCCATTCGGTCCGGGCGACTGGCGAGTCCGTGGAATCGACCACGAGGGAGCCCGGACGCAATCGATCGGGCCGCTCGCCTGGGTCCCCTGTTTTCCTGCCAACGCAGAACGGAGGGACCATGAACTTTTCGAGCTCGCCTCGTCTCGCCCGCTACCTGGCCGGCACCGACGGCCGACCGGTGAACCCGGCCGCCGTCGCGCAGCTGGCCGCGCTCGATCACCTCTCGGTGGCCGCGCCGGGCATCGCGGGCGCGATCCTCAAGGAGCTGGCCGACCAGCGCGCCACGCTGAAGCTGATCGCCAGCGAGAACTTCAGCTCGCTGGCCGTGCAGCTGGCGCAGGGGAGCTGGCTGACCGACAAGTACGCCGAGGGTTTCCCGGGCCACCGGTTCTACGCCGGGTGCGAGAACGTCGACACGATCGAGGCCGAGGCGGTCAAGTTGGCCTGCGACCTGTTCGGCGCCGACCACGCCTACGTGCAGCCGCACTCGGGCGCCGACGCGAACCTGGTGGCGTTCCTGGCCATCCTCGCCGCACGCGTCGAGGCACCGCTGGCGCGTGAGCTGGGCCAGACCGACGCCGCCAAGCTGCCGCCCGAGGAGTGGGAGAAGCTGCGGGTGGCCTTCGGCAGCCAGCGGCTGCTGGCGCTGGACTACTACGCCGGCGGTCACCTGACCCACGGGTATCGCCACAACGTCTCGAGCCGCCTGTTCGAGGTCTCGACGTACACGGTCGACCGCGCCACGAGCCTCATCGATCTGGACGCGCTCCGCGAGCAGGCGCTGCGCGTCCGGCCGCTGATCCTGCTGGCCGGTTACAGCGCTTACCCGCGGCGGCTGGACTTCGCCCGGCTGCGGGCCATCGCGGACGAGGCGGGCAGCGTGCTGATGGTCGACATGGCCCACTTCGCGGGGCTGGTGGCCGGCAAGGTCTTCACCGGCGCCGACGATCCGGTGGCGTACGCCGACGTCGTCACGACGACCACCCACAAGACGCTGCGCGGTCCGCGCGGCGGGCTGGTGCTGTGCCGCAAGCCCTTCGCCGAATATCTCGATCGCGGCTGCCCGATGATCCTGGGCGGTCCGCTGCCGCACGTGATGGCGGCCAAGGCTGTGGCGCTGCGCGAGGCCGGCACGCCCGAGTTCCGGACCTACGCCGCGCGCATCGTCGAGAACGCGCGCGCCCTGGCGGCCGCCTGCCAGGCCCAGGGGCTGCACGTCGTGACCGGCGGGACCGACAACCACCTGTTGCTGCTCGACGTGGGCCGGCTGGGGATCACCGGCCGGCAGGCCGAGTCCGCGCTGCGGGCCTGCGGCATCACGCTGAACCGCAACGCGCTGCCGTTCGATGCGAACGGCCCCTGGTACACCAGCGGGCTGCGCCTGGGGACGCCGGCGCTGACCACGCGCGGCCTCGGTCCCGCCGAGATGGCAACGGTTGCGGCCGCCGTCGCCCGTGTCCTCCGGGCCACCACGCCCGAGGGCGACAGCCGCGCCAAGTACCAGCTGGCCGACGACGCGGCAGACGAGGCGCGGGCCGCGGTCGCGGCGCTGACTGCGGCGTTCCCCCTGTACCCGGAGCTGGGCGACCCGGCTGCCTGACGATCAGCGCCGGGCGGCCGACTTCGGAGAATGCAGCCGGTTGGTCTGCCGCAGCTTCAGGTTGCTGGCGACCTTGATGCGGTTGGCGCCGCGCCGCGACGACTTGCGCGACGGCTGCGTCGTGGCCGGTCGGTCCTCTTCCTGGTAGGCGGCCTTCTTGGCGACCCGCGGGGCCTGGTTGTGGGGCCCCGGCCTCGCGGTCTTGCGCTTCTTGGGTTTCGGCGCCCGCTTCGGCCCGGAACGTTCCATTTCACTGCGCGCCCGCTCGGCTCTTGTTGCCACGCCCACCTCCTCTTGCGAAGTTGGGCGCGCCCTGGCCAATCGCAAGCCTCAAAGAAACCCGGCGGAGTGGTTATGGATCAGGGGTGGAGGTGAGCCATGCGATGCAGGGATATCGCCAGTGAGAACATCGAGAGCCTGCCGGAGAACGCGTCGGTCGCCGATGCCGCCAAGCTGATGGCCGCCAGCGGGCTCGGGTTCCTGCCGATCTGCGACACCAAGCGCAAGGTCCTGGGCGTCGTGACCGACCGCGACCTGGTCGTCCAGTCAATGGCGCGCGGGCTGGATCCCGGGCTGACGCCCATCACCAGCCTGATGAGCCGTCCGCCCGTGACCTGTTTCGTGGACGGCGACCTGGAGATGGCCGAGCGAATGATGGCGGAAGAACAGAAGTCGCGCCTGGTGCTGGTCGACGAAAGCGGCGGCTTCGCCGGCGTGCTCAGCATCGCGGACATCGCCGAGCGCGCGCCCAAGCGCGAGGCGCTGCGCACGCTGCAGGCCGTCCTGTGGCGCGAGGCGCTGGGCCCGCGCGGCGGCGCGCCGCGCGACCAGGAACCGTTCCTGACGCCGGAACCCGAGCCCACCGGGGACCACGCGCACGCCCACGCACGCGACACGGTGTTCACCGGCGGCCGCCACGACGGGGGATACACCGAGTTCCCGTGAGAGCGGACCTCCCCCGGCACCTTCGGTGCCGGCCCCTCCCGCTTCGCGGCGCTTCGCGAGAGGGGCGCGGAGCTCACAGCGCGCACGCGGCGCGTGCCGCGCGGAGCGGCAGCGAGCCGGATCCGTCGAGAGCCAGGTCAAGGCGTCGGCGCGTGTTCCTGACCGGGCATGGCCGGGGCGCGCGGCTCGTCTTCCGTCTCGGGCACGTCCGGGATCTCGCGCGCCTCCAGCGCCGCCATGGCTGGGCCGTTCAACACCCGCCCGTGCGGGTCGAAGCGGCTGCCGTGGCAGGGGCAGTCCCATCTCTTCTCGGTGCTGTTCCAGTGGACCAGACAGCCGAGGTGCGTGCACGCCGGCGACAGCGCCGACAGCTCGCCGTTGGCGTTCCGGTAGATCGCCAGCCGCTCTCCCCCCAGCGACACCACTTGCCCCTCGCCGGGCTGGATTGCGGCCAGCGCCTCCGGGCCGGGGTACGGCAGCCGGTCCTGGATCAGGTGCTTCGGGTAGTCGACGTTCTCGGTGATGAACGAGCGGGCCGACGCGAGCGGCTTGATCCGCGTCGGGTGCAGGAGCTCCGTGAAGCGGCTCTTGCCGTGAATGATCTGCTCCGCCAGCACCATCGCCGCCAGCGTCCCGTTGGTCATGCCGTTGCCCGCGTATCCGCTGGCCACGTGGATGTGCGTCGAGGCCGAGTTCCGCCCCACCAGCGGCAGCCCGTCGACGGGGACGATGATCTGCCCCGACCAGCGGTAGTCGGTGGCCGCCACCTCGCGCCCGAACTTCTCGCGCACATAGTTCTCGAGGTGGATGAACGGGATCGCGGTGTCCTCGTCCTCGCCGACCTTGTGGTCGTCGCCGCCCACCACCACGTAATTGCGATCGCCGATCTTCTGGCTGCGCGTGTAGTGGTAGGGGTCGCCCAGGTCCCAGAACAGCGCGTCCGCGCCGGGCGCCGGCTGTTCGAACGCGACCGCGTACGTCCGGTAGGCGGCCAGCTTGGTGTGCAGCAGGAATCGATTCGAGATGGGCACGTGCGCCGCCACCACCACCTCGCGCGCCGTGACCACGCCCCGATCGGTGTTGACGCGGCAGATGCCCCCCGATTCCTCGATCCCCACCACCTGCGTCTCCTCGAACAGCTGCACACCGTCGCGCGTGGCAGCCTCGACCAGCGCCTGCAGGTAGAGGCGAGGGTGAAAGGTGGCCTGGTTCTCGAAACGTAACCCGCGTGCCACCGGAAAGGGCAACGGCACCTCGTCGGTCAGCGACGCCTCCAGCCCCAGCTTCTCGACCGCGCGCGCCTCCGCCTCCAGCTCGGCCAGCTCGCTGCGCTTCTCGGCGTACAGGTAGCCCGGCACCCGGCGGAAGTCGCACAGGACCTGCAGCTCGTGCGCGAGCGTGGCGATCTGATCGATCGCCAGGCGCTGCCCCTCGGCCGCCAGCCGCGCCCCGCCGACCCCGAAGCGCGAGATCAACGTGTGGTAGCGCGTGTCCAGCGCCTCGGTCAGGTGCGCGGTGGTCTTGCCCGTCTCGCCCTTGCCCACCCGCCGCGCCTCGATGATGGCCACCCGCCGCCCACCCGACTGCAGCAGCCGCGCGGCCGTGACCCCCGTGATCCCGGCCCCCACGACCGCCACGTCGACCGCCAGGTTCGAGGACAGTGGCGCGTAGGTGGTGGGCGGAACCGCGTCCGACCATAGGGAGTTCGTGTAATTGGGCATGACGGCGCTCCTCGGCCGGCCAATGTAAGGCTCCGCTCGTCAAAGTCGACGCCGCCGCAGCGCGAAGTTCGGGAATCTTCCCGATCAGCCCGGCCGGGTCATGCGCGCGATGCGGGCCGCGTGCGCCGGGTAGCGCGCCGCCAGCTCGGGCCCCGTCGCCAGCTCGAAGTCCGCGAAGTCGAAGCCGGGCGCCACCGTGCAGCCGAACAGGCAATGCGTGGCGCCTTCGACCAGCTCCGCGGCGAACCAGGTGCCGGCGGGGATGACGATCTGCGGCCGCTCGCCGGCCGCGATGTCCGTCCCCAGCCGCCGCACCTGCCCGCCGTCTCCCGGTCCAAGCAGCAGCACCTCCAGCGGCCCGCCTTCATAGAAGTGGAAGACCTCGTCCGAAACGAGTCGGTGCAGGTAGGTGGTTGGAGCATCGCGCGCGATCAAGAAATAGATCGCCGTCGACGCGGCCCGCGGGGCGCCGTGGGGCAACCCGTCGATGGTCAGGGGCGCGCGGTAGGTCTCGACGAAGTGCCCGCGTTCCGGGTGTGGCATGAGCCCGAGCAACCGGATCAACTCTTCGGCGCGCGCGCGATCACACAGCGGGCAATCGATGGACGCCCCCACGCGCGCGCCGCGCTGATCGGGATCCAGCACCCAGGGGCGCTCTTGCCAGGGCGGCTGGTGGCGCACGTGCTGCCCATGCCCGCACGCCAGCTCGGCGACCCAGTCGCCCGACTCGTCGCTGTGAAACCCGGCGATCGTCGTGCGCGCCATCTTCAGCTCTGGTACCTGCAAGGGCGAGTTAGTTCAAGCCCTCTCTACAGGGGCGGTCGCTTGCTGGGACTTCGGGTCCACCTCCTTCGCGGCGGCAACCGAGGTCACAGGCCTCCGCGGTCCTGCTTCGGCCATCACTCACGGCGGATCTCCACTGACAGGGGCATATCGGGTCAGGTCTTGGCCGCCGGACGGTCCAGGCGTCCGTCCGGATGGCGGGCGAACCGGCCCTCGCCGCGCGGGTGGACCGGCTCGTCGGAGGGCCAGGACCAGCCGCCGAAGCCGGTTCGCTGGTAGTCGGCGAAGGCCTGCTGCACCTCGGCCCGCGTCGTCATCACGAACGGACCGTACGCCACCACCGGCTCGCCGATGGGGCGCCCCTGCAGCAGCAGCAGCTCGACCGGACCGGCCGCCGCCTCCAGGGTCACGTCGCGGTCACTGCGCAGCACGATCTCGCCCGCGCCCCGCATCTCTCGGCCGGCCACGCGGACCATCTCGCCCCGGAAGAAGTAGAGGGTGCGGTTCAGTCCGGTGGACCCGGCGGGCAGCGTCCAGCGGGCGCCTGGCTGCAGCGCGATGGTCCAGATCGCCACCTCGGCGCGCGGGTCGGAGGCCCACGAATCGGGCGGCGGTGGTGGCGCGGCCACCTCACCCAGCCGGCCCGCCACCAGCGTGACCGCCCCGTCCGGGATCCGGACGATGGGGATCGTCTCGCGCCACAGCATCGAGAAGGCGGGCGGCACCAGCTTCTTCGCGCGCGGCAGGTTCAGCCAGATCTGGAACAGCTCGAGCGGGTTGGGCCGATCCTGGGCGAGCAGCGGGAACGTCTCGGCGTGGACGACGCCGCCGCCGGCGGTCAGCCACTGCACGTCTCCGTCGCCATAGCGGGCGGCGGCCCCGACCGAGTCGGTGTGGTCGATGAACCCGCGGCGCACGACCGTCACCGTCTCGAAGCCGCGGTGGGGGTGCGGCGGGAAACCCGGCACCTCGCGCCCGTGGTACATGCGCCAGCCGTCGCGCCCCTGGAAGTCCTGTCCCAGCTCCCGGCCGTCCAGCGAGGCGGCCGGGCCCATCCGATCGTTGCCGGCCGGATAGCCGTCGACGTGGTACACGCAGGTGATGAACGGGTCGCGCGCCGGCCAGGGGAATCCGAGCGGCGCCAGGGACAAGATCTCGTCGGCCATGCCCGAAGCTTATTCCGAGACGGCCCGCGCGCTCGCCATCCTGCGCGGACACGGATGGAACGCCACCTCGTTCCAGATACTGGAGCCCGGGTTCCGCTACTGGTTCGAGCCGCAGGTGTGCGTCGCGTACATCGACACGGGGCGGGCCTGGGTGGCCGCCGGTGCGCCGATCGGCCCACCCCACCTGGTGCCGGCGGCGGCGCAGCGGTTCGCGGCCGCGGCGGCCGGCAACGGGCGCCGCGCCTGCTTCTTCGGCACCGAGGATCGGTTCGCCACCACCAGCCCATTCGCCGCGATGCGGATCGGGGAACAGCCCGTCTGGGACCCGCGCGCCTGGGACGACACGGTCCGCGCCACCGCCAGCCTGCGCGCGCAGATCCGGCGCGCCGGCGCCAAGGGGGTCGAGGTCCGCCCGTTCGATCCGCGGCTGCTGGCGGACACGAACAGCCAGGCGCGCCGAGACGTCGATCGCCTGATCGCGCGCTGGCAGGCCGCACACCCGATGCCGCCGATGGGCTTCCTGGTCCAGATGCACCTGGACAGCGCCCTCGAGGAGCGCCGCCTTTTCGCCGCTCACCTCGGCAATTCGCTGGTGGGCTTCCTGAGCATGGTGCCGGTGTTCGCCCGGCCCGGCTGGTTCATCGAGGACCTGCTGCGGCTGCCCCACGCCCCGAATGGCACCGCCGAGCTGCTGGTCGACGCCGCGATGCGGGCGGCTGCGGCCGCGGGGACGGCCTACGTCACGCTGGGGCTGGCTCCGCTGGCGGGTGAGGTCGGTCCCTGGCTCCGCATCGCGCGCCGGACCGGCCTGCCCCTCTACGACTTCCGCGGCGTGCAGGCCTTCAAGGCCAAGCTCCGCCCCCAGTCCTGGGCGCCGATCCACATCTCTTATCCGCGCGGCCAGAGCGGGATCGCGACGGTGTACGACGCGCTGGCCGCCTTCGCGCGCGGCGGCCTCTTGCGGTTCGGGGTCGAGACGCTGCTCCGCCGGCCCGGCGTCCTCATCCAGGCGCTCGCGCTGATCCTGGTCCCCTGGACGATCCTGATCGCCTTCGCCCCGGCCGAGCGCTGGTTCCCGTCGCCGGCCGTGAAGTGGGGCTGGGTGGCTTTCGACGCGGCGCTGGCGCCAGCCCTCTCCAGCCTGGCGCGCCGGTGGCGGCGCGGCCTGGACACCACGCTCGCCACGCTGGTCACCACCGACGCGGCCGCCACGCTGTTTCAGCTGATCGCCTGGAACCTGCGCCATGGTCCGCGCGGCGCGCTGACCTGGATTGTCGGCGCGATCTCCGTCATCGCGCCCACGCTGGTGGCCGCCCTCCTGTGGGCCGGGCGGCGATCGGGCCGCGCGAACGCCGCCTGAAAAATCGGGCCTCGGGCCTTTTCCGATCTCAGCCGGAGGCTTTCTTTTCCGACTGTGGTTCAATCCCGCGCATGTCCGGCGACAAGACCACGTTCGCGGTCACGCGAGCGCCCGACGAGGGATCGCGCTTTCGTCGCGACGACGGCGGGCGGTTCGTGAACCTGGACGGGTCTGGCCCGCACCCGTTCGGCGACGTCTACAAGTGGGCCGTCGCCGACAAGCTGGCCGGGCGGCGTCGCAAGTCGCCGCCGGGCGCCGCGGTGCCCACGGTGTCCGTCGACCCCGCCGCCCTGCGCGACCCGCCGCCGCACGGCCAGGGCGCTCGCGTGACCTGGCTCGGGCACGCGAGCTGGCTGATCCAGATCGGCGGCGCGTCGCTGCTGGTCGATCCCGTGCTGGGTACGTCGATCACCGGATTCATCACGCGGAACGTCCCCGCGCCGCTGGCGCCCGAGACGCTGCCTCCCATCACCGCCCAGCTGGTGACCCACAACCATTACGACCACATGGACCTCCCGAGCCTGCGCGCGGTCGGCGCGCCGGTGCTGGCCGGAATCGGAAACGGGCGGTCGGTGGGCGGTCACCCCTCCGTGACGGAGCTGGGGTGGTGGGACACCGCGGACGTGGCCGGACTCCGGGTGACGTTCGTCCCCAGCCAGCACTGGAGCCGGCGCGCCCTGGAGCCCCCCAACCGGGCGCTCTGGGGTGGGTTCGTGGTCGAGAGCGGCGGGGTGCGGATCTACCACGCGGGGGACACCGCCTACTTCGAGGGCTTCCGGGAAATTGGCCGGCGTTTCCCCAACATCGACGCGGCCTTGTTGCCCATCGGCGCCTACGACCCGGCCTGGTTCATGTCCAAGCAACACATGAACCCGGAAGAAGCGCTGCAAGCGTTTACCGACCTGGGCGCTCGCCGGGTCATCGCCATGCATTGGGGAACCTTCAAGTTGACGGACGAGCCCCTCGATGAGCCGCCCGCGCTCTTCCGGGAGAAGGCGGAAGCCCGGGGTCTGGCCCGCCAGGCGGCCCACGTCGCGGCGATCGGGGAAACGATCGTGGTCCCGCTGTCAGCCTCCTGACCGTCCGGCCCCCGGCCACCCGCCTACATGAAACTTTCGCGATACACGCAAGAAACTTTGGGGGTGTCCGGTCACCGCCACTCCGAAGGCACCATTTTCACGGGATTTTCGGCGCTTACGGCACAGCATGCTTTTTGCATTATCAAGCCCGCTGTGGTGGTTCTGCGCGCGCTCATCCTGGTGGCCCTGGCCGCCTCTGTCGCTTTCGCGGCAGAGCTTCCGCCCGAGCCTACCCTCCCCGCGACGCTGACCCTGCGGGACGCGCTGGACATCTTCCGGTCGCACGGCCTGGACCTGCTGATCGCGGAGGCGGCGGCCGAGGGGGCGGCGGGCGACGTGATGGCGGCCAACGCGATCCCGAACCCCAGCGCCTCGGCCGGCTGGTACCACTTCTTCTTCGAGGACGGCACCTTCAACACCCACAACGGCTGGTTCGTCGGGCTGGGCGACTCGAACGCCATCATGGACACCCTTTCGGGCAAGCGTGGCTTGCGCCGGGGCGTCGCCGAGGCGGCCCTGGCGGCGGCGCGCCTCCAGCGGGCGGACGCCCAGCGGACGCTGGAGATGCAGGTCAAGCAGCAGTACTTCCAGGTGATGGCCGCGGAGAAGGCGCTGGAGCTCGCGCGCGAAACCGCGGCGTCCACCGGCCGGACATTCGAGCTGAACCAGGTCCGGTACAAGAGCGGCGCGATCTCGGAGGTCGACCTGTCGCGCACCGAGGTGGCCAAGCTGGAGGCCGAGCAGGCCGTCGACACCTCGACGCAGGCGGTGCTCGTGACGAAGGTCCAGCTCGCCTTCTTGCTCGGGCGGCGGCAGACGTTCGCCGACTTCCAGATCGACGGCAGCCAGCTCCGCTTCGTGGTCCCGCCGGCGCTCGAAGGCACCACCCCCCAGCGGCTGGTCGATCACGCGCTCGAGGCGCGGCCGGATCTACAAGCGCAAGAGAACCAGCGGGTGCGGGCCGGTCGCTCCGTCGAGCTGGCGCACCGGCTGCGCTTTCCGGACCTGGGCATCAACGCCGACTATCAGTGGCAGGGCTCGCCCAGCTCCCCGAACGCCATCTCGCCGCCGACCCTGCAGCTCTCGCTGACCGGCGCCATCCCGCTGCTCTATCAGCAGCAGGGCGAGATCAAGAAGGCCCAGGCCGACGTTCGCACGCAGGACGCGCAGGCGGCGAAGCTGCGGGCGCAGGTGATGGCCGACGTCGAGAGCGCCTACTCGGGCTGGCTGACGGCGCGGCAGCTGGTGCAGCGGATGGAGGGGCGGCTGCTCGAGCGCGCGCAGCGCGCCCGCGACCTGGTCGAGTTTCAATATCAGAAGGGGGCGGCGTCGTTGCTGGAGTACCTGGACGCGCAGCGCACCTACGTGGCGACGAAGGGCGAGTACATTCAAGACCTCGCGGCCTACTGGAACGCGATCTTCCAGATCGAGGCCGCGACGGCGACGGAGCTGGTTCAATGAAGGTTCGGGTCGTTCGTTCGTTCGTCATCGCCGCCCTGGGCGTCCTGCCCCTGGCTTGCCAGAGCGCCCCCGCCGCGACGAAGCCGGTGGTGCAGCCCCCGCAGGACGAGGTCTGGCTGACCGAGCAGCAGGTTCGCGACGCCAAGGTCCGGATCGAGGCGGTCGGGAAGCACCCGGTCGGAAACGAGATCGTCACCAGCGGCAAGATCGCCTTCGACGACCTGCGCGTCTCGCACGTCTACTCGCCGGTCACCGGGCGAATCCTGCGCATCCTGGCCGAGCCGGGCCAGCGGATGAAGAAGGGCGCTCCGCTGGCGACCATCGAGTCGCCGGACGTCGGAAACGCCTTTGCCGACCTGGACAAGGCCCAGGCCGACCAGATCGCTGCCCAGCACGAGGTACGCCGGCAGCAGGAGCTGTTCGAGGCGCACGCCGGCTCGCAGCGCGACTTCGAGTCGGCCGAGGACAACTTCCGAAAGTCCAAGGCCGAAATGGAGCGCGCGCAGCAAAAGGCGCGCCTGTTCCGTTCGGCGCAGGCCGACAAGGTCACGCAGGAGTTCACGCTGCGCGCCCCGATCGAGGGCGAGGTGATCTTCCGCAGCGTCAACCCCGGCACCGAGATTCAGGGGCAATACTCGGGCGGCGCAGCTCCCGAGCTGTTCACGGTGGGCGAGCTGGACTCGGTCTGGGTGTTCGCCGACGTGTTCGAGATGGACCTGGCCCGGGTCAAGCGCGGCGCGCCGGTGTCGATCAAGGTCGTCGCCTACCCGGAGAAGGTGTTCGGGGGGAAGGTGGACTGGATCTCCGACGCGCTCGATCCCGTCGCGCGCACGGCCAAGGTGCGCTGCTCGATCCCGAACCCGGGGCGCGAGCTGAAGCCGGAGATGTACGCGACGGTCAGCATCTCGGTGGACGCGCCGGCGGTGTCGGCGCTGCCCCGGAGCGCGCTCCTGCGCATCGCCGATCAGACCGTGGTCTTCGTCGAGAACGGCAACACGGCCGATGGGCGCCTGAAGTTCGTCCGCCGCATCATCGCGGTGAACGAGGACGAGGGGAGCGACTACGTGCCGATCGTGCGGGGGGTCGACACGGGTGAAAAGGTCGTGACCTCGGGCGGAATTCTCCTCTCCGGAATGCTTTAGTGAATTAGAAGGCTGCGGACATGATCCCCAAGTTAGTCCGCTTCGTCCTGCGGATGCCGGCCTTCGTGCTGATCTTCGCGGCGGGGCTGGTGGCGCTGGGGCTCTACTGTTATCAGCAGCTCGACATCGAGGCCTACCCCAACCCGGTGGCGCCGATGATCGAGATCATCACCCAGCCCACCGGCTGGAGCGCCGAGGAGGTCGAGCGCTACGTCACCATCCCGCTGGAGAACGGCCTGAACGGGATGATCGACCTGGACCACATCCGGTCGCAGTCGTTGTTCGGCCTGTCCGACGTGAAGTGCTACTTCACCTGGAGCGCCGACTACCACTTCGCGCAGCAGCGGGTGCTGAACCGGCTGAGCTTCATCACGCTGCCGCCCGGCATGACGCCGCAGCTGTCGCCCTGGAGCGCCATCGGCGAGGTGTTCCGCTACGTCGTCCGCGGCGAGGGCTACTCGCTGACCGACCTCAAGACGGCCGAGGACTGGGTCCTCGAGCGACAGTTCCGCCAGGCCCCCGGCGTCATCGACGTCGTCAGCTTCGGCGGCGAGACCAAGGAGTACCACGTCGAGGTCGACCCCTTCCGGCTGAAGGGGCACGGGGTGACGCTGACGCAGCTGGTGAACGCGCTGGCCAACGCCAACCAGAACGTGGGCGGCCAGCGCCTGACCATCGGCGAGCAGTCCTACGACGTCCGCGGCATCGGCATCATCAAGTCGCTCAGCGACATCCGCGAGGTCGTGCTGAGCGAGCAGAAGGGGACGCCGGTCCGGGTGCGGGACGTCGCCGAGGTGTCGGTCGGGCACGCGCCCCGGCTGGGCATCGTCGGCAAGGACCTGGAGCCCGACGTCGTGCAGGGGACCGTGCTCATGCGCTACGGCGGCGACTCGATGAAGACGCTGCAGTCGGTGCACGAGCGTCTCGACTACATGAACCATTACCATGTGCTGCCGCCGGGCATGCGCATCGAGCCGTACTACGACCGCGCCACGCTGGTGAAGCTGACGACCCACACCGTCCTCGAGAACCTGGTGATGGGCATGTTCCTGGTGGCGGTGGTGCTCTGGCTGTTCCTGGGCCACGGGCGGGCCGCGCTGATCACGGCGCTCAACATCCCGCTGGCGCTGATGTGCGCCTTCATCGGGATGGTGTTCACCGGCACGCCCGCCAACCTGATCTCGCTGGGCGCGGTCGACTTCGGCATCGTCGTCGATTCGACGGTCATCGTGATGGAGAACGTGTTCCGGCACATGGCCGCGCCCGGCAAGCGCAACTCGATCGAGCGCATCCTGCTGGCGGCGGGCGAGGTCGGACCGCCGATGTTCTCGTCGACGCTGGTCATCGCGGTGGCCTTCATCCCGCTGTTCACGCTGTCCGGGGTGTCGGGCGTGATCTTCTCGCCCATGGCCCACACCTACGCCTTCGCGATCGGCGGCGCCATCGTGCTGTCGCTGACCCTGACGCCGGTGCTGGCCGAGCGCGGCCTGAAGATCGGCACGCTGGGCGACCACGAGCACGACAACTGGCTGATGCGGGCGCTCAAGCGCTTCTACATCCCGCTGTTCAACTTTTCGCTGCGGCACAAGAAGACGGCCGTGGCCATCGGCACGACCGTGGTCCTGGCCAGCCTGATCGCGGGCACCCGGCTGGGGCGCGAGTTCATGCCCAAGCTCGAAGAGGGGAACTTCTGGATCCGCGCCACGCTGCCCACGTCGATCTCGCTGGAGCAGTCGTCGAAGTACGTCGGGCGGATGCGGTCGGTCATCCTGGGCTGCCCCGGCGAGGGGAGCTGCGACCTGGCCAGCCGCAAGCGGCCCGAGATCACCAGCGTCGTGTCGCAGCTGGGCCGCCCCGACGACGGCACCGACGTCTCGGGGTTCTACAACATCGAGCTCTTCGCGCCGCTCAAGCCGTCCAAGGACTGGCGGCGGGGCGTCACCAAGGAGCAGATGACCGAGGACCTCTCGCACGAGCTGGGCGAGGCCTTCCCCGGCGTCATCTTCAACTTCTCCCAGATGATCTCGGACAACGTCGAGGAGGCGATGTCGGGGGTCAAGGGCGAGAACACGGTGAAGGTGTTCGGCCCCGACCTGCGCGTCAACGAGGCCAAGGCCAACGAGATCGTCGACGTGATGGCCAAGATCAAGGGGGTCGAGGACCTGGCGCTGTTCCCGTCGCTGGGGCAGCCGGACGTGCGCATCACCCCCAACCGCGTGATGTGCGGCCGCTACGGTCTGAACGTGGGCGACGTGGCCGCCGTCGTGCAGGCGGCCATCGGCGGCCAGGCCGTCACGCAGGTCTACGAGGGGGAGAAGCACTTCGACCTGACCGTCCGCTGGGCCGCGGCCTATCGCAAGGACCTGAAGGCGATCCGGGACATCCTGGTGGCCACGCCCGACGGGGCGCAGGTGCCGCTGGGGCAGATCGCGCACATCGAGAAGGAAGAGGGCCCGTCGCTCATCTACCGCGAGGACAACCGGCGGTACGCGCCGGTCAAGTTCTCCGTGCGCGGGCGCGACCTGGCGTCGACCATCCACGAGGCGCAGGAGGAGATCGAGGCCAAGGTGAAGCTCCCCTACGACACGCACCTCGAGTGGGCGGGCGAGATCAACCAGCTGAACGAGGCGACCGGACGGCTGGCGCTGATCATCCCGCTGACGCTGCTGGTGATCGCGATGCTGGTCTATTCGTCGGTGAAGAACTGGAAGGACATGCTGATCGTGCTGGCCGGCATCCCGGTCGCCTGCACCGGCGGCATCCTGGCGCTGTTCATCACCCGCACGCACTTCTCGATCTCGGCGGCGATGGGGTTCATCTCGATCTTCGGGGTGTCGATCCAGGACGCGCTGCTGGTGGTCACCTACGCGCAGCGGCTCTGGAACGAGGGGCACGGGCTGGAAGAAGGGGCGCGCGAGGCCGCCGAGCGCTGGCTGCGCCCGGTGCTGATGACCACGTTCGTGGCGATGCTGGGCCTGACGCCGGCCGCGCTCTCCCACGGCATCGGCGCGGACACGCAGAAGCCGCTGGCCATCGTCGTCATCGGCGGCGCGCTGATCCTGGCGTTGCTGCCGCGCCTGCTGCAGCCGCCGTTGCTGGTGCTGGCGCACCAGCGCGAGCGGCGCTGGACCCGCCGGTCCGAGGCCCTGCGCGCGCTGGAGGCCCACCGGCGCGCGACGGAGGGGACCAACCCGACGCTCTCGCTCAAGCTGCCGCAGCCGCCGGAGGGCGGGGGCGACTCGCAAGGCTGAACGCGTTGACGGAGCTGGGCTTTGCCCAGCCCGGGGTCCCCGCGAAGGTCCGCCTTCGCGGGGTGGTTTGGAGTCGTCGCGGGAGGTTCAAGGAACCCTCCCAGGGTTCCTGTCTGATCGAAAAAGCTTCTTGAGCCATCGCTCGGGCATGTAGCACGCGAGCAGCAGCGTGCTCATCAGCAGCGCGAACCAGATCACCGGACCGAACATCAGCCCGATGAGCGCGTGCATCGACAGCGCGGCCACGACGGCGACGGGCCGGGTCCAGCGCAGCGCGAACCAGAGGGGCGCCAGCACCTCGAAGGCCAGCGACAGGTACTGCAGCCCCTGCCACCCCCAGGCCGGCACCGCCCGCCCCAGCGCCCACGACACGATGGTCTGGTAGTTGTCGTGCAGGTGGCTCCAGAGCACGTCGCCGCCCAGCCAGTCGCCGCGCAGCTTGGCGATCCCCGCGCCCGAGTACATCGCCGCCAGGAACACCTGGAAGAAGCGGATCACGCCGCCCGAGACGTGCGTCGGCAGCAGCTCGCCGGGGTGTTTGCGACGCCGCAGCCAGGCATCCACGCTGTAACGCGCCCCGGATGGCGTCAGGCAGAGCGCCAGCGACAGCATCGGCCCCAGCTTGCTGACCGTGAACGCCTCCAGCCGGTCGGCCAGCGCGACGTAGGCCAGCAACGTCGCGAAGACCGCGGCGGCCGCGCGCGTGAACAGCCCCGCCGCCACGCACAGGCCCGACACCACCATGGCGACGCCGATCGCCCAGGCCAGGCCGATCGGCACCGGCGGGATGTAGAGCGGCTGGCGCCAGTCGCCGCCCAGGTCGGGGACCCGGAAGCCGGCGGCGCTGAGCCATTCGTCCGCGTGCGCGATGCGCGAGGACTGAAACGCGAGCAGCACCAGCGGCAGCACGATGCGCGCCAGGGCCAGCCGCTCGATCGGCTGCGGCGCGTCCAGCCAGGCGCGAAGCTTCTCGGTCCAGGTCTGCTGGACGACGGCCTGCCTCATGGCGACTTGCGCTCCGCGCAACGTTGCTCGCGCTCGGCCGACCCCGTGACGTACCAGTACTTGCGCTGCACCTCTTGCGGGTACTCGGACAGCGGCAGCCGCTGGTAGCGCGGCGCGGGCGTCCCGGCCGGCGGAATGGGGATGCGCAAGCTCAGCAGCATCACGCCGCCGATCGGCTGGTCGGGGTGCAGTCGGTTCTGCTCGCGCTCGAGGTACGCGTCCAGCGCCTCGAGCACGCGCCGCTGGCGATAGTGAAAGAACATCGCGCGATAAAAACGGTTCTCCTTGTCGTCGCGCCGGATCGGGAAGAACGGGCGAACGTCCAGCTCCTCGAAGCGGCCGAGATCGCACCGCCACGCTTCGGCCCGCCATTCGATGACGTCGCGCGCCGCGTGGGGAAACAGCTCGGCCTCCTGCACGAAGAAGCGCAGCGGCAGCGGCAAGATCACGTCGGCGAGCTTGAGCCCCGCGCCCTCGAGCCAGACCAGCAGGGCGTAGGCGGCGGCCAGGACCGTGACCAGGGTCCTGGCGCGACGCGAGAGCCACGGCTGCGCCACGACACGCCCATCCGTCGGTCGTGCCCCGGCCTTGCCGGGCTTCGCCGTGCTCGAGCCCGCCGCCATGCGCTGGATCTATCAGCAGTCGGGCCCAGGCTTGAAGGAAAAGCGAGTGGGGTGTGCGGG
>Ga0335083_10004861_pt1 | contig 17045 bp, 15 predicted proteins | sample Lox_Sample_42_FD_206716 | JGI IMG/M metagenome (GOLD analysis project Ga0335083, IMG submission 206716) | Soil microbial communities from Loxahatchee National Wildlife Refuge, Florida, United States - Lox_Sample_4.2 | ecosystem: Environmental > Terrestrial > Soil > Wetlands | place: USA... | reverse complement strand
TTGCAGGCTCGGGTGCAGATAGTCGATCGGTCCGCTGGAGCGGCCATGCTTGCGGTCGATGAAATCATCCACCATCCCGGATTGGAGCGGACCCGGACGGAACAGCGCCACCAGGGCTACGATGTCCTCGAACCGGTCGGGCTGCAGCCGGCGCACGAGGTCCTTCATGCCGCGTGACTCGAGCTGGAAGACGGCGGTGGTGCTGCAGGCCTTGAGCAACGCAAAGGTCTTCGCGTCGTCCATGGGCAGAGCACCGATATCGAGCGGTGGTTCGCCTCTTTTTTCACGGATGCGATTGATGGTCGCCACGGCCCAGTCGATGACGGTCAGCGTGCGCAGTCCGAGGAAGTCGAACTTCACCAGGCCCGCGGCTTCGACATCGTCCTTGTCGAATTGCGTGACGACGTTACCCCCGGAATCGTCGCAGTACAGCGGTGCGAAGTCCGTGAGGATGGATGGTGCGATCACGACACCACCGGCGTGCATTCCCGCGTTGCGCGTCACGCCTTCCAGCGAGCGCGCGAGGTCGATCAGATTGCGGATCTCGTCTTCCGTCTCGTACAGGCGCTTGAGTTCCGGCTCCTTGGTCAGCGCATCATCCAGGGTGATGCCGAGTTCGAACGGGATCAGCTTCGCGATCTTGTCGACGTAGCCGTAACTCATGCCCAGTACACGGCCGACGTCGCGCACCACTGCCTTCGCGGCCATCGTGCCGTACGTGATGATCTGTGACACGCGCTCGCGACCGTACTTGCCGGCGACGTAGTCGATCACGCGGTCGCGTCCGTCCATGCAGAAATCGACGTCGAAGTCGGGCATGGACACGCGCTCGGGATTCAGGAAGCGCTCGAACAGCAGACCGTGCTGGATCGGATCCAGATCGGTGATCCCCAGGCTGTAGGCCACCAGCGAGCCGGCGCCGGAGCCGCGACCCGGTCCCACCGGCACGCCATTCGCGCGCGCCCAGCGGATGAAGTCCGCGACGATGAGGAAATAACCCGCGAACCCCATCTGGCAGATGACATCGAGTTCCAGGCGCAAACGGTCGTGGTAACCCTGCACCCCCTCACCGACAGCCAACGTGGCCAGGCGCTGCTCGAGGCCGCGCGCCGCCTCGTCCTTCACGAACTGCTCGGTGGTGAGATTGGCCGGCACGGGGTATTGCGGCAGTCGCGCCTCCCCCAGTTTCAGGACCAGGCTGCAGCGCTGAGCGATGGCAACCGAGTTGGCCAACGCCTCCGGGACATCGGCAAACAGCGCCGCCATCTCCTCCGGACTGCGCAGGTACTGTTGCTGCGTGTAGCGCCGTGGTCGGCCGGAATCCGCCAGCAGCGTACCGTCGTGTATGCACACCCGCGCCTCGTGCGACTCGAAGTCATCGGGCTTGAGGAAGCGCACGTCGTTGGTGGCCACGACCGGCACGCCGCGCCGGCTGGCGAGCGCCACGCAGGCGGCGATGTAGCTTTCCTCCTCGGGCCGGCCAAGACGTTGCAGCTCGACATAGAAGCGGTCGCCGAACAGGGCCAGCCACTGTTCCAGGGCCCTCTCGGCATCACGCTCGCGGGCGTTGACGAGCCCGCGGCCAATGTCGCCCTCGGTCGCGCCTGAGAGCGCAATCAGCCCGGCGACGCTGTCAGGTTCGAGCCAGGCCCGATCCACGAGTGGCACGCCGCGCTGCTGACCTTCGAGGTAAGTGCGGCTCACGAGGCGCGTGATGTTGCGGTAACCGGTCTGCGACTGGCACAGCAGGGTGAGACGCGAGGGCTGCGCGCGTTCACCCGGTTCACGCAGCAGCAGATCGACACCGATGATGGGTTTGACGCCGCGCGCGAGGGCTGCGCGATAGAACTTCACCATCGAGAACAGGTTGTTCTGATCGCTGACCGCCACTGCCGCCATGCCCGCACCGGCCACGGCGTCCACGAGTTCCGGCACCCGCACGACACTGTCGATCAGCGAGTATTCGGTATGCAGTCGCAGGTGAGTGAATTGGGCCATCGGGTCATCGCGAAGAGAGCACGCGCGCATTATTCACGAACCGCGGCGCCTGTCAGCGTCCGCGCCATGCTGCGCTCAGGAAACCACCGCTCCGTCTTCCACAATCCCTTGGGATTCAAAGCATAGCTTCACGGGGCTAAAGGACTTTCGATGCAGCGGCGACGGCGGCTGCCGGGTCAGTGCACGCAGGTGGGCCGGCGTGCCGTAGCCCTTGTGCGTCGCCAGCTCGAAACCCGGGTAGCACGCATCCAGCCGTTCCATCATGGCGTCTCGGAAGGTCTTGGCGAGGATCGAGGCGGCGCTGATCGCCGCCACCTGCGCATCTCCGCCGATGATCGCCTCGATCGAACACCCCAGCCCCAGGTCCTCGAGCGGCGGTGGCAGGTTGCCATCCACCTGCACGTGGGTCGGTTGCACGCACAATCCCAGCAGCGCTCTGCGCATGGCGAGGAAGGTCGCGCCGAGGATGTTCAACGCATCGATCTCCTCGCAGTCCGACCACGCTACCGACCAGGCGATCGCCCGCTCGCGGATCAGCATGGCCAGTCGCGTGCGCTCCTCGGGAGGCAGTATCTTGGAATCCGCCAGTCCGCGGATGCGTCGCTGCGGATTCAATATCACGGCGGCGGCGACCACCGGTCCCGCGAGCGGACCGCGACCCGCTTCATCCACACCGGCGCAGCGCATCTGGCCCCCGCGCGCGCTCACGCGGGCCGTCGCGCGCAATCGAGAACGGCGGCCGCCGCGAGCTGCGCGCCGCCGCGGCGCAGATTCTCGTGGACCTGGCGGAATTCGCGACTCAACTCCGCCACGTGCGCCTCGTTCTCCGTCTGCGCCAGCAGCGCCGCCCCGAGGGCCGGACCGGTCACCTGCTCCTGGAGGAATTCGGGTACCAGGGCGCGGCCCATGAGCAGATTGGGTTGCGAGAAGTACGGCACCTTGATCATCCCCAGCGTGCGCAGCAGGAAAGCGGTGATCGCGCTGAATCGGTACGCTACCACCATCGGGCGCCCGGTCAGCAGGGTTTCCAGCGTGGCGGTGCCCGAAGCGACGATCGCTGCGTCCGCTGCAGCCAGCACGCGTTGCGACTGGCCGTCGATCAGGGTGATGCGGGGAGTCGGCTGCGATGCAGCGATCTGACGCTCAAAGATCTCACGCACACCGCCGGAGGCCATGGCTGCGATGAACTGGATTCCCGGCCGTTGTGCGCCGATCCATACCGCGGCGGCGGCGAAATCGCCGCCCAGTCGTTCGACCTCGGCGAGGCGGCTACCCGGCAACAAAGCGATGACCCGCGCCTGGCTGGAAATTCCCAGAGCGGCGCGCGCCGCCGCCCGATCCGCCTGCAGCGGGATCTGATCGGCCAGCGGGTGTCCCACGAATTGCGCACGGACGGCGTGGCGCGCGTAGAACTCAGTCTCGAACGGCAGCAGGCAGAGCACCAGATCGCAGGCGCGTGCGATGGTCCGGACCCTGCCCTGCCGCCAGGCCCAGACCTGCGGACTCACGTACTGCACTGTCCGCAGGCCGCGTGCCTTGAGTCGCCGTGCGAGGCCGAGATTGAATTCCGGCGCGTCGATGCCGACGAACACGTCGGGCCGCGCGGCGGCAAAGCGGGTGGTGAGCGCGGATCGCAGTCGCAGAAGCCGGGGCAGATGCTGCAGCACCTCGACCAGGCCCATGACGGCCAGTTCTTCCGAACCGGCCCAGGCCTCGCAGCCGGCCGCGATCATCTTCGGTCCGGCGACTCCAAAACACTGCACGCCGGGATTCAGTTGTCGCAGCGCGCCGATGAGGGCTGCGCCGAGCGTATCGCCCGAGGACTCCCCGGCGACGATGCCGACCCGCAGCGGGCCCGGGTCGGGACTCGGCCCGACCGCCGCGCTCATCGGACGATACTGCGCGTGGAACGGCCGATGAAGTCGACGAAGGCGCGGATCTCGCTGCGGGCTTCGGCCACGGGTCGCAGACGCTCGAGCGCCTCGGCCAGCCGCAGGTCCGAGCGGTAAAGGACGCGGTAGGCATCGCGGATGTTCTTGACCTGCTCCTCGTCGAAGCCGCGGCGCTTGAGCCCTTCCGCATTCACGGCATGCGGTTGAGCGGGATTGCCCGCGACCATGACATAGGGAGGTACGTCGCGCGTCACGATGGCACCCCCGGCGAGGAAAGCGTGGGCGCCAACCTTGGTGAACTGGTGAACGGCCGTGAGCCCGCCCAGGATGACCCAGTCGCCGATCTCGACATGACCGCCGAGCGCGGCGCAGTTCGCGAAGATCGCGTTGTTGCCGATGGTGCAGTCATGGGCGACATGCGCATACGCCATCAGCAGGTTGTCATCGCCGATGCGCGTGACGCCCTTGTCATGCGTGGTGCCGCGATTGACCGTGCAGCTCTCGCGAAACACGTTGCGATCGCCAATCTCCAGCCGGGTGGGCTCGCCCTTGTACTTCTTGTCCTGGGGGGCATCGCCGATGGAGGCGAACTGGAAGAAGCGGTTGTCCGCGCCGATGCGTGTGGGCCCGTTGATGACCACATGGGGTCCGACCACGGTGCGCGGGCCGATTTCCACATCGGGGCCGATGATCGAGAACGGTCCTACGGACACATCGGAAGCGAGGCGCGCCTGTGGTGAGACCAGGGCGTGGGAATCGATCACTTGCCGGTCTCCGGCGCCACCATCATGTCGGCATTGGCCACTTCGGTCTCACCCACCAGCGCGGTGGAGGAGAACCGCCAGATGCCCTTCAGGGCACGTTCCAGCCGGACACTGAGCACCAGCTGGTCGCCCGGCTCGACGGGCTTGCGGAAGCGCGCCTTGTCGATGCCGACGAAATAGAACTTGGTGTCGTGGTTGGGCACTACCCCGGCGCTGACGAACGCGAGAATACCCGCCGTCTGCGCCAGCGCCTCCACGATCATGACTCCGGGCATGACGGGGCGGCCGGGGAAGTGCCCGGGGAAGAACGGCTCGTTGTAGGTCACGTTCTTGAGCGCCTTGATGCTCTCGCCCGGGTGGCATTCCAGCACGCGGTCAACCAGCAGGAAGGGATAGCGGTGCGGCAGCAGCCGCACGATCTCGTTGATGTCCAGTCGAATCGGTTCACTCATCGGGAGGTTCATCCTGTCCGGTGCCCAGCGTGCGCTCCAGTGCGCGCACGCGCTGCCCCAGGGACTCGAGGTTGCGGTAGCGGGCCACCTGGCGACGCCAGATCCTGGATTCTTCGATCGGTATGCCGCTGGAGTATACGCCGGGTGTTGTCAGCGAGCGGCTCACCATCGCGAAGCCGGTGATGGTCACGCCATCGCAGATGGTCAGATGGCCGGCGATGCCCACCGCCCCGCCGATGATGCAGTGACTGCCGATCACCGTGCTTCCCGAGATGCCCGTGCAACCGGCGATCACGGTATGCGCCCCGATCCTGACGTTGTGTCCGACCTGGATCTGGTTGTCGAATTTGACGCCGTCCTCGATCACGGTGTCCTCGATTGCGCCGCGATCGATGGTGGTGTTGGCACCGATCTCCACGTCCGCGCCGATGCGCACGCTGCCGACCTGGGGGACCTTGACCCACTTGCCCTGCTCGGGCGCGAAACCGAACCCGTCGCCGCCTACGACCACGCCGGGTTGGATCACCGTTCGCGCACCGATACGAACCGCGCGGCACAGCGTCACACTCGCCACGATCCGGACATCCTCGGCGACCGAAACGCCGTCTTCGATGACACAACGCGGCCCAACGTACACACGCGGTCCAATGACAGCGCGATCCCCCACGAACACCTGTGGCCCGATGTACGCGGTGGGATCGATCGTGGCGCTTGCGGAGACGACCGCGCTGGGATGTCGACCCGGCGGGGGTTGGTAGGCCGGATGCAGGAGTGAGGTAATCCGCGCGAACGTGGCGCGCGGGTTCTCGCAGATCAGGGCCGCAGTCGGACAGGCCTCGAGCGCCGAGGGTTCCAGCACCACCACGGTCGCGCGGGTCGAGCCCAGCTCGCGCCGGTTTCGGGACTCCGCAAGGAAGGCCACCGAGCCGCGATCGGCGTTGGCAAGCGTCGCCACGTGATCGACCCAGGTCGCGGGATCCCCCCGCAGCTCGCAGCCAAACCGGACAGCGAGCTCCCCCAGCGATACGGCCATGACGTTGACGGCGCCGCGGCGGGTTTCGCGCCCCTCCCGGGCTTACTTGCCGGGAGGCTTGGCCGGCGCCGAGGCGGGCGCTGCCGCCTTCGGCTTCGCAGCCGCGATGGATCCCCCGCTGGCCTGGAGCTGCGCCAGGATCGCCGGGGTGATGTCGATCGTCGGAGTCGCGTACATCACGCCATCGGCGATGATCAGATCGAAGCTCTGCGCCTTCGCGTAGGTGCGGACCTGCTCTATCAGGGTCTTCTGCAGGCGCGACATCTCCTCGTTGCGACGCGCATTGAGGTCGTCCTGCATCTCCGCCTGCTTGCGCTGCAGATCGCGGTAACTGTCGCGCAGGTCTTTCTCGGCGCTGGTGCGCTGATCCTGCGTCATCGTCGCCGCATCCTTCTGCAGCTTGTCTTCCTTGGCCTTGAGACTGGTCTGCTGGTTCTGCAGCTCACGCTGCCGCGGCATGAATTCGTTGCGCAGGGCGTCGTTCGCGGCCTTGGCCTGCGGCGACTCCTCGCCGAGGCGTCCGTAGTCCACCACCCCGATCTTCAGCTCCGCCCAGGCGGGACCTGCGGCCCAGACCCCCAGCAGCGCCATCAACCCCATCATCGTCTTGATACTGATCGCGTCCTTCACGGATACCCACCTCGAGTGAATCTGTCTATTGTGGCCTAAAACGCCTGGCCAATGGAGAACTGGAATACTTCCGTCTCATCGCCCCAGTTATTGGTCAAATTGCTGTGCCGGGGATTCAGCGGCACGCCCAGGCTGAACCGGAACAGGCCCAGCGGCGCCAGCCACTGTACGGACACGCCGGCCGAGCGCTTCAGGTCCTTGAAGGCGAAATTGTAATCCGCCGGGGACACCCCGTCCGGCCCGAAGAACTTCAGGTCCTTGCTGGTCGAGAACACGTTGCCCATGTCGAAGAACAGGCTCACCCGGGCGGTGCTGCGCCACTTGGCCGGCATGGGCAGGATGATCTCGTTGCGGTTGACCACCTTCAGGTTGCCACCGTAGGGGTTGCCGAACTGGTCCTTGGGACCCAGGCGGCTTTCACGGTAGCCGCGGATGTCGTCCGGGCCGCCCGCGAAGTAGTTGCGGTACGGGGGCAGGGCCGTGGTCTTGCCGAGGGGGGAGCCGTAATCCACCGAGAAGCTGAACGAGTAAGCCATCGGGCCATGGATGGGCACGTACTGCAGGAAGCTGTAGTTGCCCACCCAGTACTGGACGTCGCTGCCGGGAATGGTCGAGGACAGCGACACGGTCTGACGCATGCCGCGGTCGGCGAACAGGGTGCGGTTGCGTGTGTCCCAGCCCCAGCCGATCAGGGCTTCGGCGGCCCTGAAGTTCGTGCCGTAGAACACGTACTCGTTGTTGGTCGTGTCGTCGTGCGCGATGCGCTTGTAAGGGTGGCCGTTCTGCTGCACCCACTGCTGCGCCTGCTCCGCGCTGCCCAGCGAATTGGTCAGCAGCTGCGAGTCGTCCAGGGCGCCGCCGACGCGCAGGTACTGGAACTCGGTCAGCGGGTAGTCGTACGTCAGGCCGGCACTCGCGGTCTTCGAGGAGAAGTTCGAGGACGCCGAGACGAACTGCGTGACGTCGCGGTAGGTGATCGACTCCGTGCGCGACACCCCGTCGATGCTCGTGTACGGGTTGGTGTGCTGCAGACTGTAGACCTTGCTGAAGGCGCCGCCGTTGAGTTCCAGCGAGATGCGCTGGCCGGTGCCCAGGAAGTTCGCGTCCGTGTAGCTGCCGTTGAGCTGGAACTTGTAGGTCTCGGAATAGCCGATGCCGCCGCCGAGCTGGGCGCTCGGGCCCTCCTCGATCTTGAAGTTCACGTCCACCAGGTCGGGCGCGCCCGTCACGGGAGTGGTCTCGAACTCGACGGTCTTGATGTAGGGAAGCCGCTGCAGGCGCTGCTTCGAGCGCTCCAGCGCCGTGTTGGACAGCCAGCCGCCCTCGAGCTGGCGCATCTCGCGCCGCAGCACCTCGTCGTTGATGCGATTGGAGCCGGAGTAGCTGATGCTGCGCACATACACGCGGTTGCCCGGATCCACGAAGAACGTCAATGACACTTTGTGCGTGACATTGTCCGTGGTCGGAACCGGATCCACCTTGGCGAACGCGTAGCCGTCGGCGCCGAGGCGGTTCTGGATCAGCTCCTGCGTCGAGGTGATGAGTTTGTGGTTGAAGGTCTGCCCGGGCTCGACCAGCACCAGGCGCTCCAGGTCCGCCTTGGGGACCACGAAGGTACCGGCAAGCTTGACGTCGGAGACCTTGAAGATCTCCCCTTCCTGCAGGTTCACCGTGATGAAGATGTCGTCCTTCTCCGGCGCGATCGCCACCTGCGTGGAGTCGATCTGGAAATTGGCGTAGCCGCGGTCCATGTAGAAGTTGCGCAGCTTCTCCAGGTCACCCTGCAGGGACTCGCGCGAATAGCGGTCATCCTGCTTGTACCAGGACTTCCAGTTGGGCGTCTTCAGCTCGAAGGTCTCCAGGATCGCCTTCTGCTTGAAGCTGTGATTGCCCACCAGGTTGATCTGGCGGATCTTGGCGCGCTTGCCTTCCTTGATCTCGATCTTGATCTTCACGCGGTTGCCGGTCTCCTCCTCCACGTGGGTGTCCACGCGCACCGCGTACTTGCCGCGACTGTAGTACTGGTCCGTCAGGTACTGCGTGACATCCTCCAGAACCGAACGGTCGAAGGTCTTGCCGGTCGCCAGTCCCACGTTGCGCAGCGACTTCTGCAGATCCTCGGTCTTGATGTCCTTGTTGCCCGTGATCTCGAAGCTCTCGATGGAGGGCCGCTCGAGCACAACGACCACGAGCGTGTTGCCGTCGCGGCGCAGCTGCACGTCGCGGAAGAATCCGGTTGCATACAGCGCGCGGATCGCCTCGCGCACGCGCGAGCCGGTCAGGTGATCGCCGATGTTCACCGGCAGGTAGTTGTAGACCGTGCCCTCGGAGACCCTCTGCAGGCCCTCCACACGGATGTCACCGACCGTGAAGTCGGAATCGTTCGCCGCCTGCGCCAGCGCCAGAGCGCAATGCGTAAAGAGGGCAACGGAGGCCAGGACGGCGCGAGCCTTCATGCTTCACTCACCACTAACTTTCTTTCGGCGCTGTCGCGCCGTTGGTTCTATGCGTGTGGCACGCGGCCACACTCTTCGCAATCCGCAAGAGTAATGCGGCCCCCTGGGGCCTTCAGTGAACGTCAACTGAGCTGACGCGCGATGTCGTTGAACAATGCGACGCCCATCAGCAGTATGAGCAACGCAATGCCAACCTGCTGGCCAAACGCCTGGGCCCGCTCCGAGAGCGGGCTGCCTTTCAGCCACTCCACCAGCTGGAACACGATCTGCCCACCGTCGAGGATCGGGATGGGCAGCAGGTTGAGAAAGCCGAGCGACAGCGAGATCAGCACGAGAAAGCCCATGAACGAGGCGACCCCCGCCTCGGCCGAGTCGCCCGCGTATTCGGCGATCGACAGCGGCCCATTGAGGTTCTTCATCGACACCTGGCCGAGCACCATGCGCCAGAACAGACGCGCCTGCAGCGTCGTCATGCTCCACGCCTCCTGCGTGGCACGCCCCAGGGCAGCCAGCGGAGCCAGATCGGTATGCAGCTTCATGCTGTCCGGAAACGCCACCCCGGCCGGCTGCTTCACCCGGATCCGGCCGATGCGCTTGCCGTCGACGTCGTCGGCTGCGACCGCCACCCGCACGGTGCTTTCCGAGCCGCTTCGGCCGTAAGTCACCGCCAAGCTCTCGCCCGGATGCGCGCCCACGCGCGTCTGGATGTCACGGAAGTCGGTCACCGCGTCGCCATTGATGGCCACGATCCGGTCACCGGTCTTCAGGCCTGCACGGGCCGCCGGCCCGTCGGGCACGACCTCACCCAGAACAGGTGGCACCGGCGGCAACCAGAACTGGAACCCCAGACCTTTGAAGAGAGCCGCCGGCTCGGTCAGCCTGACACGCTCCTCGTGGTCCGGAACGTTGAGGTTCGCGGTACGCAGGGCGCCGTCACGACCGCGAACGGCAACCGTGGCCTCGCCGTGCGAGCTGACCGCATCCAGCAGGTCCAGCACCACATCCAGCTGTCCGGTGACCGCCGCTCCGTTGATCGACAGGATTTCATCGCCCGACCGCAGGCCTCCCTGGGCTGCGACCGATGCCTGCACGACGTCCCCGACGACGGGACGGACTTCGTTGACGCCGTTGACCCAGAGCATTCCCCACAGCACGAGAATGGCGAACGCAATGTTGAATCCGGGGCCGGCCAGCAGCACGAGAATGCGCTGCCAGGGCGGGCGGCGGGTGAAGGAGCGTCCGAGCTCGGCTGCAGCCACCGGCCCTTCGCGCTCATCGAGCATCTTGACGTAGCCGCCCAGCGGGATCGCCGCGATGACGTACTCGGTACGGTCGGGGCCCGCGGTGCGGCTGATCAGCGGCTTGCCGAATCCCACCGAGAAACGCAGCACCTTGAAGCCGAGGCGACGGGCGACCCAGTAGTGGCCGAACTCATGGACGGTGACCAGGAGGCTTACGGCGACGATGAACCACAGGGCATGCCAGACCAGACTCATGCGTGAGCGTCTCCAACGGCTCCACTGTATACGGCCCGTCGTGTGGAGAGCTGTTCGCGGGCCAGTTGTCGCGCGGAAGCATCAGCTTCGAGGACGTGCTCGAGTCCGCGGATCTCGCCGCCGGCGCTCCTGCTCATCACCGCTTCAATGACCGCTGCGATCCCGATAAAGTTCAATCGACGCTCCAGGAACGCCTGCACCGCTACCTCGTTGGCCGCATTGAGAACGGCCGGTTGCAGCCCCCCTGCCCGGGCCGCCGCCTGCGCCAGGGCGAGGCAACGGAACTTGTCCGGGTCCGGGGCACGGAAATCCAGCCGCGCCGTGCGGATCAGATCGAGGAATTCTACACCGGAGCTGATGCGCTCGGGCCACGCCAGTGCATGCGCGATGGGCGTGCGCATGTCCGGCGAGCCCAGCTGCGCCAGGACCGAGCCGTCCAGGTACTCCACCATCGAGTGCACGATGCTCTGCGGATGCACCACGATGTCCACCTGGGACGGCGGCAGACCGAACAGGAAACAGGCCTCGATGAGCTCGAGACCCTTGTTCATCAGCGTGGCCGAATCGACCGAGATCTTGCGGCCCATGACCCAGTTCGGATGCGCGCAGGCCGCTTCCGGGGTCACCGTCGCCAGCGCTTCGCGCGGCAGGTCGCGAAACGGACCGCCGGATGCGGTGAGCAGGATGCGGCGCACGCCCGGGGGTGCCTCGCCAGTCCGGGCCGAAGGGGGCATGCACTGGAATATGGCGTTGTGCTCGCTGTCGATGGGGAGCAGTGTCGCGCCGGAAGCGCGCACGGCCGCCATCAGCAGCTGACCGGCCATCACCAGGGATTCCTTGTTGGCCAGCAGAAGGCGCTTGCCCGCACGCGCCGCTGCCAGCGTCGAGGGCAGGCCCGCCGCGCCGACGATAGCGGCCATGACGCTATCGGTCTCGCGCAGCGTCGCAACCTCGATCAGCCCGTCAGCACCTGCGAGCACTCGGGTGGAGGGCGCCTTGCCGGCAAGCGTGTGCTCCAGTTCGCGAGCCGCCGATTCATCGGCCAGCACCGCGTAGGCCGGACGCCAGCGCAACACCTGTTCGGCCAGTTTGGCGGCATTACGGTGAGCGCCGATGGCGACCAGCCGAAAGCGATCGGGATGCCGCCCGACGACATCGAGCGTGCTCTCGCCAATCGAGCCGGTGGATCCGAGCACGGTCACGCCGATCATGCCGCGACTCCCAGGACGGTGAGGCCAAAAAGCAGGACGGGTGCGGCGCCGCTGACGCTGTCGATGCGATCCATGACGCCGCCGTGTCCGGGAAAGAGCGTACCGCTGTCCTTCAGGCCGGCATATCTCTTCAGCAGGCTTTCGGTCAGATCACCCACGATAGAGAAGCCCACGGCTGCCAGGCATAGCGGCAGGAAGCGGCCGAGCGGCACGTCGAACCAGGCACTGCCGAGCACTGCGGTCAGCGCCCCGGCGGCGGCTCCGCCCAGCACACCCTCCCAGGTCTTGCCCGGGGACACCGCGGGCGCGAGACGCAGGCGACCGAAGTAGCGGCCAGCAAAGTAGGCGCCGATATCCGCGGCGAATACCAGGAGCAGCGCGAACAGCATCCAGTGGGCGCCTTGCGGCAGATCGAACCGCAATCGCACCAGTGCCAGCCAGGCGGGCACGAGCGCCAGAAGTCCGGCGAGAGCGGCTGACCACGAGGCCACGCGTTGGGGTGCGCAGACGATCCAGACGAGCGCAGCCAGCCACCAGAACACCGCGACCGTCAGCACCACTCCGCGTCCTTCCGGAGTACCTGTGACACGCCACACGACGAACATCATGACCGCCAGAAACGCAACGTAGGCCGCGCGCGAGACGGACCCGGGCAGACGCAGGAATGCGGACCATTCCCACGCGCCTGCGAGAACCAGAAGCGTCAGAACGATGACCGTGACGGCGGGCGGCAACCACAACACGATGACCAGCAGCGCCACGATGAGCACGGCCGCAGTCACGATGCGTTGGCGAAGAGCGTCGCTCACGACTCGCGTACCTGGGCTCTAGCCGGCTCAGCCAGCTGATCCTGAGTCAACCCGAAGCGCCGCTCGCGGGCCGCGAAGAACTCCAGGGCCGCCTCCAGCTCGGCCAGCCCGAAGTCCGGCCACAGGGTCGGGGTGAAGTACAGCTCCGCGTAAGCGGCATCCCAGAGCAGGAAATTGCTGATGCGCTGTTCGCCGCCCGTGCGGATCATCAGATCGGCATCCGGCAGTCCCGCCAATTCCAGCGCGGCGGCGAAGTGGCTCTCGTCGATCTCCTCGACGCGCATGGATCCACTCGAACACTTTCGCGCAAGCGATTGACATGCCTGAATAATATCCCATCTCCCGCCGTAACTCATGGCGATCTGCAGAGACAGGCCGCGATTGCCGGCGGTGCGCTCCTGGGCCGCGGCGATGCGCGCCTGCAGGCGCACCGACAGCAGCCGCCGTTCGCCGATGAAGCGGACGCGCACGCCGTTGGCGTGCAGCTCATCGATCTCGCGATCGAGCGAGTCCACGAACAGGCTCATCAGGCTGGAGACTTCCTCCGCCGGGCGCTTCCAGTTCTCGCTCGAGAAGGCGAACAATGTCAGAGCCTCGATGCCACGACGCGCGCACTCCCTGATCGCCAGGCGCGCGGGCTTCAGACCTGCGCGATGTCCGGCTGCACGCGCAACACCGTGCGCCGCGGCCCAGCGGCCATTGCCATCCATCGTGATGGCCACGTGCCGAGGCAGCGAACTCAAACCTGCATGACCTCTTTCTCTTTCGCGGCCAGCAGCTGGTCGATGTCCGCGACGTGCTTGTCGGTGAGTTTCTGGACGTCACCCTCGGCGCGCCGCTCATCGTCCTGCGAGACGAGCTTTTCCTTCAGCATCTCCTTGATGTCCGCCATGACGTCGCGACGCACGTTGCGCACCGCCACGCGCGCGCTCTCGGCATCGTGGCGCAGTACCTTGGTGATGTCGCGGCGACGCTCCTCGGTGAGCGGCGGCATCGGAATGCGGATCACGGTTCCCGCGGTCATGGGGTTCAGGCCCAGATCGGACTTGTGAATGGCCTTCTCTATGGCCTGCACCATGGTCTTCTCCCACGGGGAGACCACGAGGGTGCGGCCCTCCTCCACGGCGATGCTGGCCACCTGCTGCAACGGGACTTCGCTGCCGTAGTAGTCCACCTTCAGATGCTCGACCAGGCTCGGGTGGGCGCGCCCGGTGCGCAGCTTCTTCAGTTCCCCCTGGAATGTCTGGACGCATTTGGCCATGCGCTCGCGCGCGTCCTTCTTGAGATCTTCGAGCATGGTGTGCTCCTTCCGCGTCGCGGCTATTCGAATGTGACCAGGGTGCCCACGTCTTCGCCCCTGACTATGCGCGTCAGGTCGCCGGAATTGTTGAGATTGAAGACGCGCAAGGGCAAGCGGTTGTCGCGGCACATGACGATGGCCGTGGCGTCCATGACGTTGAGCTTGTCCGTGAGCACCTTGTCGAAGGTGAGCGAGCCAAAGCGTATCGCCGCGGGATTGCGTACCGGATCATCCGAATACACCCCGTTCACCTTGGTTGCCTTCAGCAGCACATCGGCGTTGATCTCGATGGCGCGCAGCGAAGCCGCGGTGTCCGTCGTGAAGAAGGGATTGCCGGTGCCCGCGGCGAAGATCACGACGCGTCCTTTCTCGAGGTGACGCACGGCCCGGCGCCGGATGTAGTCCTCGCAGACCTCGTTGATCCGGATGGCGGACATCACGCGGGCGTGCATGCCGAGCGCCTCGAGCGCGTCCTGCATGGCCAGCGAGTTCATGACCGTCGCCAGCATGCCCATGTGGTCCGCGGCCACGCGGTCCATTCCGGCGCGCGCCAGACCCGCCCCGCGAAAGATATTGCCGCCGCCGATCACCACGGCGGTCTGCACTCCCATGCGCACGATGTCCTGCAACTCGCCGGCGATGCGCTTGAGCACCGCCGGATCCACGCCGTAGTCGGCTGATCCGAGCAACGCCTCGCCCGAGAGCTTGACCAGAATCCGCGAGAAGTGGGGCCTGGCATTCTCGGTCATGACATCTCCTGTAGCGATCCGCGTGTGTCCGGGTGAAAAAAACCCCGCACGCGGCGGGGCTTTTTCAGCGCAACCCGTCGGTTCAGTGCTTCACCGGGCTGGAACCGGGATCGCCCGAAGGCCCGCCCGATCCCTTGACCTGTGCCATCACCTCGGCGACGAAATCGTCCTGCCGCTTCTCGATGCCGGCTCCCACCTCGAAGCGCTCGAAGGCGATTACGGAGGCCTTGGCGCCCTTGAGCAGCTTCTCGATGGTCACATCGGGATCCTTCACGAAGGGCTGGCCGGCGAGTGTGATCTCGCCCAGGGACTTGCGCAGGCGTCCTTCGACCATTTTGGCGACGATCTCCGGCGGCTTGCCCTCACCCTGTGCCTGCTCGGTCAGGATCTCGCGCTCCTTGGCCACGACGTCGGCCGGCACATCGGCCACCGACAGGTAGCGCGGATTGCTGGCGGCCACGTGCATGGCCAGATCGTGCGCGAGCGTGGCATCCCCACCCTTCACGACGACGATGGCGCCAATTCGCGTGCCATGTACATAGGCGCCGAGGCTATCGGTGGAGTTCAGCACCACGAAGCGGCGCACGCTGATGTTCTCGCCGATCTTCGCGACCAGAGAGCGGCGGCGCTCGTCAATCGTCTCGCCACTGTCCAGGCGAGTTGCAAGCAGTGCCTCGAGGGATGCGGGCCGTGCGGCCAGCGCGCGGGCCGCCACGGCCTGGGCGAAGCCGCGGAAGTCCTGCTCGCGCGCCACGAAATCCGTCTCGCAGTTGATCTCAGCCATGGCAGCGGCACGCCCATCGGCGGCCTTCTCGAGCACGATAACGCCCTCGGCCGCCACGCGGGCCGCCTTCTTGTCGGCCTTGGCGAGTCCCTGCTTGCGCATGAGTTCCGCGGCGGCGTCCAGATCACCCTGGGTCTCCACCAGCGCCTTCTTGCATTCCATCATGCCTGCGCCGGTGCGCTCGCGGAGCTGCTTGACCGCATCTGCTGTAATGTTCATCGGAAATCCTTGGTTACTCGTGCGATCACTCGCGAGCCGGACCCGCGGGACCGCTGCGTCCACCCTTGCCCCGGCGCGCGCCGGTGGCAGGACGACGCTCCGTGCTGCCAGGTGGTGCGTTCTGTCCACCCACAGCGGCGACGACATCGGCTACATCTTCCGAGTCGAAATCTTCGTCCTCGGCTTCCGCCGGCGCCTCGGTCGTGGCACCAGCCGGCGCCTGCACTGGTGGCACACGGCGTCGGGCCGGGGCCTTCTTGCGCACGGCGGCCTGGGGACGCGGCTTGCCCCGCGCAGTTTTCTTGCGCGGATTGCCAGACTCGTCCAGCTCCACGAACTCATCTTCTCCGACAGCGACCGTGGGCACGGATTCCTTGCCCTCGATCACCGCGTCAGCCATGCCGGTGGCATACAGCTGAATGGCCCGCATGGCGTCGTCGTTGCCGGGAATGACATAGTCGATGCCATCCGGCGAGCAGTTCGTATCGACGATGGCGACGACGGGAATTCCCAGTTTCTTCGCTTCATGGATGGCGATCTTCTCGTGGCCGACGTCCACCACGAACATGGCATCCGGCAGGGACTCCATGTTCTTGATGCCGCCGAGGCTCCTCTCGAGCTTCTCCATCTCGCGGCGCAGCTGCGTGGCTTCCTTCTTGCCGCGCTTGTCCAGCGCCCCGGAGCTGGCCAGCTCGCTGATCTCACCCAGCCGCTTGATCGACTGGCGGATGGTCTTGAAGTTGGTGAGCATGCCGCCCAGCCAGCGCTGGTTCACGAAGGGCTGGCCGGCGCGGAGCGCCTCGCGCTGCACGGCCTCGCGTGCCGAGCGCTTGGTGCCCACGAACAGCACCGTGCCGCCGTCGGAAATCACACCTTTGACGAAGGTCGCCGCCTCGGCATACAGAGGCTGGGTCTTCTCGAGGTTGATGATGTGGATCTTGTTTCGCTCACCGAAGATGAAGGGGGCCATCTTCGGGTTCCAGAAGCGGGTCTGATGTCCAAAATGGACTCCCGCCTCCAGCATCTGTCGCATGGACACGCCGGGCATGAAAAGCTCCTGTTTGGGTTGGGCCTCCGCGCATCCCGGGCGGCCACCCTTGACGTGGGACCTTGCGGCCACCATGTCATCGGGCACCCAGCTCGCCTGGTATGCGATGCGCGTGTGGGGTTGCGTTGCCAAAAAAGGCGGCGCTTTATACCATGAACATCCCGTCTGAACAATGCCTTACGCGCTCGCCGCGGAGCCTGTCCC
>Ga0335083_10004859_pt1 | contig 17055 bp, 14 predicted proteins | sample Lox_Sample_42_FD_206716 | JGI IMG/M metagenome (GOLD analysis project Ga0335083, IMG submission 206716) | Soil microbial communities from Loxahatchee National Wildlife Refuge, Florida, United States - Lox_Sample_4.2 | ecosystem: Environmental > Terrestrial > Soil > Wetlands | place: USA... | reverse complement strand
TACGACGCCTACCGGGGGTCGATGTACAGCTTCTTCGAAAGCCAGTTCGGCGTAAGGATGCTCAAGGCGCAAGAACGCATCCGCGCCATTGCGGCCGACCCGGCGACGGCGCGCATCCTCGACACCGAGGCCGGCGCGCCGCTGCTCGCCGTCGACCGCGTGACCCTGACCTATGCCGACCGTCCCGTGGAAGTGCGGCGCGGTCTGTGCGTCACGAAGGCCTATCACTACCTCAACGAGCTCTATTGAGGTCGCGGCAAGTCGCGCTTCTTGCGCGATGTCAATGTTCGTTCTGGCGCATGCAGTAGGCTGCGCATATAATTGTGCGCTGCGCACAAACGCGTGCTTTTGCGTGCCCTGCGCGCGTTCCCGTGCAAGAACGTCCGTTTCCGCAAAGGATCCGCTCCCGATGGCTGCGCTGGACCGACCCGCCCCCAAGCCGCGCCCGGTCTACCTGGATCTGTTCGCCATCCGGCTCCCGTTGCCGGCGTTCGTCTCGATCCTGCACCGCGTATCCGGTGCGCTCCTGTTCCTCGCGGGCATTCCGCTGTTGCTCTGGGTCGTCGGGCACGCGCTGGCGTCGCCCGAGGGCTGGGCGCAGATGCGCGCCGCGCTGAGCAGCCCCGTAGCTAGGCTCGTCCTCGTCGTGCTCGCCTGGTGCTATTTCCATCACTTCATCGCGGGCATCCGCCATCTCGTGATGGACCTGCACATCGGGATGGATCTGAAGTCGGCGCGCCAGTCGTCCGCCGTGACGCTCGTGCTGGCGATCCTCCTGACTCTCGCGGTGGCGGCGAAGCTATGGTGATGCCCAAGCGCGTGGTGGTCGGCGCGCATTACGGCTGGCGCGACTGGCTGGTGCAGCGCGTGAGCGCCGTGGTGATGGCGCTCTACACCCTGCTGATCCTGGGGATGCTCGTCTGGTTCGGCGGCCTCGACTACGCCGCGTGGAAGGCCGCCTTCGGCAGCGGCCTGTTCCGACTCGCCACCTTCGTGTTCATGCTCTCGCTGTTGTGGCACGCATGGGTAGGCGTGCGCAACATCGCGATGGACTACTTGAAGCCGGTCGGGGTGCGCCTCACGTTCCAGGTCGTGGTGATCGCGCTGCTCGTGGCCTACGTGGGCTGGACCATCCAGGTGCTGTGGGGCGGGGTGTGATGGCTACGCTGCCCGTCCGCAAATTCGACGCGATCATCGTCGGCGCAGGCGGCGCCGGCATGCGCTGCTCGCTGCAGCTCGCGGAAGGCGGTCTTTCCGTCGCGGTGCTGTCGAAGGTCTTCCCGACGCGCTCCCACACGGTCGCCGCGCAGGGTGGCATCGGCGCCTCGCTCGGCAACATGTCCGAGGACAACTGGCTCTGGCACATGTACGACACCATCAAGGGGTCGGACTGGCTCGGCGACCAGGACGCGATCGAGTACATGTGCCGCATGGCGCCGCAGGTCGTCTACGAGCTCGAGCATTTCGGCATGCCGTTCGACCGCAACCCCGACGGCACGATCTACCAACGCCCCTTCGGAGGTCACAGCGCGAACTTCGGCGAGAAGCCCGTGCAGCGCGCGTGTGCCGCCGCCGACCGTACCGGGCACGCGATGCTCCATACGCTCTACCAGCGCAATGTGCGCGCCCGAACGCAGTTCTTCGTCGAGTGGATGGCGCTCGACCTCGTGCGCAACGCCGACGGCGACGTGCTGGGGGTGGTCGCCTACGAGATGGAGACGGGCGAGGTCTGGATCCTGCAGGCCAAGGTCACGGTGCTCGCCACCGGCGGCGCCGGCCGCATCTTCGCCGCGTCGACTAACGCCTTCATCAACACGGGCGACGGCCTCGGCATGGCGGCGCGCGCCGGCATTCCACTCGAGGACATGGAGTTCTGGCAATTCCATCCCACGGGGGTGGCGGGCGCGGGCGTGCTGATCACCGAGGGCGTGCGCGGCGAGGGCGGCATCCTCCTCAACGCACACGGCGAGCGCTTCATGGAGCGCTACGCGCCGAACCTCAAGGATCTCGCGTCGCGCGACGTCGTGTCGCGTTCGATGGACCAGGAGATCAAGGAAGGCCGCGGCACGGGCCACGAGAAGGACCACGTCCTGCTCAAGCTCGACCACCTCGGGCCCGAGGTGATCATGAAGCGGCTGCCATCGATCCGCGAGATCGCGCTCAAGTTCGCGAACGTCGACCCGATCAAGGAGCCGATCCCGGTCGTGCCCACCATCCACTACCAGATGGGCGGCGTGCCGTCCAACGTGCACGGGCAGGTGGTCGCCCCTGCGTCGTCGTCACCCCACGGCAACCCGAATGCGGTGGTGCAGGGCCTGTACGCGGTCGGCGAATGCGCGTGCGTCTCGGTGCACGGCGCCAACCGCCTTGGCACCAATTCGCTGCTCGACCTCCTCGTGTTCGGACGCGCCGCGGGCAACCACATCGTCGAGCAGAACTTCCCGGCGCAAGCGCATCGCGAGCTGCCGCGCGACGCGGGCGACCTGTCGCGGGCCCGCCTCGCGCGCCTGGACGGCGCCACCTCGGGCGAGTCGGTGCCGCAGGTGGCGCACGCCATCCGCAAGACCATGCAATCGCATTGCGGCGTGTTCCGCAATCAGGAGCTCCTTGCCGAAGGCGTGCGCCAGATCATGGAGCTCGAGGCCCGCGTGGCGCGCTCGGCGATCGTCGACAAGAGCAAGGTGTTCAACACGGCACGCGTGGAAGCGCTCGAGCTCGACAACCTGATCGAGACCGCGAAGGCCACGATCGTCTCGGCCGAGGCGCGGCGCGAGTCTCGGGGCGCTCAGGCGCGCAGCGACTATCCGAACCGCGACGATGCCAACTGGCTCAAGCACACGCTGTGGTACCGCGACGGCAACCGCCTCGAGTACAAGCCGGTCAACCTGAAGCCGCTTTCCGTCGAGGCATTTCCGCCCAAGGCAAGGACGTACTGATGGCCGCTGCCCGCACCATGAAGTTCCGTGTCTACCGTTACGATCCGGAGAAGGACGCGAAGCCGCGCATCCAGGACTACGACGTCGTGCTCGAGCCGACCGACCGGATGCTGCTCGACGGGCTCATGCGACTGAAGGCGCAGGACGATTCGCTGTCCTTCCGCAGGAGCTGCCGCGAGGGCGTGTGCGGCTCGGACGCGATGAACATCAACGGCAAGAACGGACTCGCCTGCATCACCAATCTGAACGACGTGAAGGAGCCGGTCGAGCTGCGGCCGCTGCCGGGTCTGCCCGTGATCCGCGACCTGATCGTGGACATGAGCCAGTTCTTCAAGCAGTACCACTCGATCAAGCCGTACCTCGTCAACGACACGCCGCCTCCGGAGAAGGAGCGGCTGCAGTCGCCGGAGGACCGCGAGGAGCTCGATGGCCTGTACGAGTGCATCCTCTGCGCGTGCTGCTCGACGTCCTGCCCGTCGTTCTGGTGGAATCCCGACAAGTTCGTCGGCCCCGCGGGCCTGCTCGCGGCCTACCGTTTCATCGCGGACAGCCGCGACCAGGACACGGAAGGGCGCATCGACAACCTCGAGGATCCCTACCGCCTTTTCCGGTGCCACACGATCATGAATTGCGTCGACGTGTGCCCGAAGAGCCTCAACCCCTCGCTTGCGATCGGCAAGATCAAGGAAATCATGGTGAAGCGCGCGGTCTAGCCCTCGACGAGTCCTTTCGACATGACGCCGGAGCGTTGGAACCGCATTGTCTGGCGCTGCCGCCGCGGCATGCTCGAGAACGACCTCGTTCTGTCGCGCTTCCTGGCCGCCCGCGGACCGCAGCTGACCGAAGACGAAATCGCGATGCTCGACCGCCTTCTCGATCTGCCCGACAACGAGCTGTGGGACCTCATTGCCGGGCGAAAGGACCCGCAGGACACGTCCATCGCGCCGCTGCTGGAGCAGCTTCGCGCCGCCTGACACCGCTTCGTCACGTACACACCCCAGAGGCACCGCCATGACCGACAAGACCGCCACCATCAACTTTTCCGACGGCTCTCCTTCCATCAGCTTCCCGATCCTGAGCGGCACCGTGGGCCCGGATGTGATCGACATCAGGACGCTGTACGGCAAGACCGGCAAGTTCACCTACGACCCGGGGTTTCTCTCGACCGCGTCGTGCAGCTCGTCGATAACCTACATCGACGGCGACAAGGGCGAGCTCATGTACCGCGGCTATCCGATCGACGAGCTCGCCACGCGCTGCGATTTCATGGAGACGTGCTATCTGCTGCTCTACGGCGACCTGCCCACGATGGCGCAGAAGGACAAGTTCGTGCATCTCGTCACGCACCACACGATGGTGAACGAGCAGATGCACTTCTTCATGCGCGGGTTCCGCCGCGACGCGCATCCGATGGCGGTGCTGACCGGCCTGGTCGGCGCGCTGTCCGCGTTCTACCCGGACTCGATCAACCTGCACGACGCGAAGCAGCGCGACATCTCGGCCATCCGCCTCATCGCGAAGATGCCTACGCTGGTTTCGCTGGCGTACAAGTATTCCGTGGGCCAGCCGGTCATCTACCCCCACAACGACTTGACGTACGCCGCGAACTTCATGCGCATGATGTTCGCCACCCCGTGCGAGCATTACAAGGTCAACGAGGTCCTGGTGCGCGCGCTCGACCGCATCTTCATCCTGCACGCCGACCACGAGCAGAATGCGTCCACCTCGACGGTGCGGATGTGCGCGTCGTCGGGCACCAATCCCTTCGCGGCGATCGCCGCCGGCGTGGCGTGCCTGTGGGGCCCGGCGCACGGCGGCGCCAACGAGGCCGCCCTCAACATGCTCTACGACATCCAGGCGCAAGGCGGGTTGGCAAAAGTCGGCGAGTTCATCACCAAGGTGAAGGACAAGAGCAGCAACGTGAAGCTCATGGGCTTCGGCCATCGCGTGTACAAGAACTACGACCCGCGCGCCAAGCTCATGCGCGAGACCTGCTACGAAGTGCTGGGCGAGCTGGGCCTGGGCGACGATCCGCTGTTCAAGCTCGCCATGTCGCTCGAGAAGATCGCGCTCGAGGACGACTACTTCGTCACGCGCAAGCTCTATCCGAACGTCGACTTCTACTCGGGCATCGTGCAGAAGGCCATCGGCATCCCGGTGCCGCTGTTCACGGCGATCTTCGCGCTGGCGCGCACCGTCGGCTGGATCGCGCAATTGAACGAGATGGTGTCCGACCCCGAGTACAAGATCGGGCGGCCGCGCCAGCTTTACACGGGCGCCACGCGGCGGACCGTGGTGCCGCTCGCGCAGAGGACCTGAAAGCCAGGCAGTCGCGGGCCGGGCGCCTTGCGCCTTGCCCGCCTTCCCGGTCCGGCTTACCGGCCGGACCCACGAGAGAGGTTAGGCGATGGGCATGATGCAGGAACTGCAGGGCACGAGCACCCTGTTCGGCAGCAACGCGCCGTTCATCGAGGACTTGTACGAGCGCTACCTCGCCGACCCGGCGAGTGTGGACAAGGAATGGCGCGCGTACTTCGACGAGCTGCGCGGGGGGGCGGCCGACGTGCCCCACGCGCCGGTGGTCGAGTCGTTCCGCGAGCTTGCGCGCAACCGCCGCGTCGCGGGCGCGATGGTCGACGCGACGACCATGCACAAGCAGGTCCTCGTGCTGCGCCTCATCAGCAAGTACCGCACGCTCGGCATGCTCGCGGCGGACCTCGATCCGCTCGGCATGGGGGCGCGCTCGCGCAACGATTACGTCGCGGACCTCGACGTCGCGACCTACGGGTTCGCCGAGACCGACCTCGACACCGAGTTCGACGTCGGCTCGTACAAGGCGGGGCCGCAGCGTATGCGGCTGCGCGACATCATCACGGCGCTGCAGGAGACGTACACGCGCACGCTCGGCGCCGAGTACATGTACATCACGGACACGGCGACCAAGCGATTCTTCCAGGAACGCCTGGAGCCCATCCGCTCGCGGCCCACGTATCCGCCCGAGCAGCGCAGGCACATCCTCGAACGCCTCACCGCCGCCGAGACGCTCGAGCGCTACCTGCACACCAAGTACGTCGGCCAGAAGCGCTTCTCGGGCGAGGGCGGCGACACGATGATCCCGATGCTCGACCTCCTGATCGAGAGGGCGGGCGCCGCCGGCGTGGGCGAGATCGTCCTCGGCATGGCGCACCGCGGCCGGCTCAACGTCCTGGTCAACATCCTGGGCAAGATGCCGGCGAATCTCTTCTCCGAGTTCGAGGGCAAGGCGGCGCAGGAGCTGCCGGCGGGCGACGTGAAGTACCACCAGGGCTTCTCCTCGGATGTGTCCACACCGGGCGGCCCCGTCCACCTCACGCTGGCGTTCAACCCCTCGCACCTCGAGATCGTCAACCCCGTGGTGGAAGGTTCGGTGCGGGCGCGCCAGCACCGCCGCGGCGACACCCGCGGCGACCAGGTGCTGCCGATCCTGATCCACGGCGATGCCGCGATCGCCGGCCAGGGCGTGAACCAGGAATGCCTGAACATGGCGCAGACCCGCGGCTACTACACGGGCGGCACCATCCACATCGTCGTCAACAACCAGATCGGCTTCACGACGTCCGACCTGCGCGACCTGCGCGGCACGACGTTCTGCACCGACATCGCGAAGATGGTCGAGGCGCCGATCCTGCACGTCAACGGCGACGACCCGGAAGTGGCGCTGCTCGCCTGCGAGATCGCGCTCGAGTACCGGCAGCGCTTCCACAAGGACGTCTTCATCGACCTCGTGTGCTTCCGCCGCCTCGGCCACAACGAAGCCGACGAGCCGGCGGTGACGCAGCCGATCATGTACAGGCGCATCGCGCAGCACCCCGGCACGCGCAAGCTGTACGCCGATCGCCTCACGGCGGCGGGCTTGATGGCCGCCGAGGAAGCCGACGCGCTGGTTTCCGCTTATCGCGCGGCGATGGACCGCGGCCAGCACACCAACAGGACGGTTTTGTCCAACTACAAGCCGCCGTTCACCATCGACTGGTCGCCTTACGTCGGCCGGCACTGGGCCGACGTGGTCGAGACCAAGGTGCCTGCCGAGAAGCTTCGCGCGCTCTCCGAGCGTCTCGCCGCCGTCCCGCCGGGCTTCAAGCTGCATCCGCGCGCGGAGAAAGTGGTCGCCGACCGCCGCGCCATGGGCGAGGGCAAGCTTCCGCTCGACTGGGGCATGGGCGAGACGCTCGCGTACGCGACGCTGCTCGACGACGGCTACGGCGTGCGCCTGTCCGGCGAGGACATGGGTCGCGGCACGTTCTCGCATCGGCACGCCGTGCTGCACGACCAGAATCGCGAGCGCTGGGATACGGGCGCGTACGTGCCGCTGCAGCACGTCAAGGACAAGCAAGCCTCGTTCGAGGTCATCGACTCCGTGCTCACGGAGCAGGCGGTGCTCGGCTTCGAGTACGGCTACTCGACCTCGGACCCGACGCGTCTCGTGGTATGGGAGGCGCAGTTCGGCGACTTCGTCAACGGCGCGCAGGTCGTGATCGACCAGTTCATCAGCGCCGGCGAGGTGAAATGGGGTCGCATCTGCGGCCTCGTGATGCTGCTGCCGCACGGCTACGAGGGCCAGGGTCCGGAACACTCGTCGGCCCGCCCGGAACGCTTCCTGCAGCTTTGCGCCCAGCACAACATGCAGGTCTGCGTGCCGACCACACCGGGGCAGGTCTTCCACATGCTGCGCCGGCAGATGCTGCGCAAATACAGGAAGCCGCTGATCGTGATGAGTCCGAAGAGCCTCCTGCGGCACAAGGAGGCGGTGTCATCGCTCGACGAGCTCGCGAACGGCGAGTTCCGATCGGTCATCGGCGAAGTCGAGAAGCTGTCGCCCAAGAAGGTGACGCGCGTGCTCGCGTGCTCGGGCAAGATCTACTACGAGCTCCTCGCCTACCGGCGCGAGAACAAGATCGACAACATCGCGATCATCCGCCTCGAGCAGCAGTACCCGTTCCCGCATGCCGAGTTCACGCAGGCCGTTTCGCAGTTCCCGGGCGCGAAGGAGGTCGTGTGGGTGCAGGAGGAGCCGCAGAACCAGGGCGCGTGGTATCGCCTGCGGGCCTACTTCCGCTCCGACACGCCAGGTTCCATGGTCCTCGCGTACGCCGGTCGCGCGATCTCGGCGTCGCCCGCCGTCGGCTACGCAGCGAAGCACCTCGCCGAGCAGAAGCAGCTCGTCGAGGACGCCTTCGCGCCGGAGCTCAAGTCCGGCGAGATGGTCGTAGCACACTAAAGGTCCGCTCATGCGCATCGAAGTCAAGGTCCCGCAGCTTCCGGAGTCGGTCACCGAGGCGACGCTCGTCAACTGGCACAAGAAGCCGGGCGAGGCGGTCGCGCGCGACGAGAACCTGATCGACGTCGAGACCGACAAGGTCGTCCTCGAGCTGCCCGCCCCCGGCGACGGCGTCCTCGTCGAGCTCGTCAAGCCCGACGGTGCCACGGTCACCTCCAACGAAGTGATTGCCGTGATCGACACCGAAGCCAAGGGTGCCGCCGCGGCGGCGGCCGCGCCGAAGGCGACGGAGCCCAAGCCGGCGGCGGCACTCGCGGTCGCATCGCCCGCTAACGTCACCGCGCTGCCCGCCGCGCGAAAGATCATGGCCGAGCAGGGTGTCGATGCCGCCGGCGTCGACGGCTCCGGCCGCGGTGGGCGCATCACCAAGGGCGACGTCATCACCGCCGCAGCGGCAAAGCCCGCGGCGGCGCCGGCGGCGGTCGCCGCGCCGGCGGTGGCGAGGGCGCCGAGCGTTCCGCTGCCCGTTACGCAGGGCTCGCGGCCGGAGCAGCGGGTGCCGATGTCGCGCCTGCGCGCGCGCGTGGCCGAGCGCCTCGTGCAGTCGCAGTCGACGGCGGCGATACTGACCACGTTCAACGAAGTGAACATGCAGCCGGTCATCGACCTGCGCAACCGCTACAAGGACCGCTTCGAGAAGGAGCACGGCGTGAAGCTCGGCTTCATGAGCTTCTTCGTCAAGGCGGCCGTGCACGCGCTCAAGAAGTTCCCGCTGGTCAACGCGTCGATCGACGGCAACGACATCGTCTACCACGGTTACTACGACATCGGCATTGCCGTGGGCAGCCCGCGTGGCCTCGTCGTCCCCATCCTGCGCGACGCCGACCAGATGTCCATCGCCGACATCGAGAAGCAGATCGCGGACTTCGGCAAGCGCGCCCAGGACGGCAAGCTGTCCGTCGAGGAGCTCACCGGCGGCACCTACACCATCAGCAACGGCGGCGTGTTCGGATCGATGCTCTCGACGCCCATCATCAATCCGCCGCAGTCGGCGATCCTCGGCGTGCACGCGACCAAGGACCGTGCCGTCGTCGAGGACGGGCAGGTCGTGGTGCGGCCGATGAACTACCTCGCGCAGTCGTACGACCACCGCATCATCGACGGCCGCGAGGCGGTGCTCTCGCTCGTGGCGATCAAGGAAGCGCTGGAGGACCCGGCGCGCCTCCTCCTGGACCTGTAGGCACATGGCCGATCGTTTCGACGTCGTCGTCGTCGGCGCCGGCCCCGGCGGCTACGAGGCCGCCATCCGCGCCGCGCAGCTTGGCTTTGCGACGGCGTGCATCGACGACTGGCCGTCTCGCCCCGACGGCAAGCCGGCCCCCGGCGGCACGTGCACCAACGTCGGCTGCATCCCGTCGAAGGCGCTGCTGCAGTCCTCGGAGAACTACGAGGAGGTCGGCCACGCCTTCGCCGAACACGGCATCGTGGTCTCCGGCGTCACCATGGACGTCGCGAAGATGATGGCGCGCAAGGACCGTGTCGTCGCGCAGAACAACGACGGCATCCTCTACCTCTTCAAGAAGAACAAGATCGCCTTCTTCCAAGGCACGGGATCGTTCGCGGGGAAAGAGGGCGAGGACTGGAAGATCGCGGTGGCGGGCGCGTCGCCTACGCACCTCGTCGCGCGCAACGTGATCGTCGCGACCGGCAGCAAGCCGCGGGCGCTTCCCGGCGTGGCCTTCGACAACGTGCGCATCCTCGACAACGACGGCGCGCTGTCGATCGCTGCTGCGCCCAGGCGGCTCGGTGTGGTGGGGGCGGGCGTCATCGGCCTCGAGATGGGCAGCGTGTGGCGCCGTCTCGGTGCGCAAGTGACGATGCTCGAGGCGCTGCCCTCGCTGCTGCCGACGGTCGACTCGACGATCGCGAAGGAGGCGCAGAAGCTCTTCACGAAGCAGGGCCTCGCGATCCACACCGGCGTCAAGATCACCGACGTCAAGGCCGGCGCGAGCGACGTCACCGTGGCCTATGCCGACGCCGAGGGCAAGGCGCAGACGGCGACCTTCGACCACCTCATCGTCTCGGTCGGCCGCGTGCCGTTCACCGGGGGCCTCGGCGCGGAGGCTGCCGGGCTCGCGCTCGACGACCGCGGCTTCGTCATGGTGGACGACGACTGCCGCACGAACCTGCCCAATGTGTGGGCGATCGGCGACGTGGTGCGCGGCCCGATGCTCGCGCACAAGGCGGAGGAGGAGGGCGTGGCGGTGGCCGAGCGCCTCGCGGGACAGAAGCCGCACGTCGACTTCAACACGGTGCCCTGGGTCATCTACACCTCGCCCGAGATCGCCTGGGTCGGCGAGACCGAGCAGCAGTTGAAGGCGCGCGGGGCCGACTTCCGCGCCGGCCAGTTTCCGTTCACGGCCAACGGCCGGGCGCGGGCGCTCGGGGACACGCGGGGCCTCGTCAAGATGCTCGCGGACCGCAAGACCGACCGGATTCTGGGCGTACACATGATCGGGCCGATGGTCTCGGAGCTCATCTCCGAGGGTGTGGTGGCGATGGAGTTCGGCGCGGCGAGCGAGGACCTCGCCCGCATCTGCCATGCCCACCCGACGCTGTCCGAGGCTGTCAAGGAAGCCGCGCTGGCGGTGGACGGCCGGACGCTGAATCTCTAGGATAGGCGCAACGACCCGCGCGGCCACGGCCCCGCGGGCGCGACTTGTCCGACATTCGAGGAGGCGGTGGGCGTGGAAATATCCGGCGAAGCGAAGGAGGCCGCCGCGACCTCGGGAGCCCTGCGTTGACCGGGGCGCTCGCCCCCGGCCAGATCGCGCGCCGCGACGGCGCGCTCATCGATTACCTCGACCCGCTCCTCGCCAAGCGCAAGTCCACCCTCGACCACGCGCAGTCGGCGGCGCTCGACCGCCTGCAGGCGCTGCGCGACGAGCTCGCCGCGTTCAAGGCCGCGCGCCAGTCCACGTTGAAGCGCCTGCTGTCGCCGCCGGACGTGCCGCGCGGGCTGTACCTGTGGGGGGGCGTGGGCCGCGGCAAGAGCTTCCTCATGGACAGCTTCTACGCCGTCGTGCCGCTGCGCAGGAAGACGCGCGTGCATTTCCACGCTTTCATGCGCGACGTGCACGAGGAGTTGAAGACCCTCAAGAGCGAGGTCGATCCCCTGGCCACCGTGGCGCAGCGCATCGCGCGCCGCTACCGCCTCGTGTGCTTCGACGAGTTCCACGTTTCCGACATCGCTGACGCCATGATCCTGGGGCGCCTCCTCACCGCGCTCTTCACGGCGGGCGTCGTGTTCGTGATGACGTCCAACTACCCGCCCGACGAGCTGTATCCCGGCGGCCTCAAGCGCGAGAACTTCATTCCCACGATCAAGCTCCTGCGCGAGTGGCTCGACGTCGTCGAGGTCGACGGCGGCGTGGACTACCGCCTGCGCGCGCTCGAGCGCGTCTCCGCGTTCCACGTCCCCGCGGGCGCGGCTGCCGACGCCGCGATGGAGCGCGCGTTCGAGGCCATGCGCACGGGCCCCGACGAGTCGCCGCACCTCACCATCGAGGGCCGCGCGCTTCACGCGCGCAGGCGTGCCGGGAGCGCCGTGTGGTTCGACTTCGCCGCGCTGTGCGACGGCCCGCGCTCGCAGCGCGACTACCTCGAGCTCGCGCAGCGGTTCGCGGTGCTCTTCCTGTCCGGCATCCCGGTGATGAAGGCGGAGCAGGCCGACCTCGCGCGCCGCTTCACGTGGCTGGTCGACATCCTGTACGACCACCGCGTGAAGCTCGTCGCCTCCGCCGAGGCGCCCGCCGAAGCGCTCTACGTCGCGGGACGCAACGTCTTCGAGTTCCCGCGCACGGTGAGCCGCCTCACCGAGATGCGCACGCACGACTACATGGCGCTGCCGCACGCCACCGCGGGCGCGCCGGCGCCCGATCAAGTACCCGCCTAGCCAGCAAGAAGGAGGATCGCATGACCACATTCAAGGCCTATCGCACCTTCGAGGACAACGGCGTGGTGTCGAGCCACTTCGTCAACACCTCGATCGACGAGCTCGACCATGGCGACGTGGTGGTCCGCACGAAGTACTCGACGATCAACTACAAGGACGCGCTCTCGCACAACGGCACCGGCAAGATCATGCGCAAGTTCCCGACCATCGCCGGCATCGACATGGCCGGCACGGTCGAGGCGTCGGGCGACACGCGCTTCAAGAAGGGCGACAAGGTGATCGTGCACGGCTACGACATGGGCGTGGGCCACGACGGCGGCTACGCCGAGCGCGTGCGCGTTCCGGCGGACTGGGTCGTGCGCCGCCCGGAGAGCATGACCGCGTTCGACGCCATGACGCTCGGCACGGCCGGCTACACGGCAGCACTCGCGATCGAGCTCATGCAGCACAACGGGCTCATGCCCGACAACGGCCCCGTTGCCGTGACGGGTGCGACGGGAGGCGTGGGTTCGGTGGCGACCGAGATCCTCGCCAAGCTCGGCTACCACGTGGTCGCGATCACGGGCAAGGGCGAAGAGGCGAACTATCTGAAGAGCATCGGCGCCAAGGAGGTCGTGCTGCGGCAGTCGCTCGATCTCGCCAAGATCCGCCCGCTCGACCGCGCCACCTTCGCCGGCGCGATCGACAACCTCGGGGGCGACATCCTGTCGTGGCTGCTCTCCACGCAGAAGATCGGCGGCACGGTGGGCTCGGTCGGCCTTGCCGCGGGCTACAAGCTTTCCACGACCGTGATGCCCTTCATCCTGCGCGGGGTGCATCTGCTCGGCGTGGACAGCGCCAACACGCCGATGTCGTTGCGGCAGAAGATCTGGAACAAGCTCGCCGTCGAATGGCGGCCGGACCGCGTGCACGACATGGTCCGCACCATCGATTTCGACGAGCTCCCGACCCACTTCGACCCGTATCTGAAGGGCCTCGTGCGCGGCCGCACGGTGGTGCGCATCGCGCCCGACTCGCACGGCGGCTGACGACGTTGACATTGCGCAACCCCGGCCGGCGCCCGCTGCACTAGCATCGGGCGGTCGAACACAGCGAAGGGGCTACGATGGGCGGATACCGGGACTTCCACGCGCGGTCGATCGCGGATCGTGACGCGTTCTGGCGCGAGCGCGCGGCACTCGTCGACTGGCACACGCCTTTCACGCAGGTCCTCGACTACTCGCGGCCGCCGTTCGCGCGCTGGTACGTCGGCGGGCGCACGAACCTGTGCCACAACGCGGTGGACCGCCACGTCGCGGCGCGCGGCGACCAGGCGGCGCTGGTCTACATCTCCACGGAGACCGGGCAGCAGACGGGCTACACGTACCGCCAGCTGCACGCGGAGGTCAATCGCTGCGCGCGAGTCCTCAAGGAGCTCGGCGTCGGCCGGGGCGACCGCGTGCTGATCTACATGCCGATGATCGCGGAAGCGGTATTCGCGATGCTCGCCTGCGCGCGCATCGGCGCCATCCACTCCGTCGTGTTCGGCGGATTCGCCGCGGCGAGCCTCGCCACGCGCATCGACGACGCAAAGCCCGAGGTCATGATCACGGCCGACGCCGGCATGCGCGGCGGCAAGGCCGTGCCGTACAAGCATCTCGTGGACGAGGCGTGCCGCCTCGCCAAGTTCGCGCCGAAGCACGTGTTGATCGTCGACCGCGGCCTCGATCCCGGCATGCCGCGCACCGCGGGACGCGACCTCGACTACGCCGAGCTTGCGCGCAAGCATCCGAACGCGAGCGTGCCGTGCGAATGGCTCGAGTCGAGCGAGCCCTCGTACATCCTCTACACCTCCGGCACCACCGGCAAGCCGAAGGGCGTGCAGCGCGACACCGGCGGCTACGCGGTCGCGCTCACGGCGTCGATGCGCGACATTTTCTGCGTGGCGCCCGGCGAGACGATGTTCACGACGAGCGACATCGGCTGGGTCGTGGGGCATTCCTACATCATTTACGGGCCGCTCCTGAACGGCTCGACCACGATCATGTACGAGGGGCTGCCGATCCGCCCCGATCCGTCGATCTGGTGGAAGATCGTCGCCGAGCACGGCGCCAAGACGATGTTCAGCTCGCCCACCGCCATTCGCGTGCTGAAGAAGCAGGACCCGGCGTACATGAGGCAGCACGACATCCGATCGCTCAAGTACCTGTTCCTCGCCGGGGAGCCGCTCGACGAGCCGACCGCGCGTTGGGTCTCCGACGCGCTGGGCGGCACTGCGATCGTCGACAACTATTGGCAGACCGAGTCGGGGTGGCCGATCCTGTCGGCGCAGCTCGGGGTCGAGGAGACGCCGCGCAAGTTCGGCAGCCCGTCGTTCCCCGCGGCGGGCTACGACGTCCGCCTCGTGAGCGAGGTCACGGGCGGCGAGGCGGGGGTCGGCGAGAAGGGCGTGCTTGCGATCGCGCCGCCGCTCCCGCCGGGATGCATGTCGACCGTGTGGGGCGACGACGACCGCTTCGTGAGCACGTATTTCAAGACGTTCCCAGGGAAGCTTCTCTACTCCACGTTCGACTGGGCCATGCGCGACGCCGACGGCTACTACTTCGTGCTGGGCCGCACCGACGACGTGATCAACGTGGCGGGGCACCGCCTCGGGACCCGCGAGATCGAGGAAGCCGTGCAGGCGCATGCCGGCATCGCGGAGGTCGCGGTGGTCGGGGTGGCGGACGCGCTCAAGGGCCAGATCCCGGTCGCGTTCGCCGTCGTGAAGGATCCCGCGCGGGTGGCGACACCCGAAGCCGCCGCGGGGATGCGCAAGGAAGTGATGGACACCGTCGACCGCGAGCTCGGGGCGATCGCCCGGCCGGGTGCCGTGCACTTCGTCACGCTCCTGCCGAAGACGCGCTCGGGGAAGCTCCTTCGCCGCTCGATCCAGGCTCTCGCCGAGGGACGCGACCCGGGCGACCTCACGACCATCGAGGACCCGGGGGCGCTCGAGCAGATCAAGGCCGCACTTGCCGCGCGTTAGCAAAGGGTTAAATCGACCAAGGGTGCACGCGCCTCGCGGGTGCATCTCCACCAGAAGTTTTCCGCGATAATGCGGGGTCATGCCGACCCCGCATGCGCCTTTCACCGAGTTCCTTCGCGGCGGCATCGTCGAGAGCGTGCACGCGGGCTCGGTCGCGGTCGTCGATCGCGACGGGCGACTGCTTTACGGGGCGGGGTCGCCGGAGTTCGTGACCTTCACGCGAAGCTCGCTCAAGCCGCTGCAGGCGCTGCCCTTCGTCGCCGCGGGCGGGCTCGACCGCTTCAGGTTCACCCAGGCCGAGACCGCGCTGCTCTGCGCGAGCCACTCCGGGGAGCCGAGGCACGTCGAGGCGGCGGCGTCGATGCTCTCCAAGGCGGGCAACGACGCGGGCGACCTGCAATGCGGCACGCATCCGCCGATGTGGTACGAAACGCACGGCGAGATCCCGCCGCAACCGCCGTACTCGCCGCTTGCGCACAACTGCTCCGGCAAGCACAGCGGGATGCTCGCCCACTGCGTGGCCTGCGCCTATGGCCGCCACGACTACCTCGAGCTCGAGCACCCGCTGCAGCGCGAGATCCGCGCGGCGGTCGCTCACATGACCGGCACGCACGAGCCTGACCTGATTCCCGGCATCGATGGCTGCTCCGCCCCCAATTACGCGCTGCCGCTCGCCCGGCTCGCGTTCGCGTTCGCCCGTCTCGCGGCGCCGGGGGCCGATCCCGTCTACGGCGAGGCGCCGCGCCGGCTCGCCGATGCCATGACCGCCTGTCCGGAAATGGTGTCGGGCGAAGGGCGCATCGACCTCGCGCTTACGTGCGCGGGCCGGGGCGACTGGGTCTGCAAGGTCGGGGCCGAAGGCGTCCAAGCGATCGGCGTGCGCAGCCGAGGCATCGGGATCGCGCTCAAGGTGGCCGACGGCAGCCGGCGCGGGCTGCACCCCGCCACGGTGGCTACGCTCGACCAGCTGGGGCTCCTCGACGCCGACGCGCGCAGGGCGCTGGCGCCCTGGGCGGTCCCCGCGTTGCGCAACTTCCGGGGACTGCCGACGGGGGAAGGGCGGGCGGTCCTTGTCCTGGACAAAATCAACCGACCCCTCGGCGGCGTCAGGGACGGCACCGGACAATGAACTTAACCCTCTCGCAACAGTCTGTTACGCAAGCGCGCGCCCCGGCAAGAATCCCGTGGCCAGGCCGGGCCGGACCTTCGAGGCGGCCGGCCGCCGCACCTGCCGTTCGGCAGGACAACAACGAATGATTCAGGGACTTCCCGCGGATGGGTGATCGCGAAGTCGATCAGCAGCTCGTCGAGCGTGCGCAGCGGGGCGACAAGCACGCTTTCGAGCTCCTGGTCATGAAGTACCAGCGGAAGCTGGGTCGGCTGTTGTCGCGGCTGGTGCGCGACCCGGCGGAGGTGGAGGACGTGGCGCAGGAAGCATTCATCAAGGCGTACCGCGCACTCCCGAGCTTCCGTGGCGACAGTGCGTTCTACACGTGGCTGTATCGCATAGCGATCAACACGGCGAAGAACTACCTGGTCGCGATGGGGCGCCGGGCCCCGACGTCGACGTCCTTCGACAACGAGGACGCCGAGAGCTTCGAGGATGCGGAGCAGTTGCGGGACAGTGCCACACCGGAGGACGAGCTGATCGGCAAGCAGATCGCCGCCACGGTGAACAAGGCGATGGATGCGTTGCCCGAGGACCTGCGCACGGCGATCACGCTGCGCGAGATCGAAGGGCTGAGCTACGAGGAAATTGCGGTGGTGATGAATTGTCCAATCGGTACCGTGCGCTCGCGTATCTTCCGCGCGCGGGAAGCGATTGCCGCCGAGCTGCGGCCGCAGCTCGGGACGGACGAAAACCGGAGATGGTGATGAACGAGAACATTTCGCGCCTCAT
>Ga0335083_10004858_pt1 | contig 17059 bp, 17 predicted proteins | sample Lox_Sample_42_FD_206716 | JGI IMG/M metagenome (GOLD analysis project Ga0335083, IMG submission 206716) | Soil microbial communities from Loxahatchee National Wildlife Refuge, Florida, United States - Lox_Sample_4.2 | ecosystem: Environmental > Terrestrial > Soil > Wetlands | place: USA... | reverse complement strand
CGCCCGTCGAGGGCACAACCGGCTAAGTCGGGGGCGTACGGCATCGCGCGTCAGCTGCCTCTTGCCGTCTTCAGCTCGCGGGCGACAGCGGCCTTGTACCAGCTCGTGTCGACGCCGACCGTGATCAGCTTGAAGCCGGCGTCGGCGTACTTGGCGGCGGCCTCGCCCGCGGCGCAATGCATCCCCGGGATGAGCCCGTTCGCCTCGCATGCCTCGCGAACGCGCTCGATCGCATCGGCCAGCGCCTGGCGATCCTCGCCCGGGTCCACCGCGACCCCGCGCGGCGGCAGACCGAGCGCGATCGACAGATCCGAGGGCCCGATGTAGAGCCCGTCGAGGCCCGGAGTCGCGGCGATCTCGTCGAGGTTCTCGAGCCCCTCGCGCGTCTCGATCATCGCGATGCACAGCGCGTCGGTCCCGAGCTCGTCCGGAGAGGCCGAGCCGACGACGAGCTCGGCGCGGACGGGGCCGTAGGAGCGCTTTCCGTGCGGCGGGTAGCGGCACGCCTCCACTGCTCGGGCGGCCTCGGCGGCGTTGTCGATCAGCGGCAGGATCACGCCGGCGGCGCCGAGGTCGAGCGCGCGCATGATCAGCCATGGCTCATTCCACGCCAGGCGCGCCAACGGCACGGCGCCCCCGGCCTGAGCCGCCTGGAACATCGACACGAGCGTCGCCTCGGTACTCAGCCCGTGCTGGAGATCGACGCACACGTAGTCGTAGCCGGCAAGCCCCGCGAGCTCCGCCGTGAGCGAGCTCGGGATGCCCGCCCACAGCCCGAACACGGGCTCTCCGGCCTCCCATTTCCCACGCAGCCGCTTGCCCGCCGAGATCACAGAGCCCTCCATAGACGTGCCAATGGTATTAGGGGACCGCCGTGTCCGGGTTCTGACCGTGCCGCCAGACGCCCCGGGGCATGGCTTCGGTCGACCTCGGCATCGTCACGTTGCCGCCTGCATCGACGGCGATCAACCCGCCGGTTCCACCACATTCAGCGACCGCTTCGATCGCCGCGTCCGCCGCGGATCCGAGCTGCTCGCCACGCTGGACGAGGGCCGCGACGAACCGGGCGGCGCCCGCGCGGATGAACGCCTCGCCCTGACCGGTGCAGGACACGGCCACATGGGCGTCCGCCCATGTGCCGGCGCCGATCAGCGGCGAGTCGCCAACCCTCCCGGGGCGCTGGGCAGACAGGCCGCCGGTGGACGTGGCGGCCGCGAGCAGACCGCTGGCGTCGAGGCACACCGCGCCCACCGTCTCGGGCGCCCCGGTCTGACGGGCGGCCAGCTTCTCGAGTTGGCGCTCGGTCACGAACTCGGCCGGATCGCGTTGATCGAGACCGTTTGCCGCGGCGTGGGCATCGGCGCTCGGGCCGACGAGCAGCACCTCTGGCTCGTCGAGCAGCCCGACCGCGGCCGCCACCGGGTGGGCCGTCCGCGTCATCATCGCCACCGCTCCCGCCGCCCGGTCGCTCCCTCGCATCACCGACGCGCTGAGCTCGACCGACCCGTCGGTGCAGAGCGCCGCCCCATAACCGGCGTTGAACAGCGGGACCGATTCGAGCACGATCACCGCGGCACGCACCGCCTCGACGGCACCCCCGCCTTCCTCCAGCGCCTCCGCGCCGGCCGCGAGGGCGCGTTCGAGGGCCGCGTGATAGTCCCCCGCGTGCTCGCGAAGCTCCTCGGTGAGGCCGCCGGCGCCACCGTGCACCACCACCACCGGGGTGACCTTTTCGAGCCCATGGTGATCTGTCGACCGCGGCATGTCGGCGTCGTGTTTACCTGAGGCTCCGCTTGAGGAGCTCAATTCGAGGGACCGGAGGGAACATGCGCGGATCCGCGAAGTGGGTCGCACTCGTAGTCGTTGCGGTGGGGTCGCTGGCACGACGTCCTTGTGCACTTCGGCAACCCGACGGATATTCGCATTGTCGACGACATCAACCGCACCTGGCGGAGCTTCGTGGCCGCGCGGAGATCGGTCGTGAAAGCTGAGGCACCGAAGCTCCTCACCGCGCTCGGAGCGCCGGGCCAGCCGGGAACGACTGCCCGGCTCCTGACGTCATTGCTCGATTGAGCAAATTGGACGGATGGGAGTCAACTATGAGAAGAAGATCGATCGCACTCGGCATCGCCGCGGGCATAGTGGCGGCTTTACCGGGGACCGCCGTCGCCGCAGGCGTCGACCAGAGGTCAGATCAGGCCGCGCTGACGGCGTATCACGCGTATCTCGAGGGAGTCACGGCGCGCATTCCCGCGGCAAAGCAGCTGGACTCCGCCTTCGTGTCCTCGATTTCGGACCGCTGCGCCGGCACGCTGGCCCCGCTCACGAGCGCGTCGGCGGCCTCCATCAACCAGATGGCTGTGTTCGACTTCGGCGAGGAGCTCGGCGGATCCGTGGACGTCGTCGCGTCGGGGGCGGCTCGCGGTGAGCTCTCGAAGATGGCGACGACGCTCAAGAAGCTGCATTGGTCTAGTCCCCGGAGCGCCAACACCATCAAGCACTATTTCGCCGCCGAGGACAGGCTGTTCAGACTCGCACCGGGCGACGTCTGCACCGACGCGCGGGCGCTGGTCGCTTCACAGGGCGAAACGATTCCGCCGGGGACCTCGCAATGGCTCGGCAAGTTCGAGGGGGACGTCCTTGACGAGGCGGACGCGGCCCAGGCCTTCGGGACGATGCTGAAGGAGTTCGAGAGCCCTGCCGACAGGGGCCTCGCCGCTTCGGACAACCGGCTCCTGCGGTCCCTGACCAGGAGGCTCCAGAGCGTCGAAACCGCAGGCGCGACTCAGGCCGTCCGCGCCCTCGGACTCTGAGGGTTCTGAGGTCAGCTCGCCACCGGCTCGACCAGCTCTCGGAACAGCGCATCCAGGGTCGCCACCGGGTCATCGGTGAGCCCGGTGTGCACCTCCGAGGGCTGGATCACCGTGCTCGACGGCGCCACCAGCCAGCCGAACCGCTCGGACGCGGGCAGCGCCGCGATCGCGCCGGCCTCCGGGGCACCCGCCGCCACGTTGACGAGCGCGTCGAGGGAGGCCCGGACCTCATCCGCTCTCGCGGCCGGGGCGAGCGCCGCGAACCGGCGCTCGTCGAGCTCGACCTTCGCGCCAAGGAAGCCGCGCTGCCGGCAGAAGACGACGACGCCGGCGTTGAACCGCTCGCCGCGTTCGATCCTCGGGACGACCCGGAGGACCGCGTACGAGAACGGGCTACGCGCCGGTTCGGGCACGCTCCGCCTCCGCCGCGAACTGCGCAGTGTTGAGTCGCCGGCACAGGTAGTCGATGTACGTCTCGCGGGTGTCGCCGCTGGTTAGCCACTCGCTCGGGACGAGCGCCACCGCGTCGGCGAGCGCGGCGCCCGCGGCCGGCGCGAGCCGCTCGCGTGCCTCGAGGATCGAGCCGGCGTGGGGCAACAGCACGTGGTCTTGGATCAGCGGGAACGGCTTGTCCGCGTGCTCGGCCGGGTCGAGTCCGCCGTGGTGGAGATACAGGGCCGCGCCGTGATCGATCAGCCACAGCCGGTCGTGCCAGATCAGCAGGTTTGGGTTTCTAGGGGTGCGGTCGACGTTCGTCGTGAGCGCGTCGAGCCACACGACGTCGGCGGCGAGCCGTTCGTCGGGCGCATACGGGCCCCCGGGCGTGTACGGGAGGGCGCCCGGGAGGAAGTCCACGCCGAGGTTCGCGCCGGCGCTCGCGGTGATCAGGTCCTGGATCTCTGGGTCGGGCTCGGCCGCGCCGAGCACCGGATCGATCTCGGCGGTCACGAGGTCGGGGACGAGCAGGCCGAGCCTCCGCGCCAGCTCGCCGACGATCACCTCGGCGACGAGCGCACGGACGCCCTGGCCGGCGCCGCGGAACTTGACGACATACAGGCCGTCGTCGTCGGCCTCGACCAGTCCTGGCAGCGATCCCCCCTCACGCAACGGCGTGACGTAGCGGATCGCCGCGACGTCGCGAAGGGACAGGTCGGTGCGGGTCGGCATGGGTCGTCGGACGGTACCTGCCGGCGCGGCTACCCGACTAACTCAACACTCGCCCCCTCCGCCCGAGGTGAATTCGGATTTCAGCCACCTATCGACGGGTTAACCCAACTCTCGCGGGTGGGCGATCTGCCGAGTGTGGAGTTAGCCACCCAGTGCGGCCGCCTGGATGTCGCGGTGCGCCTGCGGCAGCTCGGCGCTCTCGAACAGCCGCTGCGTCATCACGATCACGGTCAGATCACGCGCCGGGTCGGCGATCCACGACGTCCCGAGCCCGCCGTTCCAGCCGAATGCGCCACCGTCGTAGACCGCCTGGCAGTAGCCCCACGACTTGCGGGCGAAAAACCCGGGGCCCAACCCTCCGAAAGCCTTCTGGCCATCGCTCAGCTGGTCGCTGCACATCGCGCGCACGGCGGCCGCCGGCAGCACCGAGCCGCCACCCGTGAGCAGCATCCTCGAGAACGCCAGCAGATCGTCGGCGGTCGAGATGAGCCCAGCTGCGCCGTCGCCGAACGCCGGCGCGCGGCTCCACTGGCCGTCGGGCGGGTCCCATACGGCCAGCCCGTCCGGCTTGGCTACATACGCAGTCGCGAGCCGGTCGATAGCGGCCGTCCAGAACCCGGTGTCGCGCATCCCGAGCGGCTCGAACAGCCGGGTTCGGAGGACGTCTGCGAACGGCAGTCCGGTGGCGCGCGCGAGCAACACCCCGAGCACGGACGCCCCCGTGTTGTACATCCACCGGTCTCCCGGATGAGCGAGCAGTGGCAACGTGCCGAGGCCGGCGATCCACGTGTCCGGGTCGGGCTGCACGTCCGGGTTGGGAGGTCCGATCGTCGACAACCCCAACCGCCGGGTAGCCGCGACGACAGGCCACGGCGCCCCCGGGCCGAACATCTCGGTCACCATTCCGAAGCCGAACGTGAACGTGAGCAGGTCGCGCGTCGTGATCGACCGCTCCGCCGGCACGGTTTCGGACGAAAGCGGTCCGTCCGGGCGCACGAGAACCCGCCGGCCCGCGAGCTCGGGGAGCAGGCGGTCGACCGGCTCGTCGAGGCCGATCAGTCCCTCCTCGATCACCACGAGCGTGGCCGCGGCCGTGATCGGCTTGCTCGTCGATGCGATCCGGAACAGCGAGTCGCGCTGCACCGGGGCGCCACCGACGTCGAGGTTGCCGAAAAGCTCGACGATCACCTCGTCCCCGCGACCGATCAGCGCGACCACTCCGGGCACGCCCGCGTCGCCGAGGTGCGGCTCGGCGGCCGCGCGTACCCGTTCGCCGAGGCTCATGCCTACAGGTTGACCGCCGCCATCCCGACTTCGTTGTAGCGCTCGCCCGCGACCTCGGGCAGCTCAGCCTCGATCCGCGCAAGGTCCTCTGCCGAAAGCTCGACGTCGGCGGCGGCCGCGTTCTGCTCGAGATACGACCGGCGCCTGGTCCCGGGGATCGGCACCAGGTCCTCGCCCTGGGCCAGGACCCACGCGATCGCCAGCTGCGCCGGCGTGATCCCCTTCTCATCGGCGATCTCCTTGAGCTTCGCCACGAGCTTGAGGTTCGCGTCGAGGTTGTCGCCGCTCCAGCGGGGCTGGGTGCGCCGGAAGTCGTCCGCGGCCAGGTCGTCGGTGGACGTGAAATTCCCAGACAGGAAGCCCCGGCCCAACGGCGAGTACGGCACGAACCCGATCCCGAGCTCGCGGCAGGTTGGGAGAATCTCGGATTCGGGGTCGCGCGACCACAGCGAGTACTCGGTCTGGACGGCCGCGATCGGATGCACCGCCTGCGCGCGGCGGATCGTCTGGGGCGCGGCCTCGCTCAGACCGATGTGGCGGATCTTCCCCTCCCCGACCAGCTCCGCCATCGCGCCGACGGTCTCCTCGATCTCGACGTTCGGGTCCACCCGGTGTTGGTAGTAGAGGTCAACGTGGTCGGTGCCGAGACGCTTGAGCGAGCCCTCGATCGAGCTGCGGACGTGCGCCGCCGAGCCGTCGACCGCACCGACCGTCGACATGTCGCCCGGGGTGGCCCCGTCCATCCGCCGGGCGAACTTGGTCGCGATCACGTACGAATCGCGGTTCCCCTTGATCGCCCGCCCAACCAGCTCCTCGTTCGTGAGCGGCCCATACAGCTGCGCGGTGTCCAGGAAGTTGATCCCCAGCTCGAGCGCGCGATGGATCGTGGCGATCGCCTCGCCCTCGTCGGTCGACCCGTAGAAGGCCGACATTCCCATGCATCCGAGCCCGAGCGCCGACACCTCGAGTGATCCAAGCTTCCTCGTCTCCATACGTGGCTCCAGTCGTTCGCAGTGACTCAGTTCCACGATACGACGCCCCGCGGGAACCCGACGAGTGACCGGTAACCGCGCGCGGCTCGGACTAATCGACACGCTGGGCGCCGAACGACTTCAGTCCGATCAGCCACAGCTCCCGCCACAGCCGCCGCAGCGCGAGTTTGCTGGTCAGCAGTCGCTTGTACTCCTTCTCGTCCATGCCGGGCGGCGGGGACAGGATCGTGAACACGTGATCGCGCTTCATCACCTCGAGCTGGCGCCTGGCGCCTGAGATCGAGTTCCCCCCGATCCCCCACAGCCGCCACCGGTGCCCCCGACACTCGATCGTGAAGCAGTACGGCCAGCTGCGCCGGGTGCGGATCTCGGCCGTCTCCGATTCGTCCCCCCGGCCTCGACCTCGCCCTCGAGCGCGGCCCAGCTCCTGAAGCGCTCGTCGCTTTCGGTCATCGCGGGCGCACGACGAAGCGCAGCCCGCCCTTCGGTCCGAGCGTCGGCGTGGTCACTATCTGAGGATCGGCGGCCGACAACGGCTCCAACCTGACCCGGGTGAGCAACACGGTTGCCAGCGCGCGGAGCTCGTACTCGCCGAACCGTTTGCCGAGGCACATCCGCGAGCCGCCGCCGAACGGGATGTACGCGCCCCGGGGCAGAGCGGCCTCGCGCTCCGGCAGGAACCGGTCGGGGTCGAAGCGGAACGGATCCGGATACAGCTGCGGCAGATGGTGCGTGGCCCACGACGAGTACTGGACCCCGATCTCCGCCGGCACCGGCACCCCGGCGAGCGTGACGTCACGGGTCGTCCGCCGCGGTCCGACCCAAGCGGCCGGATAGCACCGCAACGTCTCCTTGAGCGTGCGCTCGAGCACCGGCAAGGCGGCGCCGTCGAGCTCGGCCGGTGTCGGGTTCCGCCCGCCGAGCACCTGATCGAGCTCGTCCTCAACCGCCTGGCGAGCCGCCGCATTCCGCCCGACCCCGTGCAGAAGGAATGTAAAAGTGGTCGTCGTCGTGTCGTGTCCGGCGAACAGGAGCGTGACCGCCTGATCGCGGACGGCGCCGGCGGACAGTGGAGCGCCGGCGTCGTCGGTCGCGGCCAGCAACAGCCCGAGTACCCCCCGGCCCGGATCTCCCCGGCGTCGGCGCTCGTCGATCTCCGCGCGCACGAGCGCGTCGAGGCGCTTGCGAGCGGCGATCGCGCGGGCCAGCGGCGTCCCGGGCGCCGGCAACAGCTGGAGCAGGACCGGCTCGCCGTGGATCGCCAGCGACTCCTCGAACGCCTCCGCCAGCGGCTCCTCGCGCCCTCCCGAAGTGTCGAGCCCGAGCAGGCCGCGGAGCGCGATCCGCAGGGCCAGCTCGCGCGTCCAGTGGTAGATCTCGAGCACCTGCCCTTCGCCAAGACGCTCGGCGGCGGCGATCGCCTCCTCGATCATCGTCTCGGCCACGGCGGCCACGTAGTCGCGGTGGAAGGCCGGCAGCATCAGCATCCGGAAGTCCCGGTGATAGGAGCCGTCGATGTTCAGCATCCCGTCGCCGAGCAGCGGCCACAGATCGGCGAATCGCCCATCGCGCCACGAGAACGCGTCGAAGTCGCCTACCAGGATCTGATGATTGACCTCGGCGCCGATCGCCCACACGATCGGCTCGTGCAGCAGGCGAATCGTGAACACCGGGCCATATCGCCGCTCGTGCTCGAGTAACAAGCCGAGGGGGTCCGAGATGATCCGGCGTGTATGCGACCAGCTCGGGGCGATGCTGCCCGCAGGCAGCTTCGCACGCCGGCGGACGCGCCGCTCGCGCCGGATGTCATCGGCGATCCGCTGCACCAGCCGCATCTCCATCGGCTTCGGGCGCGGCGCGTTGATCGTGCGCGATGGCGTTAGAACCTGGGCATCGGCCATCCAATACGAACGCTAGCGCGCGTCCGCGTCGGCGACGCGCCAGCGCGCGTCCGCGTCGGCGACGCCGGCGGTCCGACCGCTCACCGACCCCGGCGAACGACGACGACCCGGACCCGGCCGGTCATCGACGCCCGGAGCCTCACGCTCGCGCGGGCCCCCAGCAAGATACGGCTCGTGCACTTGGGCGGCCCACTGCCCGTCCCGGCGATCGAGCACACCCAGGCCGACACCCGGCCCTTGACTCCCTGCGCGCGGCGAAGGCCGAGGATCCGTGACTTGGACCGGAGGCGAGCGCCGTCGACGTGAGCCGAAAGGGAGCTCATACTCGCGAACGCCAGGGTGGCGCCACGGGAGGTACGGAGTGCGGTCTGACCTCCGGACAGCACGACGGTCGCCGAGGACGCCGACTCGACCGGACCGACCGATCGTGCCGACCACACGAGGGTGGTCCCGGCGAGATTCGATGCGGTCTCCTTGACCCACAGGACCGAGCCCACGTCCGCCGCCGTGATCCTGTAGTGCCTGGCATTCGGCACGCCTGCCGGCACGCACGTGCTCGTGCACCGCATCACCTTGGTGATGGTGTTTTCAACGGGTGGCCCGCTCCATCTGCCGGTGGTGACGGTCAGGGTGTCACCGACGCGCCCCGGGTCCGAGGAGACCCGCGGCCGCGCCGTCCACCGGGGCGTGGCGGGCCCGGAACCAGCCGATGCGCGCGCCGGGCCGACCGGGGCGCTCGCGGCCGTCAATTGCCCGGCGGCATTCGCGGCGGTAACGGTCACCCGGACGTCCGCGGCGGCATCGGCCGTGCTGACCGTGTAGGCGGCGGCCGTGGCGCCACCGATGCTCGTCCACGCGACGCCGTCGGCCGAGCGCTGCCACTGGTAGGACAGCGAAACGCCGGCCGGTGTCCAGCCACCCGCGGACGCCTGGAGCGTCTGCCCGACGATCGCCGCGCCGGTGATCGCAGGCGCCGCGACGTTGCCCGGCGCCGCCACGGTCGTGAGCGCGGAGTCGTACCCGTAGGCGACTCCATCGGCATTCCGGGCGACCAGCCGGTAGTGGTAGGTCCCGCCAGGCGCGAGACCTGTCAGCGCACCTGGAACCTGGACCGGCGCCCGACCCGCGCCGATGTCCACAGGCTGGGTCTGCGCGGCGTAGGAGGTCGTGGTTCCGTACTGCCAGTAATACGTCGTGTCCAGGGCGTTCGGGTAGACGCCACCGCTGAGCGTCGCCGTCGTCGCGCCTACGTCGTACGTGTAGGTGTTGCCAACGCCGCTCCCGAACGACGGTCCGCCGATCCCCGGTGCACCGGCGGCGACGGCTCCCGAGATCGAGCCGATGCCCGTCGGCCCGTCGTAGCCCGGGCCGGCGTTGCAGACAGCGAGGATGTTCGACGGGCAGGCGCCACTCGAGCCCGCGCTCGGGTCGTTCAACAGCGCGCTGTCGGCGTAAGCCCACTGAGGCGTGGCGCCGTTCACGCCGGTGATCGCTTCGTAGCCGGCGATCAGCGGGGTAGCGAGGCTCGTGCCGCCGTATTGCCACCAGCCGCCGATCTCGGAGTCGTAGATCATCAGACCGGTGTCGGGGTCGGCGTCGGCGGAAAGATCCGCATATGCGCGGCCCGCGCAGCCCGAGGCGGGCTGATAGCCGAGCGGCGGCTCCTGGGGGTCGCATCCTGACGAGCCGCCCCATCCGCCGCTCATCGACCACGCCGACTCGCCGAACCCGCGCGCGCTTCCGCCGCCAGCGGCCGGCGTGAGCGTCGTGCCCCCGGCAGCGGTCACGCCGGGAAACGCGGCCGGATAGGCGTCGAGTCCCCCAGCCACGTAACCGGTGTCGCCGGTGGCGGCGATTACGGCGGGCCCTTGGGCTCCAAACATATAGGTCCCGCTGATCGGGGCCGACTCGTCGTCGCTCCAGCTGTTCGAAATCTGATTGACGGAGAGGTGTGCGGCCGCGATCACTGCATTGTCGAGGTCGCCGTCATAGGCGGTGGCGGCCTCGACAAGCACCAGTTTGCAGTTCGGGCACAGCGCGGACACCGCGTCGAGGTCGAGAGCCTCCTCGGGCTGCCAGTTGGCGTCCATCCGCGGTAGCGGCGAGGCGTTGCCGTTCTCGTTGAGCTTCCTGAAGCAGCCGTTCGCGGTCGTACAGGCCGGCAGGCCGTACGCGCTCCGGAACACGCCCAGGTCCGACTCAGCGGTCGGGTCGTCGCCCACGTCGACGACCGCCACCGTGTCACCCACGCCGGCGGTCTGCGAAAGGTAGGTCAGGTCGTAGGCCTGTTGCAGCCAGGCCGGGGTGCCCGGCTGTGGCGGCGACGCGGCGTCGGCGGGACGCGTCGACGGGATCCCGCTCCTGGCCTTCGGGACGACCTGCGTGAAGGTCGGACCCCCGTGGACGTTGGGACGGACGCGGGCGTGGCCAGAGCGGAGCACCAGTGCCTCCGCATCGCAGTGCGCGAAGCCCGGACCGGCCGGCGCACATGCCGGCTCGGACGTCACCTGTGACGGGGCGAGGCCGGTCGATTGCTCAAGGACGCCCGCGACCGCCTGCTCGCTCGCCGCGAGCGAACCGCGCGCCGCCGCCTCCGAAGAACCGCCGGCCGGCCCCTGCGAGCGCGCGTCGGCCTCCCCGGGAGAGGCGAGCGCAGACACCGCGAGGAGCAGCAGCAGGAATGTGACGCCGCGACGGAGCCACGGGCCCGACGCGAGCCGAGTCGAGCGACGCATCCTTTCGTATTGGCCAGCTCCCGCTTACGCGCGCGGAATCGGCGCAAATCTGGACGCATGTCGGGCGCGGTCGAAGCCCGCGCCGGCTCCGTTACCGGCGGATCAGCCGGTAACGGGGTGAACCCAACCCGGTACATCACGCGGTACAGGAGTGACATCTCGGGACAAACTAGTCGCCGCCCCCGAAAATACGGTCGCGCGCGCGGCGCGGCCGTACTCTCGGGTGCGACCACTCGTTCCGCCGGTCCGACATACGGACCGGGCCAATCCTGGGGTGGCGATAGCCACACTGTTACCACCGGCGTCCCAGGTACGCCGCTTCGGCCACATAGCGCCCGGATCGCAGAGCGGCGCGCTCCTGAGCCTCGCGCTGCTCGATGACCGCGATGCGCTCGTAGGGGCTCAGGCGCGGCGCCCGCTCACGGGCGACGCGCGCCCTCCGGACCGGCGCAGGCCACAAGGACCACCATCGCCGGCTGGGCACGACTGCGGGCAGGCGGGCGCTGACCGCCTGCGATTGCCCTCTCATGGGAGGTCTCCTTTGGGGTTGGATTTGTGCAGTAACGCGGGCAGCCGACTTTGGGCAGCCCGCTATGTCACACGCGTGTCACCACGTGTGTGTGTTGGAGTGCCACTCGCGGTGTGTCACCTCACCGCGATAAGGCAATAAAAAAGGCGGCCCCTGGGCCGCCCTCGCGTTCTGGCTTCGTATGTCGCGCTTGACCTAACGCGCGAGCCTCTCCGCGAGGGTGACATTCTGAGACGACGTGGCGGGATCAAGACCGCGGCCGTGCGCTGCCTTCCGATCCGCCTCGACGAAGAATGGGTATGTCGCGTTGAGCATCAGCATCAGAGTCTTCTCCTTGCTACAGGGCAGAGTAACTCACCAATCGGAGAAATACAAGAGCGGCGAAAAAAGATGTCACCGCCGTGGCTCGGCGCTGCCGCGAGCCGCCGTCCACGCTCTGAGGGCCGCTCCAGACCGCAACCGAACGCCAACATCGCGCGTCCCGCCCATCGCTAGGGTCCGCGCTTGAGATGGCTGCCGTCGAACGCGTCGTGATCATGGTCCAGGAGAACCACACGACCGACAACTACTTCAGGGGTCTCGCGCCGTACGGGGCAGCCGTGGCGACCGACTGGCCGGTCGCCGCGAACCCGCCGGCCGCCGACAACCCCCACGATCGCAAGGCTTACTTCGAGTGGCTGACCGGCGCGTCGACCGGCGCGCACGTCCAGTTCGATACCGCCGCGGTGCTCCCGTACTACCTGCATCTGGCCGCCACGGGGGCGTTCCTGGAGAACCATTGCGCCGGGTTCGGCACCAACTCGACCGCGAACCACCTGCTGATCGTCGGCGGGCAATCTCCAACGCTCAAGAACCCTTCCGAGAGCACATCGCCGGAGTGGGATATGCCATCCCTGCCGGGTCTCGCGGAGGCGAATGGCGTTGCCTGGCGCGCGTACGCCGCCTCGAACGATTACCCCGTTGCCTTCTACACCCAGCTGAAGGGATCCCCGAACGTCGTGTCGTCGTCGCAGTTCATCGCCGATGCCAAGGCCGGCCGGCTCCCCGCGCTGGTGCTGCTCTGGCACAACAGCCCCGACGACGAGCATCCGCCCGCAAACGTCACCGAGGGCATGGACCTGATCTGGCAGTCGGTCGACGCGGTCGTGCAGGGCGGCGCATGGAATGAGACCGTGTTCATGCTCACCTGGGACGACTGGGGCGGATACGACGATCATGTGAAGGCCCCCGTGCTCGAGTACACCCCGGACAACGTGCAACTCGCGCTCGGCCCGCGGGTCCCGCTCCTCCTGTTCGGCGGACGGGTGAAGGCAGGCATCGACAACCGCTGGTGCAGTCATGTGAGCCTCCCGAAGACCGCGATCCAGCTGCTGGGATTGCCGGCGCTCGGGGTACCGCGGCTAGACGACGACGCGGGCCTCGCGGATCTCGTCGATCCGGCGCAAACCCCGACGCCGCCGCCACCCGCCCACGGAGCCACGCTTCAGACGCCACCGCCGCCGAGTCCGCCGGTGGCGCCGAAGCCCGCGCCGCCCCCGCCCCCGGGTAGGCCGGTGCCCGTCGGCGACATCATCCTGCGCGACGGGAGCACGCTCCCGCCGCCTAACGATGCGCCGCTTCCCCAGCAACCGAGTCCGCCGGGCGGCTAGCGCCGGCAATCTCGGCCAAGGCGATCGCAGTCGCCACCGCGGCGTTGAGGCTCTCGACCCCCTCGCGCCCTCCCGGAATCCGCACGAGCGCGTCGCACTTGGTCCGCGTGCGCTGCCGCAGGCCCTGGCCCTCCGCGCCGACCACGAGCACCGACTGAGGGTCGAAGTCGGTCTCACCGAGCGTGTGCTCCCCATGCTCGTCGAGCCCGTACACCCAGTAGCCGTATTCGCGCAGGATGTCGAGGCTCCGCGCCAGGTTCGTCACACGGAACACGTCGACTAACTCGGCTCCCCCGACCGCGATCCGCGCCACCTTCGGGGTCAGGTCCGCGGAGCGGTTCTTGAGCAGCAGCACGGCGTCGGCGCCGAAGAACGCCGCGGCGCGCAGCACCGCGCCGAGGTTCTGCGGGTCTGAGATCTGATCAAGCGCGACCACCAGCCGACCGTTGGCGAGCCGATCGAGGTCGTGCTCCCCGTACACCGGCCGGCGCGACGTGAACACGCATACGCCCTGGTGCTTGTCGTCGTCGGTCAGACCGGTATGGCGGCGAAACTCCGGCCATGCGACCAGCTCGGGCTCGACGCCGACCTTGCGCGCCGCCTTGATCGTGTCCGCGTGGTACTCGGGCTTGCCGCCGAGGACCACACGCTTCACGTCCTCGGGGCGCCTGAGGAAAACGGCCCGGACCGAGTGCTTGCCGTAGACCATCTCCATCGGAGGTCCTCCGCCCGCCGAGGTTACGCGCGCGACAGGTATCGACCCTCGCGGGTGTCGACCTTGATCGTCTCGCCGGTCGAGATGAACAGCGGCACCTGAACCACGACGCCGGTCTCGAGCGTGGCCGGCTTGGTGCCGCCCCCGGACGCGGTGTCGCCGCGCAGCCCGGGGTCGGTCTGTGTCACCTGGAGATCGACCGAGCCCGGAACCTGGACATCACTGGCCTGATCGTCGATGAACAGAATCTCCACCTCGTCGTTGACCTTGATCCACTTGAGCGAGTCCTTCAGCGTGGCCTCGGGCAACTCGATCTGCTCATAGGTCTCGGTGTTCATGAAGTGCCCGGCATCGCCGTCCGCATACAGGAACTGCATCCGCCGGGACTCGCTGCGGACTGCGCGCAGCTTCTCGCCGGCGCGGAACGTCTTGTCGATCACCGCACCGTCGCTCGCCCGGCGCAGCTTGGTCCTGACAAACGCGGCGCCCTTGCCGGGGTTCACGTGCTGGAACTCGATCACCTTGTAGACGGTTCCGTCGACCTCGACGTGATTCCCGCTCTTCAGTTGATTTGTGCTGATGCTCATGGCGCGGACCGAGGATAGCGACGCTCAGTCGTAGAACTTCTCCCGCTTGAGCTCGGTGAGCACGTCTGCGTCGTGGCCGCACACGAGCGTGGCTTCGGTGCGGGCGTCTTGACGTATCGATAGCTCCGGAACCACGCGGCGTGGTCGCGCAGGAGCCAGCCCAGCGGGCGGATCCGACAGCGTGCTGACGGCGTCGGCGACGAGCGGGAACCCCTCGTCGTAGTCCAGCCGGCCGAGATCCAGCAGGTGAAGCTTCATGGCCTCTCCTTGCTCAGGGTGTGCCGCTGTGCTTTCCCTCCCCAGGGTGCGCACGCATCCTAACCTTCGCTCGGCGGCCGGCGAGCGCTCCACCTATTTCCGCCCGCAGGGGCTGGGACGGCATCGAGGCCCTGGACGCCCGCTTCGTCCGCCACGCCTACCGGCCCCATTCACACCCGACCTGGGTGGCGTCGAGCTCGAAGCGGGGCGGCTCCCGCGCTCGACCACCGCCACGCACCGCGGTCCGGGCCGTCGCCACCGACGACCTCGACATCGTCGGGATCGCCACCCGTAGACGTCATCCCTCGCATACGATCGCGGCGTGCCTTCCCCATGGCCGCATAACCCACCGACGCCCGCGGACAAATCCTCCTACGCGGACGCCGTGCGCAAGTCGTTCTGGCTCGACACCCTGCCCGAACGCGATCCGCACGCGCCGCTCGACGGGCCGGCCGACGCCGAGGTCTGCATCGTCGGCGGCGGCTACACGGGGCTATGGGCGGCGCTGTACGCGAAGTCGCTCGAGCCGGGGCGCGACGTGGTGCTGCTCGAGGCGACCCGCTGCGGCGCCGGCGCGAGCGGGCGCAACGGCGGCTTCCTCCAATCCTCGCTCACGCACGGGATCGGCAACGGCCTCTCGCGCTTCCCGGACGAGCTCGAGCAGCTCGAGCGGCTCGGGCTCGCGAACTTCGACGCGTTGGCGGATGACCTGCAAACGCTCGAGATCGACGCCGAGCTAGAGCCCACCGGAGATCTGCTCGTCGCGCTCGAGCCGCGCGAGCTCGCGGACCTCGAGGAGGAGGCTGAGCTACTGCGCCGATTCGGGCACGACGCGCAGCTGCTCGACGGCGAGCGGGTCCGCGCGGAGGTGAACTCGCCTATGTACCTCGGCGGCCTGTGGACGCGAACCGGGTCTGCACTGGTCCACCCCGGAAAGCTCGCCGACGGCCTGCGGTCGGCGGCGGTCCGTGCCGGCGTTCGGATCCACGAGTACAGCCCTGTCCGCGAGATACAGAAGACCTCCGTCGGCGTGTCGGTGACGACCGAGGGCGGCGTCCTCGACGCGCGCCGCGCCCTGCTCGCTACGAGCGCGTACCCGCCGCTGCTGCGAGCGATCGGGCGGTACATCGCGCCCGTGTACGACTACGTGCTGGTCACCGAGCCGCTGTCTCCGGGCGCCCGCGAGACGATCGGGTGGGCCGGCCGCCAGGGCGTCGGCGACCTTGGCAACCAGTTCCACTACTACCGGCTGACCGCGGACTGGCGAATCCTGTGGGGCGGGTACGACGCGGTCTACCGCTACGGCGGTCCGGTCGGCCCGCAGCTCGACGATCACGAGCCGACGTTCGCCATGCTCTCCCAGCACTTCTTCGCGACGTTCCCGCAGCTCGAGGGCCTGCGCTTCAGCCATCGCTGGGGCGGCGCGATCGACACCTGCAGCCGCTTCTCGGTGTTCTTCGGCACCGGGCTCGGCGGCCGCGTAGCATATGCGCTCGGCTACACGGGGCTCGGCGTCGGCGCGAGCCGGTTCGGGGCGCGGGTCGGGCTCGACCTGCTCGACGGCCGTACGAACGAGGCAACCGCGCTGGCGATGGTGCGCCGGCGCCCTGTGCCGTTCCCGCCCGAGCCACTTCGGACCGGCGTGATCCAGCTGACCCGTAACCGGCTCGCGGCCGCCGACCGCAACAACGGCCGGCGCGGCCTCTGGCTGAGGACGCTCGACCGCCTCGGTCTCGGGTTCGACAGCTAAGCGCTATTGCACCTTCCCGCGCGCGGCGACGGACCACACGGCCTCGATCCGGCCACCGCGGTGGGCGTACATCACGTCGTGCAGGTTGATCGTGGGGTCGATGTGGGACGGGACCAGCTCCACCCGGTCGCCGACTCGGAGGTCGCGGGCATCGGTATCGCCGCTCCGCGTGAGCACGCCGTGCTCGTCGCCCGCGTGCTCGTAGCTCCAGCCCGGGGCGCGGAGGAGCCGCGCCGGGCCGGAATCGTCGGACAGCGTCTTCAGGCCGGCGTCGATGACAGCGCGGTCTCCCGCCGGCCGGCTGAGCACGGTCGCCATCGCGACCAGCGAGGACTCGTACGGAAGACCGCCCGTGTCGAGATAGTCGGCGTCCATGAACGCGAACGACCCGGGTTGGACCTCGGTCACCGCCTCGTGGGCGGCGCAGAACTCGGCCGTTCCGGTGCCACCGGTACTCACCACCTCGACGGCGTGCCCCGCGGCGCGTAGCTCTTCGGCGGCCTGTGCCAACCGCCCCATCGACGCGTCGCACAGCCGCCGGCGCTCGCCGGGATCGCGAACATGCTGTAGGTGGCCTTCGTAGCCTTGGAGTCCGACCAGGCGGAGCCGCTCGAGCCCGCTGATCCGATCGGCGAGCGCAAGTGCTTCCTCCGGCGCCACCCCGCACCGGTTCTGCCCG
>Ga0335083_10004857_pt1 | contig 17061 bp, 14 predicted proteins | sample Lox_Sample_42_FD_206716 | JGI IMG/M metagenome (GOLD analysis project Ga0335083, IMG submission 206716) | Soil microbial communities from Loxahatchee National Wildlife Refuge, Florida, United States - Lox_Sample_4.2 | ecosystem: Environmental > Terrestrial > Soil > Wetlands | place: USA... | reverse complement strand
GCCAAGCGCTAACGGACTCGCTCTTTCGCCTGTTGCTCTACTACGGAGGATCGCAGCTCCAAGGCTGCCGTGTCCCGCCAGTTCGTTAGCGGGGAGTCAAGAGCGTCAACGTGGTCTTATCACCACCTGCGCCGAGATTTAAAGCTCGTGGTACCTGTGATCAGCGACGGTTGACACCATTTCTAATCCGGTTCTGGCGAACGAGAGAGAAACCGCATGCATGCTTTCAGGTTGCTGCGGGAAATTCAGCTCAGGCAGGTGCGCGAGAAATTATCAGTCTTGCATGTAAAATCGCGCCATGGTGAAGATAACAGTCCGACCGAATTCTAATCTGCGCGTTGAGTTCTCAGAAGGTGAGCTCCAGCTTGTCGGCGAAGACGGCCAGCCGATTGACCTAACAGGGAAGAACGCGATTTCGCTCTGTCGTTGCGGAGGGTCGCTCCGAAAGCCCTTCTGCGACGGCACTCATTCCCGCATCGGGTTCCAGGGAGCCGAGCGCGCCGTCGCCGAAACAGAAAAGAAAGAGCCAGCGCCATAGCTCTAGGTTCCACAATTCTGAAAACAGACGAAATCGTTTCCCCTGTTGGGTCTCGCGCTCCCAAGCGTAGCTGTCTTAACGATCGTTCGCCCTGCCCAGCGTTACTCGCTAAGGTTGTCGTGTCTGTTGTGATTGCATGTCTTCCAGCGCTGGGCACGTCGACGCTACCCGCGGGTGGAGCTTCCCGAAAGGACTGCTTGGCGTCTGCTCAGCGGGCATGCTCTGGCTTTCTTCCGTGATTTCCGTCACTGACTCGGCGGCCCGCCGGACTGTAGTCTGACGTTGCCCAATCCATCTGGCCGGATTCCAAAGCTGATTTCCGGAGGGACCGAGGTGTAACGTGAGGCAGATTGTCCTCTTCTCAGTTATATTCGCAATGCTCGCTCTGAATGCTCATGCCCAGCAGGAGCCGGCGAGCCGGGCCCCATCGGGGCCATGGACGCAGATCACCATTGAAGGGAATCGCATCGCGGGCAACGACGTTCTGATTCACAAGGGCGCCGCTTACGTCAAAGTTTCCGCACTGGCCGAGGCCCTGGGAGCTTCGGTGTCATCGCAAGGAGAGGTGGCAGTGCTGAGCATTCCTGGCGCTTCGGAGAGCGAGTGCAACGGTGCGCCGGAGGTCAGGCGACTCTCCGACGCCTACCGCAAGGCCGCGGTTCGCATTCCGGATGAAATCGAGCGCCTTCGGGTCCTGGTCGATCAGAAGGACGTGCTGATGCTGGCCTCCAGATTTGATGCGGTGGACCACCAGATTTCAGAAGCGGAATTTCAGGCGAAAACCCCGGCGGATAAATCCGTTTCCTTCGCTCTAAGTCACGCCAGCAGCGCACTCGCCATCATGTACTACAAGCTGCTTCGCGGTGTGCCACCCGAAATCGCCAGGCGGGGTCAACTCGATTCAGAGCTGTGCACGATACAAAGCAAGTTCGCGCTGGAGGCGGGACGCCTGTCGGGCAAAGAGAGTTGCAGCATCTTCCATTCGGCCCCGGCTCAGGGCACCGTAAAACGGGCAGCGAACAACTAGCAGGTACGCAATTTCGATCTACGGTTCGGCGCCCTCGGGGGCCTCTTCGACCCAGGTTGGTGCCGGCTTTTTCGCCGGCGTGGTGGTGATCACGACCACGCTGACCAGCACCAGCAGCGTTCCCAGCACAGTTCGCGGGCCCACGGCTTCACCGCCAAGAAAGTGCCCAAGCACAACTGCTATCACCGGATTGACGTAGGCGTACGTGCCAACCCGGGTTGGTGACTCGTGATGGATGAGCCACACGTATGCGGTGAAGGCGACGATGGATCCGGCGACGACGAGGTAGGCGAGCGCAGCCCAGGCACCGCGGGAGACTGCCTGTGGATGGAATCCGCGGAATTCTCCCAGCGCGCCTGCAGTCAGAGTAAGCAGTACACCGCCACATAACATTTGCGCACCGGAGCTTACCGGCTTGGAGGCGGGCAGAGGCAGCTTGCGGGAGAGGGCCGCCGCCACTGACCAACTCAGGGCCGCCACCAGCAGCGCAATCGCCCCGGAGGTGGCGATGGCGTCTTCGCCGAAACTTAGCGTGCGATTTACCAGTACCCCGACTCCGGCAATGCCTACCAGCAGCGCAAGAGCCAGACGCGCGGTGAGCCTCTGCGTTCCGAGGATGAAAATCTCCGACAGCGCCATGAACATGGGGATGGTCGCCAGCATGATGGCGGCGATTCCTGAGGGCACACGCTGCTCGGCCCAGAATACGAGTCCGTAGTCGCCGACAAAGATCAGCAGGGCCAACAGCGTGGCCGATGCCCATTCGCGAGCGGTTGGCGAAACCGCGCCTCGGACGCGCATCCAGGCATACAGTGCGCCTCCTGCCAGGAGGAAGCGCATGCCGGCAAGCAGAAACGGCGGCACTTCCATGACGCCGATGCGGATGGCGAGGAAGGTGGAGCCCCAAACGAAGTAGACGATGCTGAATGCCAGCAGAACTTGCCAGGTCGGTGGGCGGTTGGTGGCATCCATGAAGACTCACAGCGGGCCGTGAGCTTGACTGGCCCGCATTGTATAGATCACCACAAGCGGTGCGCAGGAGCAGGTTTGGGGCATAAAAAGTAGTTTGCGGGGCTATAAGGATTGTTTATTGTGTCTACGAGAAAACGTGAACGATGACGAATTCCTATATAAGCGACAGCGCGTCCACGTCCACCACGACATTGTTGGGCGGGATTCTTTGCTGCGCAGCATGCCGCAGCATGGCGCGCAGAGCGGCGTTCATGCGCTCGCGGCTGCGCGACTTCAGCAGGAAGTGATAGCGATACTCAGTCTTGAGGCGCACGATGGCCGCCGCGGCCGGGCCCATCACGCGCACGCCCTCCAGCTTTGTGCCGTGGAACCACTTGCCCAGAATGCCCGACCAGGCCAGCGCTTGGTCGAGGTTATGGCTGCGCACCAGCACGTTGCTGACGGCGTCGAACGGCGGGTAGTGCATCCAACTGCGGAAGCGGATTTCTTTCTCGTAGAAGCCGTGGTAGTCGTGCGCGGCGGCGTACTGGATGGCGTAATGGTCGGGGAAGAACGTCTGCAGCACCACCTTGCCCGGCGTCTCACCGCGGCCGGCACGACCCGCCACCTGCGTCAGTAGCTGAAAGGTGCGCTCGGCGGCGCGGAAGTCGGGGAAGCTGAGCGCGGCGTCAGAGCCCACCACGCCGACCAGGGTCACGTTCGCCACGTCGTGGCCCTTGGCAATCATCTGCGTGCCGACCAGCAGATCAATCTCTCCTGCGTGCAGCGCGCTCAGCATGCGCTCAAAGTCCTCGCGGCTACGCACGGTGTCGCGATCGAGCCGGGCGATGCGCGCCTGTGGAAACAGCCCGTGCAGGATGTGCTCGAGCTTCTCCGAGCCGGCGCCGAGATACTGCACGTACTCGCTGCCGCACTTGGGACAGGTTTTGGGTGCGGGGCGCGCAAAGCCACAGTAGTGACAGATGAGGCGGTGCTCGCGCTTGTGATAGGTCATGGCGATGGCGCAATTCTTGCACTGTACGGATTCGCCGCACTCGCGGCACAGCACGAAGGCGGAGTAGCCGCGCCGGTTGAGCAGTACCATCACCTGCTCGTGGCGCGCCAACCTCTCGACAATCTCCTCCACCAGCTTGCGGGAGAGCACTTCGTCTTTCTTGGTGCGCTGAAATTCCTCGCGCATGTCGAGGATTTCCACCTCGGGCAGGGAACGCTTCTCGATTCGCTCGGGCAGCTCCAGCAGGCGGTACTTGCCCTGCACCGCGTTGTAATAGGTTTCCAGAGCCGGGGTGGCGGAGCCCAGCACCACGGCGGCGTTGCACATCTTGGCGCGCATGACGGCGACATCGCGAGCATGGTAGCGCGGCATCTCCTCTTGCTTGTAGGAGTGATCATGCTCCTCGTCCACCACGATGAGCGCCAGGCCGGGCAAGGGCGCGAAGACGGCCGAGCGCGTGCCTACCACAATGTGAGAGTCGCCCCCGCGGATGCGCTTCCACTGCTCGGCGCGCTCGTCGTCGCTGAGCGCGGAGTGCAGGATGGCGACCTCGTCGCCGAATATCTGGTGCAGGTCGGCGGCGACCGCAGGTGTGAGGCCGATCTCGGGAACAAGAAGCAGGGCGGAGCGGCCCTTAGCTAGAACGGCTTGCATCGCCGACAGGTAAACCGCTGTCTTGCCGGAGCCGGTGACGCCATGCAGCAGCATCGGCAGGAACTTGCGCTCGTCCACTGCAGCGATAATGGTCTCGAGCGTGGTTTTTTGCGCGGGAGTGAAGAGGAATTCCAGTTTGCGCGGCTTCAGTCCGGAGAGGTGGAAGGTGGCCGGCTCGTCGGTGAGTTCAACGATGCCGCGCCGCGCCAGAGTTTGCAGAGTCGTGCGCGGGATGTCCAGTTCGCGGAGGGCCTCGACCGGTGCGCGTTGATTCTGCTGGGCCCGCAGGTAGGCGACGATCGTCTGTTGATTGGCGTTCAGCTTGCCCTGAACCTGCTTAAGGCTGGCGATCGGAATGGTGCGGCTGGCGTCGCGGGCATCGCTCAGGTCGTCGCGGGCAATCCACTTCTTGCGCAGCATCGACTGCAGCACGGCTTTGGTTGCTCCCGAGGCGGAACGCAGCGTAGTTTCGCGAACCACTTCGCCGTCCGCGAGCCGATTTAGTGCGGCATATTCCAGCATCTGGTGTTCGTGGTCCTTCTGCGAGCGCAAAGAGGAACCTCCTGATGCTGCAGCATGCAGCGCAGCAATTCCTTTGTCGGTAATGTGGTAGCCGATGACGCGGCGGAACTCCGCGGAAAGCGGCAGCATGCTGCGAAAGACTTCGCCGATGGGCGCGATGTAATACTGCCCTATCCAGCGTCCCAGTTGCATCAACTCGGAGGTCAGCGCGGGAGTGGAGTCGAGCACCTGGCTGAGGCGGCGAGTCTGGAACTTGGGTTCGCGATCGTGCAGTTCGGTGACGATGCCGCACAGCCGCTTCTCGCGGAAAGGAACGATGACACGGCCGCCGATCGGGGGCTCAGGGGAGTTCTCCGGGATGCGATAGGTGAAGACGGCGTCGAGCGGGACGGGCACGGCGACGTCGCAGAATTGCGGCATAGCCGGCTAGCTGCCTTCGGGCGTGGCTCTGGGTGTCGGCAGCCCCAGGTAGCGCATCACCATCTGCAGGTCCTTCCAAGCTTCCTTCTTCTGCCGCGGATCGCGAAGCAGAAACGCCGGGTGATAAGTGACCGAAAGCTTGCACTCGAAGGGGGCGTCGTCGTCCATCAGCGTCCGCGGAGGGGAGAAGTCGTAGAAGCGCCCACGCAGTGAGTTCATGGAGTCGTTGAAGCTGAGCAGGTTCTTGGCGGCGGTGGCTCCGAGCGCCACGATGACCTTGGGACGGATGACGCGAATCTGGCGCATCAAGAATGGCGAGCAGGTATCGCACTCGTCGCGCTCGGGCGTGCGGTTGCCCGGGGGACGGCACTTCACAATGTTGGCGATATACACCTGTTCGCGCTTCAGGCCCATAGCGGTAATCATGTTGTTGAGCAGTTGTCCGGCGCGTCCCACGAAGGGCAGCCCCTGCGCGTCTTCATCCGCGCCCGGGCCTTCACCGATGAACATCAGTTGGGCATGCGGATCTCCGGTGCCAAAGACGATCTGCTTGCGCCCCAGCCTGGCCAGCTTGCAACGCTGGCAGTCGGGGCCGATGTCGTCGGCGATGGCCTGGAGCAGGGAAGCGCGATCTTCCGACACGGCCGCGTCAGCAATCGCCCTCCTCACTTCAGGTTGCGCCTCAGCCGGGCTGGTTTGGTGTACTTCGCGGCGATACAGCGGGCCGATGCCCAGATCGCGATAGAAGCGCAGACGCTCGCGCAGCGCGGCTTGGATGTCACGGTGGAGGGTCATGTCGGGCAATGGTGCGATTCTACGGCACGCCCTGACGTGAGGCAAAAACACGCGGCTGCTTTGAGCAAGAGCGAGCGAAAAGGCCGTCACTGCGGTCCGTGATACGGGTCACGGCGGCGCTCCCCCTTACGCGAGATCGTATACTTGCGTCCAAGTCTTATAATTTAGTGTCTTTTGCAGGGGCGGAAGACCGTCATCCGGTCTTCGCGTAACCTGGTTCTCTCCGCCGAAGGAGGTTGGACATGAAACACCGGGCCATGTTCCTGGTTTTGATTCTCCTCCCCATTCTGGTAGGCGGCGGCTATGCCCTGACCAACCGATCGATGAGCGCTCCAGTGATTGCAGTCCTCGGGGCGGTCATGATCTGGCTTGGCTACACGTGGTATGCCCGCCAAATCGACAAGACGGTGCTGCAGCCGGACGCCAAGAAGGCGACACCAGCGCGCATGTACATGGATGGGGTTGACTTCATGCCGACGAGCCGCAATGTGCTCTACGGCTACCACTTCAAGTCGATCGCGGCTGCTGGTCCGATCGTCGGCCCCATTGCCGCCGTCACCCTCTGGGGTTGGTTGCCCTCCCTGCTATGGTTGACGCTGGGGGTGACCTTCCTGGGGTGGGCCAGCGATTACTCGGCCATTATGGTGGCGGTGCGCAACGACGGCAACTCGCTGTCGGCCATCGCGCACCGGCTGATTGCGCCGCGCGCCCGGGTCATCCTGTTTGTGTTCATCTTCTTCTACCTCCTGTTGCTGGCCGGGGCCTTTATCGGAATCATGGCCGGCATCTTCGACCCCAGAGCTGACGTGCCATTCGGGATCTTCATTCTGGCGGTCATGGGGTTGTTGATGGGACAGATGCTCTACCGCTGGAAGATGGACCTGATTGTTACCACGGTCCTGGCAGTTGGCCTGACCATGGGCGCAATGGCATGGGGAGCGCGCGGCATGAGCACAGTGAAAGGCACGACACCGGCGGGCAAGCCGGGCGCAGCGGTCGTGTTCGGCGGCCCCATCAATTCGGCCGTGGAGAAATTGAACGATGCCATCAACCAGATTAGCGGTGGCAAACCGATGTATACGGTTGTCGATCCCACGCGGTCAGACCCGCGCCTGGCGACCATGATGGTCAATCCGCAGGGTCAGATTGTGCCCCGCTACGTGGACAGCAGCGGCGCCATCAAGATGCTGCCCTCGTTCATCTTCTGGTGTATCTTCATTTTTGCCTTTTCGTATCTGGGCACCGTCTTGCCGATATGGCGATTTGCCCAGCCCACCAACTACATCGGATTCTGGGTGACCTTCCTGACCATCGGTCTCTCGGCACTGGGGGCCGTCGTGGCCGGAGTTCGCGGGCTGCTGGGCAATGCGGCCATGTCGCAAGCTGTGACCTTCCAGTCGAAGGTGTTCGCGGCCTGGGTGCCGATGACGCAGGCGAAGGACGCCGCCGGCCACGTGTTGCAGGCGCTGCCGGCGATCCAGCCCATCTGGCCCATGCTGTTTGTGACCATTGCTTGCGGCGCCATCTCGGGCTGGCACTCGCTAGTGGGTTCTATTGGTACGGCGCGGCAATTGGAGTATGAGACAGATGCGCTGCCGGTGGGCGGCGGCGGCATGTTCACAGAGAATGCGCTTGCGCTGCTCGCCCTCGTAGCGGTCTCCATTGCCGGCGGAGCGGGCGCGGGAGCTTTTGCCAACGGCGTGGGCAAGCTGCTCGGACTGGTCACGTTCGGCGCAATCGAGCAGTCCTACGGAACGGCGCTCGGCTTCGGGGTGTTCGTGGTGATCGTGCTGACCATGGTGCAATTGGTCTTCCGCGTCATGCGCGTCACGCTCGGCGAGTGGCTGGGCGATATCTGGATCGGATTCAAGAACCCACACATCGCCGCCATCATTTCCATGGGCTTGACGTTACTACTGGTCCTAAGCGGAACGTGGATCTATCTGTGGCAACTGTTTGGTGCATCGAATCAGTTGATGGCGGCCTTGAGCCTGCTGATCGTCAGCCTCTGGCTCAAGTCGGTGGGAAGAAGTCCACGGTACGCGTTCTGGCCGATGCTGTTCATGTACATCACGACCATGGCAGCCATCATCGTGACCGGATACAACTTGTATGCCAGCATCTTGTCGAACCCGCAGATTGCATCGCAGACCATCAACATGCTGGGGGCAGTAGCGATGATCGTGGTTGCAGTTCTGCTGTTCGTGGCGGCGGTGATCATCGCGTACGACGCATGGCGTGCCTGGATCAGGGTGCGAGGGCCGGCCCAGGTGCAGCCCATGGCGGCGGACTAGCGTCCGCAGCGGCTCAGACCTGGTCGGCGAGGCGTTGTACGGCTTCAAAGACGTCGCGTGCGGCAGCGGCCGGCTGCGAAGGCAACCGCCACTGCACTTCGAGGCTGTTCTTGGTTCTGCGCACTCCAATGCGAACCAGCGACAGACCCGGGCGTCCGCCTTCGGCCACCAGGTCGCCGACGTTGGCAACCGGGGTAAGCGCATAAACCTGGAACGGCAGGCTATGGGCTGGAAGCGGCTGCCACTGCAGGCGCCGGACTTCCGCGCCCACGGCACGAGTGGACCAGGCCTGGCGGTCAAGGATTTCGACTTGCAGTTTGGGAACGGAGCGAAGTTCGGTGCGGATGATCAGCAAGTCGCGCCGACCGCGAAGACGGGAAAGCAGCCACAGGGGTGGGATATCGCGAGGTTCGAGAACGACGAGCACCTCAACGCGGCGGAAAGGCTCACGGGCTTTTTCAATCTGGAGATGGACAACGGAAGAGCCCAGCCAGCGCAGAGTGGTTTTCTCGCCCACCAGCGGCAGGCCTCCCTGCAGCCATTCCAGGAAGCGATGGCCCTTGCGGACATTCACGTGCGTACCGAGCGCGAACCATCCGACAATGGCGATTACTGCCACCACGAAGATGGCCAGCTCAGGTGACATTGCTTTTGTGGCGGAGTCTCAAAATCAGCGACCCTTATTGTATAGACCCGATAGGCAGGACGGCAGCGGCATGAGCGTGATCACCATGCCTGCAAAGCGCAAATGGCTGGACGCGACCCGTGAGTTTCTCTATGGGATGATCGGGTATGAGTTCGAGCAGCAGGCGCGCGAATCGCGAGGTGAGCTGGAAACAGCGTTCATGCTGCTCACCCTGGGTGACATGCTCGGAGTTCCGGTGATGCCGCCGCTGTACGCGCTGCGCGTCCTGCCGCATGCGGTGCCGCTCATCAGTACCTGGAAGAGGCGGGTCGTGCGCGAGCGCGACATCTCGGACAAGGAAGAGTTTCATCTGCACGGGATGTGACGAGTAGAAGCGCTGGGACTTTAGTCCAGCGAAATGGAGAGCGCAAGCCTGCGTGAACGCCCGACGGTCGAGATTGCAAAGAGAGACATAGGTTGATAATCGCGTCAGACAGAGTCCCGAAGGGACGAAACAACTTAGCCCAGCGCTTCAGCGCTGGGTGGGCTGCGTTTGAAAGTCTGAGTGCCGTGGGCACGGCAGATTCCCGTGCCGTCCTACGGGACTAGACTTTACGATTGAGGCTGTCCCAGCGCTGAAGCGCTGGGCTAAGCTCTTTCGCGCCTACGGCGCTCATCCTACGTTGGTGAACGCTGCAGACTTTTGAACTCAGCTTCCCGCTACAAGAGGGATTTAAGGAGTCCTGATAATGCCAGACGATCCAAAGAAGAACGAAACGAAGGAAGAGAAACAGGGGCTATTCGGCAAGTTGAAGGAAATCGCTTACGGCATGAGCGCGCATGACATGTCCCGCTACGCCATGCGCACCCGCGCCAGCATGGAGCACCTTTTCATCCTGATTACCATGGGCGACCTGATCGGGGTTCCCATCCTGCCGCCCTACTATTCGCTGCGCCTGCTGCCTTACGTCGTGCCCAACATCTCGACTTGGAAGCGCCGCATGCTGCGGGAGAAGGACGTGTCGGACGCGATGTTCTAACACCTCGATGCCGTGAGCCATGGAAAAGTAAAGCTAATGGAATCATTGAGATGCGTCTATGAGACGATAAATCTAATGTAATCAATTATGTACAGATATTTTTCCGCTAAATCATTGATTCTACTGCCAAGCGCTTTGGGGGGTCTTACAGCGAACGGTAATTGAACAAGGTCTCTCACAGAGGACTCATTCATGTCATTACGTGAAACGTTTGAACAGAACAAGGGCCGCCGCTACATCATGTTCGGCGGCAAGGGCGGACTGGGTAAAACCACGTTCTCCGCTGCCACCGCATTCTGGCTGGCGCAGAACGGTCACAAGGTGCTGGTCTTTTCGGTTGACCCGCAGGCATCGCTCACCGACATCTTCCAGCGCGACATCTTCGGCAAGGGTGCAGTGGAGATCATGCACAACCTCTATGCACAGGAGGTGGATGCCGACCGCCACATCCACGAATACCAGGAACAGATCCGCAAGAAGATCCTCGACATGTACGGCCTCGACGCCGTGCCCGAGGAGATCGAGCAGTACATCCAGGCGGCGTCAGCGGAGCCGGCGATGGAGGAGTCGGCGATCTTCGATGCTGTGGTCGACATCGTCGTCGGCGGCGAGTACGACTATTACATTTACGACCTCGTCCCCCTTGGCCACGCGCTCTACTACCTTTCCATGGCCAAGGTGTATGACGAGTGGATCAACCGCATCACCCGTCTGCGCCAGGAGATGCGTGAGCACGAAGAGATGGTGGCGCGCATCAAGCGCCAGAAGACCACCGAGGAAGACCACATCCTGACGGAGCTCAATTACATCAAGGACCGCATCAACCAGTCGTCGCGCATCCTGACCGACAAGCAGAAGACGGCGTTCTTCTTTGTGGTGGTGCCGGAAGAGATGATCATCCTCGACACGGAAAAGGCAGCCGGACTCTTCTCAAAGTTCGACGTTCCCATCGCAGGTTACGTCGTAAACCGGGTGCTGCCATCCAATCTGGCGGGGCAGGACATTCCACCCTACCTCAAGAACCGCCTCAGCATGCAGGGCGAGTACTTGCAGAAGATTGACAAGGTGTTCGGTAAGGATGTCATCGGGCGCGTTCCGGAGTTGGAGCGCGACGTCACCGGCTTGCCGATGATCGAGAAGCTGGCCGAAATCATGTACGGCAACGGGAAGAGGTGAGCGCATATGCCTGAGATAACACAGAGCTTCACAGACTACGTAGCCGTGCATCCCAAACTGAAGTTCATGTTTTTTGGTGGCAAGGGCGGCGTTGGCAAGACCGTCATGGCTGGCGTTACGGCGCTTCATCTTGCGCAGCAAGGCAAGCGCACGATTCTGGCTTCCACGAATCCAGTGCACAGCTTGAGTGGCTTGCTGGACCAGAACGTGTACGGCGCGCCGACCGCCGTGAAGGGCGTACCGAACCTTTGGGCGTACGAGATCGACACCAAGGAGACCATCGAGCGCTCCAAGCAGGACATCAAGACCAAGATCCGCTGGTTTCTGAAGTTCGCCGAGGTTTCGACCCAGGCTGATGCCTTTGTCGAGAGCGCGACCATGAATCCGGCGTTCGAAGAGTCGGCGATGTTCGAGAACATGGTTGACCTCATGTTCAAGAACGAATATGACGCCTACGTCTTCGATACCGCGCCGACGGCCAATGCGCGCCGGTTGCTCGGCATGAGCAAGGTGTATTCACTGTGGGTGAATAAGATGGTCAAGTCGCGCGAGGAGGCCCAGTCCTTGCGCGAGCTTTTGTCTTTCACCAAGAAGAAGGAAAAAGACCCGCTCATGGAATACCTGGTCACGTTTCGGGAACGGATCGCGCACGCGCGAGAGTTGCTCACCGACAAAGAGCAGACCGCTTTCTTCTTCGTTACATTACCGGAGGCGCTGCCCATTGCGGTCATCAAGCGCTTCATCAACTGGTTCCACGATTTCGGAATCCCGGTGGGCGGTGTGATTGTAAACATGCTCATCCAGAAGAACCAGGTCAAGGATGACTCTCCCGAGTTCGTGCGCAACCGGGTCGCCATGCAGGATTCCTACATGGCGGAAATCTGGCGCGACTTCGACAACGTGCGGGCGGTGGTTCCTCTTCTGGACGACGAGGTGCGAGGGACGGAAGCGCTGGACAGGGTTGCGGGTTACGTGTTTCCCGTTACGCAGGGCACGGCTGCTACAGAGAATGTAGTCCGCTAGCGTTGGTCGGATCTCGCCGGGGCTGGCATCCCGGCGAGGCCTTCACTCCACTGTGACTTTCGTGCCGGGCTGGGCCTGCGCGGACAGGTGCTCGATGCGATCGTCGATGACCTGACGAATGGCCTTCAGGAACTCGACGCGCGAGTTCGCCAGGTGCTGCCGGACAGCCGGCGAGATCCCCAGAAGCTCCCTCACGCTATTCACCAGTTCGCGGCACGGGCAGGGCTCATATGCGACGGGCTCGCTCGCAGCTTGCGGTTTGGCCTGTGACTTGATCATTGTGCCTCCTTCATCTCAACCGTGAGGACCTTGCTTTCCAGTCTGGCACGCGATGGCGCCAGCGCAGCCATCGATCGCGGCAGGCCGATGTGACGGCGGAAGGTGCCAATCTGCACCACCAGCTCGTCGCCCTTCTTAAACAGCTCTACCTCGCCCTTGGTGGCGAAAGGCAGAAGCACCCGAATCTCGTAGAGACCGTCGCTCTTCCCGAAGGTGTAAGGCTTCTCCGTCCGGGTCACGGCCGCCGGATCTTCGTCTTCAGCATACAGCACGCGGGCCAGATCCTCCAGGCGCTGCTTGCCCAGGACCTCATGCTCGAACAGGGGTACCTTCTTTACCGGCACCGGCGCAAAGTAGTCTTCGATCTCATGCAGGATGGTTTTCTGGGACACGTGCCACTCGTTGAACCAGCCGTCCATCACTTCTTCCGGCAGCAGCCGGTTGACGATGACGGCGTCCACGGTAAGTCCATGCAGTGAGAAGTACACAAACGCCCGTTGCGTCTCTCGCAGCACCATCTTCTCCGCATTGGTCACCAGGCGCACGCTGGTAGTCTGCGGGTCCTCCATGATGTCATCCACGCCCTCCAGCTTCTGGAAGAGATCGCGAATGTTACCGAAGTAGGTGTCGGGTGGCAGTTCGAAGGGCGCCACGCGATTGGCAATGGGCCGTACCGCCTTCAGCAGGTTCCGCTGGAAGGGGAAGATGTGCTTCATGTACCAGTCCAGCGTAGTCGGCATGCTGATGAAGCGCATGGATTCCGCGGTAGGCGCCGCATCCAGCACGATGACGTCGTAACGCTGCTCGCGCCGGTACTGGTTGATATACATCATCGCGCTCAGCTCTTCCATGCCGGGCAGGATGGCGAGCTCCTCCGCCTCGACGCCGCTGATGCCGGTGGTGCGCAGCACCGAGCTCACGTAGGAGGAGATTTCCTGCCAATGGCGCTTGATCTCCTTCTGGATATTGAGTTCCTGTATGGAGAGGAGTTCGTTGATCGGCAGCGGGTCCGAGGTTTGAACATGGAAGAGATCGGTGTCGAGATCGAAAGCATCGGCCAGGCTGTGCGCGGGATCGATGCTCATCACCAGGGTGCGATAGTTCAATTGCGCCAGCTTCACGCCGGTGGCCGCGGCCAGGCTGGTCTTGCCCACACCGCCTTTTCCGCTGAACAGCAAGATCCTCATGCTTGCATTCTAAGGCAGTTCCAGGATGGGCGTGTCCGGTAGAGCGAGGGAGCGAATGCGACTGAGCGCGACTGCGCTGGGGGAATTACAGTTCTCTCTGGCTTTCGCCAAAGGCGGCGAAAGGATTGGGCACGCGGCTGGGTCCCCTCCGGCTCCCTTTGGCTAGCGACGCCGCGGATGTGGATGTATTCTGATCGAAGTCCCGCAACCGAAGGTCCCCACCGGCAGAAGTATGGAAGGTCCGCGCAACGCGCTGCTCCTCATCATTCTCACCTCGCTGTGCCTCGCCCGCCCGATCGCCTGGGCGGAAACCGGCATTCTCGTGGTGCACGTAAAGGACGTGCAGCGTCATCCGGTCGCTGGCTTGGAGATTGCCGTCGAGGGCGATGGCGGGTCAGCAGTCACAGATTCGAGGGGCAAAGCCCGCATTAGGTTGGCGCCGCAAACCAAGGAGAAGAGCTTGGTCTCTCTCCAGATTGTGAAGTCTCCCTCCGGTCAAGATTTGGTGATGGTCTCTCCCTGGGACTACCGAGCGCCGGTCCCTTCATTCGAGAACGAGTCGGAGAACTTCGTGGAGGTAGTGGTCGTTCAGCGCGGCGACCGTGCAGCCCTGGAAAATGGCACGGTCCTGAGAGCGGCAGTGTCGCAGATCAACAAGGCGAATGTACCCACGAGCGTGGGCAATCAGGAATCTGTGGTTCGGACGTCGAACGATTCGACGCCACCTGACAGCGTGCGGGCCTCGGGCTCGCCAAAGGCATACTCGGTATTTCTTAACGACTCAATCACTCTGACCGATCAAGTCCGGGCGAAGGATAATCTGGAACCTGTAGCAAAGCAGTATGGACTCCAACCAGAAGAACTGGATAAGGCAATCCAAGCCTGGGGCGCGAGAACCACCGACACCTACGAAGCCGGGCTGGCTGCTCTCTACACGCGAAACTACGACAAGGCCACCACCGATCTGCAACACTCTCTGAAGCAACGTGAGGAGAAGCTGGCTGCGGACCAAGCAGCGGACCAAAAAGCGGTCGCTGACGCTGCGTTCTTTTTAGGTTCCTCGCTCTACGAGCAAGGCAAGTACAGGGAAGCGCCGGCTGCTTATCAGCGTTGTCTCCAAATCAGACCCAATGACCCGAATGTACTCAACTCCGTTGCAGTCAGCCTACTGGCGGCAGGCGACTACGCGGGGGCCGAACCGCTAATGCGGCAGGCCCTCGCGATCGACGGAAAGTCCCTGGGGCAAAACCATTCGGAGGTAGAGGCCGCCCTAAACAACTTGGCCGAACTGCTTCGCGCAAAGGGCGACTAGCCGAGGTGCTTGAGGACGAAGGCGACTACGACAGAGCCGAACCGCTCCTGCGGCGGGCTCTGGCGATCGACGAGAATGCATTCGGAGCAGAGCACCCTCTTACGCAAGTCACGAAACATAACTTGGAACAACTTCGCCAACGGTCAGCCGAAGCCACGGCACCCAAGGCGAAAAACTGAGCCTCCCGGGCTGGGTGGCCGGTCCGTCATCACATCCCAACGTGACCTGTGCACTTGCATGTGACCAACTCCGCGCAGTATCAGCGAATTGCGAGGACGAGGTTGTTGTGTCTTCGCAGGCCGCACTCAGTGTGCGGGCCTGAAAAGCTCTTTGAAAAACAGTGGCCGGTATCCAGTTGCCAGTTGTCAGAAGGGGGAGGCGCGAAGGCCATGTCCTTCTTGCGAGTCATTCGTCGCCTAAGTTACTTCCATTCAAGAGGATACCCATAATCCATTGGAACTCAAGAAGATGCCGGGGGGAATTCCGTAATCGCATGATTCTAAAGAAGGGGATGGGGGAGGGGGCGTTATCAGTTGGATAACAGGCAGTCCCGAAATGGGAAAAGCTGTGGATAGCGGGTAGTGGTTGGTGGATAGTAAACAGCAACCGCAGATCCCTCGACTCCTCGCTTTGCTCGTCGCTCGGGATGACAAAGCGGAAATCAAAGCGGCAGGCTCCAAAAGAAACCGGCACAGGCTTTCGACTGTGCCGTCGCGGAATAGCAACTGCTGATAGCACGTATGCAAAAACACGCCGCTATCGAACTGCCTACTTCTTCCCCACCGGTTCGGGTTCGCCGACGCGCTTGGCCACCTTGAAGGCCAGCTTGCGTTCCTTCTTGTTGGCGTCCACGACGACGTGGTCCCCGTGCAGCACTTCGCCGTCGAGGATCTTTAGCGCCAGCGGGTCCTGAATCAGCCGCTGGATGGCCCGCTTCAGCGGACGGGCGCCATAGTTCGGGTCATAGCCTTCGGTGAAGACCAGCTCCTTCGCGGCCGGCGTCAGCTCCAGGCTGATCTTGCGGTCGGCCAGCAGCCTGCGCAAGTCTTCCAGCCGCAGCTCAACGATCTTTGCGAGCTGCTCCTTGCCAAGCGGGTTGAAGATGATGATGTCGTCCACACGGTTGAGGAACTCGGGCTTGAAGCTGGCCCGCAGCGCTTCCATCACTCGCTCGTGTGCCTCCGCCAACTGCTCCGGCGAACGGGAGCCCAAGTCCTGTAGATAACTGGAGCCGATATTCGAGGTCATGATGAGGATCGTGTTCTTGAAATCCACGTGGCGTCCCTTGCCGTCGGTGAGCCGGCCGTCGTCCATGATCTGGAGGAAAACGTTGAACACGTCAGGATGTGCCTTTTCGATTTCGTCGAAGAGCACGACAGCGTACGGACGCCGGCGCACAGCTTCGGTCAACTGCCCGCCCTCGTCATAGCCGATGTAGCCGGGAGGCGCGCCGATGAGCCGCGACACGGAATGCTTCTCCATGTACTCGGACATGTCGATGCGAACCATAGCGTGCTCGTCGTCAAACAAGAACTCGGCCAGCGCTCGCGCCAGCTCGGTCTTGCCGACACCGGTCGGCCCGAGAAAGATGAATGAACCGATCGGCCGGCGCGGATCGCTCAAACCGGCGCGCGAACGACGAATGGCATTGGCGACGCGCGCGATGGCTTCATCCTGCCCCACCACGCGCTGGCGCAGACGTTCTTCCATGGTCACCAGCTTTTTTACTTCGCCTTCCAGCATCTTCGACACTGGAATTCCGGTCCATTTGCTGACGATTTTTGCGACGTCTTCCTCGTCTACCTCTTCCTTCAGCATGCGCGACTGCTTGCCGTCCATCACGGCGCTGAGCTTCTTGACCTCTGCCTCGAGCTGCGGCAACTCGCCGTACTTGATCTGCGCGGCGCGATTGTAGTCGCCCTTGCGCGTGGCTTCCTGCTCTTCGAGCTTGAGGCGCTCGATGCGCTCCTTCAGTTCGCGCACTTTCGCGATGGCTTCTTTCTCCTGCTTCCAGCGTGCCTTCAGCGCGTTGGCCTCTTCCTTGATGTGCGCCAGCTCTTTCTCCACCGCTGCCAGCCGCTCGCGCGAGTTGGGATCGTCTTCGCGCTTCAGCGCCTGGCGCTCGATTTCGAGCTGTGTCGCGCGTCGCTCGAGCTGGTCAATCTCGGTGGGCATGGAATCGATCTGGATGCGCAGGGAGGCA
>Ga0335083_10004855_pt1 | contig 17071 bp, 13 predicted proteins | sample Lox_Sample_42_FD_206716 | JGI IMG/M metagenome (GOLD analysis project Ga0335083, IMG submission 206716) | Soil microbial communities from Loxahatchee National Wildlife Refuge, Florida, United States - Lox_Sample_4.2 | ecosystem: Environmental > Terrestrial > Soil > Wetlands | place: USA... | reverse complement strand
CGTCAAGGGCGCCTGCGGCGCCGCTGCGCGGGCGCTCCGCGCCCCCTGACCCGTCCGGCCACTCGCAGAAACCGGCACCGATCAGGGCAAGGGAGCACAGCGAAGCACGCCCCAAAACCCTCACGTGGGCACCGCGGAACCACTTGCGGTCACGCGCCGATGCAGGTAAGCGGACAGCGGCGGCCCCAAATCCCGCCTCGGAGCACATAGCGGCATGTCAGGGACATAAGCCTCGAACAGGAGGATAGGGCTGTAAAACCGTCGGCTCAGCCTACGTTGGTTCGAACCCAACACCTGCCACACGCTGCGAAAATGCCCCGCTAGCTGCGAATTCTCGTGCTAGCGGGGTGTTTCTGCTTTGTCCCGGGGTGTGTCATCTTGTCGCGCTGTGGACCGTGTTGTTGCGGTGTCCACGGACGTAAGCGGACGGGACCCGTGCCCCAGGACGGTCGGTGCGCACCGTCGGCTGTTTACGGACGGCCACGGACGGGGCCGTGCCAGCGGCGTGTTCCGGCTTGACGTGTGCCGCTGAGTTAGCTTGCATCCGTGTGTCCGCCCAGCGCCCCCGCGTGGCTTCCCGGGCGCGGCCGGGGCGGTCCACACTGATTGCTGGGGTGGATCATGCTCCAGACGAGGAGAACGGCTGAGGTCCAGGCGGGCAGGATGGCTTCCGAGGCGTCCGCCGGGATTCCGTGGCTGAACCACCAGTAGGGTGCGGCGATCGTTAGGCCGAGTAGCACCCAGAGCATGATGCGCACCGGTTGCGGTATGCCGGAACTGCGTTGACGGGGCATCAACGCGGGGATCAGCAGTACCCAGATCCAGTGATGAGTCCAGGAGATGGGGCTGGCCAGCAAGCTTGCCAGGGCTATCGCGAAGATGGCGGCGGCCTGCTGCCCGGCGTTGGCGTGCCGCCAGGCGATGAAAGCGCCCGAGGCCAGTGCCGTCAGTGACAGCAGCACCCACGCGAGCTCGGATCCGCTCGCGGGGAATGGCGGCCGGTGCAAGATCGCGTACCAGCACTGATTGCCGCCGTAGGCGACGGTCCCGGCCCTGCCTGGATCGCTTACGTCGGTAAGCCAGAAGACACGGGATAGCCGGGGCCAAAGCAGCCAGGGCAGTCCCGTGCACACGAGGAACGTTGCCGTGGCGCGGGCAACCGACTTGATGTCCCGGCTGACGGCGAGGACGATCACGAAGGCCAGCGGGGTGAGTTTCACGGCCGCGGCGAGGCCGATCCCGAATCCGCGGTAGCGGGACGCTGTCAGGAGATCGGCTAGGACGACGACCATGAGGACGAATTCGATCTGCCCGTAGTCGGCCGCGCTCCTGGCTGGCTCGAGTGCGATGAATGCCAAGCACGCCCAGGTGAAGGCCTTGCACAGCAGGCCTCGCGTGACCGGGGCGCCCGTGTCGCGCAGTACCAGCACGACCGCCCCGGCCGCGGCGGCGAGACTCGTCGCCCACAGTAGCCACTGGGTGACTGGGAAGGATGCCCAGGCAAGCGGCCACAGCGCGATGAGGGCGAAGGGCGGGTAGGTGAAGGACAGGCTGCTCCGGGTGAAGGTCGGCAGGTAGGGATTCTGCCCTGATCTCCAGGAGGTCACGGCATCCCGGTAGACCTGCAGGTCCATTCCATACCGCCGCCCCCAGGCCGACAGGTAGGCGGTCAGGACAATCGCCGCGACCACAGTACTTACATATGGCCATGACGTCGCCCGGTGCCGGGAACGCGAGCGTATGTCAGAACTCCCAGACATGAGCACCTGGTTCTCTGCGCCGCTGCCTTCGCGCCCGCGGGACTTTGGGTGCGGCGGCTTGCCCTGCTGGTAGACGTGAGACCGGTGGCTACTCGGCGCGCAGTGCGAGCGCCGTGCGCGTCCGTGCCGCCCAGCTGGCCGGGGCGAGCGCGCCGGCCACGGCGATGGCCAGGCCGGCTAGCGCCAGCAGGGCCAGTTCCGCCGGGCTGTAGACGTTGTAGATCGCCGGGGGGAAGCCGGTCTGCGCGGCGTTGCCCATAACCGGCAGGATGGCGTGATGCAGGGCGATACCGGCCGGGACCGCGATCAGTCCGGCGATCAGGCCGGTCGCGCCGACCGTGGTCACCACCATGGCGATCACCTGCCGTGGTGACATGCCGACCGCCTTGAAGACGCCGATGTCGTGCACGCGCTCCCGGGTCATCAGCACGACGGTGTTCAGCACGCCAAGTCCCGCCACGATCACCAGCAGCAGGGTGAGGATGAGGACCAGCCCGCCGATAATGGAGAGCACGTCGGTGCTGCCCGGGGTGATCTGGTCGTAGTTACCCGGCCCCAGCGTCGCGAAGAGCGCGTTCTCATAATCTGGCCCGTGCACGCCTGGGCGGAGGCCCACCACGTACACCTGCGGGGCGAGGCCGGACGGGTCGATCGCTTCCACTGAGGACAGGCTCGTCATCACCGTGGCCGAGCCCAGCTTGAAGAACTCGCCGGTGATCGTCAGCGTGGCGGAGCGGCCATCATCGTTGAGGGTGATCGGGTCCCCTACCTGCTTTCCGGTAGCGTCGAGGAAGGCGGTATTCACCACGGCCCCGCCAGCGCCGTACCAGTTCCCGGAGATCATGGCGTAGCCCGTCCAGCTCGCGTCGCCGCCGAATGCGGTTACCTCGGTCGTGCCTGACATGCCGACAACGGCGAGCTGGTCGGCCGCTTCAGTGACGTAGTGCAGGGTCCCGGGCTGGGCGCGGATCGCCGCGGCCATGGCGGCCTGCTGCTCGGCCGGCGGCGGCTGCCCTGGGGATGGCTGCTGCCCCGGCTGCCCGGGCAGGCCGAACTCCAGGTACCCGGTCTTCAGCACGTCGGCCCCCACCCGGTCCAGAGAGGTAGCCAGGCCCACACCGAACGTTACCGCGATCGCGCCGAGCAAGATCGCCGCGAGCGTCACCAGCGTCCGGCCCGGCCGCGCGAATGGCCCGGCCAGGCCTATCGTTACTGGGCGCGGCAGCCCCTGCGCCCGGCCGAGCACCCGGTGAACGGCATAGCCGTGCGACAGGCGCGGTGCCCTTCCTGTGGCGATCGCCTGCACGGCACTCAGCCGCCCGGCACCGGAGGCCACCACCAGCGCGGCGATCCCTGCCATCACCAGCAGCGCCAGCGGCATCACCACGTCTATCCACAACGGGATGGACTGAGGGGCAACCTGGAATACGGTGGCGGTCCGGCCGAGCACGGGCACGGCCAGCAGGTTCGCGATGACCGCGCCGAGGGCCACCCCGACCACAGCCGGAATCGCCACCTGCAGCACGTAGATCAGGACCACCTGCGCGGGGGTGAAGCCGATGGCCTTCAGCACGCCGATCCGGCGGGTGCCCGCGCTCACCGCGCCGCTGACCACGTTGACCACGATCAGGACCGACAGCACCAGCCCGATCACGGCGAACGCCACGAGGAAGGGCACCCACGGCGCTATGCTCTGGGCCTCCCGCAGCCTGACCGTGAGCCAGGAACCGGTGCCGAGTACCGCTCCGGCCGGCAGCGCTTGGCGCACGGCCGCGATGCCGGCGTTCACTGCCCCGCTTGAGCCGACGCTGGCGAACCGGTAGAGCATCTGCTCGGTCTGCGGCGTCCCCAGTGCGGTCATCTGGGCGGGGACTACCCAGGCGTCAGCCGTGTCGGTGACCGAGTTCCCCACGCCGACTACGGTGAGCGTGGGGCTGCCAGGCACGCCGGTGAGCGTGATCTTCTCGCCGGGATCCAGCGGTACCCCCAGGTTGCCAGAGACGGCGATCTGCCCGGTGGCCGTCGGCCAGTGCCCCGACGACAGCACGATGTCGTCCACGGGACCGCCCGGCGACGAGCGCCCGGCCAGCGTGAAAGCCTGGAACACCACACCCGGTGTGTCGGGGACCGCGGCGGTCGCCCCCACCGTCGCCTGGGCGAACGGGCCTGTGACAGCCGTCACGCCGGCCACCCGGGCGGTCGCGGCCAGGTCCTTGGCCGGTGCCTTCTGCGGGTCCACGGTAACTGCCGCTTCCGCGCCGTGCTGCGCCGCGAACGCCTGATCGAACGGTGCGTCCGAGTCCACGAGCAGCCCGGCCGCCAGCGTCGCGGTCGCGGCGGACGCCAGCAGGACCAGCCCGATGGCCAGCGCCTGCAGCCGCCGCCCGGCCAGCCCGCCGCGCAGGGCGGTCCGCACCGCTTTCATGCCGCGCTCCCCGCAGGCACGCCGACGGTGATCTGGCCGTCCACGATGCGGATGACCCGTTTCACGTACCGGGCAGCGAGTGCGGAATCGTGCGTGACCAAGATGAGCGTCTGCCCAGAGTTGTTCAGGTCGAGCAGCAACTCGCCGATCTCGTCGCTAGTGGCCGAGTCCAGTGCCCCGGTCGGCTCATCCGCCAGCAGCAGCGGCGGCCGGTTCACCAGCGCCCGCGCGATCGCCACCCGCTGCCGCTCTCCGCCCGACAGCCGGGCCGGGTAGGCGTTCCTGTGCTTTTCGATCCGCATCGCGGCCAGCAGCTCATCCAGCCGGGACCGCGCCCGGCCAGCCGGCACCCCGGCCAGCTGGGCGGGCAGCAGCACGTTGTCCGCGACCGTCATGTCGTCGAGCAGGTTGAAGAACTGGAAGATGATCCCGACCTGCCGCCGCCGGAACCGCGCCGCGCCGGTCTCGCTGAGCGTGCCGAGTTCCTGGTCGCCGACCCGGATCGTGCCGCTTGTCGGCCGGTCAAGCCCGGCGATAAGGTTCAGCAGCGTCGATTTTCCGCTGCCGGACGGGCCCATCAGCGCGACGGACTCGCCCTGCCCGACGTTCATGGTGACGTGCGCCACGGCGGGGCTTTTGCCGTCTTCATACTGTTTCGTCACATCGGAGAGTCGCACCAAGGCATCCATGGCCGTCATCGTGGCCGGCTCCGTGTGGCGTCTACGTGTCTTGCCTGTCGCCGTCAGCCGGGGCGGCGGGCAAGGTCACCTGCACCGCGAGCCCGCCGCCGGCCACCGCCCGCAGGCCGAGCTCGCCGCCGTGGGCGGCGACGATCGCGCGCACGATCGACAGGCCGAGGCCGGAGCCGGTCCCGGTCCGCTGCTGGCCTCCCCGGCGGAACGGCTCCAGCAGGCCGTCCAGGTCAGCGTCGGCGATCCGCTGGCCGCTGTTAGAGACCTCAAGGATCACCCGGTCTCCGTCGGTGCGGGTACCGACGGAGATCCAGCCGTCCGGGCAGTTGTGCTTGACCGCGTTGCTGATCAGGTTGCCGGCCAGCTCACCGAGCAGTGACGGGTCACCGTAACCGGGCGCCTCGTGCAATCGGGGGCAGATGATCAGGCCCTGCTCGCGTGCCGTCCCGGCCGCCTCGGCCAGTGCCCGCCCGGCGATCTGCTCCAGCGGCACCGGCTCCCCCTCCCCCGGCGCGAGCGTCCCTCTGGCGAGGGTTAGCAGCCGCTCAAGCAACCGCTCGGAGCTGAGCACGGTGCGCCGCAGCCTGGTCGCGGTGTCACGAACCTCCTCAAGTGACGGCTCCGGGCCAGTGAGCAGCAGGTCGAGCTCCGCCCGCATCACGGCCAGCGGCGTGCGCAGCTCATGCGCCGCGTTGGCCGCGAACAGCTGCTGGCCGGCAAACGCGACCTCCAGCCGGGCCAGCATCGCGTCGAAGGTGTCGCCCAGTTCGGTTAGCTCGTCGGCCGGGCCGCCAAGCGCCAGCCGCTCATGCAGGTCCTCGCCGGTGATCCGCCTGGCGGTGTCGGTGATCTGCCGCAGTGGCCGCAACATCCGCCCCGCTACCAGCCATGCCAGCCCGCACGCGATCGCCACCACGACCGGCAGCATGATGCCGTACTCCACGAGCAGGCCCGAGGTGCTGGGGCCGTGTAGCGTCACCGAGCGGATCTGCGGGAGGGCGGGCGTTCCCGCGCCAGACACCGTGGCGTGGATGGTGACGGCGACGAGCAGGTAGCTGACCGCCAGCAGCAGCACTCCGGTCGCCACGACTAGTGCCGCGAGCAGCACCGCCAGGCGGGTCCGTACCGTCGGGCGGACCGGCAGCCTCACCGCATGATCCGGTAGCCCGAGCCGATCATGGTCTGGATCGGGTCCGGCTCGCCCAGCTTGCGGCGCAGCTTCTTGACCGTGGTACGCACCGCGGTGGTGAACAGGTCAGCGTTCTCGTCCCACACCTTCTCCAGCAGTTCCTCGGCGCTGACCACGCGTCCCTCGGCGGCCAGCAGCACCTCAAGCATGCCGAACTCCTTGCGCGCCAGTTCCAGCGGGCGGCCGAACCGGCTCGCCGACAAGGTGGCCGGGTCTAGGCGGATCCCGGCCGCTTCCAGCACCGGAGGTCGCACATCGGCCGGACGGCGGGCCAGCGCACGCACCCGGGCGATCAGCTCCACGAAATCGAACGGCTTGGCCAGGTAGTCATCCGCGCCGAGTCCTAGCCCTTCCGCGGCACGGCGCGGGCCGCCCGCCGCCGTCAGCATGAGCACCCTGGTCCCCGCTCCCTGGGCGCGCAGCCTGCGGCACAGCTCATCGCCATGGAGCACCGGCAGGTCCCGGTCCAGCACCACGACGTCGTAATCGGACGCTTCCAGTTTGAACCAGCCCTCGCCTCCGTCCAGGGCGACATCGACCGCCATCCCGTCACGGCGCAGCCCCCGCGCCAGCACTCCGGCCAGGTCCTCATGGTCTTCGATCACAAGCACGCGCATTGCCGTTCACCCGCCCGGGATAGCCGCCATTCCGGTCATCTCAGTGCATCCTCCTTCGGCCTGATCACGACCTGTTCCATCCATCATCGGCTACCGCATGTGGCCTCCCCGTGTCTTCCCGGGCCGCGCTATCAAAGTTAAGAAATGCCATGAGTTTGAGACTAATCATGGGGGTTCTTCATGGCGACACTGCTGGGCCGCGTCCGGCGTAAGTTGCCCACCGTTGGGCTGCCTGCCGTGCTAACCGATCTCGACAATCAAGGCCGGCTTTGCCCGGGAAACACCCTCATGCCGAAGACTGCGGGCTGAGCCGCGGTCGCCGCAGTCGGCGGACAAAGTCGGGTGCCTTCTGGGCCGTGCCGGTAACAACAGCAGCGTCTCCAGTCCCATACAGCCGCATCTGGCTACATTGCTTTACCAGCCCATTGAGGTCGGCATGTTCCGGTTCGACGTGCGCCGTTGAGCCGGGTTTGTGGGCGCTTCGGCGATCGTGTTGATGGCGTGACGCTCATCGCTATCGTTTGCCCGTGCCTGTTGGAAACGTCGGGCTTGATGGCATCCGCCGCACCCGGCCGTCTTCGCGCCGTCCCGCGCTGCACGGGGACACGTCGCCCGTCACCGGGGCAGCCGGAACTCGCGCGGCGCCCGGCGGCATCGGCCCGCGTGCCGCCCCCCGCTCGCGCTGACTTCACCAGCCCGTGTACCTGCTGGCCAGCGCGCGAATAAACCTGAGATACCGCTGGCTTGCCCCCGCCGCCGCCGGGCAGTCTCCGCGCCTGCGCACCAACGGCGGCCACGGCCTTGTTCTCCCTGCCCTCCGCGCAGGCCAGCACGATCCCCGCCCGCAGCGCCAGCGCCTGCGACGTCTTCTCCCGCCGCGCCCACCGGGCCAGCTCGTCCCGCTCGGTACCCGTCAGCAGGTTCGCCTTCCACCGCCCGGGGCGTCGGGCGTCCGAGAGCTCGGCCGTCCCGGACTCGGCGAACCGCAAGCGCCACTTGCGCACCGTTCAACGGAAGCCCCAGCTCAGCAGCCGCCTCGGCCGGGTAGTGCTGCGCCTGCGGGTCACCAGCATTCGCACGCAACTCACACGCAGTCCGCGCGGCATCCTGACCTCGGTGGTCGAAGGAGGGGGGCAGAGACCTAGTCAGGTCGTCCACCTAACCCGAGGACAGCACGATGAATGATGAAATCTCAGGCGCACGCGGACGACGGCGTGTACGGCTGCGGAGAGCGGTATTCCCGGTCGTCGCGGCCGGCGTCGCTGCCGTGTTCCTGGCGACGGCGTGCAGCAGCGGTGGCGGCGACCCGTCCGCGGCGAGCACGACGGCGGCCACCACGGCCTACCAGAAGGAGCTGGCCTTCGCCCAGTGTGTGCGCGAGCATGGTGTGCCCAACTACCCGGATCCGAATAGCCAGGGCCAGTTGGGTGTCAATGCCAATACCATCGGAGTGAGCCAGACCGTCGTGCAGTCGGCGGAAAATGACTGTAAGAGCCTGCTGCCGGACAGCGGCAAGCGGACCCCCGCCCAAGAGAAGCAGGAGCTCGCGGGCGCGCTGAAGTACGCGCAGTGCATGCGCAGCCACGGCATACTGGCGTTCCCCGATCCCACCGACAGCAACGGGCATGTCGGTTTTGCGTTCGCCAATAGCCGCAGTCTCAATCCCTCCTCGCCTCAGTTCCAGGCCGCGCAGAACAGCTGCCAGAAGAACCTGGTCAATCCGGCCCAGTGACGGGCACCCTATGGCGCCCGGCGAGATTCCCGGTCCGGAAATGCTCGCAGCGGCGTGGCCTGGTTTCTCTGCCCGGCTGGGACGAGGCGGTTAGCAGGCCGGGCGCGGGAGCGTGAGGGTGACGCGCAGCCCGTGCGGGTGGTTGAGCCTCGCTTCGACGGTGCCGTCGTGGGCCGCGGTGATCGCGGCGACGATGGCCAGGCCTAGCCCCGATCCCGGGGTCTGTGTCTGGGCCGGAGCCCGGTAGAAGCGGTCGAGGATGCGCGGGAGCTGACTCGCGTCTACGCCGGGACCGTCGTCGCTGACTTCGACGGTGATGGTGTCTGCGCTCGCGGTGCCGGTGACGGCGGCGGCGGTGCCGGGCGGGGTGTGGGTGATGACATTGGCGAGCAGGTTGTCGATGGCGCGGCGCAGCATCTCCTCCTCGCCTTCCACGATCAGGTCCGGCCCGGTGCGGGTGCGCCAGGTGCGGTCGGGACTGGCGTAGCGGGCGCGGTCGGCGCATTCGGCGATGAGCATGGCCAGGTCGACCGGTTTGCGGTCCTGGTTGGGGTGCTGGTCGAGACGGACGAGGCGCAGCATGTCATCGACGAGGGCGCCCATCCGGCGCGCTTCGGCGGCGATGCGGCGCATGACCTCGTCGACCTGCGCGCGGCGGGTCAGGGCGCCTTGCTGGTAGAACTCGGCGTTGGCGCGCAGCGAGGCCAGCGGCGTGCGCAGCTCGTGACTGGTGTCGGCGAGGAACTGCCTGACCGCCTGCTCGCTGGCCTCGCGCTCGTCCACCGCGGCCTGGATGCGGGCGAGCATCGCGTTGAGCGCGGCCGCGAGGTGCCCGACTTCTGTTTCTGGTTCGCCGGCCGTGACCCGGGTCGTCAGGTCGCCCGCGGTGATCTTGCCGGCGGTCGCGGCCATGACCTGGATCGGGCGCAGGCCCCGGCGGATCACCAGGCCGGCTCCGGCGAAGACGACCAGCCCGGCGGCCAGCGTGCCGATGATCACGATGCCGGTGAGCCGGCTCATGGTGCTGTCGACGCTTTCGAGGCTGGTCGTCGCGACCAGCGTTCCGCCGGGACCGGCCACAGCCGTCAGGAGCAGGTCGCCGCTGCCGCTGCGGTTCGGCACGGTCTCGGCCCCGCGGCCGGCCGCGAGGCGGCTCAGGTTGCCGGGAAGCGCGGGGACCAGGCTGGAGTCGCCCTGCACGAGCCCGAGCGTTCGTCCTGTCGGGCTCTGGAGCTGGACATAGTACTGATCGAGGAAGGCCGGTATCGACGTCGGCGGCGAGGCTGCCCCGCCGCCGACACTGTGCCCGCTGGCGGACTGGCCCGAGTGAGCGATCAGCGGCTCGTACGGGGTGAGCACCGCTTTCAGGTTCGCGGCGGTGTTGCCGAGCAGGTACTGGTGCAGGGCAGTGACGGCGGCGTAGCCGAAGACCGCCAGCGCGGCGAGCGTGACGGCGAGCACGTCGGCCAGCACGCGGGTGCGCAGCTGGGTCCGGCGGAGCCTGCGCGGCCAGCCCGCAGGGTTCAACGCCCGGCTGCTGCGGCAGACGGGGGCACCTGCAGGGTGTAGCCGACGCCGCGCTGCGTGCGGATCAGGTCCGGTCCGTGCTCGGCCAGCTTGCGCCGCAAGTAGGCGATGTAAGTAGACACGACGCCGCCGGTCCCCCCGAAATCGTAGTCCCACACGTGGTCGAGCAGCTGGGCCCGGGTCAGCACCCGGCCAGGGTTCAGCATCAGGTAACGGAGCAGCCGGAACTCCGTCGGCGACAGGTCGATCAGCTGGCCGGCCCGCCGGACCTGGTAGGAGTCCTGGTCGAGGTCGAGGTCGAGGTCGAGGTCGAGGTCGAGGTCGAGGTCGAGGTCGAGGTCGGCGAAGCTTAGCACCCGTTCGCTGGGCGCGCTCCGGGTGCGTCGCAAGACGGTGCGGATCCTGGCCGCGAGCTCGTCGAGCCCGAACGGCTTGGTGAGGTAGTCGTCGCCGCCGATGGTCAGCCCGGCTACCTTGTCCGCCATCGTGTCGCGGGCGGTGAGGAAGATCACCGGGACCTTGGAGCCGTCCTGGCGCAGTCGGCGGACGATCTCGAACCCGTCGATGTCGGGCAGCAGTACGTCAAGGACCACCAGGTCGAACGGTAGGTGCCGCGCCGCCCGGAGAGCCTGCGTCCCGGTGCTCGCGGTGGTTGTCTCGAAGCCGAGGAACCGCAGCGAGGCCGCGACGGCATCGCGCAGGAAGGGTTCATCGTCGACCACCAGCAGTTTCCCCTGGTCGGCGAGGGAGTTCGCAGGTCCGATCATCAGCTGCGCCTCGCATCTCTGTCGGCATCCGCCGTTTATCAGAGCACCCCAATTTCATGGTCGGGTGCGAAGTGTCTGTGAGCTTTGTGTGAACGCCCGGGCCGCCGACATTCGCACGCAACTCACACGCAGTCCGCGCGGCATCCTGACCTCGACAGCGGAGTGTGAACTCAGGGACCTAGACAGGTCGTTCGCCTACACCTGAGGACAGCACGATGAATCATAAGGTTGCCGGTGGTAGCGTGCGATGTCGCGCATGGCCGCAGACCCTGACCGTCGGCGTCGCCCTGTTGACGGCGGCATGCGGAGGCACCGCTGCCGCCACCTCCACTGCCACTTCCAGCACGTCCGCCAGCGCCACCGCGAGCCCATCGAGCAGCGGTCAGGCAACCGCGGGTCAGTCGGCGTACGTACAGTGCATGCGCACTCACGGGGAGCCGAACTTCGGGCCGCCCACCGGACCGTACGTTGCGGGCTCGCAACCCGACACGAACTCGGCGACGTTCCAGAAAGCCAGGAAAGCCTGCATTTCGCTCGCCACGGGGAACGGCCACGTTTCAAGCGGCAACTCGAGCGGGGGTCAGTAGTTATGAGCGAGACGGTTGCGGACGGTGAAGTGGCCGGCGCGGATGAGCCCGGAGACCGGGCGCAGGCTACCGGGTCGCCCCGGCACCGCCGGCGGCGCGGGGTGATAGCGGGCTCGCTGGTTGTCCTGGTGGTCGGCGGCCTGGCGGCAGCGTGGTCGGCGGGTGCGTTCCGGCCGGGCAGCACGTCCAGCGGGAATACGGGCGCGCCGCCCCCGGCGACATCGGCCGTGACGCGGGAGGACATCACGGCGACCACTCAGGAGAACGCGACGCTGGGATACGCCGGGACGTACACGGTGACAGGGAAGGGAAACGGCACGCTGACCTGGCTGCCGTCACCAGGGCAGGTGGTCAGGCAGGGACAGGCACTGTACCGGGTCGACAACGGCAGCCCGGTCGTACTGCTCTACGGCACCTTCCCGGCCTGGGAGAACATAGCCGAAGGGACCACGGGCGAGGACGTCACGCAGCTCAACCACGACCTGGTCGACCTCGGCTATGCCAGCAAGACCGACATCGAGGCTCTGGGCTGGAAGTACTACTCGTGGGAGACCAGCGCCGCCGTGCAGGCGCTGGAGAAGCACCTCGGGGTGCCGGACCCGGCGGGGTCGCTGCCCCTGGGCTCGGTGGTGTTCGAGCCGACCGCGCTGCGGATCAGCACGGTGCCCGGCATCCTCGGCGGCCCGGCGGCCATGCAGATCATCGCGGCGACCTCGGACCAGCACCAGGTGCAAGTCAACCTGAGCACCTCGATGACGTCGGAAGTAGCGAAGGGCGACAAGGTGTCGATCACGCTGCCCGACGGGTCGAGCACGCCGGGGGTGATCACCTCGGTGGGCTCGGTGGCGACCGGGACGGTCGGCTCTGAGACGATCCCGGTGCTGGTCAAGCTGACCCGCCCGGCCGATGCCGGTACCTTGGACCAGGCGCCGGTGACGGTGAGCATCACCACCACGAGCGCGCCCGGCGCACTGGTGGTGCCGGTCGGGGCGCTGCTCGCCCAGCCCTCGGGCGGCTACGCGGTCGAGGTGGCCGGCCCGCGTAACACCCGGCGGCTCGTGCCTGTGACGGTCGGCCTGTTCGACGATGCCGACGGGCTGGTGCAGGTGACCGGGGTCCTGACCCCGGGGGACCGCGTGGTGGTGCCGTCCACATGACCGACGTGATCGAGTTGACCCAGGTGACCAAGGAATACGCGGGGTCGTCGCCAGTGCGGGCGCTTGACCGGGTCAGCCTGACCGTGCGGGCGGGCGAGCTGGCCGCCATCGTGGGCCCGTCCGGGTCGGGCAAGACCACCATGCTGCACCTGATGGGCACCCTGGACAAGCCGACCAGCGGGACCGTGCGGGTAACCGGGCTTGATGTGGCGCGGATGCGCGATCGCGAGCTGTCGGCGCTGAGGGCGTCGCGGATCGGGTTCGTGTTCCAGCAGTTCTTCCTGTCCGAGCATCAGAAGGTGCTGGACAACGTGGCGGACGGGCTGCCGTATTCCGGCGCCCCCCGCGCCCGGCGGCGGCGGCTCGCGCTCGACGCGCTCACCCGCGTCGGCCTCGGGCACCGGGCAGCGGCCAAGCCGACGCAGCTGTCCGGCGGGGAGCGGCAGCGCGTAGCGATCGCCCGGGCGATCGCGGGCCGCCCGCCGGTAGTGCTGGCCGACGAACCGACAGGCAACCTGGACTCGGCCAACGGAGCGTCCATCCTGGCCCTGCTCGACGAGCTGAACGGGCAAGGCACCACGATCATCGTGATCACCCACGATCACGCGGTCGCGGCCCGGATGCGGCGCCGCATCGAGGTGCTCGACGGGCACATCGTCGGCGACGCGGTCGCGGCGGGGGCGGCGTCATGACCGTCACCGCGCAGCCGCCGGGGACGCCGCCACCGCCGCCCCGGCTGCGGGCGCGGGACCTGGCCGGGCTGTCCGCGGTCGGGCTGTGGACCAGGAAACTGCGGGCGGCGCTATCGGCGCTGGGCATCGCGATCGGGGTCGCTGCGATCGTGGCGGTGCTCGGCCTGGCCAGCTCATCCCAGTCCGCCCTGCTGGCCGAGATCGCCCAGCTGGGCACCAACCTGCTGACCGTCACCAACGGCCAGACCATCACCGGCACGACCGCCGAGCTGCCCACGGCCGCGCCCGGGATGATCAGCAAGCTCCCCGGCGTCCTGCAGGTGCAATACACCGGGACGCTCAGCAACGTCAACGCGTACCGCAGCCCGTACATCCCGGCCATAGACACCAACGCGATCAGCGTGGACGCCGCTAGCCTGGGACTGCCCGCGGCGGTCAGCACCAGCGTGGCCCAGGGCACCTACCTGAACGCCGCGACCGCGCGCGAGCCGGTGGCAGTGCTCGGGTCCGCGGCGGCACAACGGCTGGGCATGGACCGGGTGCTCCCGGGCGAGAAGATCTGGGCCGGCGGCATGTGGTTCTACGTCGTCGGCATCCTCAAGTCGGCGACGCTCGCGCCGGAGATCGACTCTTCGGTCCTGATCGGCTTCCCCGCCGCCGGGAAGTACCTGAACTTCGACGGGCACCCTTCGGAGATCTACGTGCGGGCCAGCACCAGCCAGGTCACGACCGTCGACAACCTGCTCGCCGCGCAGGCGAACCCGGAGAACCCCACCGGTGCGCAAGTGTCGCAGCCGTCGCAGGCGCTGACCGCGCAGGCCGACGCGGCCGGGGCGTTCGACACCCTGTTCCTCGGGCTGGGCGCCATTGCCCTGCTCGTCGGCGCGGTCGGGGTCGCCAACATCATGGTCATCTCGGTGCTTGAACGCCGGCAGGAGATCGGGCTGCGGCGGGCACTCGGCGCCACCCGGGGCCAGATCCGCATCCAGTTCCTGTCCGAGGCCGTCCTGCTCTCTCTCATCGGCGGAACAGCCGGAGTCATCGCCGGCGTCGCCGCCACCGCCATCTACGCCCACGTCAAGAACGAGGCCGTCATCATCCCGCCCGACGCCTGGGTCGGCGGACTCGGCGCGGCCATCCTCATCGGCGCGCTGGCCGGCCTGCTCCCGGCCATCCGCGCCGCCCGCCTCTCACCCACCCAAGCACTCTGGAGCATCTGACGCGACACGCGTGCTCGTGGCGGCGAACCCGCCACGGGCACCCACGCGATGACGCTGGTTACCCCGCGGCCGACGCGCCACCTCCCCGAGGCCCGGATGGGGACGGATCGTCCTGGCCGCCCGGCATCCGGGCCGCGCAACGAGACCTGCACCATCCCCATGCCCCGGTCTTGGCGCGACTGCTTCGCGCGCACATCAAGAGGTTCGGTACGTCCCCCGGCGGGCGGGTTTTCCAGACTGCCCCAGGCAACATCCTGCAGGACTCCGGCTGCAACGAGGTCTGGGACCAGGCCCACAAAGAAGCGCTTACCCCCGCCCGCGATGCCGAACCAGACACGGGCGACGAGATCGATAACGACACCGAGCAGGCTTCCTGAAATGCAGGTCAGAACCGCGAAGCCTGACGGACGGTCGGTATAACCGCTCCCACCGGCCCTGTCCGTAGCCTTTCCCGCCCCCGTCCGTGGGCTGTCCGGCCCGTCAGCCGGAATCCCGGGTAATCCGGGCACCGGGTCGGCCGGCCGGCCAGGGGCTGGCACCGGCTCCGGAGGCGGGGGCGTCGCTGCGGGCGGATGCGCGGGCACGGAGAACAAGACGTTCGGCTGCGTCCCGGCGGGCTGCCAGGTCACGGTGCAGACGCTGGCGTGCCCGATCGGTGCCGCCGCCCCGGCCCCGGGGGGCGGGCCTGCGCCGCCGGACCCGGCGGTACTGGCCGCGCTGGCCGTCGGCCACGATCACCTGGGACGTCACCTGGCAGGGGGCCGGCGGGGCGGGCGGGGTACTGCCGCCGTTGTTCACGACCGCCGTGGCGGCGTTCCGGGTGGCGGAGTCCCAGGCGCTGAACACCAGCGGCGTGACCTGACGCCCGCCGGGCGCCAGCGCGGCCTCCCGGGTAAGGGCAGGAACCGCGTCTGCGGGCCAGGGCCAAGACGCACCGGCGGCCCTCCAGGCCGCATCGCGCATGAACGGCGACGGTGAGCCTGCCCAGGGCCTGACCGGGCGGCCCTGACCACGTCAGCCCGACGGCTGCTCGGCAGCCGGCTTCGCCAGCTGCGCCGATAGCGTGGCCCGGGGCTGGCACGCCGGGCGGGCGCATCCTCCTATGTCTAGCTGCGGGCCAGCAGGGGGATGAGCACCTGCGCGTTGGGGCTTCCCCAGCCTGTCACCGGGTCCCATCCGGGCCCGGCCTGGTAACCGGTGATGATGGCCTGGCCCCCGTCCACGCTGTTGTTACCGCTGGTGACATCATGAAACGCCTGGTTGTAGCCGGAACTGCGGGCGATTCGGTAGATGAGGGGGTTAACGAAGCCGAGGTCGTGATGAGCGTACTGGTCGGCCAGCGCGATGAGCCCGCCCCACAGCGGCGCGGAGCCGCTGGTGCCGGAAGGCGCGAGGACCCATGTCTTGCTACCGACAGCGGCGACGATCGGGGTGCCGCCCGGCTCACCAGCGTCAAAGGCCACGTCGGGCACACCCCTCATCGTTGAGATCCCGGGGACGCCATCCTGATAGGCAGGACGGGCATACAGGTGGCTGAAGCCGCCCCCCGATCCTTCGGTAACCTCATGCCAGGCGGTCTCGCTGATGTAGCTGCCGGTCGAGGGATTCGCGGTGAGGGTAGTGCCGCCAACGGCCAGCACCAGCGGGTCGGAGGCCGGCAGGCTGACCTCCTTCACCATCGGGCCCCACCGAGGGACGCTGGACGCGCCGGAGTCGCCGGAGCTGGCGATCACCGTGACGTGGTGAGCGGCCGCTCCCAGCAGGATGGAGTGCATCTCGGCCATCTGGGCCCTGGTGAAGTAGTGCTCCCCCACACTCCAGCTGATCGAGGCCACATCGGTGCCGGAGACGGCGAGCCGCAGCCCGGCGAGCATGTCCGCGGTCGCGTTCGCGGCGCTGTCCAGGACGTTGGAGGGCAGCAAGACCACCCGGAGAGTCGCGGCGGGGGCAACGGTGTGCAGTTTCTCGAAGTCTCCGGCCTCCTCGACAGACGCCGCCCATGGCGCGGCCGCGCCGGCGAGGGTGGTCACGACCTCGATCCGCGCGGCGGGCAGCCGGAACATGCTGTCGAACGCCGCCAGGTCCTGGCGGATATCGGTGGCAGCCGGGCGTATATGGCTACCAGGGGGCGGGCCTGCCGAGGGGTTCGGGGACGGGGCAGGGGCGAGGACCGTCACCGTCTCGCCGCGGCCAGCGATCCCCCGGTCCAGCCAGGGCTGGATGCCGTACGCGACCCGGAACAGGTGCGGGGTATAGCAGGAGCCCGGGTGAAGCAGGCAGCCGGAAGCCGCGGCGGACGGCGCGGAGCCGACGGGCACGGTCGTGGCCGTGCTGCCCGGGCCTCCTTCACATCCTGCCGCCGAGACCACACTCAGGATCACCGCGACGGCGAGCAGGTGCGCTCGCCGTGAGCGGGTCAGCCGCGCCGGATGGGTACTGTCGCGCATCTGGTCTCCTTCAGGTGTCCTCCGGACCATGAGGCCGGCACCATCGACGGCCGGCCGCCCGGCGCCCTCGTGCCGTTTCGTGACCCCGCACATCCCGGTCAGCCCGTTCATGGGGAGAAGATGCCCCCAGCCCGAGGCACGGCGCATCGGCCTGCGGACCCATTTGCACGATCCCGCAGTAGCCTGCGGGCGTAGGCCCGCGGGCTGACGATCCGGCCACTGCAGGCGGCCGTTGCCCTACGACCTGGGCACGCCGCCG
>Ga0335083_10004854_pt1 | contig 17074 bp, 15 predicted proteins | sample Lox_Sample_42_FD_206716 | JGI IMG/M metagenome (GOLD analysis project Ga0335083, IMG submission 206716) | Soil microbial communities from Loxahatchee National Wildlife Refuge, Florida, United States - Lox_Sample_4.2 | ecosystem: Environmental > Terrestrial > Soil > Wetlands | place: USA... | reverse complement strand
CATAATGCACCAATTTTTTCTCCGCCAGCTTTTTCATCATGCTGGTAACCGTTGGCATCTTAATGCTCAACTGCTTTGACAACTCGTTGACGTTTACTTCGCCGGCATGATTCGCCAGGTTGAATAGGGCTTTCAGGTAGTTTTCTTCCGTCAGGGAAATCATGTTTCAAAAATAGCTAAAAGTTTGGTCTGTGCGACCCGTGGGTATTAAGCACGATAATTATTTTGTTAGATTAGACTAACATTGTACTTATTGGAGTAAAATAACAAATGGTGCGGAAGATATTTTTTCTATCTTTATTTACATTGTCTTTCCTTTTGGCATCATGGGAACCCGGGCTAAATCGGAGAAATCATAATATGAGATCAGTCCTGGCCTTGACAGCCATTCTTACCACCTTCGCCACTCACGGGCAAACTCCGAAACAATTCGGCCAACATGAATCAAAGGACGATAATGAGCCGTTCGCCATTGGCGAATTTGGGGGTGCGATCAATTGGAACATCAACGGATTGTCCTTGAGTGGAGGTCCTAGCCTGGCCATCGAATTTACACCGATCAAAGACAGGCTTGAAGTAGAGTTTGGAGCAACCAGGTCCTATAGCAGGGGTGCCTCGGAATTGAGCGTCGACCTGTTATTTAAGAAGCCGTATACGATTTCTAAAACGTTGGAATTTATGGCTGGCATAGGTCCGGAATTTACTTCCATAAGGTCAAACGGTCGCGCCGCCACTGAATGGGGTGGCGAATTTGCTTTGGATTTTATGTACTGGCCGTTTAAAACCAGAAAGTTCGGATTTTATATCGAGCCTGCCTATGACTATTCCTTTGGCGCCGAAAATGAGCAATCCATCGGCTTTAGCGGGGGCTTGTTAGTCGGCATGAAATAAAGATGTGGCCGGCCGGAGGCAATTGTCAATCTGAATTGCCACTTACGGTTCCGTTCAACCTTTTTCTGCCGCGTTTATCCATTTAATGAAAAAATATTTTTGATACTTAGTTTCAATGTCGTTTGAAAATGTCTTGCGGATCAGCCACTCATAAAGATATATCTTACAAAGCCTTATATGACGTTTTGCCACTCAGGCGGGTCTTTTTTGGCATTTTGATATTTAGGTAATATTTTGCATCAGTGATGCAAAAACTGAAAGTACGGATTGTTTCATTTTTTCTGATCCTGATTTTCTCGCAGAAAATGGGATTGGAGCTGTGGCTGCACAACTGGCTGCATGAGACAACCGTTACCGCTTCGGTAAGCTCCGCACCAAAAGCCAAGGCCGGCATTCAGCACCAACGAGTGAGATGTAATTGCATCGACGATGCGTTGAATCCGCTGGTGGAAGCGGACGTAGTCGATTTCGATGCGGGTCCGCAACCGGCTCTTCTGCACATTGCGGATATTTACTCCTCCCGGCTATCGGCCGAAAGAGAGTTTTCTTCCCTGCGCGGGCCCCCTTCTGCCAATCGGTTCCTCTAATCATTTCTTTCGTCTTTTCGCGTAGAAAGACGTACCCTGCGCACGCGTGCGGTATCGGTTTCCAACGAGTCCGACATTCGCGCGATCGCAGCAATCCGGCGCCACTTACCATGGCCTCAGCATCCCATTCCAAAACATAACATTCCAAAAAATGCAAAAACTTTTTTCCTCATGGAGTACCCATTTCATGGGTGTCATCGTCGTGTTCTCGTTATCCCTTTCGGGCTGCAGCAAATCCGCCAGCACCATCACTCCTTCCCTCCCGGGTAATGAATTCCTGACGACGGTCCAACTCCAGCTGACGAATACCGCCGACCCGAACGACGTGCAACTGTGCTCCTCCACCCAAATCAGCCCCTATACGCATACCTACCAGGTCGATTCGATCTATAACGGCAACGCCTTTCTCCGCCTGAAAGCCAACAGCACCTATACAGGCCGCGTCATCATCCTCGATGAAACCGTAACTCCGGCTGATACGATCAGCGACGAGATCCTTGCCCGGGAAAACTATCACCTCTTCTTTTTCCAGCCCACGCCCATCCTGGCGAGCAATATCGTGGTCAGCAATACCACCACCGATATTCCGCAAAATGACTGGCTTACCGGGCAACCGGCCTCAGATACCACTGCTTTCGGCATTTCGGTCAACGAGACTGTCGCTGCCAACGCCTCCGACGCGCTCAACCTCACCGTCACGCGCACAGACGAGGACACCAACAACCCACCCTTGCAGATTGGCCTGAAAGACAACTTCGTCACCGGCGCCGCCAGTTCAGGTATTCTCCGGGTCGTGTTGCGACACCAGCCCAACGCCAAGAACGGCACATATGATCCGGGGTCGTCAGATTTCGACGTCACATACGCCGTCACCGTGTATTAGTTGCAATCAAAACCAATTCAATCCAAAACATATAGCATGAACCGCATAAAAATATTGATTTGCCTGGCTGCTGCGATCACCTGTACCGTCGCCGCGAAAGCTCAACAAAAACCCGCCAATTTTATCGGTCTCGAAGGCGGAATATCGCTTCCCCTTGGGAACTTCGGTAAAGCTTCCACCGCCACCGCCATGACGAGTATAGAAGGAACCGTCAATGACCCCAGCGGCTATGCCAAGGCAGGGGAATTCGGCGGTGTCAATGGCGCTTACTTCTTCTCCCGGCATTTCGGGATCGGCGGCCTGTTTCGCTACGGGACCTATAATTTGAAGGGTGTCGATTCGCTTTCCCAGGGATATGAGGAATCCTTTGATGTCGACCAGACGACGACTACCGTAACCAATTACAAGATGTGGAGCCTGATGCCCGGCCTCTACTTCGACCTGCCGCTCGCCGGCAAACTGTCGCTCACCGCCCGCGGCCTTGTCGGGATCTCGCATACCACGACTCCGCAGATCACCGTTGCCATCGAGGACGGCGGCGTAGAAGACCCTCCCGTCATCCAGTCCTCCGCTTCCGCGACCGCCTTCGCATTTGATCTCGGCGCTGGCCTGAAATACAGCATTATCCGCTGCCTGGACGTCAACCTGCGGGCCGACTACTTCTATACCAAGCCCAATTTCACCATCGCTAACTCCGGAAGGAACAACAACGCCGGAAGGGAGGTTACCAACTATAACCAGGCGCTCAGCTCAGTCAATTTTTCGCTCGGCATCGCCTATGCATTCGGCAGGCACAAATAAATAGATCCCGTCCGCCGGGTGTTTCCCCCGGCGGACCCATTTGATTCGTATGCAAATCACCCCTCTGTTGTCGGTAATCACGGCATGGTCTCTCCTCCTGGTATCCCGTGTCAGCGGGCAACAACCCGCCTGCGATATAACGGTCAGCGGCCATGTCTTCATCAGCGACACGTCCAGGCTCGACGCTGCCGGAGCATCCATACGGTTTTCCCCGCACAATCTGGGAACGGTCACCGACAGCACCGGTGAATTCCGATTGGCGGCGCTATGCCCCGGCAAATACCGGGTGGTCATTTCCTATGAAGGCTACCGGACACTTGACACGGTGATCAACATCCGGCGCAATATTGCCGTCAATTTCCTATTGTTCAGCACGGCCCAGGACCTGAAAAGTATCACCGTCACCGGTGAAGTGATCAAAAAAGATCAGATCACCACGGCGATCAAGACCATCCTCTCCGGCGCTCAACTGGAAGCCACGCGCGGTCTTTCCCTCGGCGAATCGCTCAAAAGCATCACGGGGGTCAACAGCCTGCAGACAGGGCCGAGCATCTCCAAACCCGTCATCCACGGGGTTTACAGTAACCGGGTACTGATCATGAACAACGGCGTCCGCCAGGAAGGACAAAACTGGGGCAACGACCACGCCCCAGAGATCGATCCGTTTATCGCGACGAAAGTGACCGTCATCAAAGGGGCCGCCGCTATCCGGTACGGATCGGATGCGATCGGCGGCGCGATCCTGCTGGACCCCAAGGACCTGCCCGACCGGCCGGGCATCGGCGGAGAAGTGAACCTCGTCGGCCTGACCAACGGCCGCACCGGCGTCGCCTCCGGGTACCTCGAAGGGGCTTCCGGCGGTCGATGGACCGGACTCAGCTGGCGCGTGCAGGGAACGCTCAAAAAGGCCGGTAACGCCGAAAGCGCCAATTACTATCTGAGCAACACAGGATACGACGAGAACGACTACTCCGCCACATTGCAGTACGACAAGCCGCACTATGGCGGATCGCTGTACTTTAGCCGGTTCAATACGAAGATCGGCGTCGCCCAGGCATCCGTCGCCGACAATGCGACCGATCTGAAGGAGGCAATCGACAGAGGCCGGCCGCTGGACAACGGCTTCTTTCGCTACGCCTTCGGAAGGCCCGACCAAACCGTCAACCACCAACTCGCCAAGGTCAGCGGTTACCTCAATCTCCCCGAGCGCATTGGCAAGCTGGAGGCAGTTTATGCTTTCCAGCGCGACGTACGTAAAGAGTACGATGCCAATCCCTCCGACAACAGCGACACTTCGCTCAACACGAATGGCATCCCGGACCTCAATTTTCAATTGAATACCTCCACCGTCGATCTGATCTGGGAACATAGACCCATCGGCGGGAAGATCGTGGGGAGTATCGGCGCCAATTTTATTACGCATGAGAACATCCAGCAGGGCACTTCCTACCAGGAACTGATCCCGAATTTCGTGGACTATGGGGAGGGACTGTTCGCTATCGAAAAATATCTCATCGGGAAGTGGGTCCTCGAAGCAGGGGCCCGTTATGATTTCCGTCGTCTGCAGGTCTACAAATTCGACCCCACCCTCGTTGTAGAAGAAAGACCGGTCTACAACTGGCAACAGCCGACGGTGAATATCGGCGCGACATACAAGTTCAACGACCACCTTTCAGCCGATTACAATTTCGGGACCGCCTGGCGCGCGCCGCAAGTGATCGAGCTTTTCGCTGATGGCGTTCACCAAAGCGCCGCCGCCTGGGAATTCGGCGATTCTTCACTGACCCTGGAACAAGCCTATAATAACAATCTTTCGTTCACATTGAACACCAAAAGCCTCGTGGTAGAAGCCGGCGTCTATGTCAACTACTTCCACCACTACATTTACGCGCAGCCCGATCTGAACTATATTACCACCATCGATGGGGCATTTCCAGCGTTCAGCTACAAACAGGTGGATGCCCTTTTCGACGGTCTCGACCTGAGCGTCAACCTCACTATGGCCAAAAACTTTGTGTTGATTTCCAAAACCAGCATCGTACGCGCCCGTAATCAGACCATCCATGACTGGCTTATTGACGTACCCGCGGACCGGTTTGACAACAGCCTTCGATACGAGTGGCCCCACATCGGAAAGTGGAAATCCATTTTTGTCGAAGCCGGCAACCTGGCGGTCGCCAGGCAAACCCGGGTGCCCCCCAACAGCGATTTTGCACAGCCTCCCGCCGGCTATGACCTGTGGCGCTTGTCGGCCGGGTTCTCCGCACCGTTTGACAAACATGAGCTAAAAGTCAGCCTTTCCGTTACCAATCTCGCCAACACCGACTACCGGGACTACCTCGACCGCTTTCGTTACTACTTTGCCGACCCCGGACGCAATATCGTCCTGCGAATCATCATCCCATTTGACATCAAACGATCCTGATGGACATCGCCAGAAAAATCCTGAAAGAGCATGGGCTGCACATCACGACGGCGCGGCTTCTCATTCTCGAAATTTTTCTGAATACTCCGCACATCCTCGATTTTAACGAACTGATGTATCTTGCCAAGAGCGTCAACCGCATCACGCTATACCGCACGCTTCATCTCCTCTACCAGCATCACCTCCTGCTCAAAGTGCCGTCCACTACCGGCATCACCAAATATCTGTACCGCGGATTCCCCGAGCCTGTGCCGCACAGAAAAATCTCCAGGGCCCCCGAACGAAAGATCCACCTCATCTGCCAGGAATGTGGAAAGATCATTAGCGTAGCAGACGCAAGCCTGCCGTCGATCAGCCTGCCAAAGAATTTCGAGGCCAATTTTATGGATCTGATCGTCAATGGAAAATGTAAAGAATGTTCAAAATAAAATTTTTAATTGATCATCCTAATTTGTAAGGCGGCTTTGTTTTTCACACTACCGGGAGGATCCAACGACCGCCGTTTTTTCGAGGTTAGTTCCTTCATGGCGCCCATTTTTTTGCCCTATTTCTAATTTTATTGGTTAGACGAATGTGTTTCGCAAACGACTACCTCGGGGTTGAAAGCAATACGAGACTTGATGGAGTTGGAGATCAGGCATGCTGCTTCGGATTTTTGCAAGACCTTGAGCGCCTTTTCCCGCTGCGACTCATCGGTAATTTGTAACCTGGGGTTTAGAAGGATTTCGCTGATAAGGTACTTGCCATCGATCTTTTCCAATTTGCCCGTGGCGGTACATTCGAAGTCGGCAAAGTTCAGTCTCGAATTCTCGGCCACCGCAAGAAAAGTAGTCATTAGACAACTGTTCACTGCCGCTACCAGCAAATGTTCGGGTGACCAGATGCCGGGGATGCCTTTTGGGAATTCCGGTGGTGTGGCCACTTCGATGGAATTGTCCAATACGGGGGAACTGATCAGCCCTTTTCGGCCGTTGCCCCAATGGAGATTGACTTCGTATCTTGATGTATTGTCCATCTTTGATTATTTTGTCCGACAAAGATGACAAGTCTTATTCTTCCCAATCGTGATAAAAGTCACGCTCCCGAATGAGAATGCTCATTTCATGCCATATCTTTAAAATCCAGATGAAGTATTTCCACAACGTTGCGTTGGAGGTTGATCTGGCCCTTATCCGCCAGTTTCTTGAGGAGGCGGGAGATCACTTCACGGGAGGAGTTGAGGTCAGCGGCGATTTCGGTGGCGGAAAACGGCAGCCGCCGGGTCTTCAGGGTCTCCGTTTGCGTTTGCAGGTAAAAAAGTAACCGCTCGTCCATGTGCCGGAAAGCAATGTGGTCGACAGTAACCAGCAATTCCTCAAAACGGGAACGGTAAGACCCGAGAACAAAATAGTACCAGCTCCTATATTCCATCATCCACTTGTCCATGAATTCCAACGGGACTGCGATGCATTCCGTATCGGTTACTGCCCGGGCCATGATCTCGCTAGTCTCTTGTCTGGCAGCGCAAATCATCGACAACGCGCATGCCTGGCCGGGCTGTAAATAATACATAAAAAATTCGCCTCCTTCTTCGTCCTCGCGGTATATTTTAATTAATCCACTGATAACCAGAAGTGTAGAACGTATGTTCTGCCCTGTTTTCATGACTTGCTCTCCGGCAGCGAATTCCCTGATCGTGGCCTTCTCGACCAGGTTCCGGAGAAGGGCCGGTTCGAAATCCGGGAATAGGTTATGAATTAGTTTTTCCTCGACCATATGCATTCTTATGCGGCAAATGTAATAACATCCGCCTGATAAGGGCAGTTTGTGACTTTTGTCACGGTACGGGTGCCCGTGCGCCGATAGTTTTGCCTTGAACAATCGAATTACCGAACATTTCAAAAAAATGAATAGTATGTCACCCATCATCAAGAATCTGTACGGAAAAAAGGAAGACCTGAAGTCCATTTATCAAAAAGGCGCTATAATTCTGGATGTTCGAACACCCCATGAATTCAAAAGCGGACACGCTGAGGGAGCAATAAACATTCCGCTCGATAGCCTGGCGACCCGGATCAATGATCTCAAAAAAATGGGAAAACCGGTCATCACCTGTTGCAAGAGCGGTGCGAGGAGTGCCACGGCCATGAACGCGCTTGCAAATGCCGGGCTGGAAGTCTACGACGGCGGCGGTTGGACATCGGTGGTAAATCTGATCCGGTAGAGAAAGCTATATGAAAAAAATCCTCCACAACTGGAGCCCTATGCGGTTCCTCCGCTTGGCAACAGGTATCGTAGCAATCTGGCAGGGCATTTCTGAAAAGGACTGGCCAGTCGGCCTAGCGGGAACTTTTTTGATCCTGCTCGCTATTGTGAATGTCGGCTGCTGTTGTAGTGCCACCACTTGTTCGATTCCTTCCCGAAATGAAGTAGCGAGGCCAAATGGGAAGGAAGAATTGAAACATATGGGTGAATAATCTCAGGGAAGATCACAATTAGACCTGGCCATAAAGGGACGGCCCCACTGCAGTTGTCTGCACCAATTTCACCGTAGCATCCTGCGTGTCTTCACCATGATCCAGATGCCGTCGACGAGAGCGCCGGCGGAGCATCCGTACGCTATGACAACATTGACGAAATGATCCGGCATCGCTCCGGCAGAAATCAACTGGTAGCCACCGATAGCCAACACGCTGATCCAGCAACCAAGCACGTAATATGACTTCATGGCAACTACCCTCGCCAGCGGAAGAAAATGAAGCCCGGCGACCAGGGCGAATCCGGAGACCAGCCAGTTAGCATGGCCGAAATTCAGCATCAAAATCCAGGTCGCCAGGATAGCCACCACTTCGAAGACAAAAATACGCAGGTACAAACGGTCCCGCTTGCTTTGTCGGACGTCAACGGCAGGTCCTGTATCGGTCTTCAGATCATCCTCCCGTTTGTACAGTTTTATCGAATACAGCCCAAGGCATACCGCAGCGACAAGTACGAGGCCGCCACCAATGGCGTAGTCACTGAAATTCAGAATATACTCTCCGATGATCGCCCAGGCTACGGAAAAAAGGATCATATGGATCAATTCGGCTCTTAGCGCTTCCGCTTCGTTTGTGGTTAACTCTTTCATGTCGGTTGTTTGATGGTGATCCCCTGTTTGATCTCGTCATCGGCGTTTGCGATGACTTCTTCGCCGGGCTGGACGGCCCCAATGATCTCAATCCGGTTGTTCCCCTCATTCCCGGTCGTGACATCCACTTTGACGGTCTTGCCGTTCCGGACGACTACCACATATTTCCTTTCGGTCGACGTGACGACGGCCGATTTTGGTACCGACAGTGCTCCGGGAATACCTTTGGAATCGAACAAGACATCCGCATACATCCCCGGCGTCAGGGCCTCATCCTTGTTATAGACATCCAATTCCACCCGCTCTGAACGATATTGTACGCTGATGTTCATCGATTTCCTGGCGATAACGCCAGTCATCCGCTTGCCTGGGAACGCACTCAGATAAAACGACAGGGTATCGCTGTTCCGCAACGTGGCGGCCATGCTTTCCGGGATATCCACCTGGAGACGCAGGTGGTCCACCTCTTTCAGCTCCAGCATCGGGATATCCTTGTTTTCCGCATTGACCAGGGCGCCCGGATGCACATTCCGCTGGGTAATGACGCCGCTGAAAGGCGCGGTTACCCGAAGGTAGTCCAGCATCGTCTGCTGCATTTGCCAGTTGGCTTTTTCCGCGTTGCTCAGCGCGCTGTCCGCCGTCATCTTTGCCTTGGCGGAGGCCAGATCCATCGGGGAAATGGCACCGGGGGTCTCGGATGCCTGTTCCAGCCGTTCATAATTCTCTTTACTGATGGTGTAATCGGCCTGGGTGCGAGCGTATCTTTCCTTGGCCTGTACGGTCGCCTGGATCAGTTCGGGTGCATCCAGCACCATCAGCAATTGTCCCTGCCTGACATGTGAACCGATATCCACCAATACGGTCTTCACATAACCATTCACTTTAGGGAAAATGCTCACCTGCTGGTAGGCCGCCAACTGCGCCGGCAGTTTCATGACCTGCTCCACGCTTTTCTTCTCCACCGTTGCCATTTCATAATGCGGCGTCGCGGGGTCGGTCGTCTTGGTTTCAGGGTCTTTTTTATCAGAACAACCGTAATATGTCAATGCGGAGAGTAAAAGCAGTATAAGAAATTTGTTAGTCATAATATTTTATTTAGAGGAATCCTCCGGCAATAAGGAAACGGAGTTGAAGGATGTTTTTTGCTGTATCCAGCCGTAGACCAGGGGAACGATGAACAGAGCGGCAAAGGTGGAGGCGGCTAACCCGCCGATGACCGCGCGTCCCAGCGGGGCCGATTGGTCGCCCGCTTCCCCGAGCCCGCTGGCCATGGGGATCATCCCGGCGATCATGGCCAGGCTGGTCATGAGGATGGGTCGCATCCTCACGCTGGCCGCGACAATCGCCGCTTTGAACGGGTCTTTGTATTCCAGCCGCAGCTTTTCCGCATTGGTGACGATGAGTATCGCGTTAGCTACGGATACGCCAACGGCCATGATCAGGCCCATATAGGACTGCAGATTGAGGGTCGCCCCCGTGGCCAGCAATAGCAGCATGGCCCCCAGCAAAACAGCGGGCACGGTGGCCAGGACCGAGACCGACAGACCGAAGGATTGATAATTCGCGGCCAGCAATAGGAGGATCACAACAATGGCGGCCATCAGTCCGCTTTGCAGCGAATCCAGCGTCTCGGTCAGGAGCGAAGACATACCTCTTATTTCAGCTACCAGGCCGGTAGGCGGCGCGCCCATTTCATCGATCGCCTTTTGTACGGCCCTCGTGGCACTTCCCAGGTCCTTCTTATAAATATTGGCGCTGACGGTAACGAACCGCCGCGGACCGCTGCGGTCATATTCTCCGGGTAAGGTATCGATGCGGATAGTCGCGACATCCGACAGCACCGGGCGCATCTGGCCGGGCACCAGCGAGACAGATTCCAGCTGATCCACTGAATTCATGATATATTCCGGCACCTGTATCTGGGTCTGGTAGGTGTACGCCGCTTTTTCATCGAGCCAGAGATTCTTATTGGTGTACCGGCTGGAGGAGGTAACATCCGTAATGCTTTTTGAAACTTTGTCGATGGAAAGACCCATCAGAGCCAGCTTGTTCCTGTCCACCGTTATATCCACCGTGGGGAAATTCAACGGCTGGGCTATCTGCACGTCCCGCAGGAAAGGAATGGTTTCCAGCCTCCCCACCAATCTAGTCGCATAGTTTTTTATGTCGGCCATATTTTTTCCGGCCACCCGTACTTCAATGGGCGTCGAGGCACCCTGGGCCATGATCTTTTCGGTCAGCTCGATGGGCTCGAAAGAAATTTTTATGGAAGGATAATGGCGCAGAATGACCTTCCTCAATTCCTCCTTCAGATCCTCCATCCTTACCTTGTAATCCGCGTTAAGGTCTATCTGGATCACCGATTCATGCGTGCCGCTATTGAAGATATACAGGTTGCTCGTTCCGAAGTTGCTGGGCACCAGCCCGACATAAGCGGAAGAAATGGCCACTTCGTGGCGTACGGTGGAATCGATAAGACCCAGGATGCCCTTTGTGGTCCTTTCTGTCACTTCGAGCCGCGTGCCATCCGGCTCCCTGACCCGCAGTTGGATCTGGCCGTTATTGGTTTTTGGCAGCAAGTCCTTACCTATTATGACGTAGCAGCATGCCGCCGTTCCGACTGCCACAAGCAGGTAGATCGGCACGATCAATTTTCGTTTCGGCATCCATTTCCCCAGCCTGGACGTGAGATTATTTTTTAGCCGTTGAAAATAATCCTCCTTTTCATGGTGGATTTGATCAACGTCCGATTGCTGATGGTGCCGCTGGAATTTTTCCGCTTTCAACAGCCAGACCGATACGACCGGCACCAGGGACTGGGCGGCGATAAAGCTGACGATCATGGCAAAGGCGATCGAAAGAGATAGCGGCAGGAACATTGCCTTTGGTACCCCGTTCATGACAAATGCCGGGGCAAAGACGGCCAGTATGCACATCAGGATCAGCAATAGAGGGAAAGAAATTTCGGAACAGGCATCCAGTATGGCCTGCCGGTTCGTCTTTCCCATTTCGAGGTGCTGGTGGATATTCTCGATGGTCACCGTGGCCTGATCGACAAGGATACCGATGGCCAGGGCCAGTCCGCTCAGCGTCATGATGTTGACGGTCTGGCCGGCCAGCTTTAGAAAGAATACGGCGCCCAGGACGGCCACAGGGATGGTGATGATGACGACGAGGCTGCTGCGCCAGTCCCGCAGGAACAGCAGGACCATCAAACCGGTCAGGATGGCGCCCAAAATACCTTCCGTCATCAGGCTCTTTGCCGAATTGATGACAAAGACGGACTGGTCGAATTCATAGCTGATATCTACGTCGTCGGGCAGCAGGCTTTTCATCTCCGGTATCCTTTTCCGCAGGGTCTGCACCACCTCCCAGGTAGATGCATCCGCTGTCTTGACGATCGGCATATACACCGACCTTTTCCCGTTGACAAGCGCATAATCGACGGTAATATCGGCTCCGTCCGCCACGCTGGCCACGTCTTTCACGTAGAGGGAAGTCGTGCCGTTGCTCCTGATCGGGATGTCTTCGAAATGTTCCACCTTACCTTCCAGGGAATTGATGGATGTCACATACATGATGCTGTCTACACGGAGATTTCCCGAGGGAGTGATCGCGTTATTCCTGGCTATCGCCTCCACGACTTCGTCCGCCGACAAATTGTACATCCGTAACTTCTCCGGGTTCACATTGATCAGCACCGATCTGGCATTGGAGCCAAAGGGCGGAGGCGCCGAAAGACCGGGAACGGTTGCGAACAAAGGGCGTACCCTGGTGATTGCCAGGTCAAAGATCTCCTTGAGCGATCTTGTCTTGCTGCTGAACACCAGTTCGCCCACCGGCAGCGAGGACGCATCAAACCGGACTACCTGTGGCGGCAGGGCACCCGGCGGGAAAAAGGCCATTGTCCGGTTTACCTGCAGGGCCACCTGTGCGGAGGCTTCCGCCATATCCGTGCCTTCATAAAAGGTCAGTTTGATCAATGAGAGCCCCTGGATGTTCCTGCTTTCGATATTCTTTATGCCGTTGACATACAGGAACTGATCCTGCATGCGCGTGGCAAAGAACCCCTCCATTTGCTGCGCTGACATCCCGCCATACTGTTCGATGACGTAAATGGTGGGTGAATTCAGCTTGGGAAAGATATCAATGGATATCGTCCGAACGGCCATAACCGAGAACAACAAAAGGCCGATGAACAATACCAGGATAGTAATTGGCCTTTTTAAAGCTGTTCGTACCATGTAATAATATTATTTGATAGCTTGAATAAATAGATCCAGATTACCGGCGGAAGCGGCTTTATCCAGGTTAGCCAGTAACCAGTCGCTCAGCGTCTGCACATAATCGGACTGCGACCGATACAATACGAAAGACGCGTCGGTAAGATCTACCAGGTTAATAATTCCCGCTTTGTATTGAGCGGTCTTCTGGCGGAAAGCGTCCTGGGCTGCCCCGATCTGGATTGGGATCTCGGCCAGGTTCTTTGTGGCGGTCCGGATAGCTTCATCCGCCTTATTGCCTACATTGAGGACAGATAATTGCTGTTGCTGCAAATCATAGTCGCTGGCGATCGCATTGTTGCGGGCGATGGCTTCCTTGTCCCTCCGGTGAACGATATTGAAGAGATTATATTCCAACGTGAGCCCCGCCATATAGTTGAACCGCTGATAGCCGAGACCCGTCGCCATGGATTTGTACGTGTCCTGGTAATCGATGCTGGAACCGCGCCCCCATACTACGCCCGTCAATAACAACCTTGGAAGGAAGCTCCTCCTTACGAGGTCTTCCGTCTGCAAATAGAGCAATTTCTGCTTATTATAATAGTCGACGAGCGGGTTGACGTTGGCGGCGGTATCCTGTATCCGGTCTAAAATGCCCGATGGGGACAAATAGCCTTGCGTCCTGGCCGTATCAATATTGATATCGTTCACCGGAATGCCGGTGAGATAGCTCAATTGCTGCTGCAGCTGCCGGATCGCTCCTTCCGTCTGATTATAGGTGATCCGGGTCTTTGAAAGTTCGGCCATTGCCAGGGCCGAATCGGCGCCCGGCTTGATCCCGCTGCGGGTCACCGCCTCGATGACTTTATAAAGGGTTTCATACCGGTTTACGTTTTCCAAATCGATGCCAAGCTGGAACTCATTCTTAAGGATGTCGAGGTACAATTTGCCCACTTCCCATTTTGCGATGTAGCGCTCCCTTTCGAGATCCGCATTGCTCAGATCGGCAGACGCCTGGGCATTGCGCACCGTCGCTTTTTTTAGCCCGAAATCCAGCAATTCAAATTGGTTGTACAGGAACCCGATATTGCCGATCGCGGACTGGAAAGTATTCGAACTGCGAACGCCGCTCGAAGTGGAAGGGACGATCCCGAAGGAGATATACGAGCCGGGTAATGAATTGTCGGTCCCTACCGATAGTTCATCCCCCAGGTACGATGTCGGCAGAAAGGCATGTCTGGCGTCGGTAACGCCGGCTTTGGCAGCATCGACGAGGGCCTTCTTTTGAAAGAGCACGGGCAGATGATGCTGTGCGGAATCGATATAATCGGATAAGGAATACTTCTTTTGTTGCGCAAATAGCGGTAGGGAGGGCACCAGCAATAAGATACTGATTGCACCGAGAAACTTTCTATAAAAGAAAGTGGTCATATCAATGATTTAATTGGAGAAATTACGTTGCCAAAATAGTCAGGCGACAGAAGGGGGTCCGCGTAAAAATCCCTGAACGGGCGTGACGGAAGGGAGAAAGCTTGCCCGACAAAGGCCGATCGGTCTGTCTATGATATGAAGTTCAGGTGCCTCCACACAAAGGATATCGCAAGGAGATATGTTCTCCCGGTGAAACCGTTTGTTCAACCGAAAAGACCGGCTGGAGGAATGGCCGGGTACCTTATTCTCAAGGCTAACCGCTGCCTTCGAATGCTGCATCGAAGCAAAGCGGCCGATGAAATTTTGCGTATTGCCCGCCGTGGAGCAGTCGAAATTGAAAAAGAACTGTACGGAAAAGAACACGGTATAAACCGTTATCACGAGCGTATAAAATGCGATATTAAATATTCTCTTTACCACTTTTCGACCATGGGGAAAGCGCAAAATTAGCGATAAATTGATAACTCGCCTATTCAGAATGATTAAAGAATCAATAAAAAAATGCTACGAAGTATGCGAAAAGAGGTTCCGAAGTAAATCATGCAATGTGACCATTTTCGACGCCCTATGTTTGAGTGCTTTAGATTTATTGTTTTGATTGTCATATAGTTATATAGCAATCCCGATGGCTGCCGGTTTTGATTCATCGACCGATATTCAACGGGCGTTTGCCGAACCCATTCGCCGCTATTTCACTTTTGCTAACTCGTAATGCTCCCCTTCGTCATCCAGCACTGCTTTGATCACTTTCCCCTGCGCATCTTTTACAAAATCGATGTCGGTTTCCATGATCTTCAGGTAGAAATGATGATCATTCGTCGCATAAAGCGTGGTCTTCGACAATTGGACGGTCGGGGATTCCACTTTCAGGTGCCCATTTTCGACGGTGACGATCGCTTTGAGTTTGCCGTCATACACGCCGGCGAACTGGCTCAAAACAGCGTCGGACAACTTTAGGTTAGGGCGATAAGGAATATAATGCTCCCAGTACCAGGGGATCGTTACGCCGGCCAATTTTTCCACCAGTTCTTTGTATATGCTCTCGGCATTTGAGCTATTGCCGAGGATGACCAGGGCGAATTTCTTGTCCGGGAAACCGATCGCATAATGCATCCAGCCATCGGCATGTCCTTCTTTGAAAAACGCTTTGCCGGCAGGCGTCCGGAACAAACCCCAGCCAAGCCCATAGGCCAGGCCGATCTTCCGGTTGTCGGCGGCCCGGGTCGTGTCATCCGGAAAGGCCTGCATGGACCCGGTAATGACGATCTGCGGCGATAACATTTCCTTCCATGCCGCCGGCGAAAGTCCTTTCCCCTGCAATACACCCGCCATCAGACGGCTATAGTCAGCGGCGGTGGTTTCCATCGAGCCGGCCGCATATGCCTCCCGGTAGCGGGTCTTGGGCAACGTATCCTCATTCAGGTTGTGGCCCAGCGCATAGTCGGATTCAAATCGGGGCTGCCAAATAAAATCCGAGCGCACCATCCCAAACGGAGTGAAGATCCGCTCGCGGGCGAGTTCGGCCAGTGGCCGGCCGGTCACCGTCTCCACAACCAGCTGCAGTAACATGATCCCCTCACCGGAATAGGAATAGCGGGTGCCGGGTGTAAACGAAATGTCCAGCTTACCATTGTTCAGCTCCCGCCAGTTGGGGAACCCGGTGGTATGGTCGAGACACATCCGTGGGGTGATCAGTTTGTAACGCTCGTCGCCGGCCAGTTGGCGGTATTTGTCATATTCGGGCAACGGTTTTGGCAGGTATTGATAAACAGGTTTATCCAGGTCAATTTTCTTCTCATCCACCAACTGCATGACCAGGCAGGCAAATAGCGATTTCGCCAGGGAGGCGCCGTAAAAGCAGGTCGAGGTATCGTTTTGCAGCTGTCGGGACTTATCCCGGTAGCCGTAACCGCGGGCATAAACCAGCTTGCCGCCGCTCACGATCCCGATCTCAAGACCGGTTACGGCGGCTGTGTCCATCAACCGGTTGACCACCCGATCGACATAGGCCGTGCTTATTGTCGTACCGTCGGGCCGGATAATTCCGGGTGATTGCGCCCGGGTATAATAGGTAGTCAGCATGATCAACGCGGGAAGTAACGCTTTTGTCATCGCGGTAATTTTTTTGTAAAAATCCCGCATTAAATCCTTACTGAAAAAGGAACAAGTGTTCAAATCCGGAAATGAGTAGAATTAAAGAACGATATTTGTACCGTCGAATCAAAAACTTCGCGCGCAACATGCCCAAAGTCAGTTTTAACAAAGGCGATCGTCTCTTTTACAGCTCGTTGAAAGCGGCCGTCAACAACTATTTTATGGATACGGAACGTAGAAAAACGGGTAATCCCCACCTATATGCCAAAACGGTTGTCCTGATCCTCGCTGCGCTCATTTTGTATGTCGGATTGCTAAGCGTGCCCCTACCCTGGCTACCCCTGATCGCCTGCAGCGTGCTTTTGGGTTTTGTCCTCGCCTGTATCGGGTTCAATGTCATGCACGATGCCAACCATGGCAGCTATTCGTCCCGGAACTGGGTCAATAACCTGTTCGGGCTGACATTGAATGCCCTTGGCGGCAACAATTTTATTTGGAAACAAAAACATAATATTGTTCATCATACGTATACGAATATCGATGGGATCGACGATGACATCGCCAAAAGCCCCTATATCCGGATGTGCCCATCCCAACCCTGGCTACCCGCACATCGGCTGCAACATATTTATA
>Ga0335083_10004853_pt1 | contig 17074 bp, 13 predicted proteins | sample Lox_Sample_42_FD_206716 | JGI IMG/M metagenome (GOLD analysis project Ga0335083, IMG submission 206716) | Soil microbial communities from Loxahatchee National Wildlife Refuge, Florida, United States - Lox_Sample_4.2 | ecosystem: Environmental > Terrestrial > Soil > Wetlands | place: USA... | reverse complement strand
AAAACGAGGGCGGGCAAATGTTTGGCTTTATTCCGCGAGCCTCGTGTGTTTTTTATTCGCGCATTCATTATGCGGCCAGGACACCGCCCCCCCCGCGCCGGACAAGCCGTGGGCGCCTTCCAAGCTGGGTGACTACGAACAGGAATTGTCGCGCATGAGCGACAGGAGCTCCAATGCCGTGCCGATTGACCCGCAAAAAACTTACGATTTGCCGGAGCTCATTGATATCGCGGAACGGAGCCATCCGGAAACGCGGGTGGCGTGGGAAGAGGCGCGCGCCCAGGCGCAGGCGGTGGGATTAAGCAAAAGCGGGTATTATCCCTATCTGGCCGCCCTGGCGAGCCAGGAGTTCAGCCATCAATTGTTTGCTTTGACTTCGGTTTTTCCAGGGAATGCCATCGAGGAAAACGCGGGCTTCGACTTGAACTGGCTGCTCTTTGATTTTGGCGGGCGCAGCGCGGGGGTGGCGGAGGCGCGGCAGAAATTAATGCTGGCCAACGTGAACTTCAACGCGACGCACCAGCAGATTGTGTTTGATGTGACGGAAGGTTTTTACGCCTTCAACACGGCGCGGCAGCAGGTGCAGGCGCAGCAAGCCACACTGGAGGCGGCGCAGACGGTGGCCGAAGCGGCGAAGGCGCGTTTCGACAACGGGCTGGGAACGACGCAGGACGTGCTGCAAGCAGAACAGCAATTGGCGCAGGCAGAATACGATCTCGAAGCGGCGCAGGGGGTCATGAACAATGCAGAAGTGACTTTGGTGAATGCAATGGGAATTTTTCCTAAAACGGATATCCAGGTGGCGGAAATCCCGGAAAAGGCAGTCCCGGACAATATGGATGAGTCGCTGGATGATTTGGTGGACCGCGCGCTTTCGCAACGCCCGGACCTGGTGGGAAAACTGGCCACGCTCAAGGCCAGCCAGGCCGCTGTGCGCAAGGCCCGCTCGGCTTACTATCCCAAGATATCGCTGGATGCCAACGCGGGCTGGTCGAAGCTGGATGTGAACGCCTACAATTCGCCTTACACGGGGAACAGCAAGCCGGTTTATGGAGCCGGGCTGGAAATTGAACTGCCCCTTTTTGACGGGTTTCAACGCCGCAATAGCTTGCGCATCGCCGAATCGGAACTCAAAGCGGCGGAGAGCGACCTGACCAACAATCGCAACACGGCCGTGGAACAAGTGATGAAAGCTTACATTGACCTCGAAACCGCGTTTCGCAAACAGGATGCAGCCGAGGTCCTGCTCTCAGCCGCCCAAACGTCTTTCGATGCTTCCCTGGAGTCGTACAAAAATGGGCTGGGGACTTATGTAGATGTGGAAGTGGCCCAGCGCGGCCTTGCCAATGCCCGCACCATCCTGGTGACCACACGCTCGGCGATTTACTCGAGTAAAACCAGCCTGGCCCTGAGCGTGGGCGACCTGGCCAAGCCGGTCCCAGCCACCACCACCCGCAATTAATGAAATCCGCGAAACTTAAATTCGTTTGGCTGCCGGCCGCGTTGATGCTGGCCGGCTGCGGGGCTGACAATCATTCGCCGACGGTGGACATTGTCGGCTCGTATTTTCCCGCATGGATTATCTGTATCGTGCTGGGGCTGGCGCTGACGTTAATCGCACGGCAAATCCTGATTGGCTTTCGGCTGAATACGCACCTGCGCCCTGCCCCATTGGTCTATGTCTGCATGCTGGTCCTGTTTACGCTGACGTTATGGCTGGCGTTTTTCCAAAACTAAATTTATGGCTGATCCCACTCCTCCCAATACTCCAACGGCTCCGAACGCCGCCCCGACCGAGACCAAACCACCGACGGATGCCGAAGGCTGGCGAAAAATAGCGGGCCGGATCATCAGTATCGTTGTGGTCCTGGTCGCATGTGTGCTCGTGCTTTTGGTCTGGGACATTATCGAACATCACCCGCGCACGGACGACGCGATCGCAGCGGCCAATGTTATCGGCGTCGCGCCGCGCGTCAGCGGCCAAATCATTAAATTGAATGTGCAGGACAACCAGGAAGTAAAAGAGGGTGACCTCCTTTTCGAGATTGATCCGGCAGATTATGAGCTCGCGCTAGACAACGCCCAGGCGGCGCTGGCCGGACTTGACCGGCAAATCGAAGTGGCCCGATCGCAGGACGAAAATTTGCGATACCAGGTGAAAGCGGCAGAGGCAGGCGTGGCCGAAGCCCAGGCGCAGGAAAAGCAGACGGGCGATACCCTTACGCGGCTCAAGCCGCTGTTGGCGAAAGGTTTTGCCACGGCCGATGACGTGGACCGGGCGGAAACCGCCCTCAAAGTGGCGCAAGCCAGCCTCGCGACCGAAGAACAACAATTGAACCAGGCCAAAACCACACTCAGCACCCTGGAAACCCTGAAGGCACAACGCCCGGGCGCCGCCGCCGCGGTGAACCAGGCCAAGCTGAACCTGTCTTATTGCAAAGTAGTCGCGCCATTTCCCGGCAAAGTTATTAATTTGAACTTATCCGTGGGCGCTTACGCCAGCGTTGGTGCTCCGGTCTTCTCATTGCTTGATTTGCGGCATTGGTATGTCATCGCCAATTTCCGCGAAGGCGAGCTTCGCCATTTTACCAATGGTTCTCCGGTGGACGTCTATTTGATGTCGGCGCCGTCCCGTCACTTCGCCGGAAAAGTCCAAGGGATTGGCTGGGCGGTGCAATCGATTGACGAAATTAATATCAACTCGGGAGTTCCTTCGGTGCCGCGCGAATTGAATTGGGTGCACATCGCCCAACGGTTCCCGGTGCGCATTGAAGTGGAAAATGCTGATCCGGAATTATTCCGCATCGGGGCTTCGGCGGTGGCCATCATTAAATGAATTCCTTTGCGCTGCCAGGGCTCAAGAATTATCACCCGGCATGGCTGGAGTGGTTGCGGCGCGAACTGGCTCCTTTTCCCGGGCGCGCACCGATGACGATCAGGCTGGTGGTCGCGGTCACCCTCGTAACGATTATTTCCCTGACGTTGCAGGTTCCGCAACTCGCCTTCTCGGCATTCTTTTGCTTTTTCGTTTCCAAAGAAAACCGGGTGCTGACCCTGATGACCGGCGTGCTGATGATCATCGCCGTCACAATCGCGACCATCATCAATCTTTTGCTTTATACCTGGGTGTTCGATTATCCGGAATATCGCATCCCGATAATGGCGTGCCTGATTTTCTGCGCGATGTTCCTGTCGCGAACCTTTGTGATTGGCCCGCTTGGGTTCGCCCTGGGATTCTTTAGCGCGCTGATGCTCACGATTGGCGAGGCCGCGCCGAATACCGAAGAACTGGTTCGCAACGAGCTTTGGTTATGGGTGGCGGTGATTTATCCGATTGCGCTCACTGTTTTTATCAATCAATTGCTGTTACCGGCTGACCCGTGGAAAGCATTAGTGCAAGGCCTGGGACTTCGCCTGGACGCGGCCACGGCGGCGTTGAACCGTCTCATCAAGGAAGGCACGGCCGGAGGCCAGGACAATCAGCCACTGCTCAATTTGGCCACGCGTGGAGGGACGACGATGTTCGGGCTTCTCCACTTTGCCGAAACGAATGAGCCGGCATTGAAACGCCGGCATCCGTTCCTGGTGGAAAGTATTTCCGCCGCTTCGCACCTGGCGAGCGCCACGGCGTCGTTGGAATTCAGGGACCTGGTGACGGTTTCGGCGAATGACATTCTCCATGCGAAAGTGCTGTTAACGGAAATTGCGCAACTGAAAGCTCACCTGCCGGAGAAGGAAAGAAGTTTGCAGCCACGCAAAGCACCTTTGCCACTGCCCGAACTGCCGCAACTGCGCGAACTGCAATTCGCGGTGGAATCATTTCGGGACAGCTTGATCCAGGGCACTTCTGACTATTCGTCCGCCAATGTCGAGAAGCCAAAGAAACGGCTGTTCAGCCCGGATGCGTTTACCAACCCGACTTATGTGCGGTTTGGCCTGAAGGTGATGTTTGCGGCCATGATCTGTTACATCCTCTATAATGCGCTGCACTGGCCGGGAATTTTTACCTCGTTTGTGACCTGCTGTTTTATTGCACTGGGAAATACCGGGGCGACGATTTACAAAAGCTGGTTGCGCATCGCGGGATGTTTAATCGGCGGCCTGGCCGGTTATTTATGCCTTTTTTTCCTTCTGCCACACATGGTCAGTGTCACGTCGCTCGTCCTCCTCATCGTGGCCGGAACCATTATATCGGGATGGGTGGCGGCAGGCACGGAACGCATTGCCTATGCGGGATTGCAAATGGCGTTTGCTTTTTACCTGAGCATTTTCCAGGGGTTTGCGCCGGAGGTGAACCTGACGACGATTCGCGACCGGGTGGTGGGGATTCTCGTAGGGACGATTATCTCGGCCATCATCTTCCGCTATATCTGGCCGGAACATGCGGTGGACCAATTGCGCACGACGCTGGCGCGGGTGTTGCGCACGATTTCGCAACTGGTAGGCCTGCCCAAAACGGATACGGCTATGGAAACCGACGGGAATAAAGCGAAATCACTGCACGGTGCGCTTTCCAATGACCTGGATAGCGTGCTGGTCCTATCCGAACAGGCGGCGGTGGAGAACGTCATGTTTGATAATCCTAAAACTTTTTCGTCCACGCTGATGGAACGCATTACGGCGCACGTGCAAGCACTAGGACTTATTACCACGGGGCTTTTAAGGCGCACGAAACTCGAAGAATGGCAGTCGCTCGATAAGCCGGCGCAGGTTTCGGAAGCTGAATTGCGGGCCGTGGTGGCCGACTATCTGAAGGACATGGCGGCTTCCGTGGAAAACGGCCAGCCGCTGTCGCACTGCAAATTGGAAAAGGCATTTGAAAAATGGAATCTCTCGGTGGGAAATGCCACGGGCAACGACCGTCCGCGCCTGGTGCGCCGCCTGGTGGACCAGGTTCAGTGTCTTGATTAGATTAGGGATGACGTTGAAGGACGGGTTGCTTTTTTTCGTGTCAATTCGGGTTCAATCGTGTCTAACATCCTCGTACGGCTTTCATGAAAAACGGAAATAAAATGCCACGCATTTTGATTGTGGACGATGATCCCGGTCAGCGCAGCCTGCTTAATTCTTTCCTGCGCAGCCAGCATTTCGACACCGTCACGGCGGATTCCGGCCAGCGCGCGCTGGAACTGCTCCGCGGGAGCAAGTTCGACATGATGATTTCCGACGTACGGATGCCGGGCCTGACGGGCCTGGAAACGCTCCGGCTCGCGCGCAAGGAGCACGCCACATTGCCGGTGCTACTGGTTACCGCTTTCACCGATGTGCGCGACGCCGTGGCCGCCATGCGCGATGGCGCGGTAAATTATCTCGCCAAGCCAATCGACCTGGATGAACTGCTCGCCTCCGTTCGCAATGCCACGGGCATTGCCGAGACCGCAGCGCCGGTGGGCACGGCGGAAAAGCCGTTGCCGGATTATATTGTCGCCAAAAGTCCGCTGATGCAGGCGGTGTTGCGCGATGCCGCGCTGATCGCACCTTCGGAAACGCGCATTCTCATCACGGGCGAGAGCGGCGTGGGCAAGGAAGTGGTGGCGGATGTCATCCATGGCTGGAGCGCGCGCGCGGCGGGACCGATCATCAAGGTCAATTGCGCGGCCATCCCGGAGACGCTGCTGGAGAGCGAATTGTTCGGGCACGAACGTGGCGCGTTTACGGGCGCACATGCCCAGCGCATTGGGCGGTTTGAGGAAGCAAATAACGGCACGATTTTTCTGGATGAAATCGCCGAGATGTCGCAGGCGCTGCAGGCCAAGCTGTTGCGCGTGACGCAGGACGGCCGGTTCCAGCGCATCGGCTCGAACAAAGAAATCCAGACGAACGCGCGCATCCTGGCGGCGAGCAACCGCAACCTGGAGGACGAAGTGAAGGGCGGGCGGTTCCGCGAGGATTTGTTTTATCGCCTGAACGTAGTGGAATTAAACATCCCGCCGCTGCGCGAGCGGCGCGAGGACATCCTGCCGCTGGCGAGCCGGTTCATCGAGGAATTTGCCAAGGGCAAAGCGCGGTTTTCCGAGACAGTCGCGGCGTGGCTGGAAAATTATCCGTGGCCGGGCAACGTGCGCGAGTTGCGCAATGCGATGGAGCGCGCGGTGTTGTTGTCGCGGAGCGAATTGATTTTGCCGGAGCATTTGCCGGTGCGCGTGCGCGCGGTGGAACCGGACAGCCTGACGTACGAAGCGTCCGACCCGGCGAAGCTGGAGGAAATCGAGCGGCAGGCGATTATGCAGGCGCTCAAGCAACATAATTTTAATCGCACGGAAACGGCAAAGGCGCTGGGCATCAGCCGGCGTGCGCTGCTGTATAAGTTGCAAAGGTTTCGCGAGCAGGGGCATAAGGTGGAGTAGGCAGCCGCCCCCTCACCCCAGCCCTCTCCCCCGATGGGGGCGAGGGAGAAACGATCTTGCGTGTCCGGTCGATGGCATCCTGATCGCCAAAATCCCTCGCTGCTGAAGGCTTATTTTAATGCCACAAGTCGCAGAGCATCTGCACGAACTTCCATTTGGCGCGGATGGCGTCCCACTGTTCCTTGAGGTCGTCGGTGGTGAGGTTGACGATGACCAGGGCCATTTCGATTTCGGGTTTGTCGGGTTCCAAACCGAAGACTGGCTTTTCAAGAAAATGAGCGAGGGCGTTGCCCAGGCAAACGCTGGCCGCGAGGGGTGAGCTTTCCCCAGCGTCGGACGGATGATGATGATATTTGACCCCGGCGATAATCGGCTCGGGCAGTTTCCAATTTTCCAGCAGCGTCGCGCCGACGTCCGCATGGTTGCAACCGTAATGATTGTTCTCCCATTCCGTGAGCGAGACGTTGCCGCGTTTGGTGGGGTCGAACATGCTGGCGTAACTTTTGCCGTACGTTTCGGCGAAAACAACTTTGCCCAGGTCGTGCAGCAGCCCGGCGGTGAAAGCGACGTTGCCATCTACGCCACAGGCGCGCGCGACGTATTGCGAGCCAAAAGCGGTGATGACACTGTGCTTCCAAAGCAGGACGGAATCGAGTCCGGTGCCCGGCGCGGCGCGCATGCAGCCCTGTCCGCTGATGGCGGCGGCCAGCATGAAAACGACGTCGTAGCCGAGGAGATTGATGGCTTCGCCGACGTTAGCGATTGGGACATGGTTGCCGAAATAGGCGCTGTTCGCGATTTGGAGGAGCTTGGCGGTGAGCGCGGAATCGTACATCACGACATCCACGATTTCATAGACGTCGGTATTATTGATGTCGTCGAGCAATCGCGCGAGCCGCGGCAGGAGGGCCGGGGACGCCGGCAGGGTTTCGAATTTGGCCGTGAGTTGTTCGACTTTATCCATTTATCAGGGTTTTGCGCAAAAAGCTGCCATCAGAAAAGCATACGGCGGGCCAAAAGTTTCTCGAATTTGCGAATGTTTATTGCCATTTTTCTCTAAGGAATTCATGGAAACCGGGCGCAAAAATGACCTGACGCCGACGCAGCAACGCGCCGTGGCTGCGCGTGGGAACGTGCTGGTAATGGCCGGCGCCGGCACGGGCAAGACGCATACGCTCGTGGAGCGCTGCCTGGATTTGATCTGCGGCGAAAAAATTTCGCTGGATGAAATTCTGATCGTCACATTCACGGAAATGGCGGCGATGGAAATGCGCGAACGCCTGCGCACGGCGCTGGAGAATGCGACGGAAGAACGGGGCATCGCGGAGCAACTGGCGCTGTTCGATGCCGCGCACATCGGCACGCTGCACAGCTTTTGCTTCAAGCTGGTGCGCGAGCATTTTCACGAGCTGGGACTGGACCCGCAATTGTCGGTGCTGGACGAGGGGCAGGCGCGATTGCTGATGGATGAAACGCTCGCGGAACAATTTGAAGCGCATTACGAAAATGAGGACACGTTTTCACTCGCCGTCCAGGAGCTCATCCGGATTTACGGCAAGGGGCGCGACGAAAAAATCCGGGCCCTAATCCTGAAACTGCATCATTACGTTCAAACACGCGCGGACGCGGAAGCGTGGCTCGCAAGGCAGATTGAGAATTTTTCGTCTACTGAGCCGACACAATGGCGTGAGTGGTTTTCGGAAGCAGTAACGAACTGGCGTAATGAATGGCTGCCGGTTTTGCGGGACTTGAAGGGAGAAAATATTAAAGCCGGCGAATGCCTTGAGATATTGGAAACGTTTTCAGGAGGTAAGGCTTCAACTCATTCACTTTTTAAAAAGCTTGCAGGCGCGGACAGCAATTATCCCCCGAAAAAGAAAACGGTGTTGCGCAAGCCGCTGGAGGATTTTTTTGAGGATGCGGAATTTTTGGGCTCGCTCGCGGCGGAGGGAAAGACAGAGCCGCTGGCAGAGGATTGGGGATGGGTGCGCGGCCACATGAAAACGCTGTTGTTGCTGGCGAAAGAATTTTCCGAGAAATTTTCCGCGCGCAAACGGTCTGACGGCGCGGTGGATTTTCACGACCTGGAACAGTTTGCCATCCAGTTACTGTGGGATTCCAGGGCCAATAAGCCGACGGAGATTGCCAAACGATGGCGCGAAAAGCTTCGCTACATTTTTGTAGATGAATACCAGGACATCAACGCCGCGCAGGACCGGATTATTTCCGCGCTGAGCCGCGATAACCGGTTTCTGGTTGGCGACGTAAAGCAGAGCATTTATCGTTTCCGGCTGGCGAACCCGCAAATTTTCCAGGATTACGCCCGCAACCCGCAAGCATGGAAAGGGCAGACCATTGCACTGGCGGAAAATTTTCGCAGCCGGGAAGGACTGCTTCATTTTATCAATTCACTTTTTGCGCCGCTCATGCGCGAAGACGTCGGCGGGGTTCATTATGACGAGCAGGCGAAATTGAAATTTGGATCGCCAGAGACACGAGGGGAATTATCGCTGGCGCAAAATCGTGAGCCGCGCGTGGAATTGTTATTGCGGGCAAAACAGCGCGGTGAGAGTTCAGGCGGGGAAGTGGGTGATGCTTTGGGTGACTTGCAGGAATCGGAAAAGGAAGCGCGCCTGGTCGCGTTGCGGCTGTTGGAGCTGAAAAATTCCGGGCATCCCATTTGGGACGACGGGAAATTTCGTGCTGCGGATTGGCAGGATTTCGCCGTGCTGCTGCGCGCGCCCGGGACCAAGGCGGAAATTTTCGCGAAACAATTTGAGCGCGCCGGTGTGCCGCTGCTGGTCGAGCGCGGCGGGTTTTATGAAAGCAGTGAGATTGCCGATTTACTGAGCCTGCTGAAACTGGCCGATAATCCCTTGCAAGACGTCCCGTGCATCGCTGTCCTGCGTTCGCCGCTCGTCGGCTGCTCCATGGATGAGCTCGCGGAAATTCGCCTGGCCGGCCCCGGCCATTTTTGGTTTGCGCTGAACCATGCCGCGAATGCGAAATCAAAAATCCAAAGCGGGACGCGCAGAAAAGTGGAAACATTTCTGAAGCGGTTTTCGGGCTGGCGCAGGCTCGCGCAACAGGCGTCGCTTTCACAATGCCTGGAAGCCGTGCTGGCCGAAACGCACTACGATGTCTGGCTGCTCTCGCGTCCGCGCGGGGCGCAACGGCGCGCCAACGTGCAACGTTTTCTCAACCTCGCGGAGCAATTCGACGCCTTCCAACGGCAGGGACTTTTTCGCTTCCTGCGGTTCGTGGACGCGCAGCGGGAAATCGACGCCGAGCCGGAAGTCGCGCCGCTCGCGGAGGAAAACGCCGTGCGCCTGATGAGCATTCACCAAAGCAAAGGCCTGGAATTCCCCATCGTCGCGCTCGCGGACCTCGGCAAAAAATTTAACGAACAGGATTTGCACGGCGAAATTATTTTGGACGAACGCTTCGGTCTTTGCCCGCGCGTCAAACCGCCGTCCAGTGGCGGTCGTTATCCGAGCCTGGCGTACTGGCTGGCGCAGAAGAATCAGCGGCGCGAGTTGCGCGGCGAGGAACTGCGCCTGCTTTACGTCGCACTCACCCGCGCGCGCGACACACTGATTTTGAGCGGCGGTGTTTCGGAGAAAAAATGGGATGGCCTGTTTCAAAAGACTGCCTCGATCACGCCGCACGACATTTTATCCGCCGGCAGCGATATGGATTGGCTCGGCCTTTGGTTCCGGATGCAGAACGCCGAATCCAAGATCGTAGATCCAAGGCGGGGCGAATTACCATCGCTGCGCTGGCGGTTTGTGGATGATGCGGAATTGGCCGAACCACCGGCGGCCACTGACAAAACGAAAGCGCCTTTGCCGTCTATTGATGAAGCAACGGAGAAAAAATTGGTTAAAGTGCTGGACTGGCAATATCCGCATCAAACCGCGACAAAGTTGGCGGCCAAGACTTCGGTCACCACCCTGCGGCGGCAGGCAGCGGAAGAGGACGACGAAGCTGAACAGAAATTCTCTCCCCATTTCACACGCAAAAAAACTCGCAACGCAGGCCGCACATTAAGCGCCGAAGACACCGGCGTGGCACACCACAAATTTCTCCAGCATTTCTCCCTGGACGCGGCGAAGGATTTGAAATCGTTCACCGCAGAAGCCAGGCGTTTGGAAAAAGAAAATTACTTATCCGCCGAGGAAGCCGCTGCCCTGGATATGGAAGCGCTGGCGGATTTTTGGGGTTCGCCGATTGGAAAAAGAATCCGCGCCCAGGCCGCTTCCATCCGCCGCGAGCTGCCTTTCACGGCGAGCTTTGGACCGGACGAGATAAACAACATTTTCGGAAAAGATTCGCCGGCCGATTTGAAAGGTGAATTTGTGGTTATCCAGGGCGTAGCTGATTTGGCCGTCCTCATGCCCAAAGAAATCTGGCTGGTGGATTTTAAAACGGACGCGGCAGGCGCGAAAGAATTGCCGGACAAAATCAAAATTTATTCGCCGCAGTTGCGGCTTTACGCACAGGCGTTGGAAAAGATTTATTCGCGACCGGTGACAAACTGCTGGCTGCATTTTTTAGCCGCGCGAAAAACGGTCCCGATTGACCAATAACCCGCTTCAGTCCGCTTCGAGTGCCAGGTCATCCTGCGACGCGCCGGGCGCTTTGATTTCCTCGACGGGCGCCGGACTCGCAGCTGAAACAGGAGTCGGAGCCGGTGTGGCCTCGCGCAGGCGGACTCCCGCCGGGCGCAAAATTCTTCCCTGGAACGTGTAGCCCGGGGCGAGTGTTTCGGAAATGACCGCGCCGTCGAACGGCTTTTGTTTCGGGTCAACGAGCCGGAAACGTTCGGGGTCAAAAACTTCGTCGGCTTCACCTACATAGGCGGCCAGGCCCACACGGCGAACCGTCCCGCGGCAGGCGTTTTGGAACTGCGCGATTTGCTCGGCCACTTTTGGCTGGTTGGAGCGCGTTGCGGCGGAATGCAGCGCGAAAATATGGTCGAGGACATGCACGAGCGTTTGCACCCATTCGGCTTCCGTCCGGCGAAGCTTATCCACTTCCAGGCGCAATGCCGACCGTTCGTTATTATCCATCTTCTTCATGAACTCCTGGAACCCGCGCACTTCCGCGCCCATCTTATCGGCGATTTCCTTGGCCGCGACGCCCGTCTTTTCCGCGCTTTGGCCGACGGATTCATGAATGACATGCCATTGGTCGGTCACGGCGGTAATTTTAGCCGCGAGTTGCTCGAGGTCCTGAAATTTTTCCGCCACGGCACCGAGGGCATTCACTTCCAGCGCCTTGCCCATGGCCTTGTAATCGAGGTAGTACGGAATGACGCAAAGGAGCGAACCAAATGCCACGCAACCGGCGGCGATTTCCCAGTTATGAATCGCGTGCGGCGCGTGCAAAATGAAGTAATACGCCGCCCCGATCAGGGCCACGTAAACCACCCAAAAAGGCCACTTGGGCACTTTCCAATTGGTCGGGTCGCTCATGGTCATAGTTTCAGCAAAACTCAGGCCAAGTGCAATGGGAAGTTATAAGGCATTTGCGTTAAACGACTAAAGTTTATTCATTGACATTTGGAAAGCTTTTTATTAAATGTGGTTAGAATCAGCCCTATTTGTTTAATCGCCAAATTCCATTCAAAAACCATGAAAACGCCCATAAATGACCCAAGTCCGGCGCTCCCGGCGGCGGTGGCAAATCCATCCCAACGCGGAAAAGTGCTGCTCATTGCCTTGCTGGCGCTGGGGGGATTCACCCTGCATGCCCAGACGAGCGCGCTCACGGGATATTACACGCAAGTAGCGGCGGGAGACCCGGACTTTGGCAGCGGGCCGGACGCCGGCTGGATTTTGCCCAATGGCCTGGTCCAAAGCCAATTGGGCCCTGATGGTTTGCCCGTACTTTCCGCCAGCGGGATGACCACGCTGGGAACCAGCGACATGAATCAAACCACCCATGAACTTCTCTGGTGGAGCCCGGGCCAGCAGGATCCGTATGTCAGCCACGACCTGAACCCGGTAGAAGTGGATACTCTGCCGATGAGTTTTGGCTACCCTAATCCGTGGTACCCGACCGGCCAGAACAGTGACTCAAGTTATTTCCGGACGGTCCATTGGCAGGGAACTTTTGACCTGGCTACAGCCGGTCCTATTTCACTGAACGTTTCCGTGGACGACGACTCCTGGATTTATATTGATGGCAACCTCGCGAACGAAGACCACTACGGTTTTACCGAAGACACGACCACGGACTTGTCGGCCGGTGTGCATTCCATCAATATCTTTTTCGATGACCGGCAACCCGTATACGATGGATTTAACCTCACCTCGTCTGTGCCGCTATCACCGGTTCCCGAACCCGGCGTCGTTACCTTGTTCGCAGCCGGCGCTTTAGGGTTGTTAGTTTGTGGATGGCGGCAGCAAAAACGTGTGGTGGGATAAACCTAAATTCTTAAATACTTATGAAACCAATCTCGTTACTCATATTTTGCATTCTTTCGCTTAGTCCGGTGTTTCAGTCAACGGCGCAGATACTTAATGGCAACTTTGCGGACGGACTTAACGATTGGACAGTCGTTCTTCCAGCCAGTAACACTTACTCACCCGGATACGGATTAACTTCGTCTATTCTCGGCCTTGGCGGAGGTCCGCTGGCAAATGCCCCGGCTTTCTATGCCAATGCCGGGGGCGGTTCGGAGGTGGATCTTACCCAGAGTTTTTTCCTCTCAGGCGGCCATCAGTATTCTTTTTCCGCAAGCCTGGCCATGGTCTCGGACAGTAATAACTCTGACGGCGGCACCGTTTCCATTTATTTAAATCAAAGTTTAATCAGTTCCCATGCGTTCGGAGCGGTGAGTTATGCCCCAAGCACGCCAGTCTATGTGGCACTCAATGGAATTTATACGGCTCCTTCTTCCGGCACCGAAACGCTCAAGATTGCCTTTACGCGCGGCCCCGGAGTGGGCGGGGTTTATGACACTCCCACCGACTACATCGGTGACATACAAATGGTTCCGGAACCGGCCACGCTGGCATTGGCGGGCGTCGGCGGGTTGTCCGTGTTGTGGTTCCGGCGCCGACAAAATAAGATACTTTGAGCCGGATTTTTTCGGCGGAACGCAGCAATGGCACATTAGGGCAATTTACCGGCAACAATCTTTTTGCGCCCAATTAACAATAGTCCCGCAAAACTAAATCCTGCCAGGACCAGCGTCGGGGAATCGTCAGGCACCGATCCGCTTGAAATCGGTTCCAAGGTCAAGAGTTGGCCGGGGTCCGACAGTATATCATAAGTCGTCCCGTTAGGCCCAAGACCATTAACTGCAAAATCGCCGGTATAGACTCCAAACAGACTGGAAGAGGGCGGACCTTCTGCCGCCCGGTCCAGGATTTCAGATGCACCGATGCCACTGAAATCCGCTGTGATCGTTATGCCGGTAAATGCAAACGGCGCTGAGCTGGCAGTCATGACGCCGGCAGCCGTGAAAGACATCGCGGGGATTCCAGGCTGGTCAAAAATAGCCTGCCCTATCAATGGCGAACTGCCATAAACAGTATGAACCGTGAAGCTCGATCCGATAGCCGACCCCAGTGAGGATGCCTGGCCAGGCGAGCCATAGGCCGCTGAGAAAATTAAACTGGCGCCGCCACCGGCAAGGCCGGCCGGAGGCGGATTAACGACATACATGTAACCCGCCGGGGCATTCCAGTTTACAGTGATTGAATTGACTCCAGCCAGATTGATTGATGATGGCGCATTCGCCACTGGCACATCGTCCTGAAATCCCGGATCGAGATACGCGGAATAACCCCAATCCTGCGAGGGCGTACCTCCAGTGATATTGATGACTATGGGCACTGCGAAGGTTGAACTTGAAATGAGCGCCGTTGCAATTCCCGCCAGCAAGACCATCTTAGCCGTTTTCATAAGAACCAAAACCTTTCTCCTTGTTAAACCGCTTATTTCAAAAAACTAATGCGGAACGCCTTGCCATGCAGGAGTCATGCCGTCAAAAGATCTCCGGAAATTTATGAATTTGTGAAACTTAACACGGCATTGTGCAAATCCATGTTTGCTATTTGCATGTTAAGCTACCCCGGTGAATCAATTACCCGCCGGGGTGCCGGCTTCTCATTATTTCCTCAGCCTGAATTCTTTTTGGAAATAATGGAATTGATAATAAGGCCAACGACAACGAATCCAATAATGCAAAACGAGGTGATCCCTTCGGAACTATATCCGTCATTGATCCAGGTCAATTGATTTGTGGTCATTCCATTCGTGGCCACGGAATTTGTTTCGCTGTGCCAGGTGTAAAATGAATGTGGCCAAAAATGATAGGGCGTGCCCGGGGGATCGTCTTCATGCCATGCATGACCACGGCCGGATGAGTGAAAGCTATGAAATCCGCCGCGGGCCTGGACCGCAAATGCAGCCATTAGCACCAGTAAAAAAATCAAGGCTTTCACGGTTTGGAGCATAGCCCGCGGGACGGCATTTGTCCCACCCATTCGACTCCAGCCAAGCCACGCGCCAGTAAACCATCTTACAACTCGCTCTAGCGGTTAGGGACTTAATCGATCGGGATTTTTGCCCTTGGATATTAACATCGCCGCAATTTCCTCCGGGGCGTGCCGTGCGAAGAAGTCGTCAATTACCATTCTGGTGAGCGCATTGCGTGCCGCCTGTTGGGTGACGCCAGCGCGTTCCGCCAAATCGAAACTCAGCTCGTTTATGGTCTGAGCGCACGGCCCTGGGATTTCAAATTCAACCAATCCCTTTGCCCCCTCATCGTAGAATCCTTCATAGATGTCGTGCTGAATTTGCCGTGCCAGTTGGATCGCTGATTTTTCGCTTTTCATAGGGCTCATCGAACCTGCCACTAAAAACGTGATCGGCAAGGCCAAGACCATTCACTTTTGAGCCAAAACCAGGTACTGCCGGATTACTCCCGTACGCATTCAGTTATGGTGTCGCCATGCCGACAAACCCTCAACATTGGTTAATACTCTCATCCCGCTTTTTTCATTTTTAATTTTGCTGCCACGCGTGGTTTTTTCCTTTTTAATTAATGCTGAATGAAATGTCGTGTTCGATTTGCTCCTTCGCCGACGGGTTTCCTGCACATCGGCGGCGCGCGCACCGCGCTCTTTAACTGGCTTTACGCCCGCCACATGGGCGGCACCTTTATTTTGCGCATCGAGGACACCGATGCCGCGCGCAATACCCAGGAAGCCGTGGCTGTGATTTTGGATGGCCTGCGCTGGCTCGGCCTGGATTGGGACGAAGGCCCGCTCACCGCGGATGCCACCGGCCCGGGCAAAGGCAATTGCGGACCGTACTATCAATCGCAGCGCAAAGAGAATTACCAGCGCCGTGTGGAAGCCCTGCTCTCCCACAATCTGGCCTACGAACACGAAGGCGCGGTGAAATTCCGCATGACGCGCGAGCCCGTCGTCATCAAGGATTTGGTCATCGGCGATGTCGTTCGCAAATTGACTGACCGCGAGGAAGCGGACCCGGACTTTGTCATCATGCGCTCAGACGGCCAGCCGGTGTTTCACCTCGTGAACGTCATTGACGACATCGAGATGGACGTCACGCACGTGATTCGCGGTGAGGACCACGTGAGCAACACCGCCAAGCACATCGCGCTCTTCAAGGCGTTCGGCGTGCCCACGCCGCATTACGCGCACATCCCGCTCATCCTTAACGCCGACGGCTCCAAGATGAGCAAGCGCGATAAGGGTGCCTCGCTCTCGAACTATTGGGAGGAAGGTTTTTTGCCCGAGGCCGTGGTGAACTATCTCTGCCTGCTCGGCTGGTCGCCCAAGGACAATCGCGAAAAATTGTCGCTCGCAGAAACCATCGAGCGTTTCGATCTGCCGCAAATCCTCCGACACAACGCGCGGTTCGATTACGAAAAACTGACCTGGCTACAGGGCGAATACGCGCGCGAGCTACAGGCAGATCGCTTCTACGAACTTGCCGTGCACGCCTTCGCCAAAGCCGGCGTGGATACCAATCAATTTCCGCTCGCTTACGTCAAAGCTGCGCTCGACACCTGCAAAGGCAAGTTTAAGACCTTCAATGAATTGCCCGCGTACGCCGGATTTTATTTCCGCGACGAGTTTGAATATAACGCCGACGGCGCAAAAAAGGATTTTGTTCCCGAAAACAAACCCCGCCTGCAAAAACTCCGCGACGCATTTGCGAAAGTGGATCCTTTCATCGCAGCGAACCTGGAAGCGGCACTCAAAGCCACCGCCACGGAACTGGGCGTCAAGGCCGGCGTACTGGTGCATCCCTGCCGCCTCGCATTAACCGGCAACACCGCCGGCCCGAGCCTGTATCACCTGCTCGAAGTGCTGGGCAAAGAGAAGTCGCTGGCGAGGATGGATAGGGCGCTGCAAAAGTTTTAAAGCGATGAAGCAATTTTTTCAATCCATGTTTGGCGGCCATCCGGATATTTTGACACCGGCGCAATTTACGAAGGAATTTGTCGCGATGCTCTGTACGGCTTCTCCTGATTTGATAATTACGATTACCAAGGATTTGGAACTAAATCTTAAGACCACCGACGGCAAGGAAATAACATCCTATCTTTACAACGCGTACGACAACTATAAAACAGATCCCAAATTAAAAAATGATACTTTAAACCGGTTTGTCTCTTCAGTTATAGAAACGGTGGCCGATTCTCAATCGCCCCAAAAACTTGACCCTGCACGAATTGT
>Ga0335083_10004851_pt1 | contig 17080 bp, 15 predicted proteins | sample Lox_Sample_42_FD_206716 | JGI IMG/M metagenome (GOLD analysis project Ga0335083, IMG submission 206716) | Soil microbial communities from Loxahatchee National Wildlife Refuge, Florida, United States - Lox_Sample_4.2 | ecosystem: Environmental > Terrestrial > Soil > Wetlands | place: USA... | reverse complement strand
CACAACCGACGCCATCCGCAACCAGAATGATTGCGCGCCGAAAAGGGCTCACATCATCAGCTTGCATCAAGGGGGCGTCCATTACCATGGTAATATGGACGTCATGGCGCTGGCTCGATCACGCCTGACAGCTCAGGGACAGATCTCGATCCCGGCCGAGGTGCGCCGCCGGCTGGGTCTCACGCCCGGGTCTGTCGTGGAGTGGGACGCCGAGGGCAGTCGGGTTTTCATCCGGCGGGTCGGCAAGTACACGTCCCTGGATATCCACAAAGCCATCTTCCCCAAGGGCCCGCCGCCCCGGCGATCGGTCAAGGAAATGGACGAGGCGATCGCCGAGTACATGCGGACGAAATATGCGCGCCGCTGACACGAACCTGTTGGTTCGGCTCGTTGCTCAGGACGACACCGAACAGGTCGCCAAGACCGAATCTTTTGTCTCCGGTGGGGCCTGGATTTCTCATCTGGTCCTGGCCGAGGCGACCTGGGTCCTGACCAAGGGCTACCGTCTCGACGCAAGCGCGCTCGCGCAGGTCGTCGAGATGCTGCTCAGCCACCAGGATCTCGTTCTCGAGGATCCCTCGACTGTCAGCGCAGCGCTGGCGGCCTTTCGCGCCCGGCCCAAGCTCGGATTCGCCGACTGCCTCATCCTGGAGATTGCCCGGAAGGCGGGGCACTTGCCGCTGGGGACGTTCGACCGCGAGCTGGCCAGGTTGGACGGGGCCGAGCGGGTCTGAACGGTCGAACGACTCCCGGCTACTCCTGGCCCCAGGGCGGGGCTTCGTCGTCCGAGGCGTAGTTTTCGAACTTCGTGTATTCCTTTATGAAGATCATCTTGACGGCGCCGGTGCCGCCGTTGCGGTGCTTGCCGATGATGACCTCGGCGACCGACGTGGGGGCTCCGCCGTCGGGGATGTCGCCGCCGGCCATGTCCTCGCGGTGGATGAACATGATCAGGTCGGCGTCCTGCTCGATGGCGCCCGACTCGCGCAGGTCGGAGAGGCGCGGCTTGCCTTCTCGCTTCTCGACCTCGCGGTTCAGCTGCGAGATGGCGATGATCGGCAGCTTCAGGTCCTTGGCCAGCGCCTTGAGGCCCCGCGAGATCTCGGCGATCTCCTGCTGCCGGTTCTCGTCCTTGCGACCCACGCTGCCGCGCGCCAGCTGCAGGTAGTCGACGACGATCAGCCCCAGCGGCGGCGGCGGCGGGTGGCCGTCCTCGGGGATGGGCTGGATGGGGAAGTAGCGCGGGTCGCCCCGGAAGCGGCGCGCCTTGGCGCGGATCTCCATGATCGAGATGGCCGACGAGTCGTCGATCAGGATGGGCGCCGCCGCCAGCCGGCCGGACGCCGGGTGGATCTTGTTCTTCCAGTCGGCGTACTCCAGGAAGCCGCGCCGGATCTTCGACGAGTCGATGCGCGCCTCGCCGGCCAGCATGCGCTCCATCAATTCGTACTTCGACATCTCCAGCGAGAAGAGCAGGACCGGAATCTGGTGTTGCAGGGCGGCATGCATCGCCACGTTGACCGCCCACGACGTCTTGCCGCCGCCGGGGCGGGCCGCGACGATGATCAGGTTCTCGCGCTGCAGGCCCGCCGTGATCTCGTCGAGCTTGGAGAAGCCGGTGGGGACGCCTGTCACAGCCTTTCTTTCGGCCGTGCGCACCTCGAGGTTGTGTAGAACCTCTTCCATCAGGTCGCCGGTCGCCGAGTAGGTCTCGCGCCGGTTCTGCTGCGCGACCTTGAAAATCTTGGTCTCGGCCTCGTCCAGGAACGACTCGAACTCGCCGAAGTCGCCGTAGGCGGTCGACTGCACCTCGGCGCAGGCGGCGATCAGCCGTCGCAGCGTCGACTTCTCGCGCACGATGCGCGCGTAGTGCAGCACGTTCTCGGCGGTCGGGACCGAGTTGGCCAGCGACAGCAGGTACGCCTCGCCGCCGTCCAGCCGCCCCAGCAGCCCCTTGACCCGCAGCTCGTCGGCGACCGCGATGACGTCCAGCGCCTGCCGCCGCTTGTCGAGGGCCAGCATCGACTCGAAGATCTCGCGGTGGACGGGCAGGAAGAAGTCGTCGACCTGCAGGTTCGTGCCGACCTCGTCGAACGACGACGGCTTGATGAAGACCGACCCCAGGACCGACTTCTCGGCCTCCAGGTTGTGCGGCGGCGTGCGCGCTGCCGCGCCTGGACTCGAGCTGACGACCTCCAGCATGGGGTCAGCGAGTGTACCCTATCGGTCCAGCGCTCGGATGTCGGAGATGAAGTAGTTCGTGTCGCCGAAGCACGAGCTGGGGACGCCGCGCTTTTCCTTGTAATGAAGGGCGACGCGTTTCCCCTCGGCGTCCTTGATCCGCTTGGCGACCGCCTCGTCACGGACGGTGAAGGTGAAGATCTGCGGCTGGGCGCCGGGGACGGGCGTCATGGCCAGCTCGCCCTCCCAGGTGCGGCAGACCCACCCGCGGTGCGAGAACTTCTGGACGTAGCCGATCCGATCGCCGTCGGAGTAGCTGTAGGTCAGCGTGAGGGTCGTCCAGAGCGCGAACACCCCCACCACGGCCGCGAGAAATCCGAACAGCAAGATCTTCCACCGGTGTCGGCGGAAGAACGTCTGGGGGTGGGCTGGGGGGTCGGCGGCCGCTGTGCTCACCCGTAGAGGCTAGGCTGTATCAGGTCCGTTTCCAATCAGTTACAGCCGACGCGCGAGGTGGCCACGACCACGTCGTCCATCCAGACGTCGTTGCCGAGGCTGCTGAAGCTCTCCCACCCGATCTGGACGTAGGCGAACAGACCGCTCATCCAGTTGGCCGGTTCCGCGCCGTGGTCCCAGTCAGAGCCCTGGGTGATCGAGTGGACCAACGTGCTGTCTGACCACGCATTGAGAGTGTTGTAAGTCGCCGTTCCGTCGAACTCGACCTCGATGCAGTGCCACGTTTGGGCCGAGATGATCGGTGGTCCGTTCCACTTCGCCATCGGTGGCGAGAGGTTGTCGTCGGACGCGAGACTGGTCCCGACCGCCCCCTTCATCTGGCCAAACCGGAGCTGCGTGTGGGTGGGATCGGCCGTGATTCCGATCAGGCTCTCGTGGTTGTCGCTCTGTGGGCCCATCCCCAGCTGCTGCATGGAGTACACATAGGCGCGGACGAAGATGTGTTTCGTGCCAGAGGGCAGCGCGCGCTCCAGGAATGCCATGGTCCCGTCGCTCTTGATGTGAAGGGCCAGCTTGCTGCCATTGTGCGTCTGGGTGCTGTCCGCGAGCGCGCTCAGGTTCCCCATCGGATTGCTCGCGTTCCGGTTGTAGTTGATGAGGTTGTCCCAGCCGGTGGGCTGCTTGCCCGCCGTGTCCGCTTCGAAGTCGTCGGAGAAGATCACGCCTGCGGCGACGGAGCCGCCGCCAGCGCCGCCCGTCGCCGTCGTCCCGCCGGTCCCGGTCTGGCCGCCGTGGCCCGCGGCGCCGCCCGTGCCGGTGCCGGCCGTCCCGCCGGCGGCCGTGGTGCCGCCGGTGCCGATCACGCCGCCGGTGGCGGTCGTCCCGCCCGTCCCGGTCACGCCGCCGGTGCTCGTGGTGCCGCCGGTCCCGGTCACGCCGCCCGTTGCGGTCGAACCGCCCGTGCTCGTGGTGCCGCCGGTGCTGGAGGACGAGCCGCCGCTGCCTCCCGATCCACCCGACCCCGGCGAGCTCGCGCACGCCGCGGCAAACAAGGTGACGAGTGAGATCCGCGCGAGAGGGGGGAGCGCGCGCATGTAGTCCTCCTAAGCTGAAAGAAAAAACGCCGCCGCGCGTCGGTGAGCGCGGCGGCGTCGATAGACTACCAGTCAGGGTTCCTGTTCTATCAGTCTTCTTTTTTGACGACCCACACCTTGACGGTGGCGGTCACGCCGCGGCCCACCTTGATGGGCACCTCGGCCAGGCCCAGGGCCTTGAGCGGCTCGTCGAGCAGCACCTTCTTCGGATCGACGATGACGCCGCGGTCCTTCAGCGCCTCGGCGACGTCGCGGCTGGTGACCGACCCGTACAGGCGGTCGTCCTCGCCGACGGCCACCGCGATCGACACCGAAACCGCTGACAGCTTGTCGGCCTCGGCTTGCGACTCCTTGGCCAGCTTGGCGACGCGGGCGGCGATCACGCGCTTCTCGTGCTCGACGCGCGTGATGTCACCGGCCGTCGCCTTGATGGCCAGGCCCCGCGGCAACAGGTAGTTGCGCGCGTAGCCCGGCTTGACGTTCACGACCTCGCCGGACTTGCCCAGGTTGTCCAGATCGTCTCGCAGGATGACTTGCATGGCTCAGGCTCCCGTCACGGCGAACGGCATGAGCGCGATCATCCGGGCGCGGTTGACCGCGGTGGCGATCGCGCGCTGGTGCTTGGCGCAGTTGCCGGTCAGGCGGCGCGGCACCAGCTTGCCGCGGTCGGTGATGAAGTACTTGAGCAGCGAGGCGTCCTTGTAGTCGATCTTGATGTTCTCGTCCGCGCAGAACTTGCACGGCTTGCGGCGGCCGACGGGGCGCTTCTTGTCGTCGCCCCGACCACCGCGGTCGCCCTTGCCCTCGATCGCGTCGTTGGCTGCCATGGTTCAGTCCTCCTTCCGGCCGCGGCCCGGCTCGTCGACGCCGCCGAAGACGGCCTCTTCGAAGTCGAACGCGCCCTCTTCATCCTCGAACGGCGAGCGAACCTCGGCCTGGCCGGTCGCGATCGCCTCTTCGTCCGGCCCCGGCGTCGACGCCTTGGTGAACGATTCCTCGGTGACCTCGGTCGTCTTGCTGGCCGGGTCGACGTTCTCAGAGATCTTCACCGAGTAGTAGCGGATGACCGAGTCGGTGAGGCGCAGGTTGCGCTCGACCTCTTCGACCAGGCCCGCCGTCCCCAGGTACGAGAAGAAGAGATAGATCCCCTTCAGCTGCTTCTTGACCTCGTAGGCCAGCTTCCGCTTGCCCCAGTTGTCGACCTTCAGCAGCGTGCCGCCGCCCGCCTCGATGATGCCGCGGATCTTCTGATTGACCTGGGCGATCACGTCGGTGGTGCTGTCGGGGCGCAGGATGTAGATGGTCTCGTACTCGCGCATGCGGCCCGCCATGTCGCGGGACGAACCGCGGCGCGACGGGGCTCCCGTCGGCGCGGCGCCGGCGCGCGTGGCCGGCTCGGTTCCAGTGGTGCTCATGGTGTCTCCTCGTGGACGTTTTTCAATTGGCCCGTGTCGCCACGGGCAAGGAGGAGCGGCCGTGCGTGACCATCACGAACGGTCCCTCGTGTTGTTCGAAGCCTTTCCGTTGAACTTGTTCATGGCGGCGGTGACGCCGCCCTTGACGATCGCCTCGACCGCGTCGGCCGCCAGGTCGATCAGCGCCGGCAGCTCCTTGGCCTCGGCGCGCGAGAAATCGCTGAGCAGGTAGTCGGCCGGATCCTGGCGACCGGGGGCCGGCCGGCCGACGCCGACGCGCACCCGGGCGAACCCCGCGTCGCCCAGGTCGGCCAGCATCGAGCGGATGCCGTTGTGGCCGCCGTGGCCGCCGCCGGTCCCCAGCTTGAGCCGCCCGAACGGCAGATCCAGCTCGTCGTGCACGACGACGACGTCGGCGACCGGGATCTTCCAGAACCCGGCGACGCGCGCGACCGCCTGTCCGCTGACGTTCATGAACTCCATGGGCTTGCAGAGAAGAACGCGCTGGCCGGCCAGCGAGACCTCGGAGAGCTCGGCGCCGAACTTCGCGCGCGGCGGGTTGCCGCCCGCGCGGGCGCCGAGCGCGTCGACGACCATGAACCCCAGGTTGTGGCGGTTGTCCCGGTACTCGGGCCCGGGGTTGCCCAACCCAACGATGAGGTGCATGCGCGACGCCCGCAGCCGGCCGTGCTGCGCGTTGGCTTACTTCCCCTTCTTCTCTCCCCCTTCTTTCGCCGCGCCGGCGGCCGGAGCCGCCGCCGCCTTGCCGCCGGCAGCCGCCGCGCCAGCGGCCGGAGCCGCCGCCGCACCTTCGGCCGGCACGGCGCCCTCGACCGGAGCCGCTGCCGCTTCCTCGGCCTTCTCGGCCTTGGGGGCGACGACCGACGCGATGGCGTCGCGCGGATCCAGCAGCGCGCGCACCCCCTCGCCCAGCTTCAGGTCGCTGACGTGGAGCGCGTCGCCGATCTCCAGCGCCGTGACGTCCGCCTCGAGCTTGGTCGGGATCGCCGCCGGCTTGGCCGCGATGGAGATCGAGTGGAGGCTCTGGTGCAGGTTGCCGCCGTTGGTGGTGCCGACCGCCTTGCCGGTCAGGACCAGCGGGACCGTGACGTGGACCTCCTGGTCCAGGTCGACGCGCAGGAAGTCGACGTGCTCCAGGCGCCGCGACAGCGGGTTGACCTGGGCGTCGCGCACCATGGCGGTGACCTCTTCCGACTTGCCGTTGCCCGACAGGGCCAGCTTGAGCACCGTGTTGCGCTTCTTGTCCTTGTCGAGCGACGTCAGCAGCTCTTTTTCGTCGAAGCTGACGGCGACCGGCTCTTGCTTGCGTCCGTAGACGACCCCCGGAACCTTGCCCGAAGCGCGGACCTTGCGCGAGCCGCCCTTGCCGATACCGGTCCTGACCTCGACGTTGACCTTTGCGAAATCCATGACTCTCCAATTTCCTTTCAGATGAACAGCGAGCTGATCGAGTCGCCGTGGTGAATTCGTTTGACCGCCTCGCCGAGCAAGCGCGCGACGGGCAGGACTTTGATCTTGGGGCAGGCCTTCACGTCGGGGCGGACCGGCACCGTGTCGGTGATGATCAGCTCCTCGAGCGGCGAGGCGTTGATCCGGTCGATGGCCGGCGGCGACAGCACGCCGTGGCTGGCGCAGGCGAACACCGCCCGCGCCCCCTGGGCCTTGACCGCCTGGGCCGCGGCGCAGAGCGTGCCGGCCGTGTCGACCATGTCGTCGACGATGATGGCGTCGCGCCCCTTGACGTCGCCGATGATGTTGACGACCTCGCTGACGTTGGGGGCCGGGCGCCGCTTGTCGATGATCGCCAGGCTGGTTCCCAACCGCTTCGAGTAGGCCCGCGCCCGCTCGACGCCGCCCGCGTCCGGCGACACGATGACCGCGTCACCCGAGAAGCGCAGCCGCAGGTCGTCCATCAGCACCGGCATGGCGTACAGATGGTCGACCGGGATGTTGAAGAAGCCCTGGATCTGGCCGGCGTGCAGGTCGATCGACAGGACCCGGTCCACTCCCGCCGCGGTCAGCAGGTCGGCCACCAGGCGCGCCGAGATCGGCGTGCGGGGCTTGCTCTTGCGGTCCTGACGCGCATAGCCAAAGTACGGGATCACCGCGATGATCGAACCGGCCGAGGCGCGCTTGAGCGCGTCGATCATCACCAGCAATTCCATCAGGTTGTCGTTGGCGGGCGCGCAGGTCGGCTGGACGACGAAGCAGTTCACGCCGCGGACGTTCTCGTTGATCTCGACGTAGACCTCACCGTCGGCGAAGCGCGTCACCTCGGCCCGGCCGAGGGGCGTTTCGACGTAGCGACAGATGGCCTGGGCCAGCTCGCGGTTGGCGTTTCCGCTGAATATGGTGAGGGCTTTGAGCACGGCGAATCACCCTGGGGGGGACCCCCGGGGAGGGCGAATCCTGCCACCACGCCCCGCCTCGGTCAATGCGGGAAGTTGGTCAGGTTCGGCGGGGGCGGGTCGGGGTGCTCCTCGACCGATTCGAGGCCCAGGTGGCCCTCGTCGGACTGCCCGGACTCTTCGGGTTTGTCCGAGCTCGGTCCGCCGGCCAGCGCCGGCCGATGACCGAGCAGACCAGCACGCCGAACACCGTCGCGATCGCCGGCCGGTTCATGGTGTGGCGTGGATACCGTGGGCGCGTCGGTCGGCGAAACAAGTGCGCCGTGGCTTGATTGCGCCGAGCCCGTCGTCTCGTCGCAGCTCCTTGTAAGGGTGGGCCGGCAACTGCCGGCCGCGGCGGCCGGGTGCCTTTCTCCATCGGCGCGAGCACCCAGCTTCGGTGGTCAAAAGGAGATTTCCAAGCCATGCGCAACACGACCACCACCATTCTTGGAGCCAGCTTCGCCACCCTCCTGCTCCTGGGGGGGAACACGGGTTGCGAATCGACGACAGCCTCGGACGTCGCGTACGAAGACGCGTACGCCGGCAGCTACTACTATCCCGCCGACGTCGCCGTGGCGGGTGCCTACGGCGTCGGCTGGGGCTACGGCCTCTACTACGACACCGCGGTCGCGGACGCGATGCCCAGTCACTTCGGCAACGGCGGCAACGGCGGCACCGGGATCGGCGGCGGTGGCGGGATCGGCGGCAGCGGCGGCAGTGGCGGCAGCGGCGGAGCCGGCGGATCGCTCGGGTCGGGGACGATCAGCGTCCGCTCGGCGGTCGGTGAAGCCATTCGGCTGGCGGCCAGCGGCGCCGACGTCTGTGGCGGCAACGCGACCTTCACCCGCACGACCTCGAGCACGGCCAGCGTCTGCGGAATCTCCGCGGCCGGCTTCAACCTGGTGTTCAGCTCGTGCACGCTGGCGGGCGGGGGCACGGTCGACGGCACGGTGGGCGCTCAGGTCACCTTCAATGCCTCCGACACCAACTGCAACAGCGCCACCATGCTCAACGTCAGCTACACCGGGACGGTCACCAACCTGACCTACACCGGGACGGGCGGTGGAAAGATCGTCATTCCGTCACAGACGGACATGGCCACCATCCAGACCTCGCTGGGGGCGGCGCCCGCGACGATCGGCATGATGTCGAGCGGCGAGATCCAGCGGATCGACGGGAGTGGAACGACGACGTCCGATCTGACGTTCACCGGGAACCGGACGTTCTCGGCGATCTCGTTCCCCAACCAGACCTACACGGTCGACGGCACCGTCAACTTCACCGACAAGAGCGGCGGGACGGGGACCGTGACGGCCAGCGGCCTGGTGCATGACAACAGCTGCTGCAAGCCGACCGCCGGGACGCTGTCGATCAACCGCATGGGCGGCAGCCACTCCGGCTCGCACTCGTGGACCTTCTCGTCGTCCTGCGGCACGGCCACGCTGGACGGCAAGACCGTCACCCTGCCGGCCTGCCTCTGAGCTGCGGATCCCTGGGCGGCGGCGAGCACCCGTCGCCGTCCAGGGTCTCTTCGTGAGCTACGGGCAGCTGGCGGTGACGGCCGCGCAGGCGGGGGTGACGCCCACGTTGCCCGAAAAGTCGGTGCTGTTCGGGGTCAGGTGGGTCCAGGCGGTGAGCCCAGCGTCCAGCGTGCCGTGGGCGGTGGCCGCCGCGCTGGCGATCAGGCCCACGAACGCGTGGGCCGTGTCGTAGCAGTAGATCGCGTTGGCTGTCCCGTCCGTGCAGGCGTTGCCGTCCTGCGGGCGAATGACCCAGGCCGACGTGGGCCCGGGCGCCGCGTTGAAGCCGAGCTGCGCGCCCCCGACGTTTCCGTGGATCTTGTTCGAGATGAAGTTGCTGGCGCCCAGCGTGCTGGCGGTGTTGAACAGGACGCCGGCCGCGATGTGAGCCGTGCTGGCCACGTGGTTGCCGGAGATGTCGTTGCCGGTGATGATGCTGCTGGTCGCGTTGCCCGAACCCTGCTCGACCAGCACGCCGACGTCGCCATTCGACCCGATCTTCGAGCTCTGAACGGTGGCCACGATCGACCCCGAGGTCCCCTGCAGGTAGACGCCGGACTTGCTGTTGCTGGTCAGCGCGACGTTGTTGATGACCAGCAGCGAGCTCCCCGTGCCGTTGGAGGCAGCCGCCTTCACCAGGATGCCGTTGTTGCCGTTCCCGGCGATGGTGGTGGTCGTGCTGGCCGAGCCGATGTGGACGATCACCGCGGTCGGGTCGCCGATCGACACGCCGTTCCCCAGGTTGTCATGGATGTTCGCGCCGTTGATGGTGGTGGCCGCGCCCGCCAGCTGGACCCCGTCGGAGCCGTTGCTGGCGACCTCGGCGTTCCCCTCCATGGTCAGCGTGCCGGCGGACGCGGCGATGCCCAGGCCCGTGTTGCCGGAGATCAGGCCGCCGTTGACGTCGGCGCTCCCGGTGGTCAGCGTCAGCCCGTTGCCGCCGTTCTGCTTGAAGCTGGAGCTGGTGAAGCTGCCGGTGCCCGACGAGATCGTCACGCCGTCGCCGGTGTTGGAGTTGGCCGACAGCGACGTGGCGGTGACGGTGCCGCCCGCCAGTGACACGCCGGGCAGGGTGCCCGCCGTGCCGTTCCCCGTGACCTGAACGTTGTTCAGCGTGAAGGTGCCGGTGCCGCCCAGGTCCAGCCCGGTGGCGCTGTTGCCCGAGACCTGGGTGTCGGTGAGTGAGACGTTCCCCTTGGCGATCGAGACGCCCGCAAAGCTCCCGGTGCTGCCGTTGTTGCTGACCACCGACTGGCCGGAGATCGTCAGCGACGGCGTGCCGGCGCCCCCGGTCGCCAGGCGGACGCCGTAGGTGCCGTTCCCCTGCACCGAGAGGCCGGTGGCCGTGACCGTGCCGCTGTTCTGCGCCAGCCCGACGAACGACGCGCTGAGGACGCCGGTCGTGATCGACACCGTGCCGCTGCCGGTCATGTTCAGCGCGGCGTTGGTCAGCTCGAGGCTCGAGACCGACGACAGCGTCGCGTTGCAGGTGCCGGTCACGTCCAGGCCGTCGGTGACGAAGCCGCCGCCGCCCAGGACCACCGTGTCGAGCGTGACCGACCCGGCGCTGCAGCGAGCGATGGCGTTGGCGCCGCCGCTGGCGTCGATCTCGAACCCGCGGAGCGCGCTGCCGTTCGCCAGCGTGACGGCGGTGGTGCCGCCACCGTAGCTGATGATGTAGTTCGACGCGTTGAACACAGCGTCGGCGGTGATGACGCTGACGCTGGTCGGGATGGCCAGCGGGAACGTCTCCCCGCTGAAGGTCACCGGCGGGTTGGCGCTGATCGCGATGATCCGTCCCGGCGAGCCGACCTTGGTCAGCGAGTAGGTGAGCGAGGCGTACCGGCAGGCGGCCGGACCCTGCACGCCGGTCGGGTAGACCCCGGCGGCCACGTCGCTGCCAGCCACCGGGTCGACGTAGACGTCGGTCCCGGTGTTCTCCGGACACTGGCAAGCCGGGCCGGCGCCGGCCTTGGTGCCGCAGGTCAGGCCCGTCGATCCGCAGTGGGTCGAGGCCTGCCAGATGCTGCAGCCGCTCGAGCTCTCGGTGACACAGGTCAGGATGTCGCTGCCCGAGCAGGTGGTCGAGTTCAGCGTGGCGCAGCCGGTGCCGGCGGTCGTGCCGACGGCCGGGCAGACGCACGCGCCGCCCGCGCAGGTGCTGGAGCCGTGGCAGCCGGTGGTGCTCACGACCACGTTGCAGGCCGGCGTGTTGCCGTCGTGACCGCAGGTGGCGACCGTCGAGCTGTTCAGGCAGTACGAGGTGGTGCCGTTGCACGACGGGTCGTTGTCGCAGGCGCAGGCCGCGTTCGGCAGCGAGCCGTGGCAGCTCTCGTCGGTCGGACAGACCTGCGGCGTCCCGCCGGTGAAGCAGCCCTGCGCGTCCTTCGCGCAGGTGACGACCTCGCCCGAGCCGTTGCAGAACGACCCCACCGCGGTGCAGCCCGAGGGCGCGGCCGGGCAGGTGCAGACGCCGGTCGCGGTCACGCAGGTGGTCGCGCCCTGACAGGCCGCGGCGGATCCCCACTGGGTGCAGCCGTCCGAGCCGGCCACGCAGGTCTCGGAGCCGCCGCCGGCGCAGCGGTGCGAGCCCAGCACGCAGGCGTTGCTGCAGGTCGGGCTGCCGTCGGCGTGCGCGTCGGTCGCCGCGTCCGCGTGGTGGGCGTCCGTGGCCTCGGCGTCGCGCGCGGCGTCGGTGGTCGCCGCGTCCGTGCCGCCGTCGTGGTTGCTCTGTCCACCGGCGCCCGACGACCCGCTCGATCCGCCCTGGCCGGCCACGCCGCCGTGGCCGCCGGCGCCGCCGCCGGAGGTGCCGCCGCCCGAGCCGCCGCCCGTCGCGCCGGAGGCGCCGCCGCCGGAGCTGCCACCGGTCTCACCGGAGGTGCCGCCGCCCGACTCCCCCCCGAGCTGGCCCGCGCCGCCCGTGCCGGTGAGGGTGCTGCCGCCGTGGCCGCCCTTGCCGCCCAGCGCACCGCTGCCCCCGGTGCCCGATCCCGATGAATTGCCCCCGCAGCCAAAGCCGCCCAGAGCCAGTGCCACGATTGCTACAAAGAGCGCCAGCCCCGGACCACGACGCTTTGCCACGCGAACCTCCCGAATGAGGAAGTGAGAAGGATACGGAAAGTCTCGGGATGTTCGATTTTCAGTGCATGGATGTCAATTGGCGTTCGTGGCCTTACATCTCATTCCGGCGGTGTATTGCCGAGCTTCAAAGCTGGATCGCAGCCAGGATGAACTTCATGTTGCTGTCGTCGACGACCTTCAGCGACGGTTTGGCGGCGGGCGGGACCATGGACTCGAGCGTGCTCAGGCGGGCGCGCTCGATCAAGAAGAAGGCGCGTCGCCCCGGGTGGTGCTCCATCCAGGCCTTCAGGTTCTCGGCGTTGCGATCGCCCAGGAACACCGTTCGCTCGGCGGTGGGGCCCTCGAAGACCTCGTTCTGCGTGTAGAAGTTCTCGCCGCGCCAGTACATCTGCCAGACCAGCAGGCGCTCGTCGGGCGACCGACGCATCCTGTAATAGGTCGCGATCAGCCCTTTTTGCGTCCAGTACGGCGTCACCTTCATGAGGTAGCCGTCCAGAAGGAAATAGGTGAAGGCGACGGCCGCCAGGCACAGCCCGGCGGCGGCCGCACGCTGCACGCGCCGCCACGCCATGGCGGCCGTGGCCAGCGCGAACAGGGCCGCGAACGCGATCAGCGCCGGCCGAAAGTCGAGCGTGGGGGGCCAGGGTCGCCCCTGCGGCGTGTTGATGTAGTCGTACGAGAACAGCCAGATGAAGTGCTGGGCGTCCTTGGGCGCGAACGCCAGGTCGACGATCACCAGCCCCAGCAGCGGCGCGCCGACCAGCGCCGTCGCCGCCGCCGTCCGCCCGTCGCGCCGCCGCAAGAGGTCGTCGATGAAGCACCCCACCACGATCCCCAAACCGGGCAGCGCCGGCAGCACGTAGTGGTGGAACTTGGTGACCGACAGCGAGACGACCGCGTACGCCGAGACGAACCAGATCGCGCCGAACCAGATCATCCCCTGGCGCCGCGAATCGGCCGGAAGGTCCGGGCGGCGCATCACCGCCGTCGCCAGCGCCGCCGGCGCGATCGGCACCCAGGGGAGGATCGCGTAACCCAGCTCGCGCAGGAAGTACTCGAACGTGCCCCGATCGCCGTGGCGTCCCACCACCAGCCGGCGCCAGTGGTTGTCGCCGTACAGCTCGTCCCAGAACGGCTTGCCGTGACGCACCAGCATCGCGTGGTGCCAGGGGACGGCGACCACCGCGCAGGCCAGCAGCGCCAGCAGGATCCCCATCCCCAGCTGCGCCCGGTTCAACCGCCCCCAGCTCCGGGTGAAGCCGAGGTAGGCCAGGAACACGATCACCGGCAGCCCCAGCCCGGCGATCCCCTTGGCCAGCGTCGCCAGCCCGCACAGGGTGGCGGCGATGTTCAGGTAGAGCGGCGCCTTGTAGCGCAGCCGGGCCGTGAGCGGGAAGAAGGCGACGAATCCGAGGATGTACGGGATCATCACCAGCAAGCCGGGCAGGTCGTAGAAGCGGTGGCCGACCGAGAACGTCCAGCGGAGCTGCGCGACGTTGACGATCAGCTGCGGCAGCGAGACCACCGCGAACAGGCCGGCGGCCAGATAGAACAGCGGGTGGCGCGGCCAGGACAGCCTGAACCGGCCGACGCGCGCCTCTCGCCGCGGCAGGGGCAGGTCCTGGTCGTCGAAGAGCGCCAGCGCGCCCAGCGCCAGCGCCATCGTCATCGGGCCGACGAAGGCCATGTCGGTCATCGCCTGACGCGAGACCAGGCTGTAAAGCGGCATGGTCGCGGTCACCAGCGCGGCCAGCACCCCGGCCCGGCGGTTCACGAACCGCGAGACGCACAGGTAGACGCCGTACATCCCCAGCACGCCGCACAGGATGAAGGGCAGGCGCAAGGCCCACTCGGGCCGGTGCGACAGCGCCATCGTGCCGGGCGGCGCGTGGCGCAGCCCGAACAGCGTCATCGACAGGCTCATGATCCAGAACGACAGCACCGGCTTGGACCAGAAGTGGTCGGGGTCGATGGGCGCGCCGGGCCACCACAGGCTGATGTAGTCCCCCCGCTCCATCATCTGGCGGGCGACCTCGCCGTAGTGCGTCTCCCAGGGATCATAGAGGCCGTATGACCCCGCGAACGGGACGTAGAGCAGCAGGCCCATCAGCAGCACGAACAGGGCGGTCTGGCGCTCGCTGAGGCCGTCCAAAGAAAACCGAGGCATCGGAAGGCGCCGATGCTATGCGTGCCGCCCTTCCGGCGCCACTACGGAAATTGCCGAGGGTGGGTCTCGGCAGAGCCGGATCGATGAGTTAAGATTTTGGAATCATGTGCGGCATCGTTGGGTACGTGGGTCCGAGGCAGGCGACTCCGATCCTGCTCGGGGGGCTGCGGCGGCTGGAGTACAGGGGCTACGACTCGGCGGGGGTGGCCGTGGTCGGCAGCCACGGCGTCCAGGTGCTGCGTTGCCGGGGCAAGCTGGCCGGCCTGGAGTCGATGGTGGCCCGGGAGACGCCCGACGGGACGCTGGGAATCGGGCACACCCGCTGGGCCACCCACGGGCGCCCCAGCGAGGCCAACGCCCACCCTCACCGGGTGGGCAGCGTCTCGGTCGTCCACAACGGCATCATCGAGAACTACCTGACCCTACGGGCTCGACTGGAGGCCGCCGGCCGCAAGTTCTCGTCCGAGACCGACACCGAGATCGTGGCGCACCTGATCGACGAGGCGCTGCTGGCCGGCGCCCCCACCCTGGTCGAGGCGCTCCGGGTGGCGCTGCGCCAGGTTCATGGCGCGTACGCGCTGGTCGCCATCTCGGACAAGCATCCGGGCGAGATCGCCGCCGCCAAGAACGCGTCGCCGCTGGTCCTGGGGATCGGCAAGGGCGAGATGTTCCTGGCCTCCGACGTGCCGGCCATCCTCGAGCACACGCGGGACGTGATCTTCCTGGATGAGGGGGACGTCGTTGCGCTGACCGCGTCGGGGGCGACCATCACCGACGTCGAGGGGAAGCCGCGCGACCGCAGCGTCCGCAACATCGAGTGGGACGCGGCGGCGGCTGAGAAGGGCGGCTACCCGCACTTCATGCTGAAAGAGATCCACGAGCAGCCGCGCGCCATCACGGACACGCTGCGCGGGCGGCTGCTGCTCGAGGACCACGACGCCGACCTGGAAGGCTTCGAGGTCGACGTCCGCAACCTGCGGCGCGTCCTGGTCCTGGCCTGCGGGACCTCGTACCACGCCGGCCTGATCGGCAAGTTCCTGATCGAGGGGACCGCCCGCATCCCGGTCGAGGTCGACCTGGCCAGCGAGTTCCGCTATCGGGATCCGGTCGTCGGCCCGGGCGACCTGGTCATCGCCATCTCGCAGAGCGGCGAGACGGCCGACACGCTGGCCGCCGTCAAAGAGGCGCGGGGCCGGGGCGCGCGCGTGCTCGCCATCTCGAACGTCGTCGATTCGGCCATCCCTCGCGCCTCGAACGGCGTGCTGTACACGCACGCCGGGCCCGAGATCGGCGTGGCGTCGACCAAATGCTTCACGGCGCAGCTGGCGGCGCTGGCGCTGATCGCCATCCACCTGGGGCGGCGCACCGGCAACCTGGCGCCCGACGCGGCCGCCAAGCTGGTCGAGGAGCTGGCGCTCACGCCCACCAAGATGACCGAGGCGCTCGAGGGGCTGGGCGACCTGAAACAGCTGGCCCGCGAGTACCGGTATGCGCGCGACTTCCTGTTCCTGGGGCGCGGCACCAACTACCCCATCGCGTTGGAAGGCGCGCTGAAGCTGAAGGAGATCTCGTACATCCACGCCGAGGGCTACGCCGCCGGCGAGATGAAGCACGGCCCGATCGCTCTGGTCGACGACGGTGTGCCGGTCGTGGTGCTGGCGCCCCGGGGGCCCGGCTACGAGAAGGTGCTCTCGAACCTGGCCGAGGTCCGGGCCCGCAACGGGCATATCATCGGCGTCGGCACCAAGGGTGACCAGCAGCTGGCCGATCAGTGCGACCGGGTCCTGAGCATCCCGGACGCGCCGGCCGCGTTGCAGCCGTTCCTGACCGTGCTTCCGCTGCAGCTCATGAGCTACGCCATCGCGGTGGCCAAGGGGAACGACGTCGACCAGCCCCGGAACCTCGCCAAGAGCGTCACGGTCGAGTGAGGCGGCGCGGGCCCCGACTGAGCCACGTCGACCGGCGAGGCTCGGCCCGGATGGTCGACGTCGCCGGGAAGCCGGAGACGGAGCGCCTGGCCGTCGCCTCGGCCGAGGTGGTGATGTCACCGGCCACCCTCCGACTGGTCGAGCAGGCCACCGGGGCGCGGGGCAAGGGCGACGTCCTGTCGGCCGCGCGGCTGGCCGGGATCATGGCGGCCCGTCGCACCTCCGAGCTCATCCCGCTCTGCCACCCGGTCCGGCTGACCGGGTGTGACGTCGATGTCGAGGTCGATCGCAAGCTGCCGGGGGTGCGCATCCGGGCCGCCGCCCGGGCCATCGACCGCACCGGGGTCGAGATGGAGGCGCTGGTCGCGGCCTCGACCGCCGCCCTGACGGTGTACGACATGGTCAAAGCCGCGGAGCGGGGCGTCGAAGTCCGCGCCTTGCGGCTGGAAGAAAAGAGCGGGGGGAAAAGCGGTGTTTGGCGGAGGGGCCTCAACACCTAGATCCTTTGCCACCGAGACGGCATCCCAGTAGAAATCGAGGACTCCATGCCCACGCCCCTGCCCGAACGAACCAAGGTCGCCATCATCGGCTCCGGCCCGGCCGGCTACACGGCCGCCATCTACGCCGGTCGCGCCAACCTGGAGCCAGTCCTGTTCGAGGGGGGCGGCGCGGCCATCGAGCCGATCACGCTGCCCGGCGGGCAGCTGATGATCACGACCGAGGTCGAGAACTACCCCGGATTCCCCAAGGGGGTGCAGGGACCCGAGCTGATGGAGCTGTTCAAGGCGCAGGGTGAGCGGTTCGGCACGCGGGTGGTGACGGGC
>Ga0335083_10004850_pt1 | contig 17081 bp, 16 predicted proteins | sample Lox_Sample_42_FD_206716 | JGI IMG/M metagenome (GOLD analysis project Ga0335083, IMG submission 206716) | Soil microbial communities from Loxahatchee National Wildlife Refuge, Florida, United States - Lox_Sample_4.2 | ecosystem: Environmental > Terrestrial > Soil > Wetlands | place: USA... | reverse complement strand
ATGTTTTTATTTCAGCCCAAAGATTTGAAGTTGCAAGTGGCTGGCGACGAAGACCTGCCCATTCGCAACGATCGGAACGACATTGGCGTTGCCCCCGACGTTCGGCCAATAGCCTGCGTTTGCATGGAAAAGAGTCGTCATCGTACCTCCACCCGACTCGGGATCGAACGCAAACAGCTTGATGGGATACAGCGGACCCGCGTTGGGCGGGTGCGATACTGCCCAAATGATGGGATTTGCTTGGCCGTTCGACGAAACTACTGTAAAAAATCCCCCAAACTGTCCCCCACCCAAGTAACTGGAACTGCTTACTTTGAACAGTGCGGGTTGCGGGGACGTCTGTAGGCTCCAAACCATAACGTTCCTGCCTCCGCTGGAAACGACGCGTGCTAGGCCGTCGTTCGGATCCACGAAGTAAGATTCTCCGCACCAGCAAGCGCCGATCGGATAGTTTCCTAGTACGTGGTTCTCGTGATTTGAGTACCCGCCGAGACGATCCGCATTCATCAAAAACATTCCACCCACTTTGCCGGCGGCGACAGCCAAGTGCGGTATTGTCCCGGGTTGGTCCGGCAGGACCATGACTCCCCCGGACCCAAAATCCCCGTCGGTTTGATCGAGGGCCGACACATTTTTCGGAGTGAACAGATCCACCACGGTCGTCAGGTCGGGTGAGACTTTCACCACGCTCTCCTGAATGTTAGTCACGCCATCGTAAGTGCTCCCGAAGTAAGACGAGTTTCCGGTCACAAAGAAAATGTGGCCAGCATCGTCGGCGGATGGAGCGTAACCGGACATCCAGATCGAGGAGAGAAAGAAGTTCAACAATGAGGTCGCTTGTGTATCCAGCAGTTCGTTATTGGGAAGGGGAGCCAGCGTACCCGTCGACCAGCCCAGCAACCATCCGCGCGACACATTGGCTGCGAAATCGCAGAAACTCCCGAAAGCCGCATACACCACGCCGTTCAGCAGTAACAGGCCAGGGCGTTGCCTCTGGTACGCACCATTAAAGAAAAAAGTACTTCCGTCGATAAGCAGGTGCGACGCCGCTACTACTTCGGGTGCAACCTTGTCCGTTAAGCTGCCTAGATCAAGCGCGTGAATCCGATATGTTGGTCCTGCCAGGTCGTTTGTGTAAATCACTACGTACATCGTGTTGCTCGACAAATCGATAACGGGAGTCCCGTTAATCCCGACGTTCGGCCCGTTATTGCCGCAACCCAGCGGATACGGTACCGGCGGCCCGAAATACGGCTGGAGTAAAACGGTCCCGGTGTGGACATCGATCGCGTAGATGCTGTTGCCCTCCGTGGCCACATAAACCACATCGTGAATTCCACCCCGGTGACTGCCGGCCGTGATCAACACACTGGGCACGACGAGGGGCTGCGCATCGACTTGGTCGTCGAGCGTGACTGTTCTGAGCAACCCGAAGCTCGAGCTGCCTACATTTGCAGGCGTCAGCTTCGATTCAGCTGAGTTCCATCCCGTCCGATTGTTGTCGTAGTGGTAGGTCCACACGGCGGTCTGGCCCAACGCAGGAACTCCAATAAACGCGATCAGGGCAAATACCGCGAGTGCGTTGACCCCGTACCCGGCAGTTGACGTCAAAAAACTTGCGCCCTTCCGGCACACCCTACTCTCCGAAGTTTTCATTGTCGCCACCCCCTTAGCGCTCTGGCGAGCGCTCGCCAAACCGAATAGGACCCCGAAGAGCAAAAAGACGGCAAGAGTGTACACCAGCGCCGCCAATTGGCATAGGCCGTCTCGGAAGCGAGTCTAAAGACTCGCAAGGAGCTCTGAGCCAAATTGACGCCAACCAAGAGCTTCTTCGCTGACGAGTACCTGATATCTCTTATTCCACTAGCGATTAGAGCAGAATGGCGGCTACCTGTGCCGCTACCAACCTCTCAGGCTATGACTGCAACGGGAATTTTGCATCAACCAACAGGTGCACACGGACAATGCGAGTGTCACATCGCGTTGTTTGTGTCTTTTTATCCTCGGGCCGCATTGCAGTAACAGGAAACACTTCGCCCGTGAAACCCAGTACCTCTTCTAAATTTGGGTTCTAAGGCCGCGCGATTAAAGCTTAGAAACACTTCCATTCGTGTTGGTTGCGGGGTGATTGTTAACCCAGATACTGACGCCGTCGAAAGCAATTCCTACCGGTCCACTTCCTACCGAAAAAGTCCCCAGCACCACTCCGTCGCAGCTACGGAGTTTTGTAACATTGTTCGAACCCTGGTTTGTGACCCACATGCTCGCCCCGTCAAAAGCAATGAATTGCGGACTGGCTCCAACGGAAAATGTCCCCAAAGAAACGCCATCACTTGCCCTCAGCCGAGTGATAGTGTTATCCGCGGAGTTCGTCACCCAGATGGATGACCCGTCGAACGTGACCCCCACGGGGTTGTTTCCGACTGCGAATGTCCCCAGATTTGCGCCGTCGCTCGCGCGCAGCTTGGTGACCGTGTTGGCTCCGCCTTGATTCGTGATCCATATGCTGCTGCCGTCGAAGGCTAAGGCGATCGGGTCTGTGCCTGCGGGAAATACACGAAGTGTTGCGCCGTCGCTTGGGCGTATTTCCGAAACCGTGCCATCTGAAATGTTGCCGACCCAGATGTGGGTGCCATCAAACGCGATGCCCCATGGAAAAACTCCCGTGGGAAACGTACCTAGAGTGGCCCCATCGCTGGCCCGGAGCTTGCTTACGGTGTTGTCGCCAAGATTTGTCACCCAGATGTTGGCTCCATCGAAGGCCGCATATCCGGGGATGTAGCCGACCGGAAACACTCCCAGGACCGCACCATCACTGGCGCGCAGCTTGGTAACTTGATTTGCCGGTGCACCAACCACCCAGAGATTGGCGCCGTCGAAAGTAATCCCGTTCGGCGCACCGCCTGTTGAAAAATGCGTCACCGTATCGGCACTGAACCAGCGGAGCAGAGCCAATTGATTAACGTTCGGCATCGCATTCGAACATGCTCCCGCGGTCGCCGCCGCGTGGCGTGACTGCGCGGCCAGCGGGTAGGCCACGAAGATTCCAAGCAGCAGCAAAACGGTGATCCGAAAGCGTTTCATATCCACTCCTTTTGGGTGAGCTAAGAACTCGACGAGACAAGGCTTGAAACCGAGCGCCGAATAGTTTCCGCCGCCTGCCAGCCAAAGTCAACGTGCAGAACGTTGCACATACCGAGCCCTTCCAGTTGACGAAATCAGCGATTTCACGCTTTGAGCCGCAGAGCCGATTCTGAGTGCTATGGCGATGTTTCAACAGTCGGGTCGCGAGTAGTGTACTAATACTGCGTTGCTGGGGTTGACTTGGTGGGTATACTCTTGGCTCTTACGCGGCCATTGCATGAGGGGGTCGTTGCCGTCGTAGCCAGACGTGGCATGCTAGCGGCAACTGAGTCCGAATGGCCGCCCCGCAATTTCCCTTTTCCGCCAAACGGCGTCTAGGCAGACGGTCCGAACGGCGTTCCTTCAGTGCCCCACTGTCTTCTCTGTGGGGAAGATTTCGACTTTCTTCGTAACCCGCTGGCTTTCCTTCCAAATCCCTGCCGAATAATAATGACCCCGCTCAACGTTCGCGAAATTCAATCGTGGAGAACACAATGAAGAGACAATCCGTTTCTCGCTATCGCCCTGCCACGCTTGCGTCCTCGCGCCACCAGGCCCGCTCCCTGCAACGCCTGCTTCACCCAGCTGTAACTCAGCGCGATCCCGTGCTCGGTCTGCAATTTCTCGTGAAAGTGCTGCACGTTCAGATCGAAATACTTCTCCCGGTACAAGGCGAACACTTTCTCCACCGTCGCCACCGGTACCCGGCGACGCGAGGGCTTGCCCCGCCGCCGGTCCAGCAACCCGTCCTAGCCCTGTTCGACGTCGCGCTCCCGCCACCGCCGCATGTGCCGATCGCGGATGCCCAGCATCTCCGCCGCCTGCCACCACGTGATCCTCTTCGCCATCGCTTGCAACATCACGTCCTGTACTTTCATCGCCCGCTCCATCTCGGCCTTCGGATAAGCTTCCATGCTCTGCATGGTCTCCCATCCTCACCGCCCGCAAAGCGGACATATCACCTGCTATCTCAACCGGACATATCATGTGCTACCGACAATCCCCAAGATTCTAGTTGACAGAAACCAGTCTCAAGATTAAACTTCCGAGCGTTTTAGCACCACCACCCTCCCCCCAAAGAGGGAGCGCGACGGAATGCCCCCCGTCCAGACGCGCTCGAATAGAACGTGTCTCTCCAGATAGAGTCCCAAAACCGGCGATTCCACAGGGCCTCGTACTGGGCGGCTTGGAGCCCTGAGTCCCGAGGGTTGCGAAGAGCGTTCCTATCCGTTACGCAGTCATTCGTGTTGTTGCAAGGGGTGGCCCGCGCCCAGTCGGACACTTCCAGATTCGACCCGGTGGACCACTACGGGGCACGCGTGATCGCAGGCCTCATCGTGGCGGGCACCGTTTTGGTTATCTACAGTCTTCTACGCTACCGGGGAGAAACATCTGGGATCGCGTCCTGGGCAGTGCTCATTCTGGGTGTGGCGATTATTCCACTTGTTGTCTTCGGCGCGGGCGAGGTGTTGGCGGTGGAACGCTCGGAGAGCGTGGAGGTGTGCAGCTCATGCCACCTAGCGATGAAGCCTTACGTGGATGACATGAAGGATCCCGCCAGCAAGAGCCTGGCGGCGATCCACTATTCCAATCGCTACATTGCGGACAATCAATGCTATGTCTGCCACACCGCCTACGGGATGTTCGGGACATTGCAGGCAAAAAAGCAAGGCCTGTCCGACGTGTACCGGTATTACACGCACAGCTTCAAGTTGCCCATTAAGATGTCGCACTCGTATCCCAACAACGATTGCCTGAAGTGTCACTCAGGGTCGGCAAAGTTTCTGGCAACTCACAAGCGTGATCGGGAAGCCATGCTGGCAGATGAAGTGAGCTGCCTGCAGTGCCATGAGGACGACAATCCGCCACACAACGTAGGGACGAACTGATTATGAGTGCGAACTTGATGATATCGCCGGAATTGGAGAGAGTGGAGGCCACGCGGCCCGAGGAGCGAGTCCGTGTCTGCGAAAGCAAACCACGCTCCATGCGCTGGTTGCTGGTCAGTATTCAGGTTTTTGCACTTATCGCGTACGGCACGGGCCTGGCATTTTTGATCAAGACAACGGTGGGAACGCTGGTGTTGTTTTCGCTACTGGCGCCGCTACTGGTCGTGATCACGGTCCTAACGCTCGTTGGGATTGGAATCTACGAAATCCGCCGGCAGCGTGGTATATCCGGTTTCGAGATCTACGACACAGGGCAGATCATCTTCCGCCAGGGAGAGTTGGGGGACTGCGCCTATTTTATTCAGAGTGGTGAAGTGGAGGTTATCCAGGATGAGAACGGCTCTGAGAATGTGGTCGCCAAACTCTCCGAGGGCGAATACTTCGGAGAGAAGGCGCTAATTCGCCCTGAGCCGCGCAGCGCTACCACCCGGGCTGCAACCCAAACCCGTGTGGCTGTGATCAGGAAGGGAGGTATCTTTACCGTGGTGATCGTCGCGTCGAGGAGCTGGGTTCCACGACAGGGCCGGCGAAACCACAAGCAATGAACTCGTAGGCGAAACAAAGGGCATGGTTATGACGATCGAGACCATTGGGAAAAAGAGGAGCGATGAGGAGAGAGGCCGTGGCAGTAATGATTATGTTTACCTTGGGAGTGGGCACAGCTTTGGCTGGTGATGTAGCGGCGGGGGCGATTGTTTACGAGAAAAAGTGCAGGATCTGCCATGGCGACAACGGGGAGGGGAATCCGGATGTTGCCAAGAAGCTGAAGGCTGACCAGAAACCGCTGTTTGACGCGGAAGTACAGAAGAAAACGGATGCCGAATTCAAGAAGATCATGGCTGAGGGAACGGGGAAAATGAAACCGCCGAAGAACGGCGTTACTGATACCGAGATGGATAACGTTATCGCCTTTATTCGGACTCTAAAGAAGTGAGTATCAGAATGTACCGGCTTTCTGGGGTCGAGCAACGAGACCTTTATGCAGTTGGGACCTGGACAAGGTGGATTAGAACTGACCACTTTTGCCCTCGGGACCTGCGTATAGCTACTCAGGCAAACGGGAATGCCGGGGAAAAAGGAAGAATCCATGATGTCGATCAGAAGTTTCCTGGCGGTTTTACTTCTGGCGGCCTATTGCGCCCTTGAGGTGGGCTGCGGGACCACACAAACGGCCGTCACCGCTCCCAGCGATACCCCGCAGTTCCAGGCGCAAGATTTTCAGCGCCCGGAAAGCTGTCTGCCCTGCCATCAGCGCCAGTTTAATGAACTGCGCCAGGCCGTTAAGGCCGGTTATCGCAATGTCAGTCCTCTGATGAACGGACTGGAGTCTGCGGGTAACCTGATCAATGGTGGCCTACTGCGGCCCGTCTATAAAGACAGTACGGTCACGCTTCCCGACGGCAGCACATTGAACACGAACTTGTTCAGTTCGTCGGTACTGACTGAAACCCGCCAGGTCCAAGCCGGATTTTGTCTTACCTGCCACAACGCCAATATCGAAATGAAGGGCGAAAATCCCCATTCCCGCGAGGTCCCCGAGTTGCCCGGGCTGGGAGCAGATTTCGATCCGACGATTTTTCGCCCATTACGCGATTACCACATGGTTGATAGTGCGGGCGAGCAGATGATTCCAGCCACACCAGGCGGCGAGCCCCCAGCCGGAGCATTGCCCTCGCTCGGTGCCGCTGGAATTACCTGCGATTTCTGCCATGATCAAAATGGGCCCAACCTGGACCGCAGTTTCCAGCATGACGGCTTCGGCAATACCAGCTTGTACCTGAATCCCTCAAAGGAGAAAGTGGGTCCGTTCCTGCATCCGGTGGAGGTCAAAAATGACTTTCACGTTGTCAGCAACGATCAGAACAAGATCTCATTCCTGCGGGCTGGTGCGTTCTGCAACGCCTGCCATGACGTGCGGCTTCCCATTAACAATCTCACTTCCGAGGAACACAACATTAATACTGGAGGCGAGAAGGTTAAGGTGTTTCGCCTCGAGAACCTGAGTACTGAGTGGCAGATCGGTGCGTACAACAGCACCAACAACCCATTCGGCAAAATAGTGCGCTGTCAGGATTGCCACATGTCCATGTTCCCCTACGCTGGGAGCACTAGTTACAAGGTCGGCGATCTCGCGGTCACTAGCCCGACCCCGGGTGTCTTCCCGATGGATTATGCGGCGGTTCCTGGGGTTTCCACGCAGAACGACTACCCGTTGCAGAAGCGGCCCGTGGTCACGCACTTCTTCACCGGGGTGGACGTTCCCCTGCTTTCCGCTGACGAGTTGAAAAATCGGCTGGGAAGCACCTACCCCGATCCCAACGCACAATCGACCGACACGCATGGTCTTCCGGTGTCAATTGCGACCCGCCGGGCCGATCTGATGAAGGCGGCCACGCGCATTAGCCTGGCCAAAACCGATACGACGGTCCAGCCCGGCGGGTCTTTCATGGTCAATCTGGATGCGGTTTCTTTAGCCGGTCACCGTTTCCCTGCCGGCTTCTCTCAGGAGCGGACCACCTACGTGCAATTGACCGTGACCGACGCCAACGGGTTCCTGATTTATCAGTCTGGTTATGTCGTGGACAAACCTCACCCCAACACCGGAGAGGGAGCGCCCGACGGCAATCTGGACGATGAGGACATCGAACATGTGCACGCAGTGGTCGATCCGGGGCACTTCGCTCCCGGCGATTACAAGCCGGGTACCGCGACCAACGGCGGAAACAACGCCGTCTTCGAGTTGGGTCCCGATGACGGTCCCGAACAACGAGTATTAGCCGGCATTCCCCAAGGCTTGGTGCTGTTCCGCAACGAGCTGACCCACATCTTTCTGCCGTGCCCGACAACAACAACCAATCCTCCCTGCACTACGGATCTGGTGGGTCGAGCAGACGCGCAAGGGAACCCAGTCAAGGCGACGACAGCGCATTTTGAGGAAACTTTCAATGCGGCTTTGGCGAATTCAGTGGATAACTTCCGTTCCCTGCAGCCTCTGCAGCCTCGCACTTTCAGTTACCTGATTCAGTTGCCAACGGCGGATGAATTGCGAGAACTGGGAGTAACTCTCAAGGGGCCGCTTACGGTCCACGCGCAAGTGAACTTTGAACATTTCCCGCCATTGTTCCTGCGGTATTTGGTTCAGACCACTGGTGCGGCCGGCCCCGCCGGACATGATCTTGGTTTACTAAGCGAGCAAACGATCGACAGCTATCTCAAGAACGTGAAGGAAATCTCTTCGGCTGACACTACTGTCAGCCTGGTCCAGTGAGGGGCACATGACTTCAAAATTTCGGATGTCGATGTTGTGTTGCTTGCTGACAGCAGCAGCGTTTGCCCAAGCTCCTGCGCCCGGAGGAGTTTACACACCGGGTCAGTTTCAGAAGACGAATCCCTATTACCTGCTCCCCAACCCCTTCTACTTTGAAGGCAGGATCGACTGGAACTTATTGGGGATTACCCAGCCGAAGGACGCGTGGGAGTATATGCAGCGCGGCATCCACAACCAGGACGATTTAAACGATAACAAGAGCGCGATCGCCGATTATCAGACGGCGTTGTCGCTCAACAGTATGCAGAGCAACACCTGTCAGATCGTGACATCGGCGACTATGGTGAATGGCGTGCTTCCCAGTCAACTCAACCCCGCCCCGTGCATTTTCACTCTGCGCCTGCGGTTGGGATATCTGTTGCAGCAGACGGATCCAGCGCAAGCCATCTCGCTATTCCAGGAAGTGGTGGAGATTGACCCTCTGAAGCTCGGAATCAACAGCTTGATTGGAGAAACTTACGTAATCCAGGCAGAGCAAACAACGGATCCTACTGCGCAGCAGCAAGCGTATGCTAACGCAATCGCAGCGTTCCGGACAGAACTGGCCCTATCGCCGGTTACCGCGCAGACTACGGCGCTTACTGGCGACTTGGCCAACAATGCGCATGTCCACTGGGCGTTGGGAGAAATTTACCGGACTTTGGGACAGTCGGCCAATGAGTTGAGCGAGTTGCAACTCTATCTGCAGGCGACGCAGTGGCACAGCGACGTGTATCCCTGGCGGATTACTTTGGCCAACAGTCGCATGAAAACGCTGCAAGCTCAGGCGCGCCATTAACAGTCTCAGACCGGGATGAACGTAGAGGCCAAGTGGGAAAGCTGTCGGGATACCTATATCAACTGAGCGTCTGCGTACTGTTGCTCCTCCCGGTAGCAAGCAGCGCTCAAGCAACTTTGGGTTCGGAACCACCGCCGGCGCCGAGTCCAAACATCGCGGCGGCGTGGGGCGGTGTGTTACAGAACCCCAGCGCCCCACCTGCCAGCGACCCCGCCCTGGCTGTCTCCCAAACTACACTGGAAACAGGTTTGGCGGGAGATTTCCTGAATCACGTTTTTCTCGAAACCCGCACCGAATACGTGGGGACGCAAACTGAATTCAGCGGGCAGCCCACGCTGACTGGGGTGATTAATGCGCCCTTCGGTCCAGTTGCTAATCCCAACGGAGTTCCTGACCCTGCCGTCTTTCAGCCCAACACCAATACGATGTACAGCTTTCTGAATTGGGGCACACGGGGATGGCTCTCCAACCGGATCAACACCAATTTTTCCTTCCGTTACCAGCAGGACATTACGCACACGGACCAGGGCTCACCCGCGATGGGGCTTCTCCAGACCTTTGCTCCCAACCGCGAGGTACAACTCCTCTCGGGATACATTGACGTCGGAGGTCAGCCAAGCGATGGTTTCTTCAGTGATTCCCGCCTTCGATTAGGGCGACAGGATGTGTACGGGGCAGAAGTAGCCAGTTTTGACGGTGCCTCCTTCAATATGAACCGCGAGCACTTTTCTTACACCTTATATGGCGGGCGGCGGTTCACCTATTACTCGGATCCGGAGCAGAGGGCGATCGGGGGAGCAAATTTCATTTTCCGCTACGGCGGTGCAGCGCTCGAATATGATGCTTTGTTCTACGTGAAGGCAAACCACAGCTTCAGCTACCGGCAACAGTTCTCGCCATCCTGGTTCCTGGCAGGCAATTTCCGAATGTTCGGTGGGGCGCCGACCGAGGCGAGCGTGGATGGCTTGTGGAGCGCGAGGGACGGCAAGACCTCGGTGCGTCTGGATGTTTCACAGGAGATTACCAACAAGAATTTTGTTTACGACTATACCGGCATCGCGCTTGACCTCGATCCGTACAATCGGCTGCAGCGCCTGAATCTTGGGGCCTTCGCTCCCCATAGTCAGGTTGTGATCGATGCTCGCCGGGTAATCAGCAGGTGGCTGAGGGTAGGCGGAACCGCTTGGGTGCGCCAGCTAAACCGTTCCGCCGAGCAAAGCGCCTTCGATACGTCTTTTATGGACTACCGGGGGAGCGCCCAGATCTTCCCCGGGGGCAAGGTCACATTGTCACTCGACTACCATTTGCGAAATTCAGATCGCTCCAACCCGAGTAAAGCCGTCACTTTTGATGACATCTCCGCGGCCGGCGAAACCAGGGTGCAGGATATGAGCGTAGAAATCGGCAGAAGCTTCGCGGAGGGAAGGTTCAGTCTCAATGTGGGTGGATTCTACCGCTTGTTGAATTTTCAAGACAGCGCTGTCAGCACTAATAATGCTAACGATAAAGGAGTGCTGGGAAACGCATTTCTTAAGCTGGACCAGCGTACCCGGATATTCGTGGAATACGATCTGGACACCGACTTTCCCGTTTACCGCCCCGATATTCAGAATACGCAAACCCTCCGGGTGGGGATGACCTGGAGATATTGATGAGCCGACTCCATCGCCATTTCGTGATTTTCGCTTTGATTTTGCTGTGTAGCCTGCTTGCTGCTCGGGCGCAACAGCAACCGGCCAGTCCCCAGACGGCCGATGCCGGCTCCTCCTCACCCGAGCAAGCGCAATCTTTGTTGCATACCGTTCATAAGAAGACGAAGCTGGTTTGCAGCGGCTGTCACGTTGCTGTGAAAGACGACTCGGTGGTGCTGCAGCGCCCGGGACACGATGAGTGCACAACTTGCCATCAAGATGAGTTTGACGCAAAGAAACCGAGTATGTGCATCTCGTGCCACTCAAACCAGGCACCCACTAGTAATGCTGACCTGCTCCTCTACCCGTACTATCAGAAGAAACGGGCGCTGCTGATCGAGTTCTCGCACGCGAAGCATGTCGATCCGCTGGCGCGTCTCGATCCGGTCACGCATACGCGGGCAGACTGTTCTTTTTGTCACCAACTGGACGCCAAGGGCGCCTATGCCAGTTTTCCAGCGCATCCGCAGTGTGCTGCCTGCCATTCCAAGGCTGGAATGAAGCCGTTGCTGAGCCCTGACTCGGTGACCCGCGACTGCCGCGGATGCCACGCTCCGGAAGCGATCGAGAATCCCGGCTCTGGCGGGAAACGGCGTGCCCTCGCTCCCCAGCTGGTCTCGGGCGCGTGGGCCAATATAAAGTTTTCTCATGTCGCACACTTCAAGCTGCGAGACCAATACAAGCTAGACTGCACTACCTGCCATAGCAGCATTGTGACCAGTAACAGCCTGGAAAGTCAGACCCTGCCAAAAATGATTGACTGCGTTGGCTGTCACGAGACCTCCAAGGCACTGGCGGCGGACTTCCGGATGTCGAATTGTCACACTTGCCATGTCGATAATCCGTCCGGTCCCAGACCCGCCAGCCATACGCGCTACATTAAGCCCGACTTTCATACCGAGAGTTTCCGGAAACACCACACAGTGGAGGCCTCGGCGCTCGGCGCGAAGTGCTTCGTTTGCCATACTAATGTGTCTCCGCAAGCGGCGGCGGCCGCGCAGTGTACCTCCTGCCATCAGGCTATGCTCCCGGTCTCGCACACTGGCCGATGGCGCGACGACATTCACGGTAAGTACGCCGCAATGGATCGCGAAAGCTGCGCTACCTGTCACGCCACCGATTTCTGTAGCCGATGCCACAACGAACTGCCGCGTACTCACGTCCCATTGGCGCCCTTCATTAACGGAGGCCATGCCAAGCTGGCCATGATCAACAAGCGCAGTTGTTTCGCCTGCCACACCTACCAGAACACTTGCGCGGAATGCCATGTGAACTCGTTCCGGTGAGGTGGGCGATAGTTGCTTATCGTTTTCTTCAATGGAACGCCCGCGACCTTCAAAGTCATGAACGAAACCTCTCTTGCCGCCACTGTTCCTGCCGGAGCTACCACCGGCTCTGTCACGGTGACCACTCCAAGCGGAACGCTGAACAGCAACAAAGTCTTCCGCGTGAGGCCGCAGATCTTCAGCTTCTCGCCCCCCAGCGGCTCGGTCGGCACCAGCGTGGTCATCACGGGCGAAAGCTTTACAGGAGCGGACGGGGTGACGCTGGGATGCGAACAGATGAGCTTCACCGTGGATTCAGATACGCAGATTACCGCCATCGTACTCGTGGGTGGGACGAGCGGAAGAATCAGTGTGCGCACTCCGGGCGGACAGGCTCGCAGTGTCACTGGCTTTGAGGTGACGCCTTAATCCGGCTTGGCTAACGAAGAGCAGAAGCCGCCCGCACTGCTTGGGCGGCTTTTGTTACACATAGGGCAACCGTGATCCGAAGGTGGCGTAACATCGCCATAGCACTCACTGACACCGAAAAGGGCGAAGCAAAGGCGCACGCTTGTGCAATCGCCTGGTTTCGACAGACAACTTCGGTCAGCGTGATAGAAGCCAGATTGATGCACTGATCTTACGGAATCTCGACCGCACCGTTTTCTGCCGACATCAGTTGCTGTTCCGAATCTCTCGCCACTACCCGCACCCTGTAGCGGCCTGGTTTTACGTCAAAACTGCTTCTCACAGTAACGCCGGATGAGAGTTTGGTCTGAAGCGTTTCATTCTTCCAGCGCAATTGCAAGAGCTTTTGGTTCGCCTGAATGATGTTTCCATTACGATCAAATACTGCGGTCACAATGGTGAGATCATTCTGATTTCTATCGTCCATCTGCTTGTAATGAAGGTGCTGCACATCGATGCGAGCCACCACCGTAAGCTTTACTGAATCGTCCGCCGCCCTGAAGAACTGAGTGTGCACTGACACCGGCAAATCATGGAGTTCTTCGCTGGAAAGCACTGCATCGTCGATTTCGCGCTTGGCATCTTCGGCGGGATCGTCTGCTTTCCGTGGAGCATAGTACCCCCGCCGTGCCTGCAGATCATATTTCAGCTTGGACTTCAGCGTGACCTTGAGCGTGTGAAACTTGCCATCTGTCTTAAGACCCTGCGGCGTAAAACCGAGGATGTAATAGTACTCGGGGGATTCTCCCAGGCGTCGGAGTCCCTCGTCCATGTCGTTGTTGTTGTGGAAGAAATTGCCGCCCGTCCCGTACGACAGGACCGAAAGCACCTCCTGCTGCATCAACTCTTGCTCCTGCTCAAACCTTCCTTGCATGATCATCGAGTTCTGGTCCATCGAGCCCCCATAGCTCACGTCTCCACCAGGAATCGGCGCAGAGAGTCCACGCGCATCGAGTGAGTTGATCACTACTTGGGCACGCAGGGCACGATCCACGATGTCGTAGTTTTCAAACTCTAAATCCGGAGTCAAGAATCCTGGAGAGATCAATACGATGCTTCGCTGCCCCGGCATCGACATAATTCGCCGAATCGTGTCCTGGATCACGCCCAGAGTTAATCGGCTCTCATATTCTCCTGCGGTCAACACGCCGGAGGAGATCCCCTCCACGATTTTCCCTGCCGTTTCCACCGCTTGGGGCGTTTGGGGAAGGTTCGTACAAAGGATGTAATCGTTGACCGCGACTTGTAACGCGTCCGGATTTTTCTTATTCACGATCTGGTCCGCCTGGTAGAAGCTGATGGGTGGGCAGGGAGCAACTGACCCTCCGGCAATAGGATGAGGCAGCAACTTGTTGAGCGTTTCGTGCAGCTTTGCGCGATCGTCCGTGAAGTCCAGCATGGTCTGACCGGACGTAGAAAAAATGGCTGCCCTGTCGGTGGACGGCAGGGCATCGACGCGATGGTGGGCGGCACTTCTTACGGAGGCAAGGTCCTGAAAACTGATGTGGATGTCATCAAAGAGATAGGCCACGAAACGCACCGGGAATTCCGGCTTGACAGCCGATTGAACGCTTCCAGGGCCTGGCGCAGAGGTGGGCGCCGCTTCAGCGCGTTCAACATCAAAGTCGGAAATCTCTTGCAGTTTTCCGTTATCGAAGATCTCGAAGTCTTCCTTGTGCAGATCTCCAATAGCTCGACTGTTCTGATCCCGAACTACAACGCGGACCAATACGAGCTTTACGTTGACGCGAAATCGGGCAGCCCCTGCAACAACGGATGTCGCCTCTTCCTTCACCGCCATTTCCCTGGCAGGTTCCTGCGGAGCTTTGCCAGCCACAGGGCCTTGTGACTGCTGTGATGGCTCCTGTTGTTGAGCCGCAGCTTGGGTTACACAACCTGGCGGCATCAGCAGTGAACAAAAGCACAGAAGAGTCGCTGTGCTGGCCAGAACCCCTCGGTACCAATCCTCGGAGGCATCGCCACGCATGCTTGTCACCAGAACAGAGCGGCAACTGAAATTACGCTACTCATTTTAAAGCCAAGGGTTTTGGCAGGGACAGTGCTTAGAGGCACCGCGCGGATGCGGCTGGCATCAGTTCGTCAAGTGGCGAAATATCGCCATGGCACTCAAAATGCCCGGAGCACGGATTCTGAGTGTAACGCCCTGATTTCAACAGTTGATTTCAACAGTTGACTTTTGGTCTGACTCTCATTCACCCCATTCTTGACGGGGGCGATACGATAGTCGTTGAGAATTTCAGGCGCGGGAGGACCCTAAATGGCTTCCTATCGTCAACTGCTAGCCGTATTTGCCCTGAGTGTGGTCCAGACCGCGGCGCTCGGACAGAGCGCGAACCACGTTATAGGCATGCCATCATTTTGCGTAGCTGGTGAGCCGCTCTCCGCAAGCGAAACACTTGACTATGAGCCTACGGAGGGCGCTTCCGATCCGGTGGCGGCGCATAGGGAGGGGACCCTTTACCGGGACTCAGAGGGCCGGATGCGGACGGAATTGAAGTATCCCGGCTATACGGCTTTCTTTATACAGGATTGTGTCACACATGTCCTCTATAACTGGACGGTCGGGGACACGGAGCAGGACGGCGTGCTACGTTGCGGGGACATGCAGCATTCCGGGATGGGCACTGTGACTGACAACACACCCGCTCCCCTAAGGCCCAACGAGCAAGTAGTGCCAGTGGAAGGAGTCGAAACCCATCACTCGCGTTCGATGCGAGAGAAAGACGGAAAGATCGAGCTAATCTATGAGCACTGGTATGCTCCCAGTCTCCACCTTAACTTGCTGCAAGTGACCTACGGCGGCGACCTTGGGAAAACCACTCATCGAATTTTCAATCTAAAGATGGAGGAGCCCGACGCGGCACTGTTCCAAGTTCCCAAGGGATTTAGGACCAAGACACCTACTTGTCCCTCCGGGACACCAGCATCCTCTCGGTGAGGAGCCAGTTGGATCGCTCACCAGCCTTGGATGCCGTGGGATTTGTCAACGCATGATTGGCGAAAAATCGCGGTTGCACTCACCGAGAGGTCAAAACGTGAAATGGCCTGTTCTCGTCAGTCGTTGTGCAGTATTATGGCCCACAAGAGCCGCTGTGCGAAACTCGCTCCAGCTTATCGCGCTTATACTCGGCACTAGCGTCTTCTCTCCAGCGACCGATCGGGCAGTCATCACCGGAACGGTTACCGACAATCTCGGCAAACCTCTTAAAGGCGCTACTGTCATGGTCTGGCACGCGGGTGTCAGAAAAGGCTATAGCACATATTGCCCGGACTGCTATCGGGATTGCGGTAAACGAAGCACGACAGATACGGCTGGTTCGTTCACCATCGCGAACCTCGACCCCGAATTATGGTTCGAACTACTGGTCGTGCGTGATGGCTACACTCCAACATTCATTGAGAAGGTCGATCCTGCGATTGCCGCACCCAGAACCGTGAGCCTCACGCAAAGGGCGATAGTGAATGACCCCACGCGTGTGGTCCGGGGCCGAGTTGTGGACTCGCACGGTCGTGCACGACGTGACGCCGTTGTAATTCCTGTAGGAGTGACGACCCAAATTAACGGCGGCAATCACAGTATGTACGGAACGATCAAGGGTCTTGACCCAATGGCGGTCACAGATTCACGAGGGCGATTCGACTTGGCATACAGCCAAGAGGCTAGTGGCATGATGCTTCAGGTCGAGGCACGCGGTATGGCAGCAAAATTCGCGGCCCTGTCCACCGGAGCGAAACGCCAGACCATCACCATCTTTGATGGCGCAGCGATCCGTGGCCGCCTATTGAATCAGGGTAAACCTGTGGTCGGGGCGGAGATTGGTTTGATTGCGGAGGAGAGAGGGGGATTCCGTGACAATCTCAAGATCGTCGGAAATCCCTATCCCGAGGTCCGCATCGGTACTCAGGGAGACGGCTCTTTCCTTATCCCAAACGTGCCCGTGCCGGTCGTGTGGTACGTTTACGCCAAGATGGAATCGATTGCCTCACTCGGCGCAACTAATCCCGTAGAAATCTCGACCGTGCGCGACGGCGAACTGTTAAACGTTGACAATCTTGAGATCGTTCACGGTCACCAACTGCGGGGAAGGGTTACGTTGAGTGATGGTGCAAGAATCCCCGATGGAATGAGGATTACCATCGGAGCTGATCGAGTGTGGGATAGCCAGACGGTTGTGATTGGCCAAGACGGGACTTTTGACTTCAGTGGCCTTCCAACGGGCAAATACAAGATTTTCCCCTCCGTCCGGGGTTACCGATTGCAGAACAAACAGCGCACGATTGAGATGACGATTGATAAAGACGTAGATACCCTTGCAGTTGTTCTTGAGCCATCTTCCTGAGCGTCTTCTCTAGGTAACTGTCGCAAAATCGCCATTACGCTCAAAATCCCTCGATCAGCGTTCTCCCCAATAATATGCGATAGTGGTCCGATCCCTATGCTCAAGCTAGGAAAAGCGT
>Ga0335083_10004848_pt1 | contig 17082 bp, 21 predicted proteins | sample Lox_Sample_42_FD_206716 | JGI IMG/M metagenome (GOLD analysis project Ga0335083, IMG submission 206716) | Soil microbial communities from Loxahatchee National Wildlife Refuge, Florida, United States - Lox_Sample_4.2 | ecosystem: Environmental > Terrestrial > Soil > Wetlands | place: USA... | reverse complement strand
CCGCCTGGCTGATGCCGGAGAGATCGCCTTTGACATCCGCCATGAACACCGGCACGCCGATCTCGCTGAAGCTTTCCGCCATCCTCTGCAGCGTCACCGTTTTGCCGGTACCGGTGGCGCCGGTGATCAGTCCGTGCCGGTTGGCCATGCCCGGGAGCAGATGGATTTCCTGTTTGTTTTTCGCGATCAGAAGCGGCTGCACCATGACGGACTCCGAGGGCGGCTATGCTAGACTTTGACGATTATATCCGCGACGCACCGCGTGCCTGAATCCTTGTTTGCTCGATCAGAGAAGCGTACTGCGCCCGCGCTTTCGAGGTCGTTCTTTTTCTGAAGGAGCGCCCGCATTCCCAGGGCCGCAAATTTCACGCATGGCAGGACACAGCAAATGGGCCAACATCAAGCACAAGAAGGCTGCGCAGGATGCGAAGCGGGGTAAGGTCTTCACTCGCTTGATCAAGGAAATCACCGTCGCGTCGCGCTTGGGCGGAGCCGACGCGAGCACCAACCCGCGCCTGCGGCTCGCGGTGGACAAGGCCTACGAGGCCAACATGCCAAAAGAGAACGTCGAGCGCGCGATCCGGCGTGGCAGCGGCGAGTTGGAGGGAGTCGATTACGAGGAGGTACGTTACGAGGGTTACGGCATCGGTGGCGCCGCTGTCATTGTTGACTGCTTGACCGACAACAAGACCCGTACCGTCGCCGATGTGCGCCACGCGTTCGCAAAGCAAGGCGGGAATCTCGGTACCGACGGGTCGGTCGGGTTTCTGTTCAAACACTGTGGGCAGCTCATCTTTGCTCCGGGCACAAGCGAGATGCGCGTGATGGAAGCGGCGATCGACGCCGGCGCCGAAGACGTCGTCGCCAATGACGACGGGAGTATCGAGGTGATCACTCCGCCCAATACTTTCGTGGCCGTGAAAGAAGCGCTGCAGCGGACGGGGCTAAAACCCGAGTTGGCTGACGTCACCATGAAGCCCACCATCGAGAACGTGCTCAGCGGGGAAGACGCGGCCAAGATGCAGCGCTTACTCGACGCGCTCGAATCCCTGGACGACGTCCAGGAGGTCTATACAACCGCGGTTCTGGAACAATGAGCGCTCCCGGCGAATGAATGCCAGGTCTCTGGCTGCCAAGACGAGAGTAGGGCAGGCTCACGTTGCCGTGAGCACACGGATCCTTGGCATCGATCCCGGGCTGCGCGTCACCGGTTATGGGCTGCTCGACAAAGCCGGCCAGCACCTGGCGTATGTGGCGAGCGGCGTGATTCGAACTCCGGATGGCGCTTTGCCGGAGCGTCTCAGAGCGATTCTGGAGAATCTCAGTGAGGTAATTGCCCAGCATCACCCTGACCAGGTCGTTGTGGAAAAAGTCTTCGTCAACGTCAACCCGGCGTCCACGCTGCTGCTAGGCCAAGCCCGCGGTGCCGCCATCTGCGCGGCGGTGTCCTGCCGCTTGCCGGTGTCCGAGTACACAGCGCTCCAGGTCAAGCAGGCGGTTGTGGGGAAGGGGCACGCAGACAAAGAACAGGTGCAGCAGATGGTACGTCGTCTGCTCGGCCTGCCCGGCGACCCCAGCCCGGACGCCGCGGACGCGTTGGCGTGCGCTATCTGTCATGCTCACGGGGGGCAGGGGCTGGGCAAGCTCGCTACTGCCGGCTATCGCATGCGCAACGGGAGACTGATTTGATCGGCCGCCTGTCCGGGATAGTCCTCGAGAAGCGTCCGCCCATGGTGCTGGTGGACGTTCAAGGGGTGGCCTACGAGATCGACGTGCCGATGAGCACGTTCTATCAGCTGCCGGCGACGGGCGGCAAGGTTATCTTGCATACGCAATTGGTAGTCCGGGAAGATGCGCAACTGCTGTACGGATTTGCCACCGATGGCGAGCGTCAGGCGTTTCGCCAGTTGCTCAAGATCACCGGCATCGGCGCGCGCACCGCACTGTCGGTGCTCTCGGGATTGACCGTGGAAGAGTTGTATCACGCGGTCGCCAACGAGGACAGTGCTAGGTTGGTGCGCGTTCCTGGTATCGGCCGCAAGACTGCCGAGCGCTTGCTGCTAGAGTTGCGCGACAAGCTGGAAATCATCGCCGAGGGCCGCGTTGCGGGCGCGGATGGATCGTCAGGTGGAGATGCGCTGAACGCGCTTCTGGCGCTTGGCTACAGTGCGAAGGAAGCCAAGGCGGCGCTGGCCCGACTCGAGCCGAATCTCGCTGCGCCCGACGCCATTCGTCAGGCGCTGAAGCTCCTGTCAAAGGTGGTTTGAGATCTGCAAGCGGGCAATCAGTTGACGAAGACATTCACCATCTGCTCGTGGGCGGCAGCTGCATCTTGCTGTGTGCTCGTAGCCGCTGCAGCCGCTGGCGACAACGCCCCGTCAATCAACGACTATCAGGTCGAGCAGGCGCAGAACAAGGAAGACGCCGTCGAGCGCGTGGTCGACAGCCACGACTTCACTCTGGTGCTGGGCGTTGGCCGCTTTTACCTCAAGCAGAGCGCAATCAAGAGCGCGCGCAGGCTGCTGGCTCAGTGGGGCCGCGACGCCGGCCTCGGGGCCGGCTGGAACTTCGATGCGCCGCAATGGCAGGGTGCTGAAGCCGTCCTCCTCGGTCATGCATCCGCGCTTCAGGCGCAACGCTTCGATCACACCGCCTGGATCGGACAGACCTGGCACGAGTACGTCTCGCGCAGTTTCGACGGTGAACAGGCCGACGTCATCGCCAGCCACTTTCAGACCGAGGGGGGAAGGCTCCAGCGCCAATTGCTCGATTGGTACATGGGCGAGACGATGCTGTTCAACTACAGTTTCACGGATCGGCTCGATTCGACCCTGCGCGGATCCGAGGCCGAGTTGCTCGAACTGCAGCGGGCAACCCACCCGCGCATTCCGGTTGGCGACATCTTTTTCGCCAGCAAGTATCCGGACGCTTTCAACTTCGTCGCCAAGGGACCCGGGTTCGAATACGCCAAGATGCTGTCGATCCCGCTCGCTGGCGCGCTGATTCGCCATATCGACGATCTGGCGCGGGATGTCGACATCGACTTGGTAGGGCGGCACGACGAGGTTCAACCTTTTCTCGACGCTTACAAAGCCAGCCGCTGATCTGCACTCCAGGGATTCCCCGACACAAGCGTACAACGCGCAGCACTCAACGGGCCCGCCCCGGGGGTCCAGGGTGATATCATTCGCCAGGCTTTGATACAGGCAATCGGATCTCCTCTGGCGTCGAGTCGCTTGACTCCGACACCGGGCTGTGCGACTAGCGCTCTGCTATGCAAGGGACGCCCGGCTGCGACCCAGCGCTGCGCGCATCCAAGATCGCTAACAAGACAACTATGAACGCGTTGAACAGAGCCCTGCGGGGCGGACTGCTGACCCTGTGCCTCACGGCAGCGCTCGTCCTCCCCGCGCTGGGCTCCAAGACGACGAAAATCGACGAGCTGATCGGCCTTCATGATTTCAAGACTGCAGTCGCTATCGGCGATTACTACCTCAAGCAACGAACCCTGATCGCGGTTCGTGAGCAGCTCACGCGCCTGGGCGAGGACGAAAAGCTCGGCTCCGATTGGAATCCGTCCAATCCGTACTGGAAGCAGGCCGAGAGCGCGATGGTGCGCTCGACCATGAAGCAGGTACACCGCGACTTCTCCAATCTCGAATGGCTCTCGGAAGAGTGGGCGCAACTCGACGAACGCGAGTTCAACGAAGCGGAGGTCGACGTGCTGCTCGATCACTTCAGAACCGCGTACGGCCGCAAACAGCTGATGCTCGTCGACCACGGCGTGGCCCTGCACGTGCAAGGAGCACTCACGTTCGCCGACAAATTGGTGTACGACATTCCAGGATCGGAGGAAGATCGCAGCCGTATGCAGACGGTTTTCAGCGACGAGGACCGGGACATGCGCTACAACATGGACGACAGTCCGGAGGGAACGCGTTTCGTGATGTCTCCTCTCGGTCGGCGTTACTTCGTGAACTGCATGTTGAACGTCGCCGGAATGATCAGCCGCCGCATTGACGAAACCGCCATTGCGCTCCCGCGGACGGTAAAGGGACTCTCCGACCAGGCCGCGCCGGCGGTGCAGGCGTTCCTCCGCAGTCGACCGGAAGGCTGACCCGGAGCCGGGCCTGCATGATCGAGACCGACCGCCTGATCGCCCCCGCCGCATCGCCACAGGACGAAGCCTTAGAGCGCGCGCTGCGCCCCAAACAGCTCGCCGAGTACGTCGGTCAGGAGAAAATCCGCGACCAGCTGTCGATTTTTATCGAAGCCGCGCGGCGGCGCGGCGAAGCCCTCGATCACACCCTTTTGTTCGGCCCACCCGGGCTGGGGAAGACCACGCTGGCGCACATCATCGCGCACGAGATGGGGGTCAACCTGCGCCAGACTTCGGGCCCAGTGCTGGAGCGACCTGGCGACCTGGCCGCTCTGCTCACCAATCTCGAGCCCAACGACGTCCTCTTCATCGACGAGATCCACCGGTTGTCCCCCATCGTGGAGGAGATTCTCTATCCGGCGTTGGAGGACTTCCAGATCGATATCATGATCGGCGAGGGTCCAGCAGCGCGTTCGGTGAAACTGGACCTGCCGCCATTTACTCTGGTAGGCGCCACTACCCGCGCCGGCATGCTGACCAATCCGCTGCGCGACCGCTTCGGCATCGTATCGCGCCTCGAGTTCTACAGCCCAGCCGAGCTTACACAGATCATCGAGCGTTCGGCGCGGCTCCTCAATGTTCAGATAGCACGCGATGGGGCAGGCGAGATTGCCGCGCGTTCCCGAGGTACGCCTCGGATCGCCAACCGCCTCCTGCGGCGGGTGCGCGACTATGCCGAGGTCAAAGCACAAGGGGTGGTGACGCGTGAAATTGCCGATCTGGGGTTGCTCATGCTCGATGTCGATGGCATGGGCTTCGACGTGATGGACCGGAAGCTGCTGCTCGCCGTGCTGGAAAAATTCAGTGGCGGTCCGGTCGGACTGGACAATCTGGCCGCGGCGATCGGCGAGGAGCGCGACACCATCGAGGATGTGCTCGAACCTTTTCTGATCCAGCAGGGCTATCTGCAACGCACGCCGCGCGGTCGCATGGCGACGCTGTCGGCCTATCGCCACTTCGGCCTGGCTGCACCCGCGCAGCCGGGCACCGGCGATCTGTGGGATGCGTCCACCGGCTCGTAAGGACAACGCGCGAGGCATCGGTGCGGCTGATGCCGCTGGCGGCTCCATCTTCAGCCTGCCGATGCGCGTCTACTATCAGGATACCGACGCGGGCGGTGTCGTTTTCCATGGCAACTACCTGAACTTCTTCGAGCGTGCTCGCACGGAATGGCTACGCCAACTTGGCTTCGATGTGCGCCAGCTGGCCCAGCAGGAGGGAGTCATGTTCATCGTCCGGGGCTTGCGCGTGAACTATATGCGTCCCGCCCTGGTCGACGACATGTTGATTGTTACCGCAACGATAGAGAATCTGGGGCGCGCCCAATTCACCTTGGATCAGCGCGTTTTGCGTGGAGAGGACTTGTTGGTGCAAGGCTCCGTGAACCTCGCGTGCGTCACTGTTGAGGGGCTGAAGCCGGCTCGGGTTCCAGCGAGCCTATATGTTGCTCTCGGCCTGAGCACGGGGCGGGAAATTACCCAAGGGGAGGAGGCGTGAGCACCACAACGGACCTGTCGCTGATTGCGCTGATCGCCAATGCCAGCTTTATCGTCAAACTGGTCCTCGGGCTGCTGCTCGCCATGTCTCTGATCTCCTGGTGGTACATCTTCCGCAAGGCCTTCGTCCTACGGAGCACGCGGCGCAAGTCGGAGGACTTCGAACGCACGTTCTGGAGCGGCTCGGACCTCAACTCGCTGTTCCAATCCATCGTGAGCTCGAGGCGGCCGGCGGCCAGCATGGAGCGGATTTTCGAAGCCGGTTTCCGCGAGTTCGTCAAGCTTCGCAAGCAGACGACATTGGCAGTGGCCTCGGTCATGGATGGGACGCGACGAGCGATGCGTGCAGCCTATCAACGCGAGATGGACTATCTCGATGCGCATCTTGCGTTCCTTGCAACAGTAGGTTCCGTCAGCCCCTACATAGGATTGCTCGGTACCGTATGGGGAATCATGAACGCGTTTCGCGGGCTGGCTAATGTACAGCAAGCCACGCTTGCCCACGTGGCGCCCGGGATCGCGGAGGCGTTGATAGCGACCGCCATTGGCCTGTTTGCTGCTATCCCAGCCGTGGTGGCATTCAACTATTACTCGCGGGAGATCGATAGTCTGTCTACTCGTTTCGAGACCTTCATGGAAGAGTTCTCCAATATTCTCCAGCGCCAGGGAGGAAGCAGCCCGTGAGGAGCTGTGCCACGGCGACCGGCGGTTTTGCGCGCACTCCAGTTTGCCGAACCTCGAACTCCGCCCGAGCAGGGCGTCTGTCTAGAGCTCCGGAATGCGAACGCACTCGAATTCGTAGAGCGCGTCCCGTGAGACCACGAATGCCACACGAGACGTGAGATGGCCGTCTATTCGCGCCGCAAAGGTCACCGGCTCATGGCTCAGATCAACGTCGTGCCGTATATCGATGTGATGCTGGTGTTGCTGGTGATCTTCATGGTAACAGCGCCGTTGATTACCACCACGGTGATCGATCTGCCTTCGATCGGGCGCAACAGCACGCCCCCGGCCGCACCGATCGAGATCATGATCAAGGACAAAGATGAGATCTTCATGCGCGACCGCGAGCGCGCACAGGCAGAGCGCCGCGTCAGCCTCGATGATCTGGTGAAAGCGTTGCGGGCGAAGCAGAAGGAGAAACCCAATCAGCCGGTCGTCATCTCGGCGAGCAAGGATTTGCCTTACGGTGAAGTGGTCGAAGTCATGGACCTGCTGCAGCGTAACCAGATCACCAAGGTGGGCCTGCTGGCGAAGCCGAGCCAATGACCCCTGCCTACCCAGAGCCGGGACGCTTTGCCTCCGGCTTGATGGCCGTCGTCGTCCATGTCCTTTTCATTGCGGTCCTGGTATTCGGGATTCGTTGGCAGCAGCGTGTGCCGGAACCGCTGGTTGCCGAGTTGTGGCAGGAGATACCTCCACCGAAAACGCAGCCCGTCGCGCGTCCCCCGGAACCACCTCCGCCTCCCCCTACTCCAAAGCCTCAGACAGCGCCGCCGGAACCGCCGAAGCCCGTCGTGCAGCCGAAGCCCGCGCCGGCTCCAGTGGCGCCGCCCAAGGCCGATATAGACCTGAAGGAAAAACAGCGGAAGCTCAAGGAACAAAAGGCCGCTGCAGAAGCGCAGCGCCAGGAGGAGCTGCGTCAGAAAGAAGAAGCACGCAAGCAGGCCGAGGCGCAGCGGCGCGAGGAACAGCAGCGGCAGGAAGAGCTCAAGAAGCAGGAGGAGGCGCGACGCAAGGAGGAAGAGAAGCGCCTCGAGGAGGTTCAGCGAGCCGAAGAGCAGCGCATGGAGAAGGACGCCGAGGCACGTCGCGTCGCCATCTTGGATGAGCAACAGAAGCAAGCGGAGGAAATGAGGATCCGCGCAGCGGCGGAAGCGCGTAAACGCGCGGCAGCCGATGCGGCCGCAGCGCAGTTGAAGGCGCTGGAAGGCTACAAACGCAAGATCAGCCAGAAAATCCGCGGATACATCGTCCTGCCGCCGGGAATCAGCGGCAATCCAGAGGCGGTGTACAGCGTGACCGTGGTGCCTGGCGGTGAAGTCCTGGACGTGAAGCCTGTGAAGCCGAGCGGGGCGCCGGCGTACGACGCGGCGGTGGAACGTGCCATCCAGGCAGCAAGTCCGCTGCCTGTGCCCACCGACCCCGACATGTTTCAACAACTGCGACAGATGAACCTGAGGTTTCGCCCGAACGAATGAAGAATCCAGCCGGTATACTCTCGCCCACATGAAAATAACCGGCAGCTCCTGGCCGTCGCGCCGCGCCGACAACAAGCATCACAGAGCCTGGTACTTCGTCGCCAGCCTATTGTTGTGTCTTTGTGTGCCGAGCGCTCGCGCTCAGCTGACCATCGAAGTCATTGGCGGCGGCGCCGACCAGATCCCCATCACCGTCCTTCCGCTCGCAGACGAAGAGAAGTTCCAGCAACGCATCAGCCAGATCGTCTCCGCCGATCTCGCCCGCAGCGGGCGTTTCAAGATTCAGGAGATCGGGAGCGTGAGGCCGCTGCCATCCGAGCCCCCCGAGGTCAACTATCGCTACTGGAAGAACCGCGGCACTCAGACGCTGGTCATCGGCAAGGTGATTCAGCGCGAGGACGGCAAAGCAGAGGTTCGCTTCCGCATGCTGGACACCTCGAAAGAAGCGCAGACCGTGGGCTATGCGTACACCATAGTCGTGCCGCAAATGCGTGCGATCGCGCACAAGATCGCCGACACCATCTACGAAAAACTCACCGGTGAGCCTGGAGTCTTCAGCACGCGTATCGCCTATGTAGCCCGGTTCCCACAGCGCTTCGAGCTGCATGTCGCCGATGCCGATGGCTTCAATTCGCAGTTCATCCTGGCACATCGCGAGCCGATCATATCTCCGGCCTGGTCGCCGGACGGCACGCGCATCGCCTATGTGTCATTCGAACAGGGCCGGTCCATGGTATTTGTCCACAATCTGGTGGACGGGACTCGGCGCGTGCTGTCGGCTTACGACGGAATCAACAGCGCGCCCGCATGGTCGCCGGACGGAAAAAAGCTGGCACTGGCGCTGTCCAAAGACGGTGTGTCGCAGATTTACGTCATGGATGCCGACGGCAGTGGCCTCGTGCGCCTCACGAATAGCACGGCCATCGACACGGAAGCGAGCTTTTCCCCTGACGGCAAATACATTTTATTTACCTCGGATCGCGGTGGCAGTCCTCAGATCTACCGCATGAGCGCATCCGGTACCAATGTCGAACGCATGACCTTCGAGGGCAGTTACAACGTCACGCCCCGCTACAGCCCGGACGGCAAATCTTTTGCTTACATCCAGCGCAATCAGGGACGCTACACCCTGGCACTGATGGATTTGGGTACACGCCAGAGCGTGATGCTGTCCGACAGTTCGCTCGACGGCTCGCCTGCTTTCGCACCCAATGGGCGTCTGATTCTGTACGCTTCCATCGTGGGGGGGCGTGGTATATTAGCCGCCGTTTCAAGCGATGGAAGGATCAAGCAAAAAATTTCCGCGTCGGCGCTGGATGTTCGCGAGCCCGCGTGGGGACCGCTTGTCGGTAATCGCTAGAGGGAGTTGAGATGATGAACAAAGTTATGATTGCTGTATGCACTGCCCTGCTCTTAGCGGGTTGCGGGTCGAAGGGCGGAACGTCGCAGCAGTCGAAGGCCGCAGTCGAGCAACGCGACCTGTTCCAGCAGAAGGATCAGCAATCGGCCGATGAGGCGGCGAAGCAGGCAAAAGTGCAGCAAGAGCAGGAGCAGCTCAAGCAGCAGATGGAAGAGCAGAAGCGCCGCCAGGCTGAAGAGGCGCGCAAGGCGGCAGAGGGTGAGAAGCCGGTGGTGAAGCCATTGGCCGACACCAGCATGACAGAAAAATCTCTGAGCGACCCGGCCTCGATGCTGAAAGACGCCGCGAGCCCGCTCTCGAAACGAAGCATCTACTATGACTTCGATCAGTACAACATCAAGGGCGAGTTTCAGACGCTGGTCGAAGCACATGGCAAGTTCCTGCTCGAGCACAAGGACTTCAAGGTGCGGATCGAGGGCAACTGCGACGAGCGCGGAAGCCGCGAGTACAACCTGGCTCTGGGCCAACGCCGGGCGGATTCGGTGAAGAAGGCCATGACGCTGCTGGGTGTCCCGGCGAAGCAGATCGAGACAGTCAGCTTCGGCTCGGAAAAGCCGAAGGCACTCGGCCACGACGAAGAGGCCTGGGCCGAGAACCGGCGTAGCGACATCGTTTACCCCAGCGTCGACGCGCCACACTAGTTTTCCCCTTACGGGGCGGACTCGCTGTATGCCGGTTCTGCGTCGAAGCAAAGAGACATTCCCCGCCTCGATCGCTGCGATGGATCGAGGTGCCTATCTCCTGGTCGCGCTCGCTGCGTTATTTCCACTTCTGGTCGCGCCGGCGCGGGCACAGACGGACGCACGCAATCCCGGCGTCGTTCAGCTGATGAACCAGGTCGAGTCCTTGCAATCGGAGATCTCCAAGCTGCGTGGCCAGCTCGAGGTTTTGAGCAACGGGCTGGAAAACGCACAGAAGCGGCAGCGCGACATGTATCTGGATCTCGATACCCGGCTGCGCCGCATTGAGCAGCAGAGCGGAGACGCGCGCAAGGAAGGCGCGTCCCCCGATCTGGAGGATCGCGTCAAACGTCTCGAGCAGCGGTCGGGAGCGGACGGTGCAAAGGAACGCGATACTCAACTCGCCGAGCTCGAGGCTCGTATCAAACGACTCGAGCAGCAACCGGCCACGACATCGGGAAGCATTCCTGCCCCGGTGAGCACTACAACGGCTGGCACCCCCTCAAATACAGCGCCGCCTACGAGCAAACCAACCACTGCTCTGGCCCCGTCGAGCAACGCGACGGCTGCAGCGATGCCTTCTGCTTCCGAGCAGAACGCGGCTCGCAAGGCGTATGACAGCGGCGTGGCGGCGTATCGGGCGGGCGACTATCAGGGCGCCATTGCCGCATTCGACGGCATCGTCAAGCATTACCCTCGCGATTCCCTTGCACCCAACGCGCAATACTGGATCGGCGATGCCTGGTTCAACCTGCGCGACTTCAAGGCTGCGGCTGCTGCTCAGCAGGTGCTGCTCACCAACTATCCAGACAGCCCCAAGGTCCCTGACGCGTTACTCAACCTGGGCAGTGCCTACGCAGCCCAGGGCGACAACGTCAGTGCGCGCAGGACGCTGGACGATCTCATCAGCCGTTTTCCCCAGAGCGACGCAGCGGAGAAAGCCAAGGCGCGTCTCGCGCGGCTGAAATAGCTGCTTGAGTTCCATTTCGCTTCGGGGCGCAATTCTGTCTGCCTTTGTCGTAGCCGCGCTGCTCGCGGTCGTCGTATTCCTGCTGATCTATGTCGCGCAAGACCGATTGATCTATTTCCCGCAGCGCCTGGACGAGCGGGTCGCTCTCGGCGTGCAACGCTTGTATCCTCGCAGCGAAGCTTTCGAGCTGTCGACCGACGTCGGTGTCCGGCTGCGTGGCTGGCTCATCGACGGGCCGGCGCAGTACCCATGGCCGCTGGTGATCTACTTTGGCGGCAACGCGGAGGAACTGTCCTGGCTGGTGCCAGAGTTTTCGCGCGTTCCAGACTGGGCCGCGCTGCTGGTGAACTACAGAGGCTACGGCCTCAGCGAAGGCCGGCCGTCGGAGACGAATCTTTATCGCGACGCGCTCGCGCTCTACGATCAGGTGACGCGCCGATCAGAAATCGAATCCAAACTTGTCGTCGTCATGGGCCGCAGTCTCGGTACCGGCGTGGCGACATACCTGGCATCGCAGCGACCGGTGGCCGGCGTTGTCCTCATCTCCCCTTATGACAGTCTCGTGCAGGTGGGTCGCGAGGCGTATCCCTTCCTTCCCGTCGGCTTGCTGCTCCGACAGCGGTTCGATTCGATATCGCGCGCACCGTCGATCCATGCTCCACTACTTGCACTAGTGGCCGCGCGCGACGAGATCGTCCGCCCAGAGCGGTCGCGCGAACTGGTGCAATCCTGGGCGGGACCCACTCGCCTCGAGATGTTCGGAGATGTTGATCACAACAGCATTCAGTCTCATCCTGAGTACTGGAAATCGATTATGGTATTTCTCGCCGAGCGCGCGTCGTCGTCTTTGATTTCCCGGCAGCGGTGAGTGTGCAACGCGCCTTCCGTGTCCGATCGATCCGCCTACCCCGTACGCTCGTGAAAGCGGTGCTGGGCGGGCAATTCGGGACGTGCGAAAAGGGACGCGCGGTTTGACACCCTGGGGACCCAAACGTAGAATGCGCCTTCCTTTTTTGGGCGGTTAGCTCAGTCGGTAGAGCAGCGGACTTTTAATCCGTTGGTCGCGAGTTCGAGTCTCGCACCGCCTACCAACTGTTCCAACGGGTTAGCTGCTACGGCTCCTCTTTCGTCTTCCAACTGTAGCCATTTTTGTATCAGGTTGCTCGATTCGAGCAGCAGCCTTCGCCAGGTGCTCGGCAGAGAAGTGAGCGTAACGTCTTACCATCTCTGACGTTTGGCATCCCCCAAGTTCCTGCAACTCCGCGGTCGACGTGCCAGCCTGGACGTGACGAGTGGCCCACGCGTGCCGAAGGTCATGCCAGCGGAAATCTTCGATGCCGGCCACCCGCAGAGCCTTCTTCCAGGCCTTGGTGTTGACGGCCTTGACTGGTTTGCCGTTGTACGTGAACACGAACCGAGGATGCTGTCCGAGCTGCCGCTGCACGACCTGACACGCGCCCCTGTTGAGCGGAACGCAGATGCCTCTTCCGCCTTTCGCTTGGTCGGGATGAATCCACGCGATGTGGCGCCGCATATCCACTTGGCTCCATTCGAGCCCCTTTACATTGGCTTGCCTCAGGCCCGTGGCGAGGGCGAACTGAGCCATGTCCGCCTGATGCCTGGGCAGGGCGTGCAATAGCGCACTTTCTTGATCAGGCGTCAAATAGCGCACCCGCCGCTTCCGCTCGGGAAAGAGCCGCACCCGCGGTGGCCGCTCGATCCACTCCCACTCATACGCAGCGCGCCGAAGCACCGCTCGGATGAGTGCAAGGTAGCGGTTGGCCGTTGGCTCGCTCGCTTCCCTTGCCTTGGTCCGGGCGATCTTGTCGATGACATCGCGCTTGATCTCATCTAGCGCCAGCTCGCCCAGAGCACGGTCGAGATAGCGCAGCTTGGCAATATCTTCCGCATGCGTCGCCTTGTGCCGCGTCTCCTGTAGATACTGAACAACGGCTTCTCTCCAGTTCCGGCGCGGCTTCACGCCGAGCCGGTCTTGCTCCCACAACTCCCGCTTCAGTCGGGCCTCGTACTGCTCGGCGAGGGCTCGCTCGACAGTCCGAGAGCTCTTCTGTAGGCGACGTCCGTTGTGGCTAAATCGGACCCACCAAAACGGCGAGCCCTTGCGTTTGTAGAGTGACATGATGTGGACTCCTCATGGTCACCCTGCAACGCCTGCCGCCGATCAGCATATTGCCTGCGCACGAAGGCGGCAAGGTCTTCTTCCAGGAACACCCAGCGCCGGCCGATTTTGGCGCCAGGGATAAGTCCTGCGGCGGCGCGCTGCCGCAGCGTGGCCATGTGCAGCTTCAGAAAGACGGCGGCCTCTTCGAGATTGAGCGCGCGCATAGGCTGGTGCAGGGTAGGAAACGACGCATGCGGCATTGAAGGTGCGCTCATTCCGCATCAAAAGGCATCTGGGAATCGATGCATGGTTACGCCTGCGGAACGGCGGCGTTTCCTCACATGTTCGTCGGCGGTCTTCGATAGCGACATATCAATACCGCATGCAGATATTAATGTCAAGATAGCCCGCGTAATTCTAGACTGCTTGACGTTCGCGATGAACCGCTGAAGTTCGTCGGGGGCCCCGCGAGCTCTTCATTCGAGGACGTTCAGGGCTCCCCGGTTGCGGCTCAACGCGCGACGGGCTTTCAGCTATGGGCGGTACAGCGCAGCCTGCTGCCCGTCGGACTGGAGGACCAAAGCGAGCGTAAATGCCTGAGGCTACCGTCTTCGGTGGGCTTCAGTAGGCCCTAGCGGCAGCCCTCTCATCATCGACTGATACGTGCGGTGGTATCGGGTTACGCGGCAAGCTTCAGCGGCACGATCTTCGGGCGTCGCCTCTTCGCAGCGCGCCACAAATCGTAGGCGGCCTGCATCTGTAGCCAGGACTCGGCCGAGCCTCCCAAGGCTGCGGCGAGTCGGATCGCCAGCTCAGCGCTAACTGCCGCGTGGCCGTTTACCACACGCGATAACGCCACGCGGGATACACCGAGCCGCTTGGCGAACTCCGTCACCGACAGCCCACCCGCAGAGAGGACGGTATCCTGAAGAACTTCGCCGGGGTGCGGCGGGTTAAACATGCGAGTCATGAGCTGATTTCCTGGACCCCTGATTCAGCTCCGAGGACGCGGGCGGCAGAGATGGCTGCCATAACGAGCTGTTTCTGTAGCAATGGTAGTCCGTATGATCTATCAGCTTAGCGTTTGTACCCTCGAACTATGCCACTGGGCTGGTAGTCTGTAGGCGCTGCAGCCATAGATCCCTCAGGCGGGTTCGTAGCGCTTCACGTCGATATCTTTGCGCCGCCGCGACTGCGCTACGTCGTAGGCCACCTGCATGCGCAGCAGGTGATCCATGTCGGTGCCGAACGCCTTTTCAATGCGTAACGCCATGTCAGGCGACAGCGCGGCCTTCGCGTTCAGCAAGTCGGAAAGCGTCGCACGGCGCACCTTGAGAACCTCTGCAGCTTGCGAGACGTTCAGTCCCAAAGCCTCGATGATCTCGGTGCGGATCAGCTCGCCCGGATGCGGGGGGTTCTTCATCGCCATAGGTCTGCCTCCAGTGCTTCGTGTGTTACTTGCCGTGGTAGTCGATTAAATCCAGCGATGAGCCGGTATTACCTGCCGCGTCATACTCAAAAATCAGTCGCCAGTTACCGGTGACCGTGAGGCTCCAATAGCCTTTCAGTTCGCCCTTGAGCGGATGCAGCTTCCAGCCGGGAAAGCGGTCAAGTTGGTCAAGACTGTTCGCGGTGTCCATCGCCAGCAGTAACTTGCGCAGCTTATCCACCATAACCGGGGGAACGCCCTTGGTTTCCCCTTTTAGGTAAAGCCGCTGCAACCCCTTGTGCCGAAACCCCGCAATACGCATTCTTTGCGTCCTATTATCGCCACCAATATGTACGGCTAAACCGTACACTTGTCAAGCTCTTTGTTTTCCAGGTGTGACCAAACGTGACGCAACAGGCAGACGTTGGCGCGGATTGGCAGAAAGGCACTGCCTTGTCAGAGAGCCATTTGCTAACGTCCGATAGTTCCGGCTATCGTGCAAGGCACGAGGTCGAGATTGCCATGCCAGAGTCATCGAGTGGGACCTGGCCAGCTGTGCCCCTTGGGTTTGTGAAGAGGTACAGCTCGATCTCGCGTTTCTCGGAAAATCCTTCAGCCAGAACTCGTAGTCAACGGATCGCTCGTCGCGGCTGGACCCATCTTAATGCTGCTGACCTCCCAGACAATCCAGCCGGCAGATCAAGCAGGCGTTGCGCATGCCTGCCGCACTGGCGTTGCTTAGCGGATACGGATGAGTCGCTTGCGCGATCAGCCAAGCTCGCGACTAACCCATAACGCGGTCGCGAATAGCACCAACGCGCCAGCCTGATGTGTTGCGGCGAGCGGCACTGGAACCCTTAGTAGCAACGTCGAGATCCCCAGCGCGATCTGCACTGCAAGCGCCAGCGGTAGCGCGTTGCAGGCTAGGCGCGCGCGCGGAGCAAGTCGCACCTTGCGCGAGGCCATCCAGAACGTCGGCACGAGCAAGAACAGCAGCCAGCCGATCGCGCGATGGTCGAACTGCACAGCGGCCATGTTGTTGAACAGGTTGCGCCACCACGGTGCGAGCATCAGGTACTCGGGCGGCACTACATAGCCGTTCATGAGCGGGAAGGTGTTGTAGGCGAGTCCCGCGCGGATGCCGGCTACGAATCCGCCCGAGAGCACCATGACGAAGACCAGTCCGGTAAGCGCAAACGCATAGCGCTGCAGGCGTCGGCGCGCGGGGTCGGCCGCCGCGGTGGATGTCGCGAGCAGGCCCAGCGCAGTCCAGAGCAGGGCGGCGAAGATCAGGAATGCCATGCCGAGATGGACCGTCAGGCGATAATGGCTTACGCGGGGATCATCCATCAGCCCGCTTTTGACCATGTACCAGCCCAGCGCAGCCTGCACCGCGCCCAACAGGAATATCCCCAGCAGGCTCCGTGTCAGACTGCGGTCGATCGCGCCGCGCACGATGAAGTACAGCAGCGGTAGAAAGAACACCACTGCGATCGCCCGCCCCAGCAGACGATGGAAGTATTCCCACCAGAAAATGCCCTTGAACTGCTGCAACGACATACCGCGATTGATCTTCTGGTACTCGGGCGTGCCCTGATACTTCTGGAAGACCTCACGCCACTGCGCATCATCGAGCGGCGGAATCGCTCCGACGATGGGCTGCCATTCGACCATGGACAATCCCGAATGGGTCAGCCGTGTGATGCCGCCGACGACTACCATCAGGAATACGAGCGCGCAGCACACCAGGAGCCATCCCCCCACTTGCCTGCGTGCTGCTGGACCGCTCTCCGGCGATTCGGCGCCAGTAAGCGGCGAAGGTCTTCGTATCGGCGACGGCTTCGAACCTATCGCCAGCCAAAACTTGAAAGTGTCTTGGGTCAAAGAGCGGACACGGGCTTATTGGCGATGACTTCCCCAAACCGTACGCGGGTTTACCCTACGGTCAGCGTCCGAGGACAGCGCGCCAATGCTCAACAAGCAACTCGGCGGTATGATCGTCTCCTGCTCCCACGCCCTGATCATCTGCGTGGGGCGAGGCCATTGGGCTGTCCCTCCAAGGGTCGTCCGCGAACAATTGTGCGACACCGGCGCCGGCGAAGATTGTCGCGCAGACCGTCATCAGCAAAATGAGCACCGGTCCCCGCCTCCAAGACACGGAGGATCGGGCTGCGTGCGCATCGACTAGCGCGCTGCCGTCCCAGCAAGCGAAAGCGCCATCGCGTCGCGGCCATGGCTGGTATGTCCACTCGTCGCGCGTAGACCGGCTGTTTCTAGCGATCGTCATAACGACTCCTCGAATCGATGGTTACACCTTGTCTAGGCGCACTTGTCCTGGTGCTTTTCACTCTTCTTCCGCCAAAACCGGTCTCCTCTGCGCAGTGCTGGAGACCTTGCGCACCGGTACAGGCAGAGTCCTCTCGATTCCCGCACCACCGCTCTGTTCGACCTCGATTCGGTCTGGCGTTGTGCGCTCGACTGAGCTTTGCTTAAGACTTTGGTAGACCGCTTGCGTCTGGGTGTTAGGCTGGACTCCGAGCACAACCGAGAGAAGTTCGCGGCAGCGGCGATAGGTCTTCAGCGCCTCCGCATGATTGCCGAGCTC
>Ga0335083_10004847_pt1 | contig 17085 bp, 16 predicted proteins | sample Lox_Sample_42_FD_206716 | JGI IMG/M metagenome (GOLD analysis project Ga0335083, IMG submission 206716) | Soil microbial communities from Loxahatchee National Wildlife Refuge, Florida, United States - Lox_Sample_4.2 | ecosystem: Environmental > Terrestrial > Soil > Wetlands | place: USA... | reverse complement strand
CAGCGGACAACTGTAAGCTGGCTGGATCTCGTCGAGGACTACGACCGCATTCGGGAGCTGATCGCGCGGGTCATTCCAGGATGCGAGGAAATGAACCGCCGCGCTCGTCAGAAGGGCGGGTTCTACTTGCCGAATGCGGTGCGCGACGATAATTACAAGACCAAGACTGGCAAGGCGAACTTTGTGATCTCGGCCGTCGAGCCCATGTCTCTCGCGCCGGGACAATTCCTCATGACGACGCTCCGAAGTCATGATCAGTACAACACCACGATTTACGGTCTCGATGACCGCTATCGTGGCATATTTCACGGTCGGCGGGTCGTGCTGATGAATCCCGACGATATGCAAGCGCACGGATGGGAAGCGGGAGACCGATTGGACATCACCAGTCATTTTCGAACCGGCACCGGGGAAGAACTGCGGAAGGCTCCCAGCTTTGTGGTAGTACCTTATGAGATTCCCCGGCGCTGCGTGGCAACCTACTTTCCGGAGGCCAATGTACTCGTGCCCATCGGCAGCGTTGCGTTGCGGAGCAATACACCCACGTCAAAAGCGGTGATTGTGAGTTTTTCCCTGTCTGAGCCGTGCGACCGCAACGACACGGAACCGAGGAATTCCGGAGCCGGAAATTCTTGTTCGTGATTCGTAACGCAAAACAGTCTGCCGCGAATTTTATGCTCAGGTCGTAGACAATGCCTTCAACCATGAGGGGGGAGAGGAGTGGCTCCGGACGACTGCCCGAGTTGCGGCGGTAGTGGATATGTTGCCAAGCCTGTGGACTTGAACGGTAAGTCTGAGGGCGTCGCATTTATCCGCTTGCAATGTCCCGCTTGTGCGGGCACTGGCCGGAAGCGCCTGATCCCACCTTCGACCGCCGGCTGACCGCACGGCTTGCGGTGCTTGCGAAAACGTTCGGAACCGGACCGTCACCACTTCCCGTCCTACGGTTGACGGTCCGGGCCGCACGTCCTCTAAGTCCGTCTTCCTGTTCGTCTTTGAGCGCTGAAGATGTGCCGGGCTATCTCGCCTCTAGGCAATTCCTGCGGCCTTGACCCGAGTGCGGCGGCGGGGAGTGGCTGCCGTCTCGACTCGATTGCGTCCGTTGGCTTTGGCGCGATAAAGCGCCTTGTCCGCTGCCTGCAAGACCTGATCGGGATCGAACTCCTCCCTGTCGGATGTAGCAACGCCGATGCTCACCGTCACAGAAAGGGGCGAAGCAGCTTTTTCCTGTGCGAGTTGTCGAATTGCGTCCCCCTTTCGGGCACGGCGAGCTCGATCATTGCGGCGGTCTGCTCCCCGAGGTGCTTGGCGCCGGTCGCCACCTCGCATGCGGAACTCCGAGGATTCAACCGTCGTCCGCAATCGCTCCAGATGATCGACGATCTCAGCCGTAGTTTTTCCGGGGAACAGAATGTTGAACTCCTCCCCGCCACAACGGTAGGCCTGCCCGCCGCCCGTTACCCGCGCCAGGCAGGTCGCCACCAGCCGCAAAACCTGGTCTCCGGTATCGTGCCCGTAGGTGTCATTGAAGTTCTTGAAATGATCGATATCCACGACCGCGATCGAGTAGGGATTCTGCAGACGTAGCAAGGCGTCGTTGAAAGCGCGCCGCGAGGGCAACGTCGTCAGCTCGTCGTGATAAGCCAGCAAGTACGAGTTCTCAATAATCGACGCCGCAAGGATGCTGGCCGCGGTGGCCGAGTACACAACCGACATCCGCGTAGTTCCAGTGAAGCGCAGCGACAGAAAGAAGGCGGCGAGCGACCAGAACAAGGCGCTATCGGCAGGCTTGCGGGTGATCAGAAATCGCGCCAGCAAGAGAATGCCCGCAGCAGAAAATACTGGCAGAGCGTAACCGGGCAAGGAAAAGGCGGCTGCAAGATGATGCGCACGCGCGGCAGAAGGCATTCCCTCGGCCGCGCGACACAGCACCGCGACAACCATGGATTGCATGAACAGGAACAAGCCGACCGGCGCAATGGCAGAGACCGTGAGGCCCCGCTCATGCATCAGCGCGATGAGTACGAAATCCAAAGGTACAAGCACCGCGACCGCTTGCACCGCAGTCCAACCGGGTGTTCCGGGGACAATATGCCCGCCCCCAAAACCCGCGATCGCCTCCTGAGCGAGAAACAAAACAACCAATGCAAAGAAAGTGCGGCTGGAATGGAATCTCCAGGCCAATAACATCCCCCCAACGAGGGCGCAAAAGTACAAAAAGCTGAGGGATGGCAATGCGAGCGTAAGCCAACCGGCATACATCAGCACCGCAACACTGAAAAGCAGGACCCCGCCGGGAAGCAGCAGCGATTTCAGTGTTGTTTTGCTCCACACGCGCAAAGCAAGGCTCCAGTCCGCAAAACTCCCTTCGGAATTATCTCTGGTGGACAGCTCTGCAGGAATTGGCCGCCGAGGTTCGCACCAAAACTGACACCGTTTGAACCGTCTTCAGTCTCGCTTTGAGACCAAATGCCATTTCTGCACCTACATACCTTTGTGTGGGCCTGGTTTCGGCTGCAATTGAGTGATTTCTAACTAGACTTGCCTGTTGGATTAAGGACGGTTCACTTTTATGCGAATTCTTATTGCTGAAGATGATGAAGCGTTAGCCCGATTCGTTCGCCAGGGCCTCGAAGGCGAGCATTACTCGGTCGACGTTCTGTCGGACGGCGAACAGGCTCGGACTGCGGCCATCGAGTTCGAGTACGACCTCATAATCCTTGACCTGAACCTGCCGAAGCTCGACGGGATCACCGTCCTGCGTTACCTGCGGTCGAAAAAGCCAAGCCTGCCAGTGCTGGTGTTGACCCAGCGGACCAAGGTGGAAGACCGGGTTCAATGTCTCGATACGGGCGCAGACGATTTCCTGGCCAAGCCATTTTCCTTCAGCGAGCTTTCGGCCCGAATTCGAGCGCTTGTGCGCCGCAGCCACGTGCCCTCTGAGTCGGTGCTGGTCGCAGCAGATCTTCGGCTCGACCGCGTGCAACGACTCGTCGAGCGGGCGGGACGAAGGATCGAGCTCACGGGAAAGGAATTCTCTCTCCTTGAGTACCTAATGCTCAATGCCGGACGGCAGATCACTCGTTCCATGATCATTGAGCACGTCTGGAATCTTACCTTCGATACCACCACGAATGTCGTCGACGTTTATATCAATTACTTGCGGCGCAAAATCGACGATGGCCATAACAACAAACTGATTCACACGGTGCGGGGTGTGGGCTATGAGTTGAGCGCTCCGTCTGAAGTTCCGGCCATCGAGGCACGCATATGAGCGCTGGACCGCGATTCGGCACCGACTCGGCCAACGGTCGGAGCACGAAGGAACGTTCTCCTCTGGCGCAACTGCTGCACGCTCTGAACCAGCCGCTGACTGGGCTGCAGTGTTCGCTGGAGTTGGCCGTGGCCGGCCCCCGCCCCACCGAGCATTACATTCGCACACTCCGCGAGAGTCTGGAACTTACCGCTCGCATGCGGGTTTTGGTGGAGGCCGTCCGCGAGCTGACGGATGCCCAGCAGTGCCGGTTGGATAACCCCGAACTCGTCCGCCTGGACGCTCTTCTGCATGACACTGTCGATGATCTGCGGCCAGCCGCTGAGGCCAAGAACCTTCATCTGTCGTTGGTCGCTCGCGATCCTCTCACGGTGCGCAGCGATCGAAAGCACCTTGAGTCGATTGTCTTTCGCCTTCTGGAATCCGCTCTAAGCCTGGCACAAGAAGGAACCTCTTTGCAGATGGTGACGACGACTTCACAAGACAACGCTTGGATCCTGGTCTCTTGGAGCCGTGGCCCTCGGCCGGAGCAATCGCCCTTTTCGCGCCAGGAACTGGGGCTGTTAATCGCCGAGGCCGGATGGAAGCGGGCCGGCGCGCAATGGACCCTCACCAGCACGGACTCCACGCAGTCTTGCTCTGTTCAACTGCCTTTAGCTTGCTTCCTGCCGCACGTTCACAGTGCAGACCTTGGAGATTTGCCATGAGTGCCATGCTCTCCATGCCAGCCTTCACGCATTTGGGTGGAGCGTTGATCGCCAGTCCTGACAGCGCCTTGCGAGCGGAGGTGGTTCATCGTCTCAATGGTCGTTGCCGCCCCGTACAGCAGGCTTTCGGTGGCGCCGATGCGCTCGCCAAGTTAGAAAAAGGAGACTGGCAGGTTCTGTTTCTGGACCGCCGCCTTCCGGATCTCGACGCGGACGAACTGATCGCAATCATTGAGCGGCGGTTTCCAGGAACTCAGGTCGTGATGCTCGATTCCGACGGCGACTGTGCCGCGGGTGAAGAGCGCCCAATTGCGGAACCACAGCATGAATCGGCGCCACGCATAACTCTGAACCGTGCTGCGCCCGAGATTCACAAACGCGAAGTCGAGAACCCCTTACCGGGGATGATCGGAACCAGTGAAGCTATGCAGCGGGTTTACCGTATGGTGCGTCTGGTGGCCGCGCGCACGACGACCGTCCTCATTGCCGGACCTACCGGAACGGGCAAGGAATTGGTAGCGCGGGCCCTGCACGCGCTCAGTCCACGCTCTGCCAAACCACTGGTTGTCGTCAACTGCGCCGCGATTCCTGAGACCCTATTGGAATCGGAGCTATTCGGCTACACGCGCGGTGCGTTCACGGGAGCGGTGCAGTCCCAACTCGGCAGGATTCCAGCGGCTCATGGAGGAACGCTCTTTCTCGACGAGGTCAGTGAACTTCCTCTTGGAATGCAAGCCAAGCTTCTGCGATTTCTGGAGCAGAAGGAAGTTCAACGTCTCGGCACAAGTGAAGTTACGCGAGTCGATGTGCGGGTGCTTGCCGCCAGCAACGTGGATTTGGCCTCTCGCGCCGTTCGCGGAGAGTTTCGCCAGGACCTGTTTTACCGGCTTTCGGCATTCCCCATCGAACTGCCCACGCTGGCGGAACGCCGCGCCGACATCGTACCGCTTGCGAAACACTTTCTCGAATGCATGTCCGCAGCTCTGGACATGCCAACTCCCCGCTTCAGTGATGACGCGATCCGCATTCTCGAGGCCAATCCCTGGAACGGCAACGTTCGGGAACTGCAACACGTAATGGAACGTGCATCCATTCTGGCGGAACACGGCGATACGATCGAAGCAGACCATCTCTATTTTTCGTATGCCCGCAAGCTGGAAGGCGACGCCCGGGTAATGGAATCGTGAGAGACATCTTAGCGAGCCGGATGGGCAAATGGCATCCCCCGTGCAAACTTTGCCTGCAGCTATGACTTCTTTGCCTATGCCGACGCGGTCCGATCGCGGTCCCGTCCCGCCCGTGGCGGCACCAAACCTGGCTATCGGCAATCCGAACGCGGAAGATGAGCAGTTCCTTTTACGCGCGTTTCACACTTTTTCGGAAGCTGCCGGTTCACTCGAGAAGTCGTACGCGACGTTGCGTTCGGAGGTCGGCAGATTGCGCCAGGAACTCGAAGGAAGCAATCGTGACCTGGCCCAAAGCCTGGAAGAAAACCGCAATGTACGGGCACACCTGGATCGGATTTTGGAAGGCTTGCCCTGTGGAGTGCTCGTGGTTTCCGGCAACGGGCGAATTACTCGGGCCAATCCGGAGGCGTGGCGCCTGCTCGGGCGGAATCAGAACGGCGACGGGGCCCCGCTTTTCATATCAATGTTGCCCAGCGATGTGCGCCTGCTGCTGGCACACGCGCGCAACGAAGCACCGGAACAGGAGATGCCCATCGAATGCCACTCTGGTTTAGAGCGTTGGCTGGCCGCGCGGCATGCCTCGATTGTCGAGCGCGGCAGCAGCGCCTCCGTCTACATCTTGCGCGATGTGAGCGAGGGCAAGCGCCTCGAGGAAACGCAGGCAAAGCTCCGCCGCGAGGAGGCATTGGCGGAAATGTCCACTATTCTGGCGCACGAGATTCGCAATCCTCTGGGCAGCCTCGAACTGTTTGCAGGATTGCTGGCCGAATCGCAGATGGATCCTGAATGCCACCAATGGGTCGAACATATGCAAGCCGGACTGCGCACGCTGTCCGCTACGGTGAACAACGTCTTGCACTTTCACAGCCTGCCGGAGCCTGAACGATCTCCTGTCGATTTAAGTGAGTTGCTAACCTGGGCCCGTGATTTCTTCGCCCCGCTGACGCGGCAGGCTGGAGTCACGTTGAGCCTGCAGAACGCGCCGGGCGCCTTGATCGCGGCGGATCGTCATCGCCTGGAACAAGTGCTGTCGAACCTTGTCCTGAACGCACTGCGGGCGATGCCGGAGGGAGGCTGGATCGAACTGGCCGGACGGAAGTCTCCGTGCGGCGACAGTGTCGAGGTTGTTGTCTCCGACACAGGCTCCGGCATCTCTGCCGAAGATCTGCCTCACATCTTTGATCCTGGATTCAGCACCCGTGCGGGCGGTCCGGGGCTGGGACTGGCGGTGTGCCGCAGGATCGTGGAGCAGCACGGCGGCGTGCTTCGGGCATCGAGTTCGGAGCATGGCGCGAAGTTCACGCTGGTTTTGCCGGTGATGGAGCACCCTGTGATGGAGCAGGCCGTGCTGGAACAATCTGCGACGGGAGTCATTGGATGAACCGAGTCCTGGTGGTCGACGACGATTGTGGCATGCGCTCCGCGCTCGAGGCCCGTTTTGTGCGTCGCGGATGGCAGGTGGAAACCGCTGCGAATGCCACCGATGCCCTAGCCAAGTTCCGCCGCGGTTTGCATCCGCTCATCGTGACCGACATCCGCATGCCCGGCGAAGACGGATTGTTTGTCATGCGGGCAGCGCGAGCCCTGGCTCCGCACACCGCAGTAATTCTGCTAACTGCCTTCGCCAGCGTTCCAGATGCGGTGGACGCTATAAAGGACGGCGCCTGCGATTATCTGGTCAAGCCAGTTTGCTTCGAGCAACTTGAGCAGGCGGCCGAGCGAATTCTGGCGCGGGCCCGAACTCAGGCGGAGGCCATGCGCGAACTCGGCGGACACTCCCCCTCCTGGCTGCGTGCTCTCGATCGTGCCCGGCAAGCCGCGCTGAGCGACGCGGATATCCTGATGGAAGCTGAGAGTGGAACGGGCAAAGAATTGGTTGCGCGCCTCGTTCACCGGCTCAGTCCGCGCCGTGATCATCCGTTTGTCGCGGTGAACTGCGCCGCGTTTCCCGAGACACTACTGGAGAGCGAACTCTTCGGCCACACCAAGGGTGCATTCACGGGCGCTGCCAACGCCAAGCCAGGGAAGTTTGAACTCGCCAATGGAGGAACCCTGCTGCTGGACGAAGTCGGCGAGATGCCGCTCGGACTGCAGCCCAAGTTGCTGCGCGTTTTGCAGGAACGCGAATTCGACCGCCTGGGAGATACGCGGCCGATCCACGTCGATTTGCGTGTGATCGCAACGACCAATTGCATTCTGTCCCGGATGGTGCGGGACGGCAAGTTTCGTGCTGATCTCTACTACCGCCTGAACGTCATTCCTCTCAGTCTGCCGCCCCTGCGGGAGCGAGACGGAGACGTCCGGGAATTGGCCGAGTTTTTCGCGCGTCTCTATGCGCCACCCGGCAAATCGCTACGTCTTACGCCCGCATTTCTACAGGGATTGGAGGCTCACAGCTGGCCGGGCAATGTTCGCGAGTTGGCGAATTGCATGCGCCGCGCAGTGGCTCTGGCGACCGGGGCCGAGATCGGCGTCAACGCTCTGGACGAGTTCGAACCGTTGCGTGTCACTTCTCCCGCAGCCGACATTTCCTGCCTTCGCCCGGGGACATCCTTGGGAGAAATGGAACGCAAGCTCGTCGAGATTACGCTGGAAGCCACCGGCGGCAACCGCTCGCGCGCTGCGGAGCTTTTGGGAGTCAGCCTGCGCACCGTTCGCAACAAGGTTCGCAGCTATGGCCTGCCGAGTTGCGGCAGCTATGTCCACGATTGAAGCAATATTGAAGAGATCGAGATAAGGATAAGAATCAAAGATAAGAGTTGAAGATAAGGACGAACCGAACATGAAACCAAGTATGACCGAGACCTCGACGACCCAAGCCCTGAGCCGGTTCCTCGATGTCGAAGTGGCCCGCTATAAGCTGATCTCAACCAACTTGGCGAACATCGATACCCCCGGGTACCACACCCGCGATCTCGATTTCCGCGCCGAGTTGCAGCGCGCTGCGTCCGAAGACTCTGGACCAGAAGCGGGACACCTCGTCTCCGCCTCCTTTACACCCGTCGTGCATCCAGTTCGCGGGCTCATGCAGCGGCCTGACGGCAACAACGTCAGCATTGAGCGCGAAAGCCTCCTGCTGGCGGAAGCTCAGATGAAATTCAACCTGGGAGTCCAGCTTCTGAAAGATCAATTCCATCTCATCTCATCGGCGATCAACTCTGGAGGTACAACATCATGAATCTTTTTGGCATGCTCGAGGTCAGTGGTTCGGCGCTGGCGGCTGAACGCTCGCGCGCGGAGGTTGTCTCGGCCAACATGGCCAATGCCGAAACCACTCGCACGCCGCAAGGTGGCGCATACCGGCGTCAACTGGTCGTATTTCGCGCCCGGCCCACGCCCCGCTTCCCTCTGTTGCTCGCTTCGCTGCAACAGGCACCTCAAGAGGGCGTTCGGGTCGATCGTGTTGTGGCAGACGCCACCCCATTGCCCAGGCGCTATGAACCCGGCCATCCCGACGCGGACGCTTCAGGATACGTGACCTATCCCAATGTGAATCCAGTGATGGAAATGACGGATCTGCTGAGCGCAGTACGCGCTTACCAACTGAACGCCGCTGCTGTACAAGCAGCCAAGAACATGATTCAGCAGTCGCTGCAGATCTTGAGTTGAAGGTAACGAGTTGAGATTGGCGACTTAAGGACGACGATGCGGGAGCCGACATAATGAACGGAGCCATTTCTTCCCTGCGTATCCTGCCGGCGGAGACCGATACGGCTTCGCTGCGCCCGGCCACAACATCCGATCCGGGATTTCGCGATGTGCTGCACAGCGCGATCGATGACATCCAACAGCTGGAGGGACAGGCGGAGGCCAAAGTCGCCGGCGTCCTCTCCGGCAACGGAGCGGACGTGCACAGCGCGATGATTGCGGTTGAAAAAGCCGATCTCAGTTTCCAGCTGATGATGCAGGTGCGGAACAAGATTGTTTCCGCGTACGAAGAAATCTCTCGCATGCAGTTCTGACATCTCGCAGATGAGGAAATGGGAGTCCCAAGTCGCCAGCGAGTTTGACGGGTGCCAGCGCGAGCAGTAGAAATGGCCAACAGCGCACAATCCGGAAGCGATGTCCTCCACCGCCTGGGACAATTCTTTCAGGGGTTGACTCTCAACCAGCGGCTGCTGCTGGGAGCGGGAGCAGTACTCGTCGCTGCTACCCTCTGGGTCTTCGTCGCTCTTTTGGGGCAGCCTAAGTATGTGACGCTCTATTCCGGGTTGCGATCCGAAGAGGTGCAATCGTTGGCCGGCCGTCTAGCTGCGAAAAGCATTCCCCACCAGGTCTCTCCAGACGGCGGCAGTCTTCTGGTACCCGAAGAGAAACTCGATGCCAGCCGTCTCGAGACCGCAGCCGCCGGCTTGCCGCGAAGCGCACGGCTCGGCTTTGAACTGTTCGACACGCCCAACTGGGCCGGCTCCGACTTCACCGAAAAGGTAAATTACCAGCGCGCTCTCGAAGGCGAACTGGAACGCACACTCGCAACACTGAGCGAAGTCGAAGCGGTGCGCGTGCATCTGGTCATGCCACAGGAGTCTCTGTTCACCGAGCAGCAGCACGACGCTAAAGCTGCCGTCATCCTCAAAACCCGGGGTGGGCACTTGAGTGAGCAAGCGCAGCAGGCCATTCCGCAACTGGTCGCGAGCGCCGTCGACCGGCTGCGTCCGGAAAATGTGACCGTCGTCGACGCGGACAGCAATACTCCTCTCCTGCACAACCGCGAAGGCGCTGGCGGCGGTGTTTACGGTCTCGACGAGGAACTGGCAAAGACGCTGGTCCACACCCTTGAACCCGTGGTCGGCGCGGATCACGTTCGCGCCAGTGTCCACGTGGAATATGAATTAGGTACCAGCGAAGATACGCAGGAAACGTACGATCCCAAGACCACCGCAACCCTCACGCAGGAGCATTCGGAAGAAAGTTCGACCGGCGCCGCTCCCGCCGGAGTGCCCGGCACAGCGAGCAATGTGCCTTCCGGATCTCCGCCCCCCGCTTCGGCACAGGGCGCCGAACAGTCGACATCCAGATCAGATGCGACCACCTATGCCGTGAGCAAGAGCCTGCACCACAATGTTGAGCCTCCCGGGCGCGTGCATCGTATCGCGGCCGCCGTGTTGGTTGACGACGCAATTGAAATCACCGAGCAGGCCGGAAAGCGCACGACCACCCGGCGCAAGCGCACCGCCGACGAGATGAAGCAGATCGAGGAGCTGGCCCAGGCTGCGATCGGAGTCAACCCGCAGCGTGGAGATGTCTTGGCAGTCGAGAATTTGTCCTTCCAGCAATCCCCCGTCGAATCGTTGCCTTCTACGCCGACTCGTACCGAGCACTGGCGGCGTCTTGTCGAGCCCTGGGCTTGGGCCCTGCGCTATGTGGGCCTGGCGGCGCTCTTTCTCGTCACGTACTGGCTGGTGCTTCGCCCGGTGAAGAAGCAGGCGCTTGCGGCCTTCCGCGAGTTGCCGGGCCGAGTCACGGGGCTTATTCCCCAAGCGGCCGGCGCGTCAGCGGGCGCGGTTCCTGGCAGCGGCGAGGGCATCCTCGAAGAGGGTGGTAAGCGCGCAAGCCAGCTGAAGCGGCTGTTGACTGAAAAAGTAAAAGCCGAGCCGGAAGCCGCCAGTCGCCTGGTGCAAAGTTGGGTCCAGCAGGAGGAACGTCGATGAGCGCAGCCGCGACGGCACCCGGCGGACTGCACAAGGCGGCGATTCTTCTTGTCATCCTCGGAGAAGACGCGGCCAGTCAGATCTATCGCCATCTGCCGCCTGCCGAAGTCGAGCAGATCACGCACGAAATTGCGGCTTTGAAATCCGTCGACGCCGATACCGGGCTGAAAGTGCTCGAAGAATTCGAGCGCCTGGTCATGACCGGCGATTATCTGGCGCAAGGTGGAACAGAGTATGCCAATAAACTTCTGATTAAGGCTTTTGGGGAGGAAGGCGCTCAGGAGCTGCTGCGTCAGGTGTCGCTCACAGCGGAGATGAGCGCCGGTAAGCTCGACTCCCTGCGCAAGGCCGACCCGCAACAGCTCGCCAAGTTCATTGAAGGAGAGCATCCCCAAACGATCGCGCTGATTCTCGCCCACCTCGAAGCCAAGCAGGCATCGACTCTTTTGATGCGCCTTCCGGAGGAGCTGCGCTCGGAAGCCATTAAGCGTTTGGCGCAGTTGCGGCAATTCTCGCCGGAAATGGCTCAGCGTGTGTCCCTTGTACTGCACAAGCGCCTTGAAGCTCTGGGCGAACAAAGTCGCCGGGCCTATGCCGGATTACGCGGGGTGGCCGACGTGATGAACCGCCTCGAGATGACTACGGCCAAAACCATTCTCGAAGGTATTGAGAAAGAGGACCCCAAGCTGGCGCTATCCATCCGCAATCTGATGTTCACCTTCGAGGACTTGTTGACGGTGCCCGAGGCCGGCATCCGCGAATTGCTCGGTCAGATGGACAAGAAAACGCTGGCCACGGCTCTGCGGGGAGCCTCCGACGAGTTGAAGAACTACATTTTCAAATCCATGTCGTCGCGCGCCGTCGAGATGTTGAAAGAGGATATGGACGTGCTCGGTCCGGTGAAGTCGCGCGAGATTCATAAAGCTCAACTGGAAGCCGTCGCGGTGGCGCGCAAACTCGAATCTGAAGGCAAATTGACGTTGACCCCGGAGGGCGACGATGAGTACGTCGCCTAGACGTTCGCAATCCGAGGCTGGCGCGCTCGAACCGAAGTCCCTTTCCAACCTCCAACCCTTCCCCTATGACTCGATTCTGCCGGGCACCGCTACGCTTGGAAGATTGAACCCAAACCTAGATGGGCAGGCGGCGCAGGTCACCAAGAACGCAGCCGACGATACGGCCGCTCGGGAAGCGCAGGCCCGATCACAAGGTCGGCAGGAAGGACGCGCCGAGGCCCGCGAGAACTTCGAAGAGCAACTGGTGCGTGAGCGGGCTAGCCTGATCAACGCTCTGACCGAGTTCCGCCGCGATCGGAACCTCTATTTTCAGAAGGTAGAGGGCGAAGTGGTCCAGTTGGCTCTCGGCATTGCGCGCAAGATCATGCACCGCGAGGCGCAGATCGATCCGCTGCTGCTCGCAGGAATTGTGAGGGTTGCCCTTGAAAAGATCGACGGAGCAACCGAGGTCACTGTTCGGATCAATCCGATACGGGCCGCACAGTGGCGCAGCTACCTATCGCAGCACATGGAGGCTAGCGAGCTCCCCGAGATTGTCGAGGATCCCGCCCAGGAACCGGATCGCTGCACCTTGCACACATCGATGGGCACTGCGGTGCTGGGAGTCGAACCGCAGATGAAAGAAATCGAGCAGGGACTGTTGGATCTGCTGGCGGTGCGTCCGGGAGCTTCCACATGAGCGCCGGAATTTCCCTCGCCCCCTATCTGGAGCGCCTCGAAACCTGCTCAACCTTGCGATGGGAAGGGCGCGTAACCCAGGTCGTGGGTCCGCTGGTCGAATCGCAAGGTCCGTTTTGCTCCGTGGGGGAGATCTGTCACATCCACGACGCGCACGGACGCGTATTGCCGGGAGAGATTGTGGGGTTTCGCGGATCGACTGTGCTTTCCATGCCGCTCGATCTGCCGCGCGGGGTTCGCCATGGCGACCGGGTAGTGACCTGGGGAGAGCATGCCACGCTGCGCGTGAGCGAAGAAATGCTGGGCAGAGTCGTCGACGGTAGTGGGACGCCGCTCGATGCCGCGGGTCCTTATCGCGCCCGCGAGCATCGCGTTCTTGACGGCGCGGCTCCGTTGCCGCTGGAGCGTCTGTCGATTCGCGAACCCATCAGCTGCGGCATTCGCGCGGTGGATGCGTTTCTGACCTGTGGCCGCGGACAGCGAGTCGGAATCTTTGGCGGGAGTGGTGTGGGCAAGAGCACGCTGATCGGCATGATGGCGCGCAACACGGGAGCCGACCTCACCGTGCTTGGGCTCGTCGGCGAGCGCGGCCGCGAGGTTCGCGACTTCCTCGAGAATTCCTTGGGCGACGAAGGGCGCAAACGTGCCGTGGTGGTTGTCTCCACCTCTGATCAGTCTCCGCTTCTTCGCATACGTGCGGCGCTTTCCGCCACTACCATCGCCGAGTACTTTTGTGCGCAAGGCAAGAATGTACTGCTCGTAGTCGACTCGCTCACGCGCCTCGCCGTGGCGCAGCGTGAGATTGGTCTGGCGGCCGGCGAGCCGCCCACGGCGAAAGGCTACACTCCCTCCTGCTTCGCGATGCTGGCACGCCTGATAGAACGCGCTGGCAAATTCGGCGCTGGCAGCATCACAGCTTTTTACACCGTCTTGATGGAAGGTGACGACGAACAGGATCCGCTAGTGGACGGAGCGCGCGCTCTACTTGACGGGCACGTGATGCTCGATCGGAAACTGGCGGTACGTAGCCACTATCCTCCGATCGCGGTACTCGACAGCGTGAGCCGTCTGATGCCGGCCGTGTGCTCCGCGCCTCACCTCCAAAAAGCACACGAACTCCGCCGTTTGCTGGCTGCTTACACAGCCTCCGAAGACTTGATTCGCATTGGCGCCTATCAGAAAGGGAGCGATCCCACGCTCGACAAAGCACTTACGCTGATCCCCGAATTACACCGTTTCCTGATGCAAAAGCCCGACGAATCGGTCGCTCTGTCGGACAGCATCGCCAAGCTGCTGGCTCTGCCCAGCTAAAAAGATGGCCTTTCATTTTCCTCTACAGGCTGTGCTTCATTTTCGGCAAAGCGTCGAACACCAACAGGAGCTTCGCCTGCGCACGGCCAATCAGCAGGTCGCCAGAGTTCGACATCTACTCGATCAGATCGACGCGCAGATTCGGCAGGTGCAGGTCCGCCGCGCTAGGGAGCTCGACAACGGCACCACCTCCGCCGAGTTACGCTACATCGTCCTTGAGAAATCATCGCTTGACCAGCTGCGACAGGACGCTCAGCATGAACTCGAGCGGTGGCAGAACTTGCGGGATCAGCAGCAGCGGGTTTTTCAGCAAGCACGCCGGGAGCGCGAAACCTTCGAAAGTTTGCGCGACCACCAGTTGCGCGCATACCAGCGCGACGCCACAAGGCACGAGCAGCGTGATCTCGATGACCTCTTCCTTTTGCGACAAGCCTACCGGCAGCATGGTTAGAAGATGCCGGGTCTGGGCAGCCCTTGCCTAGAGCGAACCCTTCTCCCCTTCGCCTTCTTCCATCGGCAAAGATTGCATTCGCTTGATTTCACTGCGCTGCTGGCTCCTGGCTTCCAACTTTCTTCGCTCTTTCGGATTGGCGTCTGAGATGCATCTGTGTCGATTGAGCTTTCAGATTGGGCTCACATGCGACCGTGACCTCGACCATCGAATCCGCAATCAGCAACAGCGCAGCTTCAGCTTCGGCTTTGAGTTTCTCAAGGAGCGCAAACTCAGACCCGCAGATGCCCGGCACCTTTGCCGCCATGTGTGCCGCGCAGATGCCGACACCCCCAGGAGGCGAGGCCCAGCCTTCTGCCTCCGCAGTCCCCGCGAGTGTTACACAGAAGCCGGTCGGCAAGACAACGCAGTCAGTCCCGACAGGTCCAGCCGACTCTGGAAAGAATCGCGCTCCGGTTGTACCTGGCGGAGCCGTAGCGTCCATATTATTGCTGTTGCCCATCCCGGCGCCGACCTTGGCGACTACGGCTCCGCAACCGTCATCAGATCTGTCGTCATCGCTAATTGCGAGTACCAGTGCTGACTCCGCCCACGCCAACGAATCAGTTCAGGTCACGAAAGGAGCAAGCCTTGCTGGCCCGGCACAGTGGCCAACACTCGAGCTGAATACGCTTGCAACTCGTACCTCGTTCGACCTCCCTGTACCCAGTTCCTCCAGCGAGACCATAGACGTATCTGATGGGATATCCCTATCTTTGGATCATGAAACTTCCTTCCAGCCTGAGGCCTTGTCGCCGAATCCTCAGGATGAGGTTGCCGGCAATGTTCTTTCGCTGAAGCAGCCAGCGATCCCAAGTAACCCGGCGCCGCTGAGTGTCGACCCACCAGCGTCCTCCGATGCGTCCTCCGCGAACCCGAGCCTCCCGCGCGAGCAAACCGCCTCCACGGTGGTGCTTCCATCCCAAGCTGCAGTCGCGTCAGTGACGTCCGACTTTGCAAACCTCGTATCGATCCCATCTCAAGCCCAAGACATATCTCAAGCGAACACTTTCTCGACGCAAAGCGACCGCATGTCAGGACCGCAACCCTATCCTCAAACGGATGAGGTGCAAGCGGGAGCCGACGAGATTCGCGAATCCCTCGAGCCTGGCAACGTCGCACCGGCGAGCGCAGGTTCCGCGACGTTTCGAAAAGAAAACGCGAAGCAGGCGGCCGCCGCGCAAGCTTCTCCTGAGACCCCTTCCCCCACCATCAAGCCAAACCCGACCTTGGCGCAGATATTGCTCGGCACCCTCCAAACTCCGGAGAGCAAAGCCATTGCCCGTCTTGCCGTCGAACCAAGCGTGACTCCGACACCGCCCGGTAACGCGGTTCCAGACGCTCAAGCGGATCATCCGTTCTCCGGTCTCTCCCTGTTGTCTCCAACGACAGTCAACAGTGGGAACTCATCCATGCAACCTGGCACGAACACCAACCAGCCCAGTATCGTACCAACTGGAGGAGGCAACGCGATCGAACCACCGACGGCGGCGCAGACTGCGGCAGCAAGCGGCACAGCCGCAATCAGTGCGCCGCCGGTCTCATCCGGAAGCAATCCAGATCCCCAGCCTCGCGCTACCAACTCGGTCAATGCACCGCCCGGCGCCGCGTCAATGTCGGCTCCGCCTGCGGCGCTTGCGGCGGGGGGTACCGAGACTCCGAGCGCAACTCGTCAGTCTCCGATCCCTGGCCCAACTCACAAATCGGATAGCAGCGCACCAAACTCCGCCGATGTGTCTTCGAATTTTGCGGGACTGCGGGAACCTTCAGCCTCTCTCGTTACTGGCCCGGTTCAGATGGCTCAGATCGTCAGCCGAGCCGCACAGTCGGAAATGCGAATCGGACTGAATACCTCAGCCTTTGGCAATGTGGAAGTCCGTACGGTGGTGCATGCCAATGAAGTCGGCGTTCTCATCGGCAGCGAAAAGGGCGATCTCCGCTCCTTCCTCTCGAACGAACTGCCCAGCATTGCGAATACACTGCAAACGCAGAACCTTCGACTGAACCAGGTGAGCTTCCACCAGCAGGGATTCGCGTTCTCCAGTCAAACATCGTCCGGAAGCGGCTCGCAGCAGCGTTCCTTTGCTTCCAGACCAATAACGCCGACGGCTCTACCCTCGGAGCTAGCCAACGCCGAGTCCGACGAGCCGGTTTCATCTTCGACCGCCGCATACAGCCGCGGGCTCAGCATTCTTGCCTAACAAAGGAGAAACGTGTGATCACGCCAACATCGATGCTTCCCCACACCGATTCGAGTAGTGGTACAACCTCTTCAACCGGCACCGGGCTGCCCAGTTCGCAGGGACTGGACACGATGTTTCTGCAACTTCTGGTGGCACAACTGCAGAATCAGGATCCCACCAACCCGCTGGATCCAACCCAATTCGTCGGCCAATTGGCCCAATTCAGCGAACTCAGCCAGGTCACCCAGATCAATCAGACGTTGCAGCAGCTCACTGGATCTGGATCAGGTACACCGGGCGGAACCCCTCCTACCAGCGGAGGTTCTGCCAAACCGGCAAGCCCAATTTCGACTCCGGTCCCTACTCAAATCATTTCTTCCGCGGTTTCCGGCGCGCAAGCCGCCGCTCCGGGTTCTCCAAGTCCGGCAGCATCCTTTCTTAATCACCCGATTCAAGGAGTGTTCTAAATGCCCAATTTTTCCATTCCACTGTCCGGGCTGACCGCGGAATCGACCGCGTTGTCGACCATCGCCAATAATCTTTCTAACCAGAACACGACGGGCTACAAAGACAAGGTCGTTCTGTTCA